>Ga0070740_10004687_pt1 | contig 13249 bp, 10 predicted proteins | sample Coa_R2_FD_67286 | JGI IMG/M metagenome (GOLD analysis project Ga0070740, IMG submission 67286) | Surface soil microbial communities from Centralia Pennsylvania, which are recovering from an underground coalmine fire - Coalmine... | ecosystem: Environmental > Terrestrial > Soil > Unclassified ...
AAGGATTCCATTGACATAAGCAATCTCTCTTTAAATAACCTGTCCTGCGGGCAGGATTGTTCAGCTGTTGAGCTCGTCATGAGGCCGGGTTTCCTCTATCTTCCAGAATAGCATCTCCTAATCTCAAGCAAGAATGCTATAATCGGCCGCTAATCATAAGATAAATATTGGCGATAAGTACATGGATCAATCAAAAAACAATCATACTTTTGATGTGAAGACCTTTCAGGGTTTAATAGCTGCCCTGCAGGCGTATTGGGGCGGGCAAGGCTGTGTCATTATGCAGCCGGTTGATATGGAGGTGGGTGCGGGAACATTTCATACCGCGAGTTTTCTCGGGGCAATCGGTCCGGAGCCTTGGCGGGCAGCCTATGTGCAGCCCAGTCGCCGGCCTACTGACGGACGTTATGGCGAAAATCCGAATCGTGTTCAAAGGCATCATCAGTTTCAGGTTGTGCTGAAGCCGTCTCCTGCAGATATACAGGATTTGTATCTTGCCTCGCTGCGCGTACTGGGCATCGATACGCTGGCCGATGATATACGCTTTGTTGAGGATAATTGGGAATCTCCAACGCTTGGAGCATGGGGTCTGGGCTGGGAAGTCTGGCTGAACGGGATGGAAGTGACGCAGTTCACCTATTTCCAGCAGGTTGGCGGACTGGAATGCAAACCGGTAACCGGAGAAATTACCTATGGCCTGGAAAGATTATCCATGGCTTTGCAGGGCGTGGATAATATTTATGACCTTGTCTGGAGTGTAGGCCCGCAAGGTGTGGTGACATACGGTGATGTGTGTCATCAATCCGAAGTGGAAATATCCAGATATAATTTTGAAGTTGCTGACATTGATACGCTATTCAAGCATTTTCATTTTTATGAACGCGAAAGTTTGCGGCTGATTGAGGCGGGATTGCCTTTGCCTGCATATGAAATGGTGCTGAAAGCGTCGCATACATTCAATTTGCTTGATGCAAGAAGAGCCATTTCGGTTACAGAGCGTCAGCATCACATTTTAAAAATCCGTCGTTTGGCCAAAGCGGTCGCCGAGAGTTATTACCTGGCTAGAGAAGCGCTCGGTTTCCCCTTGCTGAAAGAGAAGAAAGTATGAAAATGAAAGATGATTTTCTGGTTGAAATCCACACTGAAGAGCTGCCTCCCAAGGCATTGTTGAAGCTGGCAGAGGCATTTTGCCAGCAATTGAAAGACCGTTTGCAGAAATCAGACCTGGCATTCGAAGACATTAAATTTTTTGCCACGCCGCGACGATTGGCGGTGCTCGTCAAGGATCTTGCCTCGGGACAGCCTGATCAAGTAGTTGAACGCAAAGGTCCGGCTGTTAATGCGGCGTTTGACGCTAGCGGAAATCTGTCACAGGCCTGCGTGGGGTTTGCGCGGTCATGCGGTGTGACGCCGGCGGAATTGATAGTTATCAAGAATAACCAAGGCGAATGGATGGGCTTCCGCCAGAATGTGGCCGGTAAAAAGGTTGCTGAATTGCTGCCGGGCATCATTGAACAGGCGGCGACAGCGCTGCCCATACCAAAACGCATGCGTTGGGGTGACAATGATGCGCAATTCACCCGTCCTATCCACTCGGTCATCATGCTCTATGGGGCTCAAGTGATCCCCGGTAATATTCTTGGTTATGCAGCTGGACAGGTGACACGGGGACATCGGTTTCATGCGCCTGACAGGATAACGATTCCGCATGCGGCGGAATATGAATCCCTTCTTAGGGTCAAAGGATTTGTGATCGCTGATTTTGAATTCCGGCGCAGTGAAATTGTAAGGTCGGCAAGAGAAGCTGTGCTGAACGCGTTTGGCGGAGAGGCTTCGGTGCTGATTGATCATGCCTTGCTGGATGAGGTGACGGGGTTGGTTGAATGGCCTGTAGCCATTGTTGGAAATTTTGACCGCGACTTTCTGGAATTGCCCCAGGAAGTGTTGATTTCATCCATGCAGGACCATCAACGGTATTTCCCGGTAACGAATGCAAAGGGAAAGCTTCTGCCGCACTTTGTGACCATCAGCAATATACGCAGTCATCAGCCTGAGCGTGTTGTTCATGGTAATGAGCGTGTACTGCGAGCGCGTTTGTCAGACGCGGCATTCTTTTATGCGAAAGACAAACAGGAAAGGCTCGAGCAACGCGTTGAGCGTCTGAAGGGGATTGTTTTCCAGGCCAAGCTGGGAACGCTTTATGACAAGGCTGCGCGTATCAGTCAGCAGGCGGTTTTTATTGCTGGAAAAATAGGAGCGAGTTCCGTATTGGCAGAACAGGCAGGATTGCTCGCCAAAACGGATTTGACCACCGATATGGTGGGAGAATTCCCCGAACTGCAGGGTGTCATGGGCTGCTACTATGCGGCGCACGATGGCTTGCCAAATGACGTTTCTATTGCCATGAAAGAGCAATACATGCCGCGTTTTGCTGGCGACGATTTACCACAAAATCCGGTTGGCCAGGCGCTCGCGCTTGCTGATCGAATTGATACGCTCACGGGTGCGTTCGGGATCAATCAGATTCCAACCGGCGACAAGGATCCCTATGGCCTGCGCCGGGCAGCGGTAGGCGTGATCCGCATCCTGATAGAGAATAATATTGATCTTGATCTCAGGGCTGTGCTTGAATTTGCTGTTTCGACTTACACCGCCAGACTGGAAAACCCGGATATCATTCCGCAGGTCTTGAGCTTTGTCCAGGAGCGCCTCCGTTCCTGGTATCAGGAGCAGGGTGTCATGCCGGATGTGTTTGCTTCTGTGGCGGCGCTGGGGCTTGCCAATCCCTTGGACATACATGAGCGCATCAAGGCGGTTCAGGCCTTCAAGAGATTGACGGAAGCAGAAACGCTGAGTATCGCGAATAAACGCGTCAGCAATATTCTTGCCAAGTATGTGGATGCAATTGACGCCAAATCCATTGATCCAAATTTTTTTGAAAATGCTGCCGAGCGTGAACTTGCTCATCAGTTGGAAGCGAAAAGCCAGGTTGTCGCGCGGCTGTCGCAATCCGGTAAATATGATGAAGTATTGTTGCAGCTGGCTGAGTTGCGAAAGCCGGTAGATGATTTTTTTGACCAGGTCATGGTGATGACGGATGACAAGCCGCGGCGTGAAAATCGGATTTTGCTTTTAAGCAAGCTGCGCGCACTGTTTCTGCAGGTGGCGGATATTGCGCTGCTGCAATAAATTGTTTCCTGGAATTTACATTCTGGTTATACTCGTGCCATGATGTTTTTTGGATATAATGCTCAGTTTGCAACGCCCATCTTAAAGGGAGGATTATACATGCAGGGCAAAAGATTATTATTGGCGGTAGTTAGTGGATTGGCTGCAGTTTCTGTTGCAGCACCGGCTTTGGCGCAAACGATGTCAGCTCCAAGCGGCTGGTATCTTGAGTTGAATGGCGGATCTTCCCATATATCCAACACAGACTATCCTGGTTCTTCGAGTTCATCGGGGCTGGGTGGAAACGGTAATATCGGCTACAAATTCATGCCATATTTTGCAGCCGAAATCGGTTATACAAAATATGCAAACTCAAGCATCAAGGCAGGTGATGGAACGAAAGCAGCAAACGTCACCCATTATTCATACGATATCGCTGCCAGAGGTATTCTCCCGATTTCTGATTCAGGCGTAGAAGCATTCGGAAAGCTGGGTGCCCAACATATTAGTTCACATATCAGTCTGGTTAATAATGCCGCTGCAAATTCAATTGGTCTTGGCGGTAGTTCACACAGCTCGACCGGTCTTTATATCGGCCTTGGCGGGCAAATGTATTTTACGCCGGAATTTGCCGGTGTGGTGCAATGGCAGCGAGCCCAGGGCAGCAGCGGAACAGGGACCGAAGATTTATACAGTATTGGTATTTCATTCCTCTTTGTTTAAGATCCGTTCAATTTTTTGTGTGCGCGAAACCCCGTTCTATGCGGGGTTTTGTTTTTTCTGGCCGGCGATAATGTCTTTCAGCCAGGTGCCAATGTCATGTATTTCTTCAGCGCATACCGAGTGCGGCATGGGGTAGCTATGCCAATCGATGTTGTATCCTGCCTGTGTTAATGCAGCTTGAGTAGCTTTGCCGAGAGCATAGGGCACAATCGGGTCCTCAGTGCCGTGTGCAAGAAAAATTGGCAGCTGGCGATTCGCAGAGCTTGCTGTCGACAAGACTTCACCGGCTAGCGGCAGAAATCCTGAAAGAGCGATAACACCGCATAAGGGTGTGGCATGGCTGAGGCCTGTGGTTAGCGCGATGGCGGCACCCTGGGAAAAACCGGCGAGGATAATATTCCTGTTATCGATGCCGCGATCGACCTCTCTCTTGATCAGTCTTTCAACATGCCTGACAGATTGGGCAATGCCATCAGTATCAATTCTGGAATCAAATGAGAATCCATAGATATCAAACCATGCCCTCATTTCATAGCCATTGTTAATCGTAACGGGCATGATTGGAGCATGTGGAAAAATAAAGCGCAATCCGGAATTAGTTGGCAGGTTGAGTTCTGTCGTAATGGGGGCAAAGTCATTGCCATCTGCCCCAAGTCCATGAAGCCAGATAATGCTTCTTTTGGCTGGGCTGGAAGTTTCTATTTCTATGCAATCTAAAAGATTATTTTCATTCATTGTTATGAAATCCACTTGCGTAATGAAGCTGAAAAATAACATAATAAGTGATTGCCATGCCAGTTGTAGCTGGCATTAGTTATAGTAAATCACCGTCAACAGAGTAAGGGTCTTAATAAAAGGGAAGGGAGTTATTATGAAAAGATTTTACAAGTCGGCGCTTGGTGTTACCCTGCTTGAAGTCATGTTGGTATTAGCAATCGCGGCAATGATTATCGTTATGTCCGTTCGCTACTATCAATCTGCCAGCTCATCTCAACAAGCTAACGCAGTACTTGAGCAAATCCAGGGTATTGTGTCAGCAGCAGATAGTATCTCACAGGCTAACGGTGCGTATACTGCGTCTGTAATTACTAACTCAGCTCTCAAGCCCTTATTGCCAGGTGGTGGTTTAACAACCCCATGGGGTGATCCAATTACTGTTGCCTATGGATCTGCAACAACTTATACCATTGATATCGGCAACGTACCTTCTGGTGTTTGTCCGTTACTGGTTTCCAAGCTGTCTACGAATAATCACTTCTCCAAGGGCGGTACGCCGTTTGCTGTAAGTGATTGTACATCTGGTGCAGCAACAGCAATCACTATCACATATACAACCAATCCGTAATCATAGATTCGTTGTTCAAAAAAGGCAGAACCTGGGTTCTGCCTTTTTACTATATTCGTGAAGACAAGGATTTAGTTAAGATGGCGATCAAGAATACTGAGACATCGTATGGAAGTATAGCCAGGTTATTACACTGGATAATTTTTTTATTGGTGTTGATCATCATCCCTTTGGGTTATTTCATGGATGATGTCTCAGATAAGGTCTTGCGCGCGCAGGTTGTCAATATTCATAAATTGATTGGCGTGTTGATACTCTTATTGATGCTGTTACGAGTGCTCTGGACATTATACAACGTCAGACCGGCGTTACCTTTTCAAACACCCGCATGGCAAAAAGCCGTAGAATTGATCGTACAAGTATCATTGTACCTGGGATTGATTATCATGCCACTTTCAGGGTTGGTAGGCTCGGTTGCTGCAGGCAAACCGCCGCATTTGGGAAATTTCGATATCGAACTACCGATTTCGCATAGCAAGGCGCTTGCCGATTTTGCATTCGATGACGTGCATGTTCCATTAGCCGTCATATTGATCGTGCTTATCAGTTTTCATATCCTGGCAGCGTTTTATCATCACTTTATCAAGCGCGATGATATTTTAAGACGCATGGTGTCTGGCGGTGGCCATCGTTAACCAATCGCATCTGAGAATTTGACCCGTTTCATTCAATTGCAAAAACAATTGATTCGGCCGATTTTTATTATCGATCTGGCTTAAAATGGCTTGTTCAACAGCAAAATAAAGTTGCTTTAATGCCTTGTCTATGTCGACTGATTTATTGTCTATCTCTTCATTTTTGATAATCTCGCCGGCCAGATAGCGTATTACTTCAGGAGCATATCCAAGTTCAATACCGTGGCGTAAATCCAGTGTTTTTCCCAGATGTTTGAGCTTGAGGCGAATAATTTTTTCAATTGAATGTTTGTTTAACGGGAGAAACGGGATGATATGTACGGATTGACATAGTGTTGTTGGCAGAAATGATGATAGCTCGGTCATCACCTCTTCGGAAATTTCCTGAGGCGTATAATGATGTGCAGTAAAGGTTTCGTATTTTTGTTCGTTCATCACCAGTTGCAATAAATCCACGCTATGCGTTTCATCTTCTGGATCGAATGTTTTTGAAATTTCAGCGAGACGGTGAGAGCCAATGGTTGTGCTTAAAATGATTATTGTCTGCCGGAAGTTATATTGTCTGCCATTGTCATCAGTGAGGTAGCCAGTAGCCAGAATTTCCTGCAAGCCATCTAAAACAGTGGATGGTGACTGATCAATATTTTCAAAAACAATAATGGCGTATGGCTTTTGCCGAATCAGGTTTCTCAATGGAATGCAGTTTTTATCAGCATGTCCTTGAACCTTGACATCAATGATGGAGTGGAGACTAGGCATTATCTGTTGGGCAAAATAAAGTACATTAGGCTGTTTGAATAACTGATCAGCAAGGGCAGCCGCTGTCGAGGCTTTGCCTGAATGCATGGGGCCAGCAAACAGCAGGCTGCAAAATGGTCCTGTTTTCTGTTGCACATGAGCCTGAGATTGCTGCAGTTCATGACCAAGAATTGTCAGGGCTGCATCCTGCCCGAAAATTTTCTGTTGCATTCCCTGAAGGAATTCACTGAATTTGAATTTATGCAGCTGCAGGTTGGCGGCAGGTATATGTGTCCATCCAGATAATACATTGGTTAATGTGTTGATAGTTAAAACGGGCTTGAACTGGTGGCTATTGTCAGCATGATCTATGACGGACGCTCTGGCTGAGCTGCTGTCTAGTAATAGCAGCGCGTTTTCCAGTGTGTTATCGGTGCTGATATAGCGCTCTGCGAGTGAATAGGCGTACCCCAGTAATTCCTCGGGAATCAGAATATGATGGAAGTTTTCAAGTTCGGTGCGTTGCAGCTTGAGAATTGTCATGACATCCGCTTCAGTTGGGCCGGGAACATGCACAAATGCAAATTGAGGGTAACGCTGGCTTTCTTGTGCGCGTGATTTATCATCCATAAAGACGAGAAAGCGGCATTTCGGATGCGAGAGCAGGGGTTTTAGCTGTCTTTGTAAAAAAGCATCATCTTCGTGTTTGATGTCCGCAAATAAGATATTGATATCAGGCAGCATAAAGAGAATATACTTATCCGCGGTATCCAGTGTTTCCTGCAAATTAAGAAAATCCCGTTCGATATTTTTCTGCCTGGTTTTGGCAATGGTCAGATTGGCGATATCCAGATATATCAGATCTACTCCACGTAAATGATATGGGGTGGTTTCCTGTGCCAGATGTTGCAACATGGCCTCGATGAAGTAGGTATGCAGGTTCGCAGGAAAATCGATGCATAAAATGGCGTGATGTGTATCCTTGCGGCTTAATATGTCAACGATGATGGGAAACTGCGGATTGTCCTTGAAAGGAATGGCGGCATTCTTTTTTATATGTTGAATAGAGATATATCTGCCATGTTCAAAGAAAAATGAATCCTTGTTATCCGGAGCCATATCAGTCATTCCTTGTGGTTTATATATTATCCAGTAAAAACTGTTTCTACTATAGTCTCTGGATAAACGGGGAATCAAGAATAAAAATCACAGGCAAAAACCGGGTGCATTTCATCAACCGATGCTAGTGTATCTGATTCATGAGGTCAAGAATTGCATTCCATATCCAGTAAAGATTAAGCATGTAATTCAAGCGTTCATTCATCATCAGAATGTACTGGTGCAATGAGCTTTTTGATAGCTAGGCGAATGCATAATTCATGGTCAACGTAATATTTCTTCCCGGTGCCGGATAGAAAAATTCACTCTGGATTGCCGGTTGATAGACAGTATAGAGATAATAGTATTTATTAAAGATATTATTGAAATGCAGAGAAGCGGAAAATTGCGCGTAAACAAAGCGCAGATTCAAATTATAAACCGTATAACCGCCAATTTTACCAGCCACATTTGCATCATCGCTGTCAGGGTATTGATTGCCTGTGAAGATGGCCTCGGAATAGAAATTCCAATGCTGGGCCAATTTATAACTGATGCCGGCGCGCATGATGTTTTCAGAAACGAGCGGAATGCGATTGCCGCTGTTTGCACCGCTCTGAAATCTGGCATTAACATGATTGTATTGTCCATTGACAGTGATGTCTCTGGTGATAGTTTTTTTTCCAGAAATGATCAGGCCGCGCCGCACAGTGGGATCGAGATTCCTGTTTGTCCCAAATGGATGTGATGGTGTCTGGGTGGGATCAAATGTGATTTCATCTTCAAGGTTTAATTGGTAAATCTGGAGTTTGCCTGAATATGCTTCACGGATTATTTCGGCGCCGGCTTCATAAGCCGCGCCGCGTTGTGTTCGCAAGCTGTTGATGCCCGGAGGTGTTGAGGAGTTTTCATCCGCTTTCGGAAAGCGGAAGCTCTCGGCCCTACGCAAATACAGCTTGACGTCAGGCCCGGGCAGATAAGTTGTGCCAATCGTTGAAGCGGCTGCGCGGCTGACGAAGTGACTGGCGGTGAGCGATGTGAGTGTGCTGTCCTGCTGAGCGCCGCGTGCTCCAATTTCAAACGCAAGCCGATCATTGACTGGCATGCTCGCGAGGAAATATATTCCGTATTTTTCCAGGGTGTCTTTTGTTGTTCCCAGCAGGCTGCTTAACCTGTATTGATCAGTTTGGAAATCCATGCCGCTTTTCAAGCGGATTTTTCCAATCATTCCATCTAATTGTGGTTTCAGGAAACCGGAAGAACGTGACTGTTTGAATGACGAAAAAAGCACGCCATCGCCATGCATGGTGCGCAGCGACAAGTCTGTAGTCAGCCGCCACTGTGTGTAAATGTTCTGTTGCGATTGCAGGTGAAAAAGGCCGTTTGTGTCCCGGAAAAAATCCGTTGTGTTTGCTGCCTGTCTGCGGTTCGCTTCGACCTGGCTTTTTGTGAGCGCGCCTGGATAAAGCATTTTTTCGCTGGCAATCGTGTAATCAAAGTTGATCCTGCCTGTCTGGTAGGTGTGACTGATTCCGCCGGATAATAGGCTTTGATCGTAATTATTGTGATCACGATAATTGTCAGTATGATTGTTTGCCAGATTGAGATTGAAATCCATAAGATCAAAGCGGTGATACACGGATGCCATACAATTATGCTGGTGATAGCTTCCTGTGCTGCAAGACAATCCGATGGGATTGTCAGAATCCTTGTGCGTGATGATATTAATGATGCCGCCGACTGCCTGGTCGCCATATAAAACACTCTCGCTGCCGGATATGATTTCAATATATTCAATTTCTGCTAAGGGGATGGAATTAAGATCTGGCGGCGCCATATCAGGATTGGTGAGAGGGATGCCATTGACCAGCATTAAGGTGTTGCTGCTGGCATTTGCTCCGAAACCTCGCATGCTTAATAAAACCTGGCTCCCGGTACCGCTGATGTCCTGGAGTTGAACGCCTCCCAGGTCTTGTAATGCGTGAGCCAGTGTGGTGACACCGGTCGCGGCAATTTGCTCACGGGTAATAATGAAACCGGGATGCGCAGTGAATGACGAGGAATCTTTTTTTTCTGCGGTTACAATGACAGATGGTATGGATTTGCTCAGGTCGGCAGCCTGAGAAATGTTCGCAGTTAATGAGAGTGGAACAAATAACAATAGAAAGCGCATTCTCATGTGAGCCCTCCGCTACAGTGAGTAAAAAGTTGTAGCAGGCCGGTCTCCGGGCTTACATCCTGGCGACATTGGTTTTGTCACCGATACCAGCGCCTTCCCATGCTATGCACAGTGGCGATATCTGTTTCAAAAGATGATTACCGTTGCGGGGGCAGCGTTGGCCTTGTGAGTCATTATAAAAATGCGTCGCGCACCAACTTCCCGTACACCTGTTACTTCGCGATGTGAAATCTACAGAGTAAGCGTAGAATTTACAAGTGCTTAGCTGATGGTTTTTTCAATCCGCTTTTTCGTAAACTGATTTTTATTGCTTAGCGTCTGGGTTTCAAATTCACATTTATCCATGCCTGCTGCACAATGCATGAAGCCGCTGACTTCGTACCAGAAACTGTTGGCGAGTCGTTTCGGGATGAAATTATCCTTGGCGAAATAAGCTTCCAGGTTAGACCCGGTACTGTCACGATAATAGCAATGAATAGAGCCGCTTTTGTCTTTTGTGTCTTTCCATTCAGCCAATGCAAATTGTTCGATAGTATTTTTGAATTGTTTTTCTCGTGCTGCTGATAATGGCATGCCATCATCACTGTCAAACGCTTTCCATCCATGCAAAGAGTTGCTTTTGATGTCCTGCACGCTTGGGCATGTCTCGGCCAGGCAGATTTGAGACAGCAATGCGACACTGACGGTTATGATGGTTTTCCTGAACATATCAAAGTTCCCTCCTTGCCGTAGGAATGTGTTTGTTTCTTCAAGTGTAGATGGTTGGCAGATTATTTGGAAGGTATCCTGGCAGCATTATGATATGGCGGCCGCTTTGACCAAGGACACCCGGGTGCCCGCGCCTTGGGCGCGGGACGGAGGGTAAAACAGGATTCAATTAATAACGATAATGATCCGGCTTGTATGGGCCATCAATTGATATGCTGAGATATTTTGCCTGTTCTTCGGTGAGCACAGTCAGTTTGGCGCCCAATTTTTGCAGATGCAAACGTGCCACCATTTCATCCAGCTTTTTCGGCAGTACGTAAACACCAATCGGATATTTTTCATTATGCTGCCAGAGCTCAATCTGGGCTAACACCTGGTTGGTGAATGAGGTTGACATAACGAAGCTTGGATGTCCCGTCGCGCAGCCCAGATTGACAAGACGTCCTTCGGCAAGCACGATGAGCCGGTTGCCGCCAGGCATGATCACATGGTCAACCTGGGGTTTGATATTTTCCCATTTATATTGACGCAATGAGGCGATATCAATTTCTGAATCAAAGTGTCCGATATTGCAAACAATGGTTTCGTTCTGCATTTTCAGCATATGTTCATGGGTAATAACCCGGACATTTCCGGTTGTTGTCACGAAAATGTTGCCTATGGGTGCGGCATCTTCCATGGTGACAACCCGAAATCCTTCCATTGCTGCCTGCAATGCGCAGATTGGATCAATTTCCGTAATGAGAACGGTGGCACCAAAAGAACGCAGTGCCTGTGCGCAGCCTTTTCCTACCTCACCATAACCACAGACGACAGCAATTTTGCCGGCAATCATGACATCAGTTGCCCGTTTGATGCCATCGATAAGTGATTCACGACATCCGTACAGGTTGTCGAATTTGGATTTGGTGACAGAATCATTGACATTGATGGCGGGAACCTTCAATTCACCAGTCTTGTGCATTTCATAGAGTCTATGCACACCAGTGGTTGTTTCTTCAGATATTCCCTTAATCTGTTTCAATAGCTCTGGATATTCATTATGCATGATCAGTGTCAGATCGCCGCCGTCATCCAATATCAGATTGGGATGCCAATTGTCCGGCCCTTCTATGGTTTGTCTGACGCACCACCAGTATTCTTCTTCGGTTTCTCCTTTCCAGGCGAAAACGGGAATGCCTGCTGCCGCAATTGCTGCCGCAGCGTGATCTTGTGTTGAAAAAATATTGCATGATGACCATCGGACTTCAGCGCCCAATTCGATCAACGTCTCGATGAGAACAGCGGTCTGGACCGTCATATGCAGGCAGCCTGCGATACGAGCTCCCTTCAGCGGATGTTTGCCTTTGTACATATGGCGAATCGCCATCAGTCCGGGCATTTCTGTTTCTGCGATGCGGATTTCCTTTCTGCCCCATTCGGCGAGCGCAAGGTCTGCGACTTTGTAATCTGTGGATTTGGATTTCATGGCTGTTACCTGCATATTTGGATTCCTTTTGTTTGTTATAACCCGGCTGCACTGTGTAATGCGGCGGCCTTGTCTGTCTTTTCCCAGGAAACATCGATGTCTTCCCGGCCGAAGTGGCCATAACATGCTGTTTGCCTGTAGATTGGTCTTAAGAGGTCAAGCATTTTGATAATCCCGTAAGGACGCAAATCGAAATGCTTGTTAACCAGCTTGATGATTTCCTTGTCTGGAATTTTTCCGGTTCCAAACGTTTCAATGCGGATAGCTGTGGGTTCCGCTACGCCGATTGCGTAAGAAATCTGTATTTCGCAGCGATCTGCAAGTCCAGCCGCGACAATATTTTTAGCCACGTAACGGGCAGCATAAGCTGCCGAGCGGTCTACCTTGGATGGGTCTTTTCCGGAGAAGCATCCGCCGCCATGACGCGCCATTGCGCCATATGAATCAACCATGATTTTCCTGCCAGTCAGGCCGCAATCACCCTGCGGTCCGCCAATGACGAATCTGCCGGTTGGATTGACAAAATATTTTGTGCTTTTCAGCCATTCTTCAGGGAGGATGGGCTTGATGATTTCTTCAATCACGGCTTCAACCAGGCTGGCATGCGAGATATCCGGATGGTGCTGGGTTGAAAGAACCACATTGGTAATGCTTTCCGGACGTCCATTGACGTAGCGGAAGGTGATTTGTGACTTGGCATCTGGGCGTAGCCAGGGTAATACATCTTCCTTGCGTAATTGCGCCTGGCGGCGCATCAGCCTGTGGGCATAAGTAATAGGTGCCGGCATGTATACATCGGTTTCATTGCTTGCATATCCAAACATCAAGCCTTGATCGCCTGCGCCCTGTTCTTCCTTGGCTTGCTTGTCGACGCCAATAGCGATATCAGCGGATTGCTTGCCAAGTGCGGTGATGATGGCGCAGGAGTTGGCATCGAAGCCAACTTCGGAGCTATTGTAGCCGATGCTGCTAATAACGTCGCGGGCAATATGCTCAATGTCCACCCATGCGTTGGTTGTGACTTCGCCGCCGATAAATACCATTCCGGTTTTTACCAGAGTTTCGCAAGCAACCCGGGCGTTTTTGTCCTGTTCGATAATGGCATCGAGTATGGCATCCGAGATTTGATCCGCGATTTTATCCGGATGTCCTTCCGAGACAGATTCTGATGTAAAGAGGAACTCATC
>Ga0070740_10004688_pt1 | contig 13245 bp, 12 predicted proteins | sample Coa_R2_FD_67286 | JGI IMG/M metagenome (GOLD analysis project Ga0070740, IMG submission 67286) | Surface soil microbial communities from Centralia Pennsylvania, which are recovering from an underground coalmine fire - Coalmine... | ecosystem: Environmental > Terrestrial > Soil > Unclassified ...
AAGGCTGAAAGGAAAGAATGCGCAGGGCCGCGCCGCACTTGCGTTGAGCATCCCAAAATTGCATCTATACAATCGGTGAATTTACGAACCCCTCGCATCCGGGCGGTGCCGGCCGTAACGCGGGCGGTTGCCATCCTGCGTTTGCTAAGCCGCAGCCGCACGCCGCTTGCCCTCAAGACAATTGCGCAAAGCCTGGACCTGGTGCCCAGCACCGCGCTGCACATACTGCGGGCGCTGGTTGCCGAGCAGCTGCTGCACTTCGATCCCCTGAGCAGGCAATACAGGTTAGGTACGGGTATGCTCCCGCTGGCGCGTGCCGTGCTCGACCATGACGACTTTTCCAGTGTGGTGCGGCCGAAGCTGGAGGAGCTGTCACGCCGCCATGGCTTGACCGTGATTGGCGTCGAAGTGCCGGATCTCGACCACATGGTCGTGGTAGCGCTGGCCCGGGCGCAGACCCCGGTGCGGCTGCATGTCGATGTCGGCAGCCGGTTTCCAGCCTTGATCAGCGCAACGGGCCGCTGCGTCGCCGCCTTTAGCAGCTATCCATGGGACGAGATTGAGACGCGGTTTCGCCGCTTGCGCTGGGACAACGCCCCGTCCTACACCACCTGGCGCAGGGAGGTAGAGAGCGTGCGCCGCCAAGGCTTCAGTATCGACCGCGGCAACTATATCGCCGGTGTAACTATTGTGGCGGTACCCGTGGTGAACCACCGCGGCACGATCTCGCACACCATCGCCGCGGTCGGCCTTGGCAGCCAGCTCAAGCGCGCCCGGTTGCTGGCGCTGGCGCGCGACATGCGCGATGCGGCGCGGGAAGTCGCGGTTCAGTTGCTCCCGCCCTCCTAGTGCGAGCGCGCGGTCGTGCCTCCGTCGACCGGGAGAAGCACGCCGGTGAGGTAGCGCCCATCCGGCCCGGCGAGGAACAGCGCGGCGCGTGCCACGTCCCAGGCGTCGCCTTCGATGCCAAGCGAGGTGCGGAAGCTGAGGTCGATCTGCGCCGGGTCGACCCCGGCTTGCCGCATCGCGGCGGCTCGCATCGGGGTGTTGATGATTCCCGGCGCGATGCAGTTCACACGTATTCCCTTCTTGCCGTAAGCGTCGGCGAGGTCGACCATCAGGCCGATCAATCCCGCCTTGGACGCGGCATAGGCGGTCGAGCCCGCCCCGCCCTGTCCCCGTAAAGCCGCGATCGAGGTAATGTTGACGATGGCGCCGCCACCCCGTTCGATCATGACCGGAATCGCAGCCTTGCTCAGCATGAACGGCGCCGTAAGGTTCACCGCGATGACCTGATGGTAGAGCTCCGGCGTGGTGTCCACGATGCTGGTCGACGACGCGATGGCCGCGTTATTGACCAGGATGTCGACGCCGCCGTAACGGTCCACCGCCTGGTCGACTACGTGCTGGCAACTGGCTACCTCGGCGAGGTCGGCAATCACAACCGTCGCACTGCCGCCTTCATCTTCGATCAAGCGCAGCGTCTCATCCGCCCGGTCCTCGAACTTGTCCACCAGCACGACCTTCGCCCCTTCGCGAGCAAAGAGGACTGAGATGGCCTTGCCGGTGCCCAACCCCGGGCCGCTCGAACCAGCACCCGTGACGATCGCGACCCGCCCGTCGAGCTTCGACCGCTGTTCCACGTTGTTCTCTCCATATCGGGCTTTCGGGGCGAGCCTACTATCATGCCTCTGCCTTGACAAGATTTATGACAGTCTTGTGTCATAAGAAACATGGAAGCGCGCGCCGAGCGGAGACAAGGATCCGCTGCAACCTGCTCCCTCACTCCAGTCCCTTCCAAAGGGAGAGGTCAAGCAAAGGCGGCAGCCATCTTTTATGCAGGGGCGGGTGCGGAACGCACCCATACAAGATAAAAAACGCAGCTCGACTTTTTGCGCACCCTGTCAGGGGCGGACGGTGGCGTTGAGTGACGTTGACAGCCGATTCACACGGGCGGCTGCGCGCGACGCCCCACACAAGCGCCGTCTCAGCCGACGTCGGTCAGCGAGGTTCGGACCCCACCGTGGGTGAGGGTGAGCGGGTAGTCCTGCTGCGAGGCCGCGGGTCGGCGTTTGGGTTTGGCTCGTCCTTGCGTGAAGGCCTCTGTGAGCAGCCTGAACTCGCTGGCGATCACCTCACCTAGTTGGGTGCCAGCCGGCCCGGCCAGCCACGCGTCGAGTGCGCGCCGGAACGTCAACACACCGACGGCGGCGAGAAGGGTAGAGGCCTCATCCGCGCGCGGCAGGCCCCGGCGGGCGGCGATGGCCTCGGCCACCTTCTCCACGGTTTGCACCTGGCGGTCCTGAACCCGCCCACGCAGGGTCGGCGACGAAGCGACGGCTCGTTCGTACAGGAGCAGCGATTGGCGGTCCCGGGCGAGACCCGATGCGAGCTCAATGAGCGTGGCGCACATCGCATCGACGTCGCTGTGTGAGTCCGGTTGACCGCGGTAGAGCCACACGAAGGATTGAACCCAGGCGGGTTCGCCCAGGAACAGCACGGATTCCTTGGTGGGAAAGTACCGGAAGAAAGTCCGTGCCGAAACGCCGGCCTTCTTGGCGATCTGTTCGGTGGTAGTGGTGTCGTATCCCTGCGCCGCAAACAGTTTGAGAGCCACGCCGCGCAGGGCGCGCAGCGTCCGGCTCTTGTGCGCTTCTCGCAGCGATGGGGCTCCTGTGAGCGTCTTTGACAAAGGCACCAAACCTACTTTGCCTGCATCGTTAGGCGGCGTCAACTAGCGGCCGCGGGCCGCTGCGGCGAGCGCTGCGCAACCGGCGCTGTCTTTCGTTTCAATTCCATACGGTTCGCTTGACAGCCGGATCCGCCTTTACTATTACTGACAGCCGAGTGACACTTTTCTGAAAGACGGGGGTGCTTTAGCCGGTTGATGTGCCCGCCGAACCAGGCCTTGTCAGGCGAAGCAAACAGGAGAACCAAAGGAGATGCGTCATATGGACAGGCTGATCCTTGTTTCGTCGGATTCGCACGCCGGAGTGCCGAAGGAGCTTTGGACGCACTACCTCGACAAGCGGTACCACGATTTGCTGCCGCGCCTGCGTGCGGACAACGAGATCTATCCTAGGGCGATCTATGTGCTGAGCGGCCGGTCGGTTTCCTCTGCTCCGCTGCCGGAGCAGCAGGAAGCGCATCGGAGCGGATGGCAGGGGCTCTACGATCCGGTTCTGCGCCTTGCCGATATGGACCGTGAGGGCATCGCTGCGGAGCTTATCTACCACGGCGATTTCCGCCTCGGCGATATGTTTCACAACCTCACCAACAACACCTATCCCCTTGACGCGTGGGACGCGGGGGCGCGGGCGTGGAACCGGTGGGCGGCCGACACCTTCGGTTTTGCGATGGATCGGTTCCTGGTCACCGGCGCGATCGGTTCGTGCTCGGATATGGACGCGACCATCAAGGACCTCGAGTGGATCGCCGATCACAAGTTCGCGGGGACCTACGGCCCCGGCTACATGCGGCATGCCGACATGCCTGCGCTGTTCGACGAGTACTGGGAGCCGTTCTGGTCGGTGTGCGAGGAGCGCGGGATTGCAATCGTAGTGCATGCCGGGTTCGGGACCGAACAGGGCGCGGTCTTCCCGCAGCTCCAGCGCATCCTCAACGACGTATCCAAGGCGGCCGGCGGGAGTACCGACTTAAAGGTGCTGGCCCAGCACGCCGACGCGATCTCGGAGAAATCCGTGGCCTTCTTCTTCGAGTTCGTCAACAGCATCAAGTCGCGGCGACCGATGTGGCAGATGATGCTCGGCGGGGTGTTCGATCGTCACCCGGGCCTCAAGCTGATTCTTGCCGAAATCCGGCACGACTGGATTCCGGCCACCTTGCGCCATCTCGACGCGATCTACGACCAGCATCGGGCCGACCTGCCGGCGAAGCGCAAGCCCAGCGAGTATTGGCTGAGCAATTGCCTGGCCGCGGCGTCATTCATCCACAAGGCCGAGGTCGACATGCGGCACGACATCGGCGTCGAAACGATCTTGTTCGGGCGCGACTTCCCTCATCCCGAGGGCACGTGGCCCAACACCAAGGACTGGCTCAGGCATGCCTTCGCCGGCGTGCCGGAGGACGAACTTCGTCTCATGTTGGGCGAGAACGCCGTACGGTTCCTCGGTCTGGATCGGGCACGGCTGGTCGAGATCGCCAAGCGCATCGGCCCCACGGTCGAGGAGATCATTGGCAGCGGCCCGGAAGTCCCCGACGAGCTGGTCAGGAACTTCGACTTGCGCGGCCACTACCTAAGCCCCCCGGAGGGGGGCGCACGGATCGCTGAAGTGGAGCGCCCCCTCCGCGAAGACCTGGCTCGCATCGGCGTAAACCTCTGAGTCGCCAGCAGACGGTCGGGGAGATTGAAGCGTCGGTGAGGACCCAGTCGGGATCGCGCTCGGCTCGGATTCGAAAGCAGTTGGGCCATCCCGTGTTGGACGGCGACGGTCACATCGTCGAAATGCTGCCGGTGTTCATCGACTTCGTCCGCGACAAAGGTCACGGCGCGCTCATCAAGGGAATGCTCAAGCGGGGTCGGATGATCGAAGATCTCTCGATGGCGGAGCGCCGTGAGGGCGGGATACTGCCGCACTCCTGGCACGTGCCGTCGAGCACCGAGTACTACGCCACCGTCACCTCCCCCAGGCGTTACCATGACCGTCTGGGTGAGGCGGGCATCGACTTTGCGGTGCTCTATCCGACGATGGGCATTGCGCTCCTGCAGCTGCTCGACGACGAGCAGCGCGTGACGCTGTGTCGTCTCTACAACGAGTTCATGGCCGAGCAATACCGGGCTTATGGTGACCGGTTCACCGTAGCGGCGCTGGTTCCGATGAACAGCCCCGACGAAGCGATAGCGGCGCTGGAGCACGCCAAGGGCCTGGGGTCGAAGGTGGCGCTGATCGCCAGCCACGTGCACCGCCCGCTGCCGGGTGCGCCGTGGCCGGCCAACGATCGGTGGGCGGACGTTCGGGTTCCGGAGTGGGAAACCCGAGGATGGGTCGACACGTTCGGCATCGACAGCCTCTACGACTATGACGCCGTGTGGGCCAAGGCGATCGAACTGGGGCTGCCCCTGGCGGCACACACCGCTGGTATCGGCGCCAGCGACCGGGCGTCGATTTCCAACTTTGTGTTCAATCAGATCGGTCACTTCGCGGCCGCCGGAGGTGCGCTGGTGAAGTCGCTGTTCCTGGGCGGAGTGACCGCACGCTTCCCCCGCCTGCGGCTGGCGCTGCTCGAAGGCGGCGCGGCGATCGGCGTGCAGATCTACCTCAGCCTGGTTGACAACTGGCTCAAACGCGGCGGCGCGGCGATTGCCCGGCTCAACCCCCGCAACATGGACAAGGAACTGCTCGTCAGGCTGCTGGTGGAAAGCGACCCCGGTCTTGCGCGCTACTCGGCCGAGCAGCTCAGCGGCGGCACAGGCGGCATGACCCGCGTGCGCGACGACTTTCTCGCGGCGGAGATCGCCTGCGTGGAGGACATCCGTGACCGGTTCTGCACCAACTTCTATTGGGGCTGTGAGGCCGGCGACCGGTTGGTAAGCGTCGCCTTCGATCCCCGCATCACGCCTCTCGGGACGCTGGTCCCCGCCTTCTTTGCCTCCGACCTCGGGCATTGGGACGTGCCCCGGTTCGACCAGCCCTTGGAGGAGGCGTTCGAACTGGTCGAACGAGGCATTCTGGATGCGGATCAGTTGCGCGACTTCGTCTTCATCAATCCGTTGCGCTTTTACGCGTCGCTCAATCCGGAGTTTTTCACCCAAACCGCGATCGAAAAGGAAGCAGCCGAGGCCTTGATGCTCTGAATCGAGCGCGAGGATGGAGAGGCAATGAGCGGTCGGCTGCAAGGCAAGGCGGCGATCGTGGCCGGCGCCGGATCCGGCGCATCGGGCATTGGCATCGGCCAGGCCATCTCGGTGGTGCTGGGACGCGAGGGGGCGTCGGTGCTTGTGGTCGACAAGGTGGCCGAGCGCGCCGAAGCCACGCTGCGTGCCATTCAAGAGCACCGCGGAAACGGTGCCGTCTTTGTCGGCGACGTCTCGCGACCGGCGGATTGCGAGGCGATGGTGAAGGCGGCGGTGGAGAACTTCGGCGGCCTCGACATCCTGGTCAACAACGCCGCGATCTCGCCGCACGTGCCAATCACGGAAACCTCCCTCGAGCTCTACGAGAGCGTCATGAGTGTCAATCTCAGGGGCTCGTTCATGGCTTGCAAGTACGCGATCCCGGCGCTGATCGCGCGCGGCGGCGGGTCGGTCGTCAACATCAGTTCGGTTGCGGCAATCCGCGACACAGGTACCACCCACCCCGCCTACTGCGTCTCCAAGGCGGCGCAACTTGGCCTGACCGTCGACCTGGCCGGTGAGTACGGGCGGCACAACGTGCGGGTGAACGCCGTCCTGCCGGGCATGATCGCGACGCCGTTGCAGGAATCGATTGGCCGCGTCGACGACCAGACTCGAGCCCGTCTGAACCTGCTGGGCAGGATGGGAAACGCGTGGGACATCGCCCATGCCGTGCTCTTCCTGTGCAGCGACGAAGCGGCGTACATCACGGGCGTCACATTGCCCGTCGACGGCGGCGCCACCGTAGCGATGCCCGCGTCCGCGGCCCGCGCCGGTGCACGGGGGAAGCAGTAGGATGGGCCGGTTCCCCCCGCACAAGGCCCGACGACATCGGAGTGCAACCAATGGCCTCTTTTCACCTGTACGGAGACGCTGCCGGCCAGACGCATCTGGCACCCCTGGTGTTGCCGGTCCGCCAAACCTCTGCCGGCGCCGTCCGCGGATTGAACGATATCCCCACCACGACGATGGGTGTGGGAGAGTTCGTCGGCCGAAAGCCCGACGCCGGTCTGCACAATGCCCCCCGGCGGCAGTTCCTGGTGGTCCTGCGGGGAGAGCTCGAGATCGTCACGTCCCTGGGCCATCAGCAGCGCCTGCGGACCGGCGACCTCCTGCTCGCCGACGACATCGGCAGCAAGGGACACATCAGCCGCGACGTCGGCGAAGAGCCGTTGATGCTCGCGGCGATCGGGATCGGGAGCGACTGGAAGGGCCCCGAAGCGACAAGCACGCGAGTCTCGCGGACCGGCTCGGCTGGCCAACAAGACGAGGAAAGGTAACCTTTCGATCACTGCAATGGCGGCCTCAACCCCGCCCGGGAATTGTCCGAGGGTCGATGACGCCGGCTTGGCAACATCCCGCCGGAAGATGACCGATTCCAAGTCCCATTAATGACCGCAACAGTAACGAACCACCACCACGGAGGTGCGTCGTGACTCGCACAATAGCCAGATGGATCGTCCTGACGATGCTGGTAGCGGCGACGAGCGGAGTGGCGCTTGCCCGCAATGCGCAAAGCCCGGTTCCCGTGGGCACAAAAATAACCCTCCGCAACTGGCAGCAGTACAGGGATTACTTGAGCATTGGGTACCAGGCTCTGCTCGGCGGCAAATATCATTGGAAGGTGCCCGATGAGGCGATGCTTGAAGTCGGTCCGACACTGTCATATCCGCTGCCGCCGAAGTTCTGGCAGGACACGGAGAAGTATGGCTCACAGGTGAAGTTGCGCCGCCTTCCCAACGGTGGTTATGCGCTCGACAACTACGTGGCCGGCGAGCCTTTCGCAAAGCCAAACGGACCTCTGGCCGGAGAGGAATTACTGTACGACTTATACTACAATTACACTCCGGCCGTTCAATATACCGCTGAATCTTCGGGCCACATCATAGATCGCTTCGACGATGTCAGTTACCAGGAGCTCATCGTCGTGTTTCACCGGCTCTCGCATGTCAGCGATATCGGGTGGAACGTCACAAACCCTGAGGCCTCGGGTATATACTTCTCGTTCTTCAATGAACTGTTAATACCCGAACAATCAAAGTATACGACGGCCTTGCAACTGCAATACGATGATGTGGAGAGATTTCCCGACTTTTACACCTTTCTCCCCTCGTTACGCCGCTCGCTCAGGCTTACGACCGCCGCCCGCTGCGCACCGCTGCAGGGAAGCGATTTCGTAAACGACGATATATCGCCGGTGCCGCTGCCGCCTACCATCGACCAGGCCACGCTGTTGGGAGAGAAAAAGATTCTCGCCGCCTGGGCTCCGCCAGGCGCCGAGGGCAGGACGTTCAAGGATACCAACGACTGGTACCAGCCGGGCTTTTATTGGCCCAAGGCGGCTTCAGACGTCAAGTGGCAAGTGCGCGACGTGTGGGTGTTGGAGGAGAAGCGTGTGACGTCCATGGCAGCCGGCTACTGCTACGGAAAAAAGATCTATTACGTAGATAAGGAATTCTACAGTCAAATTGAAAATGAATCATATGACGCCAATATGAAGCTGTGGAAAGTGGAGATCGGATTCAGAACACCTATACCCGTGCCCGGTGGCGGTGTCTATGCCACGAGCGCGGGCTACATCAACATGTACGACCTGCAGAATGATCACGCCAGCATTGGATTGCAATCCATAACTGCCGTCAATTCCAACGTGCCCCGCAAGTATTACGATGTCGGCAAATTTACGCTGCCCTCAGGGCTGGCCGAGGTTATGCAATGAGTCGGTCGAAGTGGCAGCCTCGACCTTTCACAGGGTGTAACGTCGCGGCCGCTGCGCCGGGCGCTGCGAAAGTCCCCGCCGTCTTGCATCGCTTGACCGTCAAAAGCGCCGTCAATATGGTGCAGTCAATTAAATATTGTCGATGGGACCGGTCGAATACATACCGCGGATAACGCAACAATATGTGCGTCTGGGGTACAAACCCTATCAATGGGTGACCAACGCCGGGCCGCCGCCGTGGCAGGCGCTGCGCAAGCCGCTGGCGCGCTCGCGCCTGGCGCTGGTCGCGTCGGGGGGAATCTACGTAAGCGGTCAGGTCGCGTTCCATCACAAGGACGACGCCAGCTTGCGTGCGATACCCAGGCATGTACACACGCAGGATTTGCGCATCACGCATTTCGCCTACGACAAGACCGACGCGCGCGCCGACCCCAACGTCGTCTTTCCGATTGACACGCTGCGCGCGCTGGTAGCCGAGGGATTGGTCGGCGAGTTGTGCGACCACGCCTACACCTTCATGGGCGGCATCTACTCATCGCGCCGGGTGCGCGAGGAGCTGGCGCCGCGCATCACCGAGCGGCTGCTGGCCGAGCGCGCGGACCTCGCGCTGCTGGTCCCGGTCTGACCCGTATGCCATCAGTCCGTCGGACTGATCGCCCGCCACGCCGAGGCCGCCGGTATTCCTACTCTTTGTATGACCAGCGCGCTGGACATAACCCGCGCGGTCAATCCGCCGCGTGCCGCGTTTCTCGACTACCCGCTGGGCCATACCACGGGCAAGCCGCGCGACCCCGAACTCCAGCGCCGGATCCTGCGCGAGGCGCTGGACGCGTTCGTGTCGCTGAGCACTGCGGGGTCGATCAAGATGCTGCCGTTCGTATGGTCGGCGGAGGAAACCTGGAAGCTGGAAGCCTTCGCCGGAGCCGACACGCGCACGGCGCGCTTGGATACACCCCAGTATCAGACCGACGAGGATCGCATCCGGGCGGAGAGCGGAACGGGCGCCGAAGCGAGTGAATGCCAGGTCTGCGCGCGATGGTCGGGGCCGGACCCGCACGCCCGCCATTGAGCCCAACAGCGCTCAGTGCTTGCCGTAATCCAGCGCAACGCCTTTGCGCTGCGCCAAAATGTAGGCTTCCAGGGCGCGCAGGCGCGGGTCGTTGGGACCCATGGTCTTGCCCTTGACGGGATTTTCGATGCACCAGTCGATCATATCGCGCAGCAGGGCCACGCGCTGCAACTGCACCTGGTACTTGGGATAGGTCTCGGGATGGGTGTTGGCGGCGTCGGGATGGCACATGTCGCAACTGACGCCGATCGTGCCGCCCAGCAGCTTGTCGCTGTGAAAGACCTGCTTGCCATAGTCGATGAATTTCTGGGTCTCGTTCTGCCAGACCCGGAAGTCGCGTTCGTGAAAGCTGGCGTAGGTATCGCCCTGCTGCTGCGGCTGCGCCTGCTGCTGGATCGGCACGCCCTGGATCTGCTGCGCCGCCGGCGCACCGAGCGAAGGCGCGTTGGCGGGTTGTTCTTCATTGGAAGGTGCGGCGGGAGACGGTGCGCCGGGCGGCGGGCTTTGCGCCTGTGCCATCTGCCAATGTTCGCCCGGATGCTGGCGCTGCCAGGCCGCCATCAGCCTGCGCGCCACACCCATCGCCTGATCGCGGCTCATCCGCTGGCCCGGCTTAAGCCCCTTGATTTCCATGCTGGTTTTGCCGTCGCACAGCATCACGACCACGTTGCCGTCCTTGACGGCAGGAACCTGGTGGTGCGCGATGGATTGCTGGGCGTTGAGCGCGTGCGGCAGCGCGGCGAGGGCGGCGACGACGGCCCCGGCGCCGGCGGCGGTCAGCAATGCGACTTTGGTGCGAACCATGGCTTTTACCTTCAAGGGTCAAGACGCCGGCGGCGCGGCGCGTTCAGTAGCTGGCGAATTGCGGCGCGGGCGGCCGATCGGTCTTGCCGCCCGAAACCAGGTAGCCGGCCGGCACCGACACCGGGTTGCGATCCCACAGACCGTAGATGGTGTCGACCAACCCGTCGGCGCGCATCGTGAACTGTCCGTCGCCGCATCCGTCGAGCTGGTCGAAGGGATCGGCGCGATTCATCTGGATCGTCAGCGCCGGCAATCCCTGCGGCGCATACGGCCACGGCCATGCCGTGGACAGCATCCCGTAGAAGTTGATGTTGCCGATACGGTTGAACAGCATCTGGTGCGTATGGCCGTGGATCACGGTGACGTTGCTGAAGGGCTGCAGCAGCGCCTGCACCTGCTCGGCGTCCTCGGTCCAGAAGTTCCAGGGGCGATAGTATTTGTATAGCGGCGAATGCGAGAACACGACCAGCGGCGTGGTGTGCGGCACCTTGGACAGGTCTTCGGCCAGCCATTTGCGCTCCTCGTCGCCGACCTCGAAGCGCGACTGAATCGGGTTGTCGAGTCCTGCCACGGTCTGCATCCGCTGCTCCGGCGTCATCTTGCGCGCGGTCCAGAAATCCTTTTCGTGCACGCTCATCAGCACCACGAAGTGCACGCCCTTCCAGTCGAACGAGTAATTGGGCGGACCGAACATCTCCTGCCAGGCCTGGCCCATGTCGAGGAACCAGTCGTGCTCGCCGACCATCATCTTAACCGGCGCCTTGAGTTCGGCGAGAATCTGGCGGCCCAACTCAAGCTGCCCGCGGCTGCCCAGTTGCGCCAGGTCACCACCGTACAGCACGAAGTCGGGCTGTGGGTCGAGCGCGTTGACGTCCTGCACGGCGCGCACGGCGGCGCGGATGAAGCGCTGGTTGAGCGTGCGCTCATAGAGATGGCTGTCGGAGATGTAGGCGATACGAAACGGCGTGCTGCCCTGTTTGCCGACCGTGCCGAAGCTTCGGTCGGTCGCTGCGTCGGCAAACTCGATGAGCTGAAAGCTGTGCGGCGGCATCAGGCCCTTGGCCAGCACGGCGCCGGCGCTGGCCGCGGCGACCTTGAGAAAGGCGCGGCGATTAAGCCGCGCCAGCGCGCGCAGCGTCCTGTCGCGCTGCTCCATGTACTTGGTCTCAACACTTTTGTGCCGAACTGCCATGGTCCACCTCGGGCGTGATTGCAAGCGGACGATCAACGGGATTACGGACCGCCCAGCAGCGCCGGATTTTCCGCCATCTGATCGGGTCCGATATCGCCGAACGGTCCGCCCAGTCCAGGGCCGTTACGCCCCTTGAGTCCCATCGCCGCCGCCGTGTCGCGCTGCGGGCGATCGGTGCGCGAGCGTCTCAACTGCGCGCGATATTCGGCCTGCGCCGCACGGGCGTACTCGGGACTGGTCAGGGTGGCCATGAACGCCACCAAATCGTCGATCTCGGGTTCGGTCAGCCCCAACGGTACGATGCCGCCGTCCAGAAACGGATTCTGCACGCCGCCCTTGTTGTAATGGTCCACCACGTCCCACAGCGTGGCCTGCGAGCCGTCGTGAAAGTAGGGCTGGGTGACGAGCAGATTGCGCAGACCCATCGTGCGGAAGGCGCCGATATCGTGCGGGTCCTTGGTCACCAGGAAGCGGCCCAGTCCGCTCATGTCGGTCTGAATCGCAAGTTCGTCCAGTTGCTGGGCGCCGCCGCCACGGGCCAGGATTGCCAGCGCCCTGCGCGCAAGCGGCACGAAGTCAGACTTGTGCGCCGACACCCCGATGTTGTGGAAACGATTGTCGGTGAACAGCGGCTGCGTGGGGTTGACGCCGTGACACGACATACATCGCCCCTTGCCGTTGAACAGCGACCATCCGCGTTTGGCCTGCTCGCTGATCGCGTTTTGATCGCCAGCCATGAAGCGGTCGAAGGGCGTGTTGAAACTGACCTGTGTGCGTTCGTAGGCGGCGATCGCCTGCTGGATAGCACGGATCGTCACCGGGCCGCCGAACACTTCCTTGAATTCAGCCTGGTATTCGGGAATGCCTTCCACCTTCGCCACTACTTCGTCGAAGTTCTTCATTCCCATCTCGATCGGATTGACGATTGGATCCTTGGCCTGCTCCTCCAGCGTCGGCTCGCGTCCGTCCCAAAATTGCAGTACGTTGAACGCCGCGTTGAGCACGGTGGGAGCGTTGCGCTGCCCGAACTGATTATGGATTCCCTCGGAGGTGGGCTGTTGGTCGGTGAAGCCTTTGGCCGGATTGTGGCAACTGGCGCAAGCCTCGCTGTTGTCTTCTGACAGGCGCTTGTCGAAGAACAACTGCTTGCCCAGCGCGATTTTGGGCGGCCTCTGGGGATTGTCGGGCGGGATGAGCCAGCCATAGAGCTGGTGCGGAAAGCCAATCTGATCGAGCGAGCGTGGCGCGGCCAGCGGACTGTTGGCATCGAATTCCGCCGGCCCTGCGGCGAAGGAATCCGCACTGACAATCAAAGAGCCGACCAGCAGGCACCAGAGCAGTATCCGAGCGTTCGACATGGCGGGCACCTCAGTTAGCCGATCTGCCGTGAACGCGTGAGGCGAAACGGATGAGAATAATTATTGCCCGCTAATGATTCGTGTCAATGAATTTATTTCGCACCATCTTTGCTCCAATTGAGTGGAGTGAAGTTTTGTGCGCGCTGCCCGCGGCCGGATTTTGCCAGCACCAAGGCGCGGGTATGTTCGTCAGATAATCGGCCATTTTAGGGAGGGCATTGACGTCATGGACGCAGCAGACAACGATCG
>Ga0070740_10004690_pt1 | contig 13239 bp, 10 predicted proteins | sample Coa_R2_FD_67286 | JGI IMG/M metagenome (GOLD analysis project Ga0070740, IMG submission 67286) | Surface soil microbial communities from Centralia Pennsylvania, which are recovering from an underground coalmine fire - Coalmine... | ecosystem: Environmental > Terrestrial > Soil > Unclassified ...
GCCCGGCTGGTTGATGCCACCGGCGCCCATGCCCAAACCGCTGGAGCGCGGGGAGGAAAAACCGCTGATGGGTGACGGCGCGCTGGATGTGCCGAAACTCACCGTGGCGCTGCCCTGGCCGCCCAGGCTGTTCAACGCGTTGGCAATATCGGCCGCCTGGGCGTAACGGATGGGGATGACCTTGGAGATGTAAACTGCCGGCACGCTCACATCAATTTGCTTGAGCATTTCCAACATCCGCTTGACGTTTTCGGCGTAGTCACGAATGACCAGAATGCCGTTGTCGTCAATCGGAAAAACGGCGTTCGGCAACTTGCCGAACTGCTGGAGAATCGGCGCCACCTTCGAGGGGGTCACGTAGTGCAACTGCACGATGTGGGTCACGTAAGTGCCCAATTCCGGCAGTTGACTCGCCGGCGCTTCGTTGAACGGGGCCGCTTCTTGATTGGCCTGGGCCGAGGGCACCACTTTCACAAATTTATCGCCGATGTTGATCACCGAGATGCCATTCATGGCCAGCACGGCCTGCAACGCCTCGATGGCCTCGCTGCGGGTCAACGGCGACTGAGTTTTGAGGGTGATGGACACCTTGGGGAGGCCCTGGCTGATCAACAACGTCCGCCCGACCAGGTCCGCATACACGTCCAACACCTGGTCCACGTCCACGCCGGGGAAATTGTAGGTGTAACCGGGTTTTTCATTTGCCGCCTGATCGTTTGCGGCGGCAGAGCCGGGCGAGGCGCCGGGAGAGTTGACCGCCGGCACCGCTGCTGCGGCGGGCGGCAGGAAGGGAATGTTTGCCGGGCGGCGCGACGGCGGGCGATTCGCCGGCGGAACGGGCGGCGGCGTTTGTGCCGCCAGGGTCAGCGCAGTCAGAAACAAAATAACAGGCAGGTGGATCGTTTTCATTTTGTGGGCGGGGTGAAATGGCGTTCCAGGGCAAAGAGGGCAGGCCGTCTCCGGCGGGCGGCGTTCTGTTTTTCACCAATCTCCGGTGGGAAATCCAGGTAGAACTTGCGGTTGGATGGGGCAGGTTGCATGGGGTCCATTTTTTATTCGACCTTGGCGGTGGCGGTTCCGGTTTTGACCGGCGCCGGCGGGCTGGAGGATTTGCGCTGGTAACTGGCCACCAGCCGTATGTTGGCGTTCAGGTGCAGACGCGGCGGATCGGGCTGCAATTCCAGATCGCGCACGCGGATCATGGAGGCGGACGAACCCAGCTTGTAAAGAAAGTCCACCAGTTGTTCGTCGTTGCCCGAAACGTTGACGTTTTGCATCTGCTCCACAAAAAAGGCATCGTTGGTGCGGGTGGTCTGGCGGGACATGGAAATGATGTTGACGTGGCTGGCAGCGGCCTGTGACTGGATGGTGCGGAGCAGGTTGATGGCCTGATCTTCGGGAGCGACGTAATCGCCGTTGGCTTCGTAACCGCGCACCAGCGCTTCGTATTTGGACTTTTCCGAAATGACGGACTGGTAGAGGGCGAGTTTGTGCCGGGCATCGTCCAGACGGCGGCGCCAATTGCTCCAATCGGCGAAATGCGGCCAGATGTAGAGGCCATTCAACACGATCACGAAAGCCACCAGCACACCCACCGCCAGGCGGCGTTCCATGGGACGCAATTGGGCAAAGTATTTTTTCATCGCCGGGCCTCCGGAGATTCGCCGTGTTTGAGTTGCAGGGTGAAATGCCAGGCCACGCTATTGCCGTTTTGATTCCAGATCAACGGTTCCACCGGTTCGGGATCGAACAGTTCCTGGCCGTTGACTTTCGCTTTGCGAACCGAGTCGTAAAACTTGCCCGGATCGGAAATCAATCCGATCTGGTCCGGCGAACACACGCCGCTGAGGGTCAGCCGCTGGCCGTCGGCAAAGCTGCTCCGTTGCAGCACCAGGCCCTCCGGCAGATTTTCAGCAACGATCTTCCAGCAATCCAGGGCCGCAAACTTCAGGTTTTCCCGTTCCTTGAGAACCGCGTACCGGCCTTTGAGTTCCAGCACGTTGGTGTAGGTGGGACCCAGTTGCGCGACCTGTTGTTCCACGGCGCGGGCCTGGTAGGCCAGAACCTGGGTGGCGCCAAAATAAATCGCCACGGCCACGGCGTACACCACGCCCGCCGTCAGCAAGCCGTGCAGCCAGAGCCGGTCCACGAATTGCTGGTGGTAGCGCCTGGCAAACTCCGACGGCAACAGCGTCGCGCCCGGTGTGGTTCCGGCGGCGCGCGCGGCGGTGCGCGCGGCCAGTTCGACGGGCGGCAGCGGCGCGGTCACGGTCACCGGCTCGTTCAGTGCCGCGCCCAGCCAATTTTCCCAATCGGCGGCATTGACCGGGTCGGCCACCAGATACCATCGCGGCGATTGGGTCAGCCACCCTTCCATTTCTCCGGCCCAGCAGAGTTGCGCCAGCTGGTCGCGCAGACTTTTGATTCGGTCGCCCTCGGCCGGCAGCGTGATCAAACTCAAATGGCGCAGCGCGCCGCCGCTCCACCAGGCGGTCAGCGCGGTGTCTTTGCCGTGTGTGCCGGCGTAAATCCACGTGGCGGCGCCCTCGGAGGCCGGGCGCGCCGCCTGGGCCTCCAGTTGATCCAAAAACGCCGCTTCCAGCCGGTCGGGCAGGTAACCGTGGCCTTCCAGCCTGCCCAAAAATTCTTCCACGATTTTGCGCTCCACCAGGATGACGACGACGCTTTGCAGGCTGCCGTCGGTTGAAGCTCCCGGCAAAGCGTGAAACGTCCAGACCGTTTGCGCGACCGGCAGCGGCGAGAGTTTTTCCAACTGCAGTTCGACCATCGCCTGGGTTTCTTCCAATGGGCTTTGGGGCAGTTGGATGACGCGCAGGAAGACGTGTTGCGGCGGCAGCCAGGCGATATTCAGCCGCGGTTGCCAGAGTGAACTCCAGGATTTGGCGATAAACCGCGGCGGCAACGGCTGACCGGCAGTGAAATGATGTTCGCGATCCAGCGCCATGCCTCCGCTCCGGACGTTGAAGTGCCAGAGCCGGTGCGCTTCCTCGGCGGTGTGCAGAATGTTGCACGCCGACCAGCGTCTGCGGCGGGCGCGTGCCGGCGCCGCGGGCAGGGAAAGGGTCGGAATTTTTACGGTGGCTTCGTCGGGAACGGCGGCTTCGGGCGCCGGTCCGGCGCTGCCGGGGGCGGATTCAGGCGCGCCGGCTGGTGGCGCCGGGGCTGCCGCCGGGGCGGATGTTTCCAACGGTGTCGTTGCCGGCGATTTTTCGCGCAGCGGGCGCGTCAGCCGGAGGCCCAACAGGAGCAGCAAAATTTCTCCGGCCAGTTGGCCGCCCAACCCGCCGAATCGGTTGACCCATTGTTGATTGGACAGGGCGTGTCCCTGGGGGCCGCGAAATTCCTGAATCGCTCCCTTAAAGAGAAAAACTGTCCAAACCATCGCCGCCAGCGCGCCGGCAATAAACAGCAGGCCGACACCCGGGAGCAGCCGTTTCGCCCAATCAGACGTGAAGCGGGACGGATTTTTCATGTCAGCGTGGTTGGGATGGCGGGGAGTTGCGTCAAACGGGTCATGCCGGCTCACGGAATGGCCTGCATTTCGATTTTGGAATCGCCCACCAGCGTATCCATGTGTTCCTCGATCTGCGTCACGCGCAACACTTCTTCGATGGTGGTTTCGCCGTTTTTGACCTTGTTCCAGCCGTCGGCGCGCAGGGTGCGCATGCCGTTTTCGATGGCGCGTTGCGCGATCGTCGTGGCCGGGGCGCGGCTCAGGATTAGCGGGCGGATGGCCTCGTTGACGATGAGCAGTTCGTAGATGCCTTTGCGGCCCTGGTAACCCAATTGGCGACACTCCTCGCAACCGGCGCCGTGCCAGAATTTCGCCGTGGCAATCTCCTCGGCGGGAAAGCCGATTTTCAACAAATAATCCTTTTCCACTTTTTGCTCGGTTTTGCAGTGCGGGCAGATCGTGCGCACCAGGCGCTGGGCCATAACGGCTTCGACGGAGGAAGCCACCAGGAAGGGTTCGATGCCCATGTCAATCAAGCGGGTGAAGGCGCTGGGCGCGTCGTTGGTGTGCAGCGTGCTGAACACCAGATGGCCCGTCAGCGAGGCGCGGATGGCGATTTCCGCCGTCTCCGAATCCCGAATTTCGCCCACCATTACCACGTTGGGGTCCTGCCGCAAAATGTGGCGCAAGCCCACCGCAAACGTCAGGCCGATTTCCGGTCGCACGGCAATCTGGTTGACGCCTTTCAACTCGTATTCCACCGGTTCCTCGATGGTGATGATGCGTTTGTGGACTGAGTTGATGGCCGCCAGAAAGGCATAGAGCGAAGTGGATTTGCCCGAACCGGTCGGCCCGGTCACCAGGAAAATCCCGTGCGGCTTGACAATGATCTCGCGGATCATCGCCTCGTCCTTGGGGGCAAAACCAAGTTTGTCCAGCGAGAGAAAAATCTTTCCGCGGGTGAGCAGACGCAGGGAAACGCTCTCGCCATAAACCGTGGGCACGGTGGAGACACGAATGTCAATTTCCTCGCCTTTGATGCGCACGTTGATGCGGCCGTCCTGCGGCAGGCGTTTTTCGGCGATATTCATGCCGCTCATCACCTTGATGCGCGAGATGAGCGCCGCCTGGAACCGCTTCAATTGCGGCGGCATCGGCGCCTGATGCAAAATGCCGTCAATGCGGTAACGAATGCGCAGTTCGTCCTCCTGAGGTTCAAAGTGAATGTCAGTGGCGCGATCCTTGTAGGCTTCCCAGATGATCTGGTTGACGAATTTGATGACGCTGGCTTCCTGGTCGTCCTCGGTGATTTCCTTGTCGGCGGGCAAATCCAGATCCATCGTTTCGCCTTCGCCGAGTTCTTCGAGGGTTTCGGCGCCGACGCCGTAGTATTTTTTGAGGGCCTTTTCAATTTCGGTTTTGGGCGCCAGCGCGAACTCCACCGGCATGCGGGCGTCAAAACGCACGGCGCCGGCCATCGCGGCATCAAACGGATCACCCACCGCCACGCGCAACACGCCGTCTTCCAGCGCCACCGGGAGGACGGAATATTGGAAGGCCACCTTGGTGGAAATCTTGTTGCGCACCTCCGCGGGCACCGTCAGCCGGGGCAAATCCACATACGGCCAACCCATGACCGCGGCCAGCTTCTGTAAAAATACGTCCTCGGCCAGGCCGCGTTCGCGCGCCACAAACGTCAACCACGGTTCGGATGCTCCGCCGTTGGTGGCCGCGCGCCACGACCGGTGCAGATCGTCCACCTGCGCCAACGTTGCGCCGGCGGCCGTCGCCAGCAGATTCTTTGCCGGACTGAAACCCATTCGTTTTTTACTGGTTCAACAGCCAAAGTCGGGAAAAGTTGCAAAATTCGGAAAAAAACTCAATCTCCCGGAATTCGCCGGGCTGTGGAACGGTGGAAAGCCCGGAGTTGCCGCGCGGCGAAGAAACGGTTAACGATTCAACCCGCATGAAGCATTTTGCCACCCTCACGGTCATCGGGCGTGACAAGACCGGCGTCATCGCCCGCGTCACGTCCTTTCTGTTCGAGCAAAAGGCCAACATTGAGGCCCTGGAAGAGCAGGTTACGCGCGGCCAGTTCAGTATGACGCTCCAGGCGTCCTGGAAAAAAAACCAACTGGATGTCGAGGCGCTCCGCACCGGCCTCGACGCCCTCGCCCGGCAACTGGGTATGGAGATCAAATTGCGATTCACCGATCCGCAACGGCGGCAGAAATTCGCGATTTTCGTCACCAAAGAGCCGCATTGCTTCGAGGCGCTGATGAAAGCCAAACTGAAAGCCGAGGCCGCGCTGGTGATTGGCAATCACGCCGAATTTGCGCCGCTGGCGGAAAAATTCAAGCTGCCATTCACATACCTCTCCTGGAACGACCGCGCCGCAGCCGAGGCGCGGGCGTTGCAATTGCTGGAGGAAAACGAAATTGATTTCATCGTGCTGGCCCGGTTCATGAAAATTCTCTCGCCCAACTTTGTCTGGCGCTACAAAAACAAAATCATCAACATCCATCCCTCCCTGCTGCCCAGTTTCCCCGGCCCGCAGGCCTATCGGCAGGCGTACGAGCAGGGCGTGAAAATTGCCGGCGTCACGGCACATTTTGTCTCGATGCGATTGGACGAAGGCCCGATCATCGCGCAGGGGGCGTTTGCCATCCGGCCTGGCATGGGGCTGAAGGAAATCATCGCCCGCGGCCGGCAGCTCGAGGCCGCGGTGCTCGTCAAGGCCGTAAAACTGTATCTGGGCAGGCGGCTGGATGTCCATTGGGGCGTGGTCCAGGAAGTGTGAGCGAGACCGCGGGGGCGTCCCACACCGGCGGGCATTTGAATCGTTTTTGGCGAAGGGCGTCCGGCGCATAAAGATTGCGTCACCGCAAAGCTTCCTTTTGAATCTGCGCCGACATGAGCGCGTTGCTGGAAGTCAAAAATCTGAAAGTGCATTTTCCCGTCCGGCATGGGCTGTTCCGCCGCGCCAGGGAAACGGTCAAGGCGGTGGACGATGTCAGTTTCCGCCTGGCTCCGGGCGAAACGCTGGGTCTGGTGGGCGAGAGCGGCTGCGGCAAGACGACGCTGGGCCGCGCCATTGTCCGGCTGATTGAGCCGACATCCGGCGAGATTTTTCTGGACGGCGAAAACATCACGCGGATGCGCGGCGCCGAATTGCGGGCGCGCCGGCGCAAGTTCCAGATTATTTTCCAGGACCCGTACAGTTCGCTCAATCCCCGGATGACGGTGGAACAGATTGTCGGCGAGGCGCTGGACATCCACCGACTGGCCGCTGACCGGGCGGCGCGGCGGCGGCGCATCGCCGAATTGCTTCAGGCTGTGGGGCTGGACCCGATTTATGCGCAGCGTTATCCGCACGAATTTTCCGGCGGCCAGCGTCAGCGCATTGGCATCGCCCGCGCCCTGGCGGTGGAGCCTAAATTGATCATTTGCGACGAGCCGGTGAGCGCGCTGGATGTTTCGGTGCAGGCGCAAATCATCAATTTGCTCCGCGATTTGCAGCGCCAGCGCGGCATTGCCTACTTGTTCATCGCTCACGATCTGGCGGTGGTTGAACACATCAGCCACCGCGTCCTGGTGATGTATTTGGGCCGGATTGTGGAGGCGGCGGAGGCGAAGACGGTGATTCGCGACCCGCAGCATCCCTACACCCAGGCGCTCATTTCCGCCGTGCCGGAAATCGAGCCGGAGACCAAGCGTCAGCGAATTGTTTTGCCGGGCGACGTGCCTTCACCGATTCATCCGCCGGGCGGTTGCCCGTTTCATCCGCGCTGTCCCATCGCCCAATTTCCCAAGTGCCGGGATGAATTTCCGGAATTTCGCGAAGTCAAAAAAGATCATTGGGCATCCTGCCACTTTGCCGGAACGCCCATCGAAAACGCGCGTAACCCGCTCCCGGCCGCGAACGTCTAACCCGCCGGCTTATCGCGGTGCGGCCCTGCCGGCCGGCGCGCCCTGACTCTGAAAGTCGCGCCAGCCTTTTACCGGGCCCGCCGTGACAAACAGCCGGTAGGTGACTCCCGGCTGCAGGGGTTGCGCTCGGGCGCCTTTCACGGCCGGCACGAGTCCCTCGATGCGCTGGCCGTAAATGAAATAGTTGATGGGCCGGGATCGGGGATGGCCCACCAGATGCCAGACGGGCAGGACGAGTTGGTTGGTTTGCCACGCGGCCAGCGGCACAACTTTGATTTCGGTCAACTGGTAATCTTTGCCCAGGCCGAACATCAGCAGCTCCGCCGGCGCCCGGCCCGGCGCATGAAACCGAACCGGGCGGCGCGCAAAGGCAATGTGAATGGTCCGGGGCCGGAACCAGTCGGTGAAGCCGACAACATAAATGGCCGCCAGCAGCAGCAACAAGCCGAAGAGCGCAATGGTTTTTTTATTCATAAACGAAACAAAGAAATGAACCGCGCGATTACCGCACGCGTCAAACACTTCAATCAGACGTCCCAAAGAAGGGAATGGTTATGAACTTATCAAAACAGCGACCGTTGACCAGTGGGAAACGAGATGAGAAAGGCCGGGCCAGCGGAGGGAAATTCGCCTTTGCAGAAACGGCGGCTCGTTCACACCGTCTGCTCTCCGCTTCCCGCGGCGGAGTGGCCTTCACCCTCATTGAACTTTTGGTGGTGATCGCCATCATCGCCATTTTGGCGGCGATGTTGCTGCCGGCGTTGGCGCGCGCCAAGGAATCCGGCAAGCGCATTGCCTGCCTCAACAACCTCCGGCAATTGGGACTGGCGTCCGAAATGTATCTCAATGACAACCAGGACACCTTCCCGCCACGCTCGGATACACAACGCTGGCCCACCCGGCTCTACAGCAATTATGGACGGTCATTGAAGGTGCTGCTTTGCCCCGACGACGTCGTCAGGGTGGTCAACGGCGTCACCCAGCCGGCCACCTACGGCACCACCAACGCCGACAACGCCGCCGACGCCTCCCCGCGCACCTATTTCATCAACGGCTGGAACGATTATTTCGAGTCCATCGGCGCCGGATTCCCGCCACCCGTGGAGCAAGGCATGAAAGAAACAGCCATCGTTCATCCCAGCGATACCTGCCTTTTCGGAGAAAAAATTTCTGAACGCGGCGATTTCTACATGGACTTGCTGGAGAACGGCGGGAACGATTTTACCGGTGTTTTGGACCAGACCAAGCACGAAGAAAAAACAGGCGCCAACTACGCCTTTGCCGACGGCAGCGCGCGCTTCCTCAAATTCCCCCAGGCATTGGACCCGCTGAATTTGTGGGCGCTGAGCGACAGCAACCGCGTTTCCTATGCGGTCTTTTATTGAAACGGGCGCTCGGCCATTGGCGCCCGGCGGTTCGTGGTTGCAGTTCCGCCGATTCATGTTAAAGATTACTGCATGCGCAAGCCCAACGCCGTTTCCTCCGCCAGCCGCGTCACCCGCCGTCAATTTATCCACACTTCGTCCGCTGCGCTGGCGGGGGCGGCTTTGCTGCCGTCGCTGACTTTTGCCGAAGCCTCGCCGCCGGCCCGCACGGCGACCGACCAGGTCACGCTTGGCCAGACCGGTCTTAAATTGAGCCGGCTCGGTTTCGGCACCGGCAGCGCTAACGGTTATGTACAAACCGCCAACGGCAAAAGCGCTTTTATTGATCTGATTCATTACGCTTATGACCGCGGCATCACTTACCTCGACACGGCGCAGGCTTACGCCACTTTTGATTGGATGAGTGACGCCATCAAAGGGTTGCCGCGCGAAAAATTGTTCATTCAATCCAAGATGGACGGCCGGCCTGCCGACGTGCTGGCGGAGATTGATCGTCAACGCAAAACGCTGGGTACGGATTACATTGACAGCCTGCTGGTCCACTGCATGACGCGCGGCAACTGGACGGACGATTGGCGGCGAGTGATGGACGCTTTTGACGAGGCGAAGGCGCGAAAATGGATTCGCGCCAAAGGCGTCTCGTGCCATACCCTGCCGGCATTGCGCGCGGCGGTGGCCAGCGACTGGACGGAAGTCCACCTGGTGCGCGTCAATCCGCAAGGGGCTTACACCGATGCTGAAGCCGACGGCTGGGGCCGATCGCGGCACGACATCGCGCCGGTGATCGAACAGATCCAACAGATGCGCGCCAAGGGCCGCGGCGTCATTGGCATGAAAATCTGCGGCAACGGCACTTTCACCGATCCGGCCGACCGCGAGAAATCCATCCGCTTCGCCATGAGCCGGCCGGAGATTGACGCGGTGGTTATCGGCTTCAAAAGCCGCGCCGAAATTGACGAGGCCATCGAGCGCATCAACCGCGCGCTGAAGGAAGCGTGAGGTGCTGTCCGGAAGGTTGCGGCACCAGATTTAGTTCATCAGCTTTTCAAACCGTGCCGCGGCGGCATCCCATTGCGCAGTGTCCTGCGGGGTGAACGTTTTCATTTCAAAGGAGCGGCGAACCACTTCGCGCGCCGCCTCCAGCGAAGGTAAATGGCCCAGGGTAATGGCTTGAACCAAAATGTTCCCCAACGCGGTGCATTCGGTTGGACCGGCCACGACGGGAATGTTCAGCGCGTTGGCGGTGAATTGGTTTAACGTGGCGTCCCGGCTCCCCCCGCCGACGACGTGCAGGCGCTCGATTTTTTTGCCGATGAGCTGTTCCAGGCGGCGCAGCACGGCGCGGTAGGACAGGGCGAGACTTTCGTAAATGCAGCGCACATACGCGCCAGGCTCCGCCGGCACGGGCTGCCGGGTCTCCGAACAAAACGCGGCAATTTTTTGAGGCATGTCGTCGGGGCTCAAAAACCGCGAGTCGTTGGGATTGATCAGCGAGACGAACGGCGGCGCGCCGGCGGCCAGTTTTTCGAGCGTGGCGAAATCGTATGCTTTCTCTTCCCTGGCCCAGTGCCGGCGGCATTCCTGCACCAGCCAGAGGCCGACGATGTTTTTCAGCAGCCGGACAGAATGGCCATAGCCGATTTCGTTGGTGAAGGAGAATGTGCGCGCCTGGTCGTTGATGATGGGCGCGGGCCATTCGACGCCGACCAGCGACCAGGTGCCGGAGCTCAGGTACGCCCAGTGGCCGTCGCGGGCCGGCACGGCGGCCACTGCCGCGGCGGTGTCGTGCGAGCAGCCGGCGACCACTTCGATTTGCGGCAGGCCGGTTTCGGCCGCGAGATTTTTTTTCAACGGACCCAGCCGCGTGCCGGAAGGGCACAGCGGGGCGAACAAATCTTCGCGAAGGTTCAGGGCCGTGAGCAGTTTCTTCGACCAGGCGCGGGTCAGCGGATTGTAGAGTTGCGTGGTGCTGGCCAGCGAAACTTCGTTGCACGCCACGCCGGAGCAAAAGTAATTGAACGCGTCGCCGATCAGCAGCAGCCGTCGCGCGCGGGCGAGACGTTCAGACGGCTCGGTCGCAAGCTGATAAATCGTGTTGATGGGCATGAATTGAATGCCCGTCTCGCTGTAAATCGTCGGCCAGTCCACTCGCGCGCGCACCGTTGAAACGCCGGCCGCGGTGCGGGCATCGCGGTAGCACCAGACTGGCGGTATCATCCCGCCGTGCTCGTCGTAAAGCACGTAGTCTACGCCCCAGGAATCGGCGCTGAGGCTGGAAACCGGCAGGTTCCGGGCCGCCGCTTTTTTGAGTCCGGTCTTCAGTTCGGCGAGCAGACCTGGAAGATTCCAGTGCAGTGCGCCCGCGGATTTCACCGGGCCGTTGGGGAAGCGGTGAATTTCTTCGACGGAAATTTTGTCGTCGGCCAGCGTGCCGAGCATGAGCCGGCCGCTGTCGGCGCCGAGGTCGCAAGCCAGATAATGCGTGGGCATGATGAGGGAGGCATTATGCCGCGTGCGCAGGCCGTGTCAACGGGAAGCGCTGGGTGAAACGGTCCAGACCAGCGCCGCGAGCCGCTCCCGTTTTCTTCGCCGCCTGACGAACCAGTCACAAATTCGTTTGCCAATCGTCGGCGTCGGCGTATTTTGAGGGAACAAGCTGAAATAAATTTTTTCTCATCGCGAAAATTATGAATTCGACCGTAACCGCATCGTCCCGACCGGCCTCCGCGCTGAGCCAGTTGGACCAGCTCAAACAATTCACCGTGGTGGTGGCTGACACCGGCGACTTCGAAGCCATCCGACAATATGGGCCGCGCGACGCCACGACCAACCCCTCCCTCATTCTCAAAGCGGCCCAGAAGCCCGAATACCAGTGGCTCCTGGACAAAGCCGTGGCCGAAAACAAAAACGCCGCCGGTGGCGAGGCGTTGGTTCGCCGCATCCAGGACGACCTGTTGGTGTTGTTCGGCGTGGAAATTTTGAAAATCGTGCCGGGGCGTGTTTCGACCGAGACCGACGCGGATTTGTCGTTCGACACCGAGGGACTGGTCGCCAAAGCGAGAAAATTCATCGAACTTTACTCGCGCCACGGCATTGAACGCGAACGGGTGCTCATCAAGATCGCCTCCACCTGGGAGGGCATTCGCGCGGCGGAAATTCTGGAGCGCGAAGGCATTCACTGCAATCTGACGCTGCTGTTTTCCTTCCCGCAGGCGGTGGCCTGCGCCGAGGCGAAGGTGCGGTTGATTTCGCCGTTTGTGGGGCGGATTCTGGACTGGCACAGGAAAAACACCGGCAAAGACTTTGCGCCCGCCGAAGACCCCGGCGTGCAATCGGTCCGGGAGATTTACGCCTACTACAAAAAATTCGGCTACGCCACCGAAGTGATGGGCGCCAGTTTCCGCAACGTCGGCGAGATTCTGGAACTGGCCGGCTGTGACCTGCTCACCATCAGCCCGCCGTTGCTGGCCGAATTGCAGCGCAGCACCGCGCCGGTGGTCAGAAAATTAAGCCCCGAACAGGCCCGGCAAGCCAGGCTGGAAAAAATCTCGCTGGACGAAAAAAAGTTCCGCTGGCTTTTCAACGAGAACCCGATGGCGGTGGAAAAAACGGCCGAAGGTATTCGACTGTTTCACGCCGACGCGCAGAAACTGCAGCAGCTTCTGGCCGCCCGGCTGCGATGACCGCCCCTGGCGGCCGTCCGGAAGATCGCCCGGTCGCCGCCGCCAATTCGATTCGTGCGTGTTCGGCCTTTGCTCATTGCCACCGACGCCCTTCCGTGCACTCCAGCCCCTCATCGGCGGTGCTCCGCACTCTGGTTTGCTTTGCCGTGCGGGAGGAGGCTGCGCCGTTTCAGAAAATCCTGGCTGCCGACCAATCCCGCGGCGCCTCCGTTTCCATTTTGATCACGGGCATCGGTCGGGCCAGGGCCGGGATTGCCGTGCGGGAATTTCTCTCCGCTCATTTGCCGCAGCAGGTTTTTACCTGTGGCTTTGCCGGCGGGTTGAATCCCGCTTTGAAAACCGGCGAGGTCCTTTTTGAACTTCCGCATCCGACCTCGGCCCTCCACGGAATGCTGCTGGCCGCCGGAGCCAGACCGGCGAAATTTTTTTGCGCCGATCGCATTGCCACCACGGCCGCCGAAAAACAAGCGCTGCGCGCTCAAACCGGAGCCGACGCCGTGGAAATGGAATCGGCGGCGATCCACGCGATGTGCGCTGCGCGCGGCCTCGCCTGCGCCACACTCCGGGTGATTTCCGACGCTGCGGAGGAGGATTTGCCACTGGATTTCAACGCCTTGATGCGGCCGAACGGAAATCTGGATTTTGGGAAACTATTCCTCACCGCCGCCGCCTCGCCGCGGAAGGTCGGTGCGCTGCTGACGTTGCGAAAAAAAAGCAAATTCGCCGCCGAGCAATTGGCCAAAGTCCTCCAGCAGGTAACAGGATA
>Ga0070740_10004691_pt1 | contig 13239 bp, 13 predicted proteins | sample Coa_R2_FD_67286 | JGI IMG/M metagenome (GOLD analysis project Ga0070740, IMG submission 67286) | Surface soil microbial communities from Centralia Pennsylvania, which are recovering from an underground coalmine fire - Coalmine... | ecosystem: Environmental > Terrestrial > Soil > Unclassified ...
CAACACCGCCCATACCTACCACATCCTGTCCAACTTCCGGATCGAGGTTCATGGCGACTCGGCCACCGCATGGTCCCGCTGGGCTTTCGTGACTCCTGGTCCGGATCAACGGCCGGTGATCGCTCAGGGCGGCCATTATGACGATACCCTGATCCGGGAGAACGGCCGTTGGAAGTTTAAGCGGCGTGTCGCTTCCAACGATATCTCCCGCCCCAACGGCGCAGCGCAATAGAGCTACCGCCCTCCACTGCCCGGCGAGCCGGCCTGATCCCGCCGGGGCATTCTCTCATTGCCAGTAATTGCGGTCCAGGCTGCGATACTGGATCGCTTCCGCCAGATGCTTGGAGGAGACCGCCTGCGCTCCCTCCAGATCCGCGATGGTCCGCGCGACCTTGAGAATCCGGTCATGGGCCCGCGCCGACAGCCCCAGCCGCCGCGAGGCCATCTCCAGCGTCCTTTCTCCTGCTTCGTCCAGCGCGCACAGCTTGCGAAGCGCATTGGGCGGAATGTTCGCGTTGTAGAATCCGCGCTCCCGTTGAATCTGCCGGGCCGAGCACACGCGCGCCCGCATCTCCGCCGACGACGGCCCGCCGTCCCGCCCCCGCAGCTCTTTATACGGAACCGCCGGAACTTCGATGTGCAGGTCGATCCGGTCCAGCAGCGGCCCGCTCAACTTGCCCAGATAGCGCTGGATCATGGCGCCCGTGCACCTGCATTCCTTTGTGGAATCCCCCAGAAACCCGCACGGACATGGATTCAAGGCCCCCAGCAGCACGCTGTTCGCCGGGAACACGAGCGTCATGGCCGACCGCGCCAGCGTCACCGAATGCTCCTCCAGCGGCTGGCGCAGCAGTTCCAAAACGTTGCGCGCGAACTCCGGCAGTTCGTCCAGAAACAGAACGCCGTTGTGCGCCAGGCTCACCTCGCCGGGCCGCGGGACGCCCGATCCTCCGCCCAGCAGTCCCGCGTCGGAAATCGTATGGTGCGGAGCGCGAAACGGACGCTCCCGCAATAGCCCCGCGCCTTTGGGAAGCAGCCCCGCCACGCTATGGATCTGCGTGGTCTGGAGCGCTTCCTCGAATGTCAGCGGGGGAAGGATTCCCGGGAATCGCTTCGCCAGCATCGTCTTCCCCGAACCGGGAGGACCGATCATGATGATGTTGTGGTTTCCGGCGGCCGCCACCTCCAGCGCTCGCTTCGCCGTCGTTTGCCCCCGGACATCGGCGAAGTCCAGCGCCGCGCCGTTCTCTTTCCGCGGCGGCGCGCAGGCGCCCGGCGCCACCGGCTGAAACGAATCCGGCTGCTGGAGCAGCCTCACCACCTCCGCCAGATGCCGCAGCCCGAAAACGCGCACTCCCTCTGCCATGCACGCTTCCGGGGCGTTGTCGGCCGGCACAACCAGATTGCGTAAGGCCTCGCGCTGAGCGGCCACGGCAATCGACAATGCCCCGCGCACCGGCCGAAGGCTGCCGTCCAGCGACAGTTCGCCGACGAAGAGGTACTCCTCTGAGGCGCCGATCACCCCCGTCGCGCCCAGTATGCCCAGGGCCATCGGCAGGTCGAAACCCGCCCCCTCCTTGCGCACGTTCGCGGGAGCCAGATTGATGGTGACCGATTTGTTCGGATAGCGGAAGCCCGAGTTCAGTAACGCCGATTTGATCCGCTCCCGGCTCTCGCGTACCGCGGTGTCCGGCATCCCCACCGTGACGAAATCGCGATTGGCGCCCGGATACATGTCGACTTCGACATCGATGAGATGAGCGTCGATTCCGTAAACGGCCGCTGAACGGCTCCGAAAGAGCGCCACTCTCTTTAAGTGCGGCGCCTCAAAAATTCCTCTCACGGAGGAGTCAACGAACGCCTGAATGCACGCGAATCGCCGCCCTCGCTTCCGAAGCGCGACAAAATTCGGGAAAATTCCACATTAACCCAGGAAGAAGTTGTTGAAAATAAGGGATCGGAGACGGAAACTACGCCTTGTACATGTATTTGATGTTGGATTTGTACACCAACAGATTCGGCTCGCCCTCGCGATTCACCTTCAGACAGCCCTTGTCATACCATTCGATTACGCCTTTCAGCGTCTCGCCGTCCTTGAGCACGATCGTCATGGGCGTCTTCGATTGCATCTGCTTCAAATAATAGAAGTTCTCCGCGTTAGTTTGCTCCGGAGGCGCGGCCTTCTTCTGCCCGTCCTTTCGATTCGCGCTCCTCTCCTTCATTTCGTTGAGAGAGGGCCGAATCAGCCTGCGGTTTGCGGGGTCCACCGGTGAGCTCCTTATCGTGGTATTGGGTGGTCGGAACTGCTCTTGTTTCTTTGATAACACAGACCTATGCCGAGCGCAATTCGACGGCGAAAGCGTCTAGCGCGATCGGCTTCTGGATATTCCGCCGCCCCAGGTCCACCAGCTCATCCACACGCGCCACCGCGGCCCGCAGCCAGTCGAAGGACACCTTTCCGGCCAGCGCCTCGATTTCGGCGCGCACGTCCTGGTTGCGCAGCTCCGCGGCCCCGTTCGCCGCGCGCACCACGTCCTCCAGCAGAGAATACAGCACGTCCAGGTAGGATTCGAGCTTCTCCGTGCGCCGCGACGCCAGCGCGTCCGAATGCTTCATCCACGCACCGAACGGCTCCATCCCGCTTGCCACCTTCAGTAGCGCCAGCATCGCCGCGCGCCGCCGGTCGTAGGTCTCCAGGTCCAGCGACACGGCCACCCCCGGCGAGCCTGCCGCGAACGCCAACCTCCGCTTCGCATCCTCCACTTTCCGCGTCGCCAGGAACGCCCGCATCTCCTCTTCGTTCAGGCGGGAGAAATGAAACGGAACCGCCCGCGAACGGATGGTCGGCAGCAGATCGTAAGCATTGCGGGCCGTCAGGATCAGAACCAGGTGCGGTGGCGGCTCCTCCAGCGTCTTCAGAAGCGAATTCGCCGCCTGCTCATTCGCCCGGTCGATCGAGTCGATCAGGAAGACGCGCCAGTGGCCGCGCAATGGCTTCAGCGGCGCGCGCTCTTTCACCAATCGCATCTGCTGGATCGTGATCTGGCGCAGCGGGCCATCCGGCGCGAAGGTGAGAAAATCCGGGTGCGAGGAAAACACCAGGGGATCGTCGTTGCGCTTATCGGGAGCCCATTTTTCCCGGTCCGCGATCAGCGCAGCGTTGGCTTCCAGGCTCAGGTCGTCCTGTTCGATTTTTTCGGCGTCGTAGCCCAGCAGCCGCGCTCCGAATCGCCGCGCCAGGGTGGCCTTGCCCACGCCCTCCGGCCCCGAAAACAGCAGGGTCTGCGGAATGCGGCCGCGCTCCAGCATGCCGGCGAGCACGGCTGCCGCGGCCCGGTTCCCGAAAAAGTTCGGAAACTGCACGGCTCCGCTATGCCCGGCGTCAGAATAGAATGTAGAAGTCACAGGGCAGAAAAAGTGAGAGGTGTCCCCATGATGACACGAACCGCCTGGGCCTCTGCGGCGCTTCTCCTGGCGGCCGCCGGGCCGGCTCAAACAGGCTTGGCTCAAACCGGCGGTGTGCCGTCGCGCATACCCGTGGTGGTGGAGTTGTTCACCTCGGAAGGCTGCTCCAGTTGCCCGCCCGCGGACCGCGTGCTCACCCGCCTGGATCGCGACCAGCCCATCACGGGAGTCGAGGTGATCGGGCTGGGCGAACACGTCGATTATTGGAATTATGAAGGCTGGCGCGACAAATTCTCTTCCCCGCTGTTCACCAGCCGCCAGCAGGATTACGGGCAGGCCTTGCGCCTGGCCAGCGTCTATACGCCGCAAGTGGTCGTCGACGGCGGCGCTCAAGTTCTCGGCTCGGATCTGGACGCCGTGACTCGCGCGATCCGCTCTGCCGCTCTGGCCCCTCGAGCCGTGGTGAGACTGCGGGTCATTGGCTTTGATGAAGTCCAGGTCGAAGTTCGAGCGCTTCCCCAGGGTGTGAGCGCCGCGGACATGCTTCTGGCCGTCACCGAGAACAATCTGGAGACCGCCGTAGTGGGCGGGGAAAACGGCGGTCGGCGACTGCGCCACAGCGCCGTCGTCCGCAGCATGACGAACCTGGGCAGGCTCGATCCGAAGAAGGACGGCTTCTATGCCGCCAACGCGCGCCTCAATCTTCGCTCCGAATGGAACCGCCAAAACCTGAAGCTGGTGCTGTTCGTGCAAGACCGCTCAAACCGCCGGATCGTGGGCGCGGCGGCGGCGCGGCTATAAGAATGGGCGCTCTCCGGATAGCCCGGGGGCGCGTTCGGCGCCCGCGGCGAGGGCAGCATGCGCTTGGGCTACGCCGCCGATCCCGGCGTTCTGCGCGAGGCCATGAAAGCGGTTGAGCGCCTTTCTGGAGAAACGATCAATGCAGATAAAACAAACTTAGCCGCGGCAGTCCCGCCGCCTCCAGCAGCCGCCGTTCCAGAAATTGCTTTTCGAGCATGGCCAGTTGATCCGCGCTCATCTTGCCGCGATACGGTTTCAATTCGCGGTCCAGCGCGCGGCGAGCCTCAAACAGTTCTTCTTCCGTTGACTCCGCGCGCAGCCGCGCGATCATCTTCTCCTCGATCGCCGTCAACCGCTGCTCAAGCTGCTCCAGATCGCTATACGGCGCCTCCTTGTCCAGGGATTCCAGGGACGCCGCCAGGTCTTCCTGGCCCGCCTTGCGTAAGGCCGCCGCGTTGCGCTGGAGAAAACCGCGCAATTCCTCCTCCGAGAATGGCGGCTTCGGTTCGCGGCGCGGAACGGGAGCATGATCCGCCATCGCTTGGGCCTCGGCCGCGACCGCCTGCGCGCAGAACGCCAGCGAATTGATCTTCTGCGTCCGCGCGCGCGCCGGGCGTGCACGCCATTTCGCGAACGTCGCGTCGATGCCCCGCAGCACTGCCTCCAGCGGAATGCCCGCATTTTTCCACGTTTCGATCAGGGCCCAGTCCGCCGGCGAAACCAGAAACAGGCCGGTGCCGCGCGCGCGCCGGAAATGTTCTTCTATTTCGGTGAAGTAATTGAAGTAATTCAGCAAGAAAAGCTGTGATTTTTCCGGTTCCGCTCCCAAATCAGGCGCAGACCGTCGAGCGTCAAATCCTCGTCGTAAATTTTCACCCACCGCGACGCCTGCACAATCATGTGCCCCTGCCCACCGGTCGCGACGGCCTTCATCCCAGGTCCGAGTTCGGCGGCCAGGCGTTCCAGGATCCCGTCGATCAGTCCCACGAAACCGAAATACAGACCCGACGTGATGCTGCCCACGGTGTTCGAGCCGATCAGCTTTTCGGGTTCGCGAAAATCCACCATCGGCAGCCGCGCCGTGCGCGCGAACAAGCCAGCAATGGACATGCCGATGCCCGGGCAGATCACCCCGCCCAAGAATTCCCCCTGCGCGGAAACAATGTCGAAATTGATGGTGGTGCCCAGATCCACGACGACCACGGGGCCGCCGTATTTATGCAGTCCGGCAACGCTGTTCACCAGCCGATCCGCGCCGACTTCGCGAGGCTGGTCGTATCGCACCGGAAGGCCCAGATCCAACGTGTAGCTGACGAACATCGGGCGCCGGTGGAAGTAGCGCCCGGACATCGCCTCAAGTGGCTGATCGACCGCCGGCACCACGCTTGAAATAATCACGCCATCGATGGCGGAGAGGTTCAAGGATGACAAGGAGAACAGGTTCCGGATCAGGATGCCCCACTCATCGGCGGTTTGCTCGCGAATCGTGCGCAGCCGCCAGCGTCCGGCCAGCCGTTCGCCATCGAACGTGCCGATCGTCACGTTAGTGTTGCCCACGTCCAGCGCCAGCAGCATGTTGTCCGATTATCGCAGCACGGGAGCGAAACCCGCCGCGGAAACACGGGCCCTTACTCTTTGAGATATTTCCGCAGCTTCTTCACGCGGCCCACCAGCTCGTCGCTGGCCTCCACGAGGTTGGTTTCGTCGTAGATGACGTGAGGCGTCATGAAGATGATCAGTTCGCTGCGCGTGTGCGTGCGGGACTTGCTGCCGAACAGGCTGCCCAGGATCGGAACCCGGCTGAGCCCGGGCAGGCCGTTGGACTGGCTGGTGACTGAATCCTTGATGGTGCCGCCGATGGCGACCGTATCGCCGTCCTGCAACGTAATCTGCGTCTGCACGATCTGCTGATCGAAGGCCGGCGTGCCGCCGCCCACCGTCGATTGCACGCTGGAACTGACGCCGCTGATCTGCTGGTCCACAATCAGCGTGACCACGCCGCTGGGATTCACCCGCGCATTCACCTGTAAAGTCACGCCGGTATCCTGGGCCGAAATCTGCTGCGTAACCGCGACGCCCCCCGCGCTGGGGAGTGTGGTCGAACCGGTCGAGACGGGCACTTGCGTACCCACATTGATCGCTGCCGGAATGCTGTCGGTTGCGATCAGGCTGGGCTCGGAGATCATATGTACATGGGAGGCGTTTTCATTTAAGGCCAAGGCCGCCATCAGTTCCCTGCCGTGTTCCACGACAGCGCCGATCGTCAGCAATCCGGTTCCGGCGTAGGTCGCGGCATTATTGAAGTTGAATTTCCCGCGCAGATCGGCTCCGGTTCGCGGCGTGTAGGAGTACTGGATGCCGCTGGCGAACTGATCGGTCAGGTCCACCTCATAGATTTTGGCTTCGAGCAGAATCTGGCGGGGCGGCACATCCAGTTCCTTCAGCATCTTCAAAATGCCCTGGTACTGCTGCGGATCGGCCTGAATGAGCAGCGAATTGTTCAGGGGATTCGCGACAATGCGCGGAGGAGCCGGCTGCGATGCCGCCCCGCCCGGTCCAGGCGCAGCGGCTGCCGCCGGAGCGGAGCCAGCCGCCGCCTGTGCGGCGCCCGGCGCGGCCGTGCTCATGAGCGGCGTCTGCGCCGAGTAACCGCCGAATGCTGGAGCGCCATAGGCCCCCGGCCCTCCATAACCGCCGTAGCCGCCGAAGAACGAGCCCCCGCTGCACGCCCCCGCTCCTCCGAATGCGGAATTGAAATTATTGGGCGCGCCATAGCCGCCACTCCCGAAGCCCCCAATTCCTCCATAGGCACCGCCGAAGGCTCCTCCGTACGCTCCTCCGTACGCTCCCGGATAGGCTCCCGGATACGCGCCGCCGTAGCCGGCGCCCACCGGCGCATAGGCGCCGAAAGGATTCACTCCCGCGGGAATGCCGCCAGTGAAACCACCGTATCCGCCGCTGGAGGGGAGGCCAAACAAAGCGCTGAGCGCGATCGAAAGGCAATCCGCACGGCCATAGCGGACTTTGTAAACGTAATTGTCAATAGCCCCGGCGGTGCTCGTCACCGGTACATCCAGCTTCTTGATCCAGTCGGCCACGGTATCGAAAACACCCGGATTCGGCGCCACCACGATCAGCGTGTTGATGCGGTCCACGGCGAGGAATTTTATGGTCGAGTTTTTCTGGTCCAGAGAAATCGATTTGAGAACGCTCTCCAAGTCCTTCTGCATGTCAGAGGGCCGCGCGTTCTTGAGCTCGAACAGGCGCACCCGCTCATTGGCGAACATGTCGCTGTCGAACATCGAGATCAGGCTCATCAGGCGCTTAAGATTGCGGCGGCTGTCGAGCACGAAAAGCAGGTTGGCCGGAGGATAGGCCAGCGTGACCGCATTGTCGCCCGTGAACGGGTCGATCACCTTGGTGAGCTCGTCTACGGTGACGTACTTCAGGAAGATGAGGTTCAGCATGATCTGATCGTCTTCGGGGATCTCATTGCCGTTGAGGCGGGAAAAGGGGATCGGCTGCTTTAAGACATCCCTCATCTGCACAATGCGGAAGATATCGCCGTCCTGCACCATGCCGAAGCCGTTGATGCGCAGAATCAATTCCAAAAGATTGCGGGCATCCAGGTTGCGCACCTCGCCGTAGGTCTGAATCGAAACCGTGCCGGCAAGCTTGGGGTCCAGGATGACGTTGATCTTTAGCGCCCGGGCCAACTGGTCCACCACTTCTTTGAGGGACCCGTTGGGAATCGAGAGATTGCCGATCGGCACCGGTGCCGGCTGCTGCGGCTGCGCCGGCTGGGGCTGCGCCGGCTGCTGCGGAGCCTGCGCGAGCGCCCAGCCTGGCCCAAGAAGTATGAGCGCGGGCAGGAACAACCACCGCGATATCTCTGTTCGAGTTCTGCTCATTTCACCTTTTCCCAAAAACATTGCTGGCCCATGAGGCTCTGGCTGATGACTTTCCGGTATCCATCCAGGAGGGTGCCCGCCGGCGAGTTATCGCCAGCCACGCAGCCGCGAAACCCGCCTCCCATATCGGTCCCGACGGTGGGAGGCTTCGTGGATGGCTGGGAGGGCGTATCCGAGCCGAGAATATTCGTGCGCGTGCCCCCGGTGGGCGGCGACGGGCCGGCGGGCGCCGCGGCGGCCTGGGGACTCGAGGACTCTTTCGGCAGGAGTTCTTCGAGCCGCCGGACCACATCTTTGCCATCCCACTGGAACGTGATGGTCTCGCGATCGAACGCCACCACTTTGAACTTGCCGACATCCTCGCCCTTGCGATAGCTTTTTTGTTCGCCGTTGGGCGAAACGGCCAGCAGGACCACTGGTTCGCCGATCGCCATCTGGCCGTAGTAGACGGGCAGCGCGGGCATGGGCGGCGGCGGAGGCGGGGGCGGCGGCGGCGCGATCACCACGTTCGGATTACGATCCGGCGCGAACAGCATTTTCTGCGCGACGTCGTTGTACTCGGCGGGCGTCACCGGCGGAACCGGCGGCGTTGGAGGCATCATCAGCGCACGAAGATTCGGCGCCTGGGAAAAGAATGCATGCTGCTGAGCGGCGCCCTCCTTCCATCGCGCTCGCAGGGTCCAGACCAGGAATCCGGCCAGCACCAGCAGCGCGAAATTCAGAAGCCACAGCTTGCGATTCACAACCCGCCCGCCCCTTTCCTGTCCGGAACCAGCTTGCGCGAAACCACGCCCTGGACCGCGATCCGCGCCCCGATCAACTTGTCCTTGGATTCGTTGGGTGCGGTGATGCGCAGGTCGGTCGTGGCGAGCAACTCCGGTTGGTCGGCGATGGCCGCCAGCAGGTTGACCAGTTGCTCGATGCGGCACTCCACCTGAACCGCGGCCGCGACGGTGCCGTAGGCGCTTCCGAGCGGGGCGATCGCGCCCAGTTCCGTGGCGCGGACCTCAACCGATTCGGCCCCGCAGAGCCGCCGGAGAACTTCGAGCAGATGCGCGCGGGCCTGCGGACCGGTATCCGCCTGTATCAATCCCGCCTCGCGGCGAGCCAGCTCCGCGGAGACGTTTTTGAGCACCGTCTCCTTCTGCGGAATCTGAGCGGCGAGATCGCGCAGCCGCGCCAGGCGCCGCTCGGCTGCGCTGACGGAGTCGGGCGAGCCGGCGACGGCCGGCGCGCTGCTTCCCGACGGCCAGAAATACGCGATCGCTGATAGGGCCAGAGCGACGCCGAGCCCGGCGAGCGCGCGCCGGTCGCGAGCCTGGAGCGTCACGGCTTCACCCCCTCGCGTGTGGTCCGGATGCGGAACAGCCAGCCATTGGCGAGGCGCACCGGCGGGGCCTGAAACTCGGAGCCTTCGAACAAGGGCGAGGCGTCGAGCAGCTTCAGCAGCGGCTCGGCCTGGTCGGTTTCACCGCCGAGCACCACCTGACGCGGAGAAATCTCCGTCAGGTTCAGCCAGGTCGGGGGGCCGGGCATAATCTTGGTCAACTCCGCCAGGACATCCATCTCGGATTTGGCATTGCGTCGAAAGTTATCCAGCAGCTCCATGCGGCTGCGAGCCGTGGCGATCTCTCTATCAAGTTGCGTGGAGCGGTCCGCCAGCGGCGTGTATAGCGCGATCTGCTGATCGAGGGCCGCCACGAAGCGGCGCCGCTCGAAACTGGGAAATGCGGCCAGCGCTCCGGCGAGCAGCAGCACGATCGCGCCCAAGGCCGCCGAGGGAATCCAGCGCAGGGGGGAGCTATAGTGCCGGCGGCCCGCCGGGAGCAGATTCACCGCGAGAGTATGGCGCGGGCAGGCTGAGCACAGCGCGGCGGCGTAGGGCAGCGGCGGATCGGCCGAGAGCAGCTTCGCGAGCGGCTGGGCTTGGACTTCGCCCTCGAACCGCAGCTCCGCCGAGGCGAGGGCGGCGGCCCGGCCCGGCTCCAGCTCGAAGCTGGCCGAGAACACCGGCCGCGCCGCGCTCTCGCCGTACAACTCGATCGCCGCGCCCGACTCATCGGAGGCGAGCGTTTCTTTCGCCGGATCAGAGCCGAACAGGCGCAGCGCGGAATAAACCGCTGCCGCCGAACAGGTGAACGCACCGATCTTAATGCCGGCCTCGGTGAACAGCGCCGCATAGCGCTCGACCACATCGCGCCGCGCGATCGCCACCAGTACAGTGGACGTTCCGGGAAGCCGCGTCCAACTGAAGTACACATCTTGCTCGTCATAAGGGTGCAGGGTGTCGAGTTGAAAACGCACCGCGCCTTCCAGATCTTTGTCCGCGACGCCGGGAAGCGCCAGGGGGCGCACGATTACCTCGTGCCGCGGCAGAAGCACGGTCGCCGCCAGATGACGCAGCCCGAGCTTGCCTAAGAACGCCGCGTAGTCGGTTCCCCATACGGCCGCGGGCTGATGTGAAAAATCTTCGATCGTGAATCCGCCGAGCGCCCGCGCCTCACCCGGCCTCACCCGCACCGCAGAAATCCGGAGCGATTCAGAGCCCTTAGGACCCGTGACGTGGATACCGACGCCGCTGCCGAACGCGAGCCATTTCTTCAACGGCTGCGGAATCACTGCGCACCTCCCGGGCCGCCGGGGCCTGGAGGCGCGACGGCCAACTGGGACCATGCGTCCTCGTAGTAACGGAGCACATGAACCGGCGTTTGAAAATACTGCCGCCGGTCGAGCAGCTTCACGACCGCCGAAGAGGTTCGAACGACGTCCGACGGCCCGCCTGTGGAATTCTTCAGGCGGGCCGTGGCGCGTAGCGTCCAGACGGTGTTGCCGCCGATGCATCCCTGCGGCACCGAAACGCCCACCTCGGCGAGGCTGCGAAAGGGCCGGATCGTGCGCTGCGCAACGATCTGCGCCACCACCGATGCGGGCAGTCCCAGCGATTCCAGCAGCACGGGGCTGGCCGTGTTCACATCAAAACAGAAATTCGAGCCCCATACCGTGACCGCGTCGCGCAACCCGCCGCGGGTGTAGAGGCGGCCTGCGGAATCGGCCACAAAATTTCCATAGAAGAGTTCTGGAGTCACACCGCGAACCAAGAGAAGTTCTTCAATCTCTTCAAAAGACGCGTGCCGGGGCGAAAAAGTCGGGCCTGAACCGCCAACATTTAACGGTTCGGAGATACTGGGCGGGTTGCCGCCCGCGCCGGAGCGCCAGTCGACAATCGCCCGCGCGATCTCAGCGGAGCGAGCCGCGTCATCCGTCAACACCGTGAGCACGCGCGTGAGCTGATCCATGGTGGCGGTATTGAGGTTGAGCTTCGAGGATTCCGGAATCATCTCCACGGTCGCGTCGCCGGAAGCATAGTGCATGATGAGCCGTGGCTGGTTGGCCTCCCAGAAGCGCGGCGAGCCGTCCGGGTTGCGGTAGTCGCCGCCCCACATCATCCACTGAATGCCGCGCTCCACCGATCCGCTGGCGAGATACAACGCGCGCAGGCCGTCGGCCGAGGTGCCCACCCGATCGGTCTCGCTGCGCACGGTCGTCGAGAGCGCCAGGGCGATCGCAGCCAGCGCCGCCGACATCCACAGCACCGTCAGCAGGGCGCTGCCGCGCTGCGCGCGCTTACTGGTCGCCATAAGGCACCGTCTGGTCGCGCGTGATGCGCAACGGCACGTTCAGGGTCAGCAGCGGCATCCGCTCGGTGGCTGGATCGAGCGGAGCCATCTCCAACCTCACCGCGCCCGGCAGCAGCGGGCGATTCCACAAGGGCACCCAGTTGCCCGCCAGCGGAGCGCCGGGAATGTATTCGCGGTACGCAATGCGGCAGAACGCCAGCCGGCCCACCGCCTCGATCGACTGATCGCTGAGCTGAACCGGGAAAAACGTATTGCCCGAGCACAGCGGCGCGATGGTCTGCGGCCCTCCGTACAGCCGTTCGTTCATCATGAGCCGCACGCCGCCGCGCGGATCTGGCGCGACCTGATATTCGATCAGCCGCAGGTAGCCGCGCGTCCCCTCCGTGAGCGAACTCGAGCTCACGAATCGCAGCGACTGGTCATCGCCGTTGAAGATCGGGATCCGGCCCGGTCCGCAGACGCCCATCTCCGGAACCAGGCCGCTGATCTGCCGCTCCAGCGTTTCCTCGATGCCCACAGCGCGGCGGTTTTCCTCCAGCCGCTGATTGACGCGCTGGTAAGCCAGGAGGCTGGTGCGCATCGCCAATAGCAGCCCGGTGACGATGGCGGCCACCAGCGTGATGGAGATCATCAGCTCGATCAGCGTGAGGCCGCGCTGGCGGGCGCGGGGCGCGCTTCGGTCAATGCACACTGACTACGTCTCCGCGCTGCAATACGCCGCGGCGGAATCCTTCCAGCGAGAAGGCCCTCCGGGTTGTTCCATCCATCCACCAGACTTCCAGCTCGATGCGATCCACGTCCCACTGGCCGGGACCCGAGCCCGGCGCGGCCTCATAGGGCGTGATGCGAGCCGTCCAGCCCGCGTTCGCATCCCAGTTGCCCGCCAGCGGCGTGTTTCGGGGTGCGTTGGGATCCACCAGCAGCTCATTCATCTTCTGCCGGGCGACCAGCGTCGCGCGATCGTATTGCGTCAGGCGCGAAGCGTTGCGCGCGGCCGTGCCGATGGCGCTCAGGGCGCCTGCCACCGCGATGCCCATGATGAGCGAGGCCACCATGACCTCCAGGAGCGTGAAGCCCGCCTCGGCTTGCCCACCGCGCTTCATTTCGCCGGCATCTCCGTGTGCGGCGCTCCGGTCACGGGATCGACCACGACCTCGCGCCTGCGGCCGTCGCGCGTGGCCAGGTGGATGACGATGCGCGGAAGCGTGCCCCCGGGATAGATCAAAAAGCGGCGCTGTGCACCGGTGCTGATCGCGTTCACCTCGGCCGGTTCCACGGATGCGATCCGCACGGGCTCCGCCAGGCTGAGGGTGCGGTCGAAACTCACATCGGCGGATCGCGCGGCCAGCGCATTCTCCGCCGGCGAAATCCGCAGTTCGACCACCTGCTGCCGGCGCTGCGCCCGGTCCAGCGCGGCATTCAGGAACGAAACAGCCTGATCGGAAGCCGCGCGCAGCCGGATGGTATCGAGCCCGGCGCTGGCT
>Ga0070740_10004692_pt1 | contig 13239 bp, 14 predicted proteins | sample Coa_R2_FD_67286 | JGI IMG/M metagenome (GOLD analysis project Ga0070740, IMG submission 67286) | Surface soil microbial communities from Centralia Pennsylvania, which are recovering from an underground coalmine fire - Coalmine... | ecosystem: Environmental > Terrestrial > Soil > Unclassified ...
CAGAAATTTGATCTTGTCATAAATGATGGAGATGTAGGCTCAAATGCAATCGCACAAAGAAGAAATATCAAGTGTATTTTTATCACAAACCAATTCAGACCAAAGCTTTGGGCTTCTAGATTTTATCTTTATCCTGGAGTGATATATGTATCAAAAAATATTGAGAAAGCAACGAAAATAATAGTTGCAGATTCTCCTCCACCTTATACCATTTGTGAATACAATCTCAATTTTACCGACAAGATAAAAGAAAAAGTTGTGTATGCAGGTCATTTTTCAAACGGTGGAATAGTACACTCCAAACCCAAGTCCGATGTGGAAAAGCTAATTGAAAATGTGGATAATTTCGGATATTGGATGATAACAGGAAATAAATCAACAAAGAAGATAACTCTGGAAAATTATAAAACATCCTTCAATAGTTCTGAGATGACCAGAGAAAGAAGATTAATTTCGCATGCAAGTTCAGATTCATCCCTAGACAAAGTTCTAGGAAAAGATGGAAAAACATATTCATTTGCAGAAGCTGTGGAAAAAAAAATAGATTGGATCCAGATAGATGTAGGATTCTTATCAGAACAAGAAAAGGATACGGTTCTGAATTTGTGCAAGTATGCAGTGATAAACGGTTCCCATACCGCCATGGGAGAGATATTAGGAGGAAAGGCAAAGCCAGTCATAGGAATACCAGTCTACGATGAACATACTAATCAGATAAAATGGGCACAAGACAGGAATCTTGGAATTCTAGCTACAACTGTGAAACAGACTGTTAAAGCAGTTTCCCTGATACACAATGACTACAACAAGTATCAAGAAAGTCTTTCAGAGTTTTCAAGAAACTACAATACAGGCGGTACAAAAAATACAGTAAAGATAATCTCTGAGATGTTAGAAAACTAGAAAGAATTATAATTTTTTAAATCAGACATAATGTCCTGGTACGCGGCACTTAGATGGGCGAACTGACCTTTTAGGGATGAAGACATAGACCGCGTACCAGAAACTGACCAAAAGCTTTTATGGATAACTTTGATGATCGCCGTCGTTGACTGAGTGCCCTGAATGTGCAGCTAAAGAAGTAGTCATAGAAATGAAATTTGATGCTAATACAAAACACTTCATTTGTAAGAAATGCGGTTTGTTTGCTACTAGAGAACAAGTAAGTGACATAAGATACAGATTAAACAAGCGAGAGAAAACACGTGAAGACAAACATGATGAATATCGTGATTGGTGGACAACAAGTAAAAAAGACAAACAAGGCTAAGCTACAGTGAGTTATAATGGGAAAAGAAAAAGAAATTCCAAAGTGGGTACAAGACGAAATAAAAGATGCCAAATTTGGCAAGCCAGAATCCATTACAAGAACTGGCTACATACTTGAGATTTATGAAAAAGACATGAAGATAGATGCTCAACTTTATGAGGCCATTGAAGATGGAAGAAAGATAATAGAAGGAATGAATTTACCAAAAAAAGTAAAGCCATCGAGCCTCATGAAAGGGGTTGTTTATGAATTTACAATAAACTCATTCAAGGCACCATTAAGCAAAAAAGTTATAGAATTTTTGAAGAAGGAAATGGAGATTGACATGGATGCAATCTATCAGTTCGAACTGACAAACCTTGAGTTAATGGATGTGGACTCGGATTCTTCAGGAGAAGAAGAGTCAGAAGAAGAATAAAGTTAGTCTAGTTTTGGTTTCATTGACTTTCTAAAGATTCCTCCCACAATAGGATTTATCAAATATGGAAAAGTTTGCTTCATCCATATTGCAATTCGTACAAACTGTGGAACAACAATCTCAAGTCTGGGCGATGATGCAGCCCTGACAACACCATTTGCTACTGTTTTTGGATCAAGTGATGTAGCTGAATATCGTGGCATTTTGCCAAAAGACTCATGATTGAAGAAATTAGTTCTTACCATTATTGGACTTACTACAGTTATTCCAACTCCAGTTCCCTTTAGCTCATGAAATAAAGATTCAGAGAACCCCAGCATGGCAAATTTTGATGCACAATAAGCTGCCATCCCAGGAATTCCGATGCTTCCTGCCACAGATGCCACGTTAACAATATGTCCAGATCCTTGTTTGAGCAGTTGTGGCAGAAATGCCTTTGTACAATACATCATTCCAAGAAAATTTGTAGACATTTGTGATTCTAGTTCATCTATTGTTGTTTTTTCTACAGTATTGTATATTCCAAAACCCGCATTATTTACAAGTACATCAATAGTACCAAATTTTTCAATTATAATTTTTCCCATTTTGTCTACTTGATTCTTATCAGACACATCGCATGCATAAACAAAAGTCTTAATTTGATATTTTGATAATCTTGTAGCTATTTTTTGTAATTGTGCCTCATTTCTAGATACAAGTATCACATTAGCATGCAACTTTGCAAATTTCTCAGCTGATTGTTCTCCAATCCCGCTTGATGCACCCGTAATAACAACTACTTTATCGGTATAATCCAATAATTAAAAATTAAAGGCCTGAAAATAAAGTGCTTTCTATGCGGTTTTGGCTTTCTTTATGCTAGGGTATACTACTTTCATAAGAAACATCCAGCTTATCACAAGGCCAACATGATAAGTAGCTATTCTCCATCCAATCACAATATTCCATTGAAGACTATTTTTTGCAGCCTCAAATGTCAAGCTATTCAAGTGTCCCAAGTATGCCCAAATTGAAAATTCAGTTAGACCAGAACCACCGATAGTAATTGGAAGATTGCCAACTGCAATTGATGCCATTGTAGCCATAAGGGAGTGGAAAAAGTCTATCACATAACCTGCGCCATTTGCAATTATCATAAATGAAAGACCATAAAGTGACCATGTAAATATAGAAATTATTATTGAAACTGTAAATGCTTTTTTGATTTCTTTTGTATGAAGAGTCTGTCTACTCATGTCACAAATTTCTTTCATCCAGAGATTAGTTTTGTCAATATACTTGAGTGAGCGTTCTTTTCCAACTCTAGTAGCAATTTTTGATGCCCACCCAGGTATTTGGAATGTTCTTTTTGATGACATGAAGAATAAGGTAGACCAGAGTCCTGTTATTGGAACACTGATTGCAAGTATTGTTATTCCAATGGCATAGGCTCCGTTTGCAAATGAAATTACTGCAGCGGCAATTGCAAATATTCCAGAAACTAGCACTTCGGTCACAATTTCTATTATTGTCACCCAGGATGCTTTTCCTATTGGTACGCCTTTTTTGCCCAACCACATTATTCGAACCAATTCGCCTCCTACAAAAGAGGGAGTGGTCGATGTTACAAATTCACTACCTATTCTTACAGAAATTGTTCTCCAGTTTACATCTACAGGACCCAAGAATTTCTTTACAAGATAATTGAATTTCAGTCCCTGAGTGAATAATTTACCGGCCATGGCTATTGAAGCTCCTATGAAGGGCAGAATACCAATTGCAAGAAGATTCTCAAAACTAACATTAAACGTGGCAGCAATGATAAGAAATGGAATTATGCTAACAGGAATTGCAAGAAGTTTCCAATTCATTGCCTGCCTTACTCATGGATGGAAATATAAGCTCAACATAAAATAAATTATTAGAAAAATGAAGGCAATCTTCTTAGTTGGAACAGCGGGAGCCGGAAAATCATTGCTAGCTTCCAAAATTTTAGACTATTATTCCAGAAATGGCGCTTTTGTTGGAATGCTGAATTTGGATCCAGGTGTTGAGAATTTACCATATACATGTGACATAGATGTTAGAGACTATGTCGATGTTGTACAAATTATGAAACAATATGATCTTGGTCCTAACGGATCAATGATTATGGCAAATGATCTTATTGCATCAAAAATAGATGAGTTGCAAAATGAAATAGATAATGTAAATCCAGATTATCTCATCATAGATACACCTGGTCAGGTTGAATTATTTGCATACAGAGCAAGTGGGCCATTTATTATACAAAATTTGAACATTGAAGAAAAATCTTCCATATTTCTTCATGACGGATCGCTTATGACATCTCCTAGCAATTTTGTCTCAATTGCATTACTTGCTACTTCAATAAAATTAAGACTTGGTTTACCGCAGATAAACGTCCTGACAAAGATAGATCTTATTGAAGATAAGATTAAAGACATACTAAAATGGTCAACAAGCATGGCAAGTCTGGAAGATGCTCTTGCGAAAAGTGCTGACGGTGAAAATTATACTCTTGCAATTAATATTCTTAGAAGTTTGAATTTGGGCGGGTTTGCTCAGGGAATGATTCCAATTTCCAATGTTACTGGAGAAGGCATGGCAAACCTGCAAGCTGCACTGAGTCGTGTACTTAATTTGGGCGAAGAGGTAGAAGATTAATGAAAAGTGTAATTGCAAGAGCACCTAGCTCTACTGCTAATTTGGGTCCGGGCTTTGATGTATTTGGATTAGCCCTTGATGCATATTATGATGAAGTCCAGATAATAAAAAAAGGAAGTAAGATCATCATTGAGAGTTCAGATTCTGTTCCTTTAGAGCCAGAAAAAAATTCTGCTGGACTTGTAATTAAAGAAATGGTAAAAGAATTCAAGATAAAATCCGGGCTTTTGATTAAAATTAAGAAGGGAGTTCCAGCAGGATTTGGGATGGGTAGTAGTGCCGCATCTGCTGCAGCAGCTGCAGTTGCATTCAATGCATTATTTGATCTTGGTCTTGATCATAATACTTTGGTAAAATTTGCAGGAATTGGGGAAAAAGCTAGTGCAGGATCTATTCATTATGACAATGTAAGTGCATCAGTTCTAGGCGGATTTGTGATAGTACGAACCGATCCGTTGGATGTGATAAGAATTGATCCTCCAAAGGATTTGGTGCTATGTGTTGCCATACCAAAAATTAATGTTCCAAAAAAAAAGACAGAGGTATCCAGAGGAGTACTTCCCACACAAGTGAAATTATCAGATTACGTGAAGAATCTTGCTAATGCATCTGCAATAACTACAGGATTTATCAAAAAAGATGTAGAATTGATAGGTAGTTCAATAAAAGACATAATTGTTGAACCTGCAAGAAAGCACCTAATTCCAGGTTTTGACAAGGTTAAATCAGGTGCGCTAGAGGCTGGTGCGTTAGGTGTAACAATAAGTGGTGCAGGACCATCAGTAATTTCATTTACGTCAAAATCTGCAGATCACAAAAAGATCTGTAAAGCAATGGAAAAAGGATTTGCAACAGCTGATACAAAATGTACTACAATAATTTGTAGGCCAAGTAAAGGCGCTTTTGTGCTATAGCTATTTCTTTTCAACAAATTTACGCATTCGCTCTTCTCGGTCTTTTGTTGAAAAACATACTGCCCAAGAGTATATTTCAAGTTTTAATCCAGTATCAAGATTAGCATCAGTTCCCCGGTTTACAAGCATCTTGGAAACTCCTATTGCAAAATTACTGTTTTTAGATATTGCTTTTGCATATGCTCTAGTTTCAGAAAGTAAACTTTCAGAAGGAAATATTTTATTGATCAACCCCATTGAAAATGCCTCTTCTGCAGTAATTTTTCTACCAGAAAATATCAGATCTTTGGCCCTAGCTGGACCAATGATTCGTAATAATCTCTGTGTGCCACCCCAGCCTGGACAAATTCCTAGTGTGACTTCAGGTTGGCCTAGTTGTGCATTAGGTGATGCAAATCTGATATCGCATGAGAGTGCAAGCTCGCAGCCTCCTCCCAAAGCGTATCCGTTTACTGCAGCAATAACTGGTTTTTCTAATTTTTCAATTTTATTCAAAACTTCATGTCCTCGGAGTGCATATTTTTCGGCTTCTGTTGGCCCTATACTACTCATATATTCAATATCTGCACCAGCAGAGAAAGCTTTTGGACCATCACCAGTGATAATTATAACGCGTGAAGAATCTTTTTCCAGACTATCAAGCAGGGAAACAAACTCATCCATAACATCCAAATTCATTGCATTTAGTTTATCTTGCCTATTGATCGTAATTTGGACTACATCTTCATCTCGTTCAACTTTCAGATATGCCATACAAGAAAAATATTTTAGCAGAAATTAAACTTTAGAGTATGCACTTTAGATAGAAACGAGTTATATTGTCACTCTTGTAGTGAACCCATCATTGAATCCATTTGGGTTAATGTCATCTGTTGGTTCGGCAGTTTGCTGGGGTACTTTCTTTGTACCAGTCAGAAAGGTCAACGTTGCAAGCATTTGGCAACTTCAGGGATCTACCGGGATAGGAGTTCTGCTTTTTGCAATACCAATTGGTTTTTTCTGGGGATTTGGAATTTTACCTAGTGGACTTTTCAGTGGAGTCATATGGACAGTAGGAAATATACTTGCACTGTATTCAGTCAAGTTAATAGGACTTTCAAGAACTTCTCCATTTCTTGCAGGTTTTAGCATTCTAGTTTCATTTCTCTGGGGAATTTTGTTTTTCGAAGAAAAATTCAGCTATATGATATTGGCAATTGGGGCGATTGGATTACTGTTAGCTGGTTTGCCATTTGTTACAAGTGCTACAAAGACTTCGATTGTGCAACGAAAGGGGTATCTTGTAGCTGCAGCATCAGGCATCATTGGGGGTTCTTATGTCATACCAATGCAAGCAACACATACTCTCCAATCTGGATTTTTTTCATCTAGTTTATCGATTTTTGCAATCAGTCTACCACTACTAATTTTATCACGTAGATGGATTAGAAAAGAAATTGCAGCAGGAATAATTTCAGGAAGTCTATTCAATGCAGGCAGCCTATTTGTTTTGACAGCCATAGTATCAATAGGAATCACTGTAGCCTACCCAATTTCTCAAACTGCTACACTTTTTGCAGTATCTTGGGGAGTTTTGTATTTCAAGGAAATAGCACGAAAACGCAATATACTTAGAGTTGTCATTGGTTCTGTCATGATTTTATCTGGAGCAATACTGCTCTCTGTTGCCTAGTCAAGCATTTTATTTGGTCTAATCAAACTGTTTTCAAATTGAAAGCTGTCATAGTATTTAGCGGAGGTTTGGATTCAGTATGTACTGCAACCTATCTTCAAAAACGATACGAAATTTATGGAATAACTTTTTCTTATGGTCAAAAAGCAGGCAAAGAAGTAAAAATTGCACAACAGTTTTCAAAATTATTAAAATTCAAAGAACACAAGATAGTGGACATAGGATTTATGAAAGATCTATACGAAAGCACAAATGCATTGACTAATTCTAAAATTATGATTCCTTCAAAATTTGATTATACCATAGTAGCTCCAATAAGAAATGCCATTTTTCTAAGCATAGCTTCTGCATGGGCATTTTCAAAAGAAGCAGAGATTGTAGCATATGGTGCACACATTGGAGATACAAGGTATCCTGATTGCAGACCGTCATTTACAAAATTACTTACAAAGGCTTTGAATGAAGGAGAAATTGATGGGATAAACTTGGGTCTAAGAAAGAAGATAAAGATTTGGAGCCCATTTATGGATGATCTTTCAAAAAGCGACCTTCTAAAAAAGGGATACAAAGAGTTAGGTAAGCATATTTTCAAAAGCTGGAGTTGTTATGGTAATGATAAAATTCATTGTGGAAGATGCGAGTCATGCAATAACAGGAAATTGGCATTTCTCAAATCCAAAATTGTGGATAAAACTAGGTATCTAGATTTTAGATAAGATTGGTCTTCTCAATATTATCGGTCTGACAATTACATAATAGACCAGAAATACTGCTCCAATAATTCCCCAAAAAGCCCATACTGTCATAGAATCATTGAAACCCATTTTCTTGAAAAAGTCCATAGAATTCAGAGAGATTCCCAATCCTGCACCCAATACAATGAAAAATTCTATGGCATACCACATAAAGGCAGGCCAAGATTCTTTTGGAACGTGAATGTTATTGTGTGCTCCCACAGCAATTCTGCATTAACTGTTATTATTTAATTTTTTAGGTTAGCTAATGTTTGGTTTAGATTTTCCGCTGTATATCAAATTCAGAACATCTGATCTTGCTTCTTTCTTATCATAAACTCCCCTTGATGCTATTGTTGTCACTACAGCATCATTTCTTACTCCTCGCATTTTCATACAAAGATGCTCACCTTCTGCTATGACAATTACGCCCTTGACTCCTTCTGAATATAGCTCGTCAGCTATATTTTTTGTGATTCGTTCTTGTATTTGTAGTCTAGCAGAATATTTTTCCACAAGACGGACCAATTTTGATATTCCAAATACTTTGCCATCTGGTGCATATGCCACACTTACTTTTCCATAGAATGGCAGCATGTGATGTTCACACATGGAATAAAATTGAATATCTTTTGCAATTACAATATCAGAATCCTCAGAAAACTTTACTGATAGTTCAGATTCTCCTTCATATCCCTTGAAGATTTCTTCATACATGTCTGCTATTCTGCTAGGAGTATCAACTAGACCTTCTCTTGTAGGATCCTCACCTATCTCTGCAATTATTTCTCGAATTAATCGCTTTACTCTTTCTTTATTCATCAAGGAGCACCTATGAATTTATGAAGCTGTGGTACTATTCTAACTTGATCATTATAAGCATAAACTGCATCATAAAAGCTGAATAGTTGTTCCAAACTAGGCTCTGAAATACCATACGTAGGCTGTATTATAAATCCTGCAAGCTCTGTTTTTGATATTATTTTGAATATTTGTCTGAGAAGTTTCTCAAATGGATCCAGTTGAGTCTTGGAACTTATTACTACTTTGACATATGTTGTTTTCTTGGATTTTTTAGCGAGTTTTAAACACTCAAGTTCATTTTCTAAAAGTTTAGAATAATGTTTTGAATCAACAAAGCCAGAATCTGGAGTTTTAAATTCGATTTTTATAAAATCAATGTAAGGAAGAACTTCGGCAAACTTTGAAGAATCATAGCATGACGATTCCAGATAAGTGGAAATTTTTTTTCCTTGAACAAATTTTGCTAATTCTGCAACAGCCTTTGACTGAGCTAGTGGATCTCCGCCAGTAAAATTCACTTTATAGGTATTTTTCTTGAGGTTTTTTCTGATTATCTCTTTTGCTTTACTAATTGAATATTCTTTTCCAGAATTCATAGGAAGTGCATCTTTTGTATCACAGTAAAAACACTTGAAAGGGCAACCGGCTAATCTTACAAAGAGAGTCTTGGTGCCGTACAGGATTCCCTCACCTTCAACTGATGTAAATATTTCATATAGTCTTACGTTCAAGTATTCGTTCTGTACTTGTTCATTATTTATTTAATTGGATCTTCTTATGAATGATTTTTTGCCAAAGTGAATATAATAGTAAATAGGATAATTAGCAGTGAAAAAATTAATTTTCTTGGTTTTGTTTGTGGGTTTGGTATTTGTAACTTGTCAAAATGCAAGTGCTTTAACAATAAATGCCATTCCTCAAAAACAAGAATTTAGTGCAAATGATTGGATTAAGGTTGATATTGCAATCCAAGGATATAATGGAGGTCAGATAAGTTGGACCGCTCACAGACCTGATAACTCTGTAATATCAGGAATAATTGATCAGCAAATAAAGTCGGAAAAAATAACACATCAAATTATACGCGATGCAAATGATAATGAATTTGGTCCATGGTCAATTAATTATGCATATGGAGGTATTAATCAAACAGTTCACTTTAATGTCAAACCTCTTGCTTTGACTGTGATAACTGACAAGATAACATACTATGAACCGGATATTATGAACATCAACATTACCTCATCTTATTATACACCATATGCCAAATTTGCACACTCTTATTTTCTAGATTTTTATGATCAGGATGGAAATAGTGTAATTGGCATATCAGAGATTGAGGTAAAAGCAGATCAACCTAGTATATTATACCATTTTCCAATGTTGCAACTTGCCAAATACAATCCTCCAGGATTATACAAATTAAAAGTTCAGTACTTTAACTCTGTAAGCGAGACACCATTTCTTTTAGGAGACATAAACAAGCTAATTGAGTTATCAATAAAACATGCAGCTACCTATTATCCAGGAAATGATGTAACACTTGATCTGATATTTACCAAATTAACAGAATCAACTGGCACAATAAAAGTGACAGATCCATTGGGAAATACAACTAGTAGTCAATTCCACCCACAATCTGTACATGATACCATCATACTCAAAAATTTGCCAAAAATAATTGGTACTTATCAGTTTGAGGTAGATTATGCTGGTGTGACAGAAACAGGTTCCTTCAAAGTAGTTCAAGATTCTCATGAGCTACCCAATATACAATTAGACATGTTTCCAAACAAATTGAACTACAGACCAGGAGAGATGGCTAACTTCAAAATACATACATCAAACATTACCTCAAATTCTATAGCTATATGGGTTACAAGTCCTGATGGTAAATCTAGTCCAGAGATATTATTGCCTGCATACACAACTGAAATCATCATACCCCATAGAATTGCTCAAAATGATACCAAGGGAGAATGGAAGATATATGTTAATTATGATGGAATTGTAAAAAACTCGTCTTTTTACGTAGATGGTTCACCTGTTGATAATGGAAAGATATTTGATAGTACTCAGTACGATATTCCCACCTTTGTGTCAGCAATTAATTCAACTACATTCAAGTCTCCAACAAATATTGCTATTGATAATGATAACAATATCTACGTGGCAGACACTGGGAATTCAAAAATAAAGAAATTTGATGCCAAGGGCAACATGCTTTTTTCATGGGGTGATGCAGGTTCGTCAAATGGGCAATTCAAAAACCCGTCAGGTATTTTTGTAAATGAAAAATATGTGTATGTAACAGATGCTGGAAATTCAAGAATAATCATGTTTGACAAGGTAGGAAATTTTGTTTATTCATGGGGAACATATGGTAAGAATCCGGGCATGTTCCAAATACCAGTCTCCATAAATTCAGATCATAGAGGCGAACTTTTTGTAGGAGATGCAGAGTTGCAATCCATCCAATTATTTGATACCAAAGGCATCTACAGAGATGAAATAGATTCGTCATTAACAGAAGGCGCAAGTTTTTCAGGAATCAAAGCATTAGCGTTTGATTCACAAGACAATTTGTATGCCATTTCTACAGACAGCAAGATATTGAAGTATTCTAACATTGGAAAATTCCTAAACGTATATGGTTCCATTGGAATAGAAGAAGGTAGATTTATCAATCCATCAGCAATAGCAATTGACTCTAAAGATAATATCTATGTGGCAGACACTGGAAATCATAGAATACAAAAGTTTGACTCTAACGGAAACTTTCTCTTAAGTTTTGGTATAGAAGGACCTAAACAAGGTCAATTCGAACAACCAGTAGGTCTTGCAATTGATACAGCAGATAACATCTATGTTGTAGACAAGAATAATGGCATACAGAAATTTGCATTATATGGCGGAATAAATAACAATGAGGCTCCTAGTTGGATAAAAAATACAGCTGTGTGGTGGGCAGAGGGAGCTTTGGATAAAAAAGAGTTTTCTCAAGCAGTCCAGTATATGATAAACCAAGGTCTACTCAAAACATCATCAATGAGTCAAGGTGATACTGTAAAAATTCCAAATTGGTTAAAGGTAAATGTAAGACAATGGTCTTCAGATCAGATTGATGATAATACATTCTGGGCATCCATACAACATCTCATATCAATTGGAATTATGAAAGTTTAGGATGTAATTTGGGTTACTTTTCTTGAAAGGAATCCGGCTATGAAGATCAACACTCCAAGAATTCCTATAAGACTTCCTACAAATTCTACAGTATCCTTTAGATCAGCTTGCAATGGAGCTAAAATGAAAGCAAGTATGACACCAACTATTATCATTGGGATTCCTACACCTACAGAAATTTGCTTTGAGGCCATCTCCCTTGGGTCTGGTAAAAATCTATATGAATTTTATGCAATCTTATCACAAATGTAATTGATGTAATTTTCAACCCAAAGACAGACAAATGTGTCTATTTTACCTAATTATTACAACATTTAGATTAAGAATTAATCGTGATTTCGTTTTTCATTTTTTGGTTGTGATGTTTTCTCATGATTTTTTTGTCCATGTGTTTTATCTTGTTGTCCTGAATCAAAACTTCCTTGTGATATAACTTGGGATCCGGTTTTATTGTCTTTTCCTTGTTGATTAAAATTATTGTCACGGAAAAAATTTATTTTTTCATTATTGTTTGATTGACTAGAATTGGAATTATTAAAAACTGGTTTATTGTGTTTTTTATCATTTTCTTGCTGACTAGTATTATTATTGAAAGAATCTGGTTTAACAAAATCAGATGCCGTTATATTTGAGTGGTGTACAATTAGAGGAATAGTTTTTGTGATATTTGATGGATTTGTAAGTGAAAAGTTAGAATTTTCATTATGAAATGAATTCATTTTGAAAGAGTTAGATGTTGTAGAATTTGATGCGTTGGTAATCTGAGAATTCATTGTGGTAATGTTTGATGAGTTTGTGGTATGAGTAGAATTTGTTCCTGTATCATTTTGTTCATTAACACTAGTTTGTGATTCCATCTGACTTGTATCATTTTTTAATGTCTTTTTTTGATACGCGTCAAGTGATTTTATTACTTTCAAAGCTTCATCAACATTACCCTCTGATACAAGTTTTCTTAATTTTGCAATCATTTCTCCTGGATTTTCTGTAGATGTAAGATTAGAGCTAGTGTTAGATACTGTAACATTTGAAGTCTGCTGTATTACAGGATTTTCTGTGGCATTAAGATCATTTATTTTATCATATCTTTCAATTTGTTTCTCTGTAAAATCTTTGGCTCTATTAGTAGTCATTTGTTGAGCAGTTTCTGAAAGAGATTGGTGAGCATCAACAACCAACTGGTTTGCAGAATCAATCAATTTGGACGCAGTAGTAATATTACCAGCATCAAGAGCTTGTTTTGCATTTTGAATTGATGTATCAAGTTGTGTAAAGTTAAAATCAACATGATTAGTTATTGCTATAGTTTGAAGTGTTTCAGTGATTTTTTCTAATCTTGTGATTTCACTTTGTAGTTGTATTACATCTATACGTTGTTGATCATTTACTTCTGTTGCATTAAAAGAATTTATTGCATCATTAGTAGTCTTGAAGAAATTCATCGCAGAAAGAAAATGTTGTTTAGCTGATATTATATCCTGTTTATTTGCTGCCTGGGTCAGAGCATCGGTTTCACTAGATCCTTGTTTGTATAGAGAAGTAATCTTGTCAGGAACATTAGGAATTTGTGA
>Ga0070740_10004695_pt1 | contig 13232 bp, 8 predicted proteins | sample Coa_R2_FD_67286 | JGI IMG/M metagenome (GOLD analysis project Ga0070740, IMG submission 67286) | Surface soil microbial communities from Centralia Pennsylvania, which are recovering from an underground coalmine fire - Coalmine... | ecosystem: Environmental > Terrestrial > Soil > Unclassified ...
GGAACGTAGTGAAAGTCAAATTGCGGCTTGATGAAAATATCCGATGTGATGTAAAGCTTCACGCCGAGAGCCGCATGCTCCTGAAAGTGATTGGCGCCGCCCGCGCCGACGTTGGTGGTGTTGGTGATGCCTGCGACGGTGGTGGTCTGAGTGGCGTACAGCGAAACTCTGGCAACGCCGAAGCCGCCTTCAACGACGGGAACGATGCGCAACAGCGAGAATGGCTGCCAGACGACGTTGAAATCGTAGAACGCAGGACGAAAATTCAATCCTCCCAGCGGCAGAAACGGCGCCTGGCTGAAGCGAAAGGCGTATTCGCCATTGATACCCAGGTGAGGCAGGAGCATCAAATCGGCGCCGAAAATACCGAAAAGGCCGCCCATCTTGGGCGCCGGCTCACACGCGTCGTTGAGGCTGTCGAAGAGTCGCTGCGGCGGGCATCCCGTGCTCGTTCCCGCGGAAGCAGTGCCCGTTCCCATGCCGAAATACGGGCTCAGGCTCTGCGCCCGCGCAAAACTCGCGCTGGCCAACACCAGCAATGCAAACAGCAGAATCGCTCGAATCTCCCGTTTGACCAAGAAACGCTCCTTTAATACTACGCAGGAATTAGAACCGGCCCGCTTTCCGCTGGTTGGAAACGATGCCAGGGCGATACAGCGTATCAGTAAACACCGGCAGTTTTGCGCTGTTTGATACGCGGTTCGCAACACCTGGCCGAAGGGCCTGCACGGGGACGCCTGTGTTCTACAGCGTGCGGAACAGGGCGAACCACAGCGCGTCAACACTGGCATGCACCAGCGCTCCCGGAAATAACGACCGGCTCCGGCGCCAGGCGTAGCCATAAAAAAATCCCGCGATCGTCGCCAGCAGCACATATTTCCAGTTGGGAAACCGTCCGTTGGCGATATGCGAAAATCCAAAAATGATGGAAGCCGCAATCCATCCCGCCGTTTCGTTCGCCAGCGTTTTGCCGAGGGCGTTTTGCAGCAGGCCGCGGAAGAGCAACTCCTCCGGAACGGCGGTGAAGAGAAAAATAGCCGGCGCGTTTGCGGCAATCGCCTGCCAGCCGGCGTGCCGCGGGCCAAAGCTGATGAACCGCAGACTGATCCCCAGCGGAATATCGATTGCGGCGATCAGCGCGAGGGGAACGACGTAGTTCACACCCCAGCCCGGGGCCCATCCCGCCGCGTAACCAATTCCGTCCGCGCGCCGCACGAAAACAAACGCGGCGAGCGCCGCGTTCACGCCCATCAGCACGGTCAGCAGGTAGACCAGCCGGAAATCCGGAACCGGAAAGAGCACGCGCAGCCATCCAAGCTTGATGGGCAGCGCGATGACGAGCATGGCCGCGTAGTCTTGCCATGCGCCAAGTTTTCCGGCCCGAGCCGATTTGCCTCCGCCCGCTGATGCCGCCAGCAGCGAAGGACCAACGGCATACGCCGCGGCAATCCCGCCGCGCCACCACGTGAATGTTCCCGTGCCCAGCGCATACGCGAAGTACGCCGCCAGAGGCACAAACGCGACAATGATGCCGGCCCGCGGCCCGAGCGCAGCTTGCAGCGATTTCAGAATTGCCGGCGATGCCAGCCAGATCTCACCCGCGAGCAGCACCAGAAATGCGACCAGCAGCCCGAAATACCCCGGGGTGGCTAAACTCTCCCGGATTGCATACAACGCCGCCCCCAGGCTGAGCACAGCCCAGAGAAGCACCGCCATCGACGGCCGCAATATGCGTTCGGAAGCCATAGCCGCGGTAGTTTAGCGTGGAACGTGAGGGTGTACACCCGAGGGAATCCCGCCCACTCGGCGGCCAATACCACAGGTGTGTGCTTCCGTGCTCTGAGCGACAAGGGAATTGCTGCTAGAATCCGGGTACCCAGGTCCGCAGAGGAGCCACACCATCGGAGGCTTACCATGACTTATGCGTCACGTATGAAGCGCGCCCTCGAATCGCTCGATGTTTTTTTCGCCGCGCCGCGGTCTATTCTTCTAACGGCAGCGATTGGCGCTGCCCTTTTGAGTTCGTGCGGGAATAACGGAAGTTCGAATCAGCCGCATGCGACACTGCTATTGCGTGATGGCACTCGGCTCAGCGGCACGGTTACGTCGAATTCCGCCTCGGGAGTGACGCTCGCCGGCGACGACAATGCGACGCATACGGTCGCGTTGAATCAGGTGAAATCGATCGAGTACGGCGACACCGCCGCGCCACAAAACGAGCCCACGCCGTCGCCCAAACAGGCGGCCGAGGTCCACGAAAATCACTATCATCCCAGCCGCGCGGAAATTCACACCAAGAGTTACGAACTGCCCGCCGGCACCGATGTTTCGGTGCGCACCGAAGATACCATCGATTCCGGCGAAGCCGCCGAAGGACAGACGTTTGCGGCGGAGATCGCCGACGATGTGCGCGACGGCGCGGGAGACGTGGCCATTCCTCACGGGGCGAATGCGCAGATCGTCATCCGGTCCGCTTCCAAAGGCGGCCGCTTCCGTGGAGCCTCCGATCTTGTTCTCGATTTGAATTCCGTCACGGTGGAAGGCAAGGAATACCTGCTCAGCACCGCGGATTTGCGGAAGAGCGGTAAATCGGGCATTGGCGCCAACACGCGCACGGCGGAATACACCGGCGGCGGCGCCGCTCTGGGCGCGATCATCGGCGCGATTGCCGGCGGCGGGAAAGGGGCCGCGATTGGAGCGGGTGCGGGCGCGGGCGGCGGAGCGCTGACACAAATTCTGACGAAGGGATCCGCGATCCGCGTGCCGGCGGAAACCGTGCTGACCTTCAAGCTCGATAAACCGGTGCAAATCGTCGCGGCCAAATAGCACGCGCAAGGCCCAGTGAAAATACTGGGGCCAAATTACTGAAAAGCATTTTGGGCCATGGCGCGACGGGGAAAAACGCGAGTGGGAAAAAAGGAGGGAGGCGCTCGGCTAGTCTCACAAGCGCCTCCTCTACTGCGTCAAGGTAAAGCTAACCTCACTGGATCACCTCCTTCTCGGCAAATGCGCCGATGTCGACACGCGTGTGTCGCATAACCTGATTATAAAACGCGCGTGCCGCGGATCAAGTCTTCAGGCGCGTGTAGTTTGTCCGAACGATCAGGCGGCTTCGATGCGTTTAAGAAAAGCCCAAGTTCACTCGGCCGCCGGTTTAGAACGTCAACCTCAGACCGAACTGGTAGCGGCGCGCGTCGCCTGACCCGGCCACCACGTTTCCGTTGCTCACATTCGGTGTGGCGATCGAGCGGCCAAAGCCGGACGGCTGCGTCAAGCTGTTGGTGCTGCCGTTGCCGTTTCCGCCTGGAATTGCGAATTCAGGATGATTGGTGACGTTGTACACATCGAATTGGAATTCGGTGTCAAGCCGTTCAGTGATCCTCGTGTGCTTCCGGAGCGCAACGTCGCCGATCTGAAAGGGTGCGCCGCGGAAGAGAGCCTTGCCCATGGTGCCGAAAGTTCCCTGGGCGGGCGGAACGATCACTGAATTGCCGGACATATAGCAGCCAAATGCCGCAAGCTGCTGTAATCCGGTGGTGCCGACGGCAGGATTAATCGGCAAAGCCGTGGCGGCACTGACGCAAGCAGCCGGCATCAGGCTCATGGTCGCCTCACTGGTGCAGGCGGTGTCCTTGCCGAACGTGCTCCCCGCGACGCCAAAGCATGGAATGTGGGCGGTCCTTCCGTATCCGTTGAAATCGTTTGCATCTCCAATCAAGTCCCAGCGATCGGTATTCTCGCCGGTGCCGCTGATGTTGTTGGAGGTATCCCTCGTATCGTACGGAATGCCGCCCTGGATATTGATCACACTATTGACTTGCCATCCCTCGAGCAGTTGCGCTGGGCTCTTTTTGTTGGGGAAGTTATACGTGATTCGGCCGGTAACCTTGTGACGGATATCGAACGCCGTCGGCCCGTAATTGCAACGCGTCCCGACCGTCGGGTCTGGGCAAATGGAAAGACCAACGTCGGTACCTGCGGTATCCAGAGTGTGGCCGTAGGTGTAGCCTACGGTTGTGAATAACCCATGCCAGGTACGCTGCGTCAAGGTCGCCTGAAAAGCGTTGTAATTGCTGAAACCCATGTTGCCGACATCGGTGATCTGCCCCATCCACGGGAATTGGCTATAGAACGGCCGGGACGTCTGAATTCTGGTCGAACTGGTGGTTCCCGCCGGCGGTTCGTTGAGGTCTATTTGGCCAAAAAGGTCTGTGCCATGGCTGCCCACGTACGCCAGGTCGAGGGACATGTTCGAAGTGATGGCGCGCTGGATGCCGACATTCCATTCCTGCACGTACGGCATACGCCAGTTCTGATCGACGGCCGAAATTGCACAGGTGCCGGGGTTTCTTGCGGGCGCGCCTGCGGCTATGTTTGCAGGCGTATTGGCCAGGCCATTTCCGCAAGCAATCTGTCCGGTCGGGAACATGGGTCCAGCCGATGTCCAGTTGATCAGCGGCAAGCCGCCGGTCGCCGGAGTGGGGAACGTTACCGTGCCGGTCCCGATCGTTCCGGTCCCTTGAATTTTTGTGCCGCTAGCGGTGTAGAAAGCGGCTGAGGTCGGGTTGGCGGTGCCTCCATTAATTACGTTGTATACGGGCCAACTGCTGTACAGGCCGTAAGCTGCGCGCACTACCGTGGTGCCTTTTCCGGTCACGTCCCATGCCAAGCCCAGGCGCGGCTGGAAATTTTTGCGGAACTTATTGGGGTTCCAGGGGCTACTGGCTCCATTTCCCAGTTGAGTGAGCCCGATGGGCGACGTGGGATCAAATATGGCCAGCTTGTCGTTGTCTTCGCTCAAAGCGGTCTCGTACTCCCAGCGCAATCCGAGGTTGAGGGTTATGCGGGGAGTTATGCGCCAGTCGTCTTGCCCGAATAGTCCGTAGTTCCAGTTCCTTTGAGTTGAAGTAGGATCTCCAGCCGTATACGAACCGTTGCTGGGGAAGCCCATGAGGAAATCTTCCAAGGCCGTCGCACCGGTGAAAGCGTCGATGCCTCCGGTGCCGAAAAGTACGTTACCCAGTTTGCCGGTGTAAGACGCCCCGTCGAAGTAAGGACGGCGGATTTCGAATCCGAACTTCACGTTGTGGTTGCTGTGGACGTACGAAACAATGTTATCGATCGTCCAATAACCTTCCACTCTTCTCTGGCCGCCGCCTCCACCGAGAGTAACAACGGGCGAACTGGTGGTTCCCCTGCCGGAGGTAAGAAATCCCTGAATGCCGATATCAAACAAAGCATTTTGGCTGGGATTCGGCGACCCACTGCAAGGCGTCAGACCTGTATTCAACGGCCCGTAGTCGGGTGGCGCCGCGGCTCGGCCCGGATTGCATTCCGCGGGCCACTGGTTCTCGACTTTGCGGTCGTATCCAAAATGAAACTCGTTCACCCAGCTTGAGTTCGGCAAATAGGTCCAGGTCGCCCGCGCGACGTTGCCGGTCAGATAGTAGTCTGTCATCCAGTACGGCTGGGTGATGGTGTTCGAATTATCCAGTTCAGTGTCACGCGAATAGAAATATTCTCCGGTAATGTGGTTCTTTTCGTTTGGAGCCCAATCCACCTTGCCAAGCAGGTTCTTGTTGGGGTCTCGCTTTGAGGTGAAAGCATAATTGAATAAGCCGTTGGCATCGGGAATAGCCGTCTGGAAAATTCCGGCATTTACGAGTTGGGCGCTCAACTGCTGCTGCGGACTGAGCAGAGCGGAGTTGACGACCTTCCCGTTCGCGTCGATAGCGCCGGCGGGAATCTTTCCCTTGGTCACCAAATCCTGGTACGCGGCCGGGATGCTTTGAGCAGTCTTGCCGGCCATTAACGCCGTGGTTGGAACGCTGAAAGTGGTTGGTGTTCCTTCGGTAAACTGCATTCCCTCAAACGCCGCAAACCAGAAAATCTTGTCTTTCTTGATGGGCCCGCCAACCGTCGCGCCGTACTGCTCGTAGGTAAGTTCGGGTATCGGATTGGGCGCAGGATTGAAGACGTTTCGCGCATTCAACGCGCTCGTCTGGCCTTGAGCGAACGCAGTGCCGTGAATGGTATTGGTCCCGGATTTGACGCCCACGTTCGATGCCACGCCCGGCCTCCAGCCGAATTCGGCCTTGTTCTGAAAATTTACGCCGACTTCCTGAATCGCGTCGGTCGGCAGAAGGCTCGCGCCGTCGCCGGTGCTGCTGTTGGTATTGATAATGTTCCCGGCGGTCCTGACGCCGCCGCTAAAAATGCCCTCGAAGAGGTAGTTGTTGCCGTCCGAACGCATGCCATTGCTCGCGTGGGCATTTGATCCGCCGCCCGGCTTGGTGTTCACGCCAGGGGTGAGCTGCAGCAATTGCAACCAATTGCGCCCGATCACCGGCAGTTCTGTCACCTCCCTGTTTTCCATGACGCCGCCCAAAGTCGCGCTGGTGGCGTTGATCAGGGGAAGCGCTTCCGTGACCGTTACCGCCTGTATTTGCGAGCCGGCCCTCATCAACATATCAACGCGCGTGTCGCCGCCGACCGTGACCGGAACGTCTTTGCGCTCGGTGGTGTTAAATCCATTGGCTTCGACTTTGACCGTGTATTGCCCGGGAGTAAGAGTGGGGGCGGCATAGGCGCCGGCGTCGTCGGTCACCAGCGACCGTGTTGTGCCTCGATCCTGGTCAGTGATGGTCACTTTCGCGCCGACCAGCACGCCGCCCGTTTCATCCGTCACGTTTCCTGAAATTCGTCCGAGGTTTACTTGCGAGAGAGCCGGCATGCAAAAAAGCAGGGCGCCAACTGCCAAAAGCCAACTTCGAGCTTTCATGTCGCTCATTTGTGAACCCCCCGTGAACTTGAGATCCCGCCGCCGGAGGCCGCAAGCCGCAGGAGCGAAGATGCGGCAGTTTCTCCGGCCGGCACACACCAATGCCGGGCATCGCGTCAGCACACGATGCATTTTGCCGGGGCCCAGGGATTTATTTGATGGACTGCAGGCTGTCGTTTCCCGGAGGACCGCCCGCAGTGCGGATTAGAAGCACACACAACCACAGCGTTCCCTGTGAACCCCGGCAAAGTGATGGCGTATTATCACGTTGCCGTTCGCAGTGTCAAGCGAGACCTGCGGCAGCCCGCATTCAGGTTGAGGCCGGAGCCGTCACGGGCGTGCTGAGGATGCTGAGGATATTGATCGGCAAATATCGTCAGACAGCCTCGACTGAAGCGGTCTCCGGGCCGCCTTGCTCGGCCATTCGCTTTAGTGCACTATCTCGGCGTACGATACATTATCAAAGCAGGAAAGTTGAATCGGAGCTTGGGGTGATTGTGGCGCGCGGCAAGCCCAAGTCAGTTCAAATTTCTCCGGGACTCGCCAGAGTTCTGGTGTGCCTGGCCGCCGCGATTGTCGCGGGGGTTGATTTTCTGCTTCCCGCCAACATCAATATTGCCACCTTCTACGTCGTCTCCATCGTTCTTGCCGGCTGGACACGCTCGGTGAGATGGCTGTGGATTTCAACCGCGGTGTTCGTCCTGCTGACGTTCGGCGGGCTTGTGCTGGCTCCGGCGCCGGTCGTGCAAGCGGTGACCTGGATCGATTGGTTGAACCGCACCATGACCGCCCTGGCGCTGGTGGTTGTCGCGGTGCCGGTGCACCTCCGGTTGCGCAATCTTGTCTCGCTGGAACGCAGCATCGTGGAGATCAAGCAAGCCGAGTTGCAACTGCAAGAGAACCGTAAATTGCTCGAGCGGCGCGTCGAGGAACGCACCGCCGCCCTGGCCCGCACCGCGGACGATCTAAAGAAAGAAAACGCCAGCAGGATCCACGTGGAGCAGGAGTTGCGCGAATCGGAACGTTCGCTGCGCGAGCTTTCGACGCAACTGCTCCATGCGCAAGACGAAGAGCGCCGCCACATCGGCCGGGAGTTGCACGATGGCCTGGGCCAATGCCTGGCCGGGCTAAAGCTGACCTTGCACTTCCTCGAGGGCGCGATTCCGCCAAACGACCAGGCGGCCCGCGCGCGCTACTCCGAATGCATGGAACTCAGCGACCAGGCCATCTCACAGATCCGGACGCTTTCGCATTTGATGTATCCGCCGCTGCTCGAAAAGATGGGCCTGGAGTTGGCTATTCCCTGGTATGTGAGGGGCTTCGAACAGCGCAGCGGAATTCAGACCAAGCTCGACATGCCTGAGAATTTGCAGCGCCTGTCCCAGGAGTTGGAGTTGACGCTGTTCCGTATTCTGCAGGAGGCGCTTACGAACGTTCACCGCCACTCGGGCAGCCATACCGCCGAGGTGAACTTGCGGCTCGCCGAGGGCGCGATTCTGCTGCAAGTCAAAGACAGCGGCGCAGGCATGAAGACGCAGTCGGCCGGCGTCGGATTGCGCAGCATGCAAGAGCGCGCCAAGCAACTGGGCGGCACGCTGGAAGTCGCATCCGGCGCTGCCGGAACAACGGTGACGGCGACCCTGCCATGCGGTGCCGCGCAATCGGCTTCCGCGAGCTGATTTGCCTGGGTGCCAAAGCAGTACCAAAGCAGCGAGCCACGGCGAAAACCATTTCGCCGCTGATGATGTCGCAGTTCGCGGGTGCGAGGTCTGGAAAAAGTTGCGGTTAGGCGCTCCAGTCCGGTGCTGACACCTGCACGCGCACGCCATCGGGATCGCTGATGGAAAAATTGTCGGCGGCGTCGCCCTGAACGGCGCCGATGCCGGCGCTTTTCACCCCAGCCCTCATGCGCTCGGCATGGAAATCCTCCACGCCAACACAGAAATGATCGATCCGCCCGGCGTCATCGCTTTTTTGCAGGATGATCAAGCCTCCGCCCGGCAGATCGAGCCCGTGATTATCCGGCCCTTGCACGCGGCGGCTTGGTCCGGCGCCCAATAGACGCCGGTAAAACGCCTCCGAGCGCGCAATGTCAGAGACGCGCACGTTGACGTGATGCAGGTTGCGGCCCTTCATGAGCCCTGGCGAAGCTTGCGCCGCTCCCGCCGCCGGTGTCGCCATTATGGCGAGGGCGCAGAGCAATTGACGCCGGGTCAATGCTCCGCGTTCGTAGGAACCGAGAAGCGCTTCAATTTTTCCGATCATGCCGTCCCTTCTTACACAGTACCGTTTTTCAGAAATGTGAAAATGCAGCCACAACGCTAGTTCTTACCTGACGCAGGAACGAGTGTAATCGGCCAGTAATCCCAACGGAAAATATCCCACGTTGGTTCTGCGTTATCTGCAGGAATTACTTCCGATGGGTATGACTCGGTCCGCCTAAACCCTGTAGGGGTCAAATGCGGATCCGACGCAAACGTGACGATCCAGACTTTCTGGTCCGACGCGATGGCAATGCCGTCGAGTATCTCCTCGACGCTGGCATTTGTGAACTGCAGATACAGCTTAGGGTCAGACGAACTGTGCGAGACGCTTCCTCCGTATCCTTTCGGTGGGTTCGGAGCGATTTGCTGATTCAACAGCATCCATAGACCCGCTTTTGCAACAGCCGCCACATAGCCCGTCGCTGAGAATTGCGGAATCTTTAGATATAAGAAGTTCTGATCAGCCGGAATGTCCTTGGTGGCGAGATGCATGACGTTATTTGCCTTTCGTACCTCGTAGTTCGGTTCCGTGTCGGCAATCCGCTGGAGTATTTGTAAGACGGTTGCATCTTTCCATTCGATCGTGCGTTTTCGCTGAGTGCTTGCCGTGTTGATCCATGAGATTCCCAGGGGTACATTGAACGCTCTTGCTGTTTCCCCTAAAAGCTCCACAAACGTGCCTTCAACTTGACCCACAGGAACATGGGCGCTCAACTTTTGATTCAGATCATCCGCCTTGTCGGATTGAGCAAGGGATGGGCCGGCTGAAATAAGCTCCGTAAAAAGAAGGACCGCGAACTTGCAATAAGCCACTCTAGTCAAAAACATCGTCGGAAAGAAAAACTTAGCTAAGCGATTTAGCTCACGTGATAGACCGTAAATGTTTGATTCACCGGCGGGTACTTCTGAGAATATTTCTTCGCCCTGGCCTGAAGCACGCCCTCCCTTTCGGCCGGATCGGTGACCACCACCAAGGTGCGGTCGTACAACTTGTCGCCCACCTTCAGGCGCACGTGGGGATCGCGCGCTACGTTTCGTGGCCATTCCCGGGTCGCGGCCCCCGAAGTAGCCACGTAAAGCTGGCCATTGTAGGCGATACACCAGATCGTTACTGAGTGAGGAATGAGGTACCAACTGTTGGTCTGAAGCTTCACCGTCTTTACGTCATCCGTGAACGACCAATCGGCCACCGGAGTCGTAACCAGTGTTCCGGTGAGCCACAAACCGGGATAACTGCCGGGGCCGGGCGTGTCGCCGTGTGGATTCAGGCCGGTGACGCGCAGGACCACGAGCGCCACGACCAGGCAAACCACCGCGATTCCGAGGATCCTTAATAACGTTTTCATGCTGGCTCCTTAAGTTGCGCGCGAGCGGGCATTTTCCTGCGCGCCCACTATACAACTAAACCGGCTTTTGCCCTCAGTCCCAGTTGACGATATCCCCGTTGTCGGAAGTCAGCAATGAATCCAGAGTTCGAATCTACGTGGGCGGGAGCAACTTCAGATGGGCCATAACGAGTAACACTCGCGGTTGCATTTAATTGAGTGCGCCGCGGCTGAAGAATCGATGCTCTTGCGCCGGAATCTTACGCATCCATTTTGTTGCAGCGAGTTGACGTGGCTGAGACTCTCTGGCTGGTGAGCAGCTAAATGGCGCAACTCGCATCTGCCTACTGTGATTTCCACAGGCTGGCCAGAATACTTGTGACCTGGCTCACATCCTGGGAAAACGGGAATACCGGACTATGTCGCTGGGCCCCGATATTTCTCTCGGAGGTTCAGCAATGGCTACCCCCTCAATTGCAGTTCCGTTTGCTTCTACCTGTCGAAACTGCGGTCACGACAGAAAAGATCACAGTTTCGATGACGGCTGCTGGGAAGAAATTACCAACGATGGTCGCGCCACCCTGTGCACGTGCCGTCGGTTTGAGCCAATCGTGCAACCGATAAAGCCGGCGGTAGAAATCACTGCCGAATGGCAAACACTTTTCCGTGAAGCAGTTGTGGAGACGCAGTCCGAACGACTGCTACTAAAGATTACTAAAGCAGAGCTCGCAATCCGGAAACGAATGATTGAAGTCAGACCTTCAGATGGGCGCGAATGGCAAGGACTGCGGGACGCTTTACAGATGCTGAAATTCCTGAAGGCGCCACTCTGAGCCTCTGAGCCCTCTCAAGCGTAAACCGTTCATGTTCACCGAGCCGAACCGCAGAGCCGAGAATACGATTACCTGATGACCGTCCTCAACTGCCGCGAAGTCGGTCTGTCGGCTGATGGCTTCCGCTGATTCCCAGTTGACGAAAAATCCTTTCTGAAGACATCCGGTTAGTCTCCCGTCCCATTGCCGGCGCCAGGCGGCATACGCGACAATGCTGCGCGTTGCGTCCACCGCTGAGCAGAGATCGCATGCAATCTTTGGGTACTATTCGCCAGCTTGCACGCTACCCCGTTAAGTCTATGCAGGGTGAAGCGCTGTCCTCGGCTGCGCTGACGTTTCAAGGTTTCGTGGAGGACAGACGCTATGCCTTCGTCCAGGCGAGCTCTCGGAGTTCATTTCCCTGGCTCACCGCGCGCGAATTGCCGGAGTTGCTCCATTACCGAACCACGGTCGAGAACGCTGGCAAGCCGGAGGTGGCCGTTGCGGTGACGACGGCCCATGGAGAGAATTGGCCCATTGAGAGCAACGAGCTACGCACAGCGCTCGAAACAAGATCGGGAAGATCGCTCTTTTTGTTGCGTGACTATCGCGGCTCGTACGATGTTGCGCCCGTCTCGCTCATCAGCAGCCAAACGGTTGCGCGCATCGCGGAAGATAGCGGAACGAAGGAAAATTCATGGCGCTTTCGCCCTAATTTGCTGGTCGATTTGAAGAACGGCAGACCTTTCGACGAGCTGGAGTGGATCGGCAAAACTCTTCGCATCGGAAGCACAGCGCGAATCGCCATCACTGAACTTGATCGACGCTGCGTCATGATCACTCTTGATCCGGCAACCGGTGAATCGAGCCCTGAAATTCTGAAATGCGTCGTTCATAACTGTGGCCAGAACGCGGGTATTTATGCGACGGTTCTCACCCCCGGCGAAGTGCGGGCCGGCGACCCTATCCTGCTCGAAACGTAACGCCACTCCCTATTAAGGCTTGGAAGCTGTTCTGGGCTTCTCAATCGCTGCCGCCGAACTCAAGCACAATCAGTTCTTAATTGCCGGCGATCGAGATGGGGTGCAGTGTCGTGACAAACTGAATGGCGAGCGTGTTCCTCTGGCTCGCGCTCGTGTTCGGCCATTGCTGGAGTTCGTATTCCAATTTTATGAGTTCGTGTCTGCCGGGCCGATACCCAATGCTCGCCTCATAGGATTGCCAGCCTGAAATCACGTTGGGACGCACGTAACCCAGGCGCGTGGCTACATACCATCGTGGGTGCAGCACCAGTCGGACCTCGCCATAACCGCTGGTCTCAATGAATGTCGGGATCACGGTGTAGTCCATTTGAAAGCGTTGCCATTCGCCATTGAAATTCCAGTGCCCGTGACCCCATTGAACATCCGCACCGATTCCAGTCCCCGGCAGATTCCTGGGATCAGCCTCGCCGGGAAAGTAGTAGGGATACTGGCGATCCAAATATGGTCCGCGATAAGCAGCGACACCCACGCGAAATCCCTGAACGATGGTGTAACCGGCTCCGGCGGTCCAATTCAGATACTGGTTGGTCTGCAAGATGCTGCGCGGGTTCGCGGGTGAGGAATTGGTTAACTGCCCGCGAAGGTCGATTTGTCCGAGGGTTCCGTCCACTTCGACGCCTGCCAGGCTGACCGTGCTCACTCCGGTTCCGTAATAGCCGTAGGAGATGGGCATATCAATCAGCGGGTTCACGGCATCGTCATATCGCAATAAAAACGAGCCAAACGCAGAGGGCAGTTGCCCTGCCCGGAGCACGATGGAGCGATTCTCCCAGAATCGCGAGTAGCTCACGTCGGCATGAAGAATTTGAACGCTCGTGCCATTTCTTGCGTTCGAAAAATCCTCGAAGAAGTACGGATGTGAATACGCCTCAACGGCCCCGGAGAATGTCCAATTTCGGCTGACTTTCCAGGTCGGATAGAGGACGGCTCGGAAAGCGCCCGTGAAATCGTCCCCGTTGCGAGGAGGACCGGCGAGTTGGCGCGAGTAAAGCGCCTCGGCGCCAAAA
>Ga0070740_10004696_pt1 | contig 13230 bp, 9 predicted proteins | sample Coa_R2_FD_67286 | JGI IMG/M metagenome (GOLD analysis project Ga0070740, IMG submission 67286) | Surface soil microbial communities from Centralia Pennsylvania, which are recovering from an underground coalmine fire - Coalmine... | ecosystem: Environmental > Terrestrial > Soil > Unclassified ...
TCCATGCAGGTTTTCGGTCTTTTTACGCAGGTTTCAGGCCTTTCCGCGTGCTATAATTGAAGAACAGAACCGAGGCTAAAACCTCTTCGCTTTCAATCTGTTAGTCCAATTTCAGCCGGTCTGGCTCAGAGGCGATTGAGGGCTTTGCCTTGCCGGAGTTGCATGTCCACCAAAGAGCTTTCCGTTTCGACACTTTCCCCCGACGAACTCGAACCTGTTTCCGCAAAACAGAATGGCCAGAAAAAGATGAACGGTCAGGATGGCGCTTACACCAGCGAGAACATCAAGGTCCTGGAAGGACTGGAGGCGGTGCGCCTGCGTCCAGCCATGTACATTGGCTCGACGGGCGAAATGGGACTACATCACCTGGTCTATGAAGTCGTCGACAACTCCGTTGACGAAGCGCTGGCCGGCTTTGCGAAGAAGATCGAGGTCATCATCCACGTCGATAACTCGATCACGGTGATCGACGATGGCCGCGGCATACCTGTTGACGAAAAAGTCCTCGACAATGGCGAAAAGATGCCAGCGGTACAGGTAGTGCTGACGAAACTGCATGCGGGCGGAAAATTTGATTCTTCTACTTACAAGGTTTCCGGCGGTCTGCATGGCGTGGGTGTTTCGTGCGTCAATGCGCTGAGCGAAGAATTCGATGTAGAAATCTGGCGCGACGGGCACACCTACGAGCAGGACTACGAACGCGGCAATCCGGTATCGAAGCTGCGACAGACGGGCACTTCGAAGAAGCGCGGAACTAAAGTTCATTTCCTTCCCGATAAGACGATCTTCACAGTCACCGAATACAACTGGGACACGCTGGCGCAGCGTCTGCGCGAGCTTGCCTTCCTGAACAAGGGGCTTGAGATCACACTGACGGATGAGCGCACGACTGATCCGAAGACGGGTGAGGCCAAGCGCGCCGAATTTAAGTACGTCGGCGGCATCGCAGAGTTTATCAAACACCTGAACAAAGGCAAGCAGGTGCTGCATGACAAGCCCATCGTCATGGAGGCGATGCGTGACGGCGTCGATATGGAGATCGCGCTCCAGTACAACGACGGTTATTCGGACACGGTCTTTACATTTGCCAACAACATCAATACCGTGGACGGCGGCTCGCATCTTTCCGGCTTTAAGACGGCCCTGACCCGCACCATCAATGCCATCGGGCAACAAATGGGGTTGTTCAAAGACGTGAAGGAGAACCTCTCCGGCGACGATGTGCGCGAGGGTCTGGTCGCGGTCATCAGCGTAAAATTGCCGCAGCCGCAGTTTGAAGGACAGACCAAGGGCAAGCTCAACTCAGACATTGCCGGAACCGTGCAGGCGCTCGTCAATGAGAAACTCGGCATGTTTCTCGAACAGAACCCGCCAGTTGCCCGCAAGATCATCAACAAGGCAATTGATGCTGCCCGGGCGCGTGAAGCCGCGCGCAAGGCGCGCGATCTGACACGGCGCAAGGGCGCACTTGACGGCGGCGGCCTGCCGGGCAAGCTGGCCGATTGTAGCGAGCGCCAGCCGGAACGCTGCGAGCTGTATCTGGTCGAGGGTGAATCCGCAGGCGGAACGGCCAAGCAGGGACGCGACCGCCGCTTCCAGGCGATTCTGCCGCTCAAGGGAAAAATTCTGAACGTCGAGAAGGCCCGCTACGACAAGATGCTGGGCCATGAAGAAATCCGCGCCATGATTACGGCGCTGGGAACCGGCATCGGCAAGGACGACTTCGATCCGGCAAAGCTGCGCTACGGCAAGATCATTCTCATGACAGATGCCGACGTGGACGGCTCGCACATTCGGACATTGCTGTTGACCTTTTTCTTCCGCCACATGAACGAGCTGATCAAGCGCGGGCATGTGTACATCGCGCAGCCGCCGCTGTATCGCATCAAGAAGGGCAAGTTTGAGCAGTACATCAAGGATGACCGCGAGTTCGTCAAAGTCATGGTGAAGCGTGCTTCCGATGGCATGGTTGTGCGCCACGGCGAGAATGCCACCAAGCTGGAAGGCGCAGCGCTGACCAAATTCATGGGTCAGTTGAATGAGTATCTCGGCTTCTTCGACAAGGTAAACAAGCGCCTGCGCAACGATGAGGTCACGGGCCTGTTTGCTAAGCTCTTCGCGCACGAAGGCAAGGAGCCGGCAAAGCGCGCTGATTTCGAAAGCAACGAGAAGCTGACGGAGTTCTATAACGAACTGAAGAAGATTGAGAAGAACTATCAGTTCAAAGGCTTGAACAAGCCTGTCCGCGACGAAGAGCACGAGACCTGGTCTCTGAGCTTTATAGATGCACAGGGCGCGGAACGCAGGATCGACTGGACCTTCGCCTCAGCTCCGGAAACGCGGCAGATGCTGGCCAAGTACGCGCAGATCAAGGACCTGCTGGAGCCTCCGTTTCTGGTTGAGTACGCGAGCAAAGTCGCTGCGGCTGAGCCCGATCCGGAAGAAACCGAGGGCGAGACCACGGGCGAAGCGGAAGCAGGCAAGCCTGCTCCGAAGCGCGTAGGGCGTGCCTCGCACGAGCCGGTTGAGAAGCAGACACCGCATGAGTTGTTCGAGTACGTCATCGAGCAGGGCCGGCGCGACTATCAGGTGCAGCGCTATAAAGGTCTGGGCGAGATGACAGCTGCGCAGCTTTGGGAGACAACGATGGATCCCGAGCACCGCACGCTGCTCACCGTGAAGCTCGAAGACATTGCCGAAACCGAGACGATCTTTACCACGCTGATGGGCGAAGACGTTGAAGCGCGACGCAAGTTCATCGAGGACAATGCGCTGGATGTGAAGAACCTGGATATCTAAAGCATTTTTCCTATAGGTGCAGACCAGGCACAGAGTCGTCATTCGGAGCCGCATCCGGGTCCCAACACGCGATTTTTGCATGTTGGGGTGGGCAGGCGAAGAATCCCCAGCCAGCATGGCTTGAGATTCCTCCTCCCCTCCTCTTCACGAGGTTCAGGGTCGTCAGAATGTCGGCGGTTTGCTTTTAAACGAAAAAATGCTAAAAATCCGCTCAGATTGGACAGGCGGCTGACGCACGCTCCGTTTCCGAGGTCCAGACCATCCGAGCGTAATGTTAACGATCAGGTGCCGGAATATTTCCGGGCAGTATGCACGACTCAGCCAGGAACTGGTGATAGTCCGTAACTGCCACGTCAGGCTACCTTGAACTTGGAGCGAAAAGGCGGCTGGATGCCGCCTTTTCTTTTGCCTGAAGCAAAATGTTGTTACTGCACCTTGAGACTCACGGTCGCAGTGTTATTGGCCATATCTGGATCAAGCGTGTTCGCCGTGACGGCGGCATTTTCGGTGATCACCGTACCTGATGCCGCCGTTACCTTCACTGTCAGACGCACCGTCCAGGTGGTGTTCGGAGCCATGACGCCATTTTCGCGGCAAACAATCTGTCCTGTTCCTCCGTATGGAGGATGCGTGCATGTGCTTAATCCCGGTGTGCCGGAGACGCGGATGTAATCGAAAGTCGCGCCTGCCGGCACCTGAGTGCTCAGCATCTCCTGAGCAGCGTCGTCCGGCCCCCGGTTCCAGACAGGAAAGACATACGTGAGCAGGTCGCCCTGATGGATTGTAGTGGTAGATGGCCATATCCGCAGGAAGAGATCGGCACTGGAAAGGAACTCCTCCATGTCCGGAGCAGTTGCGGCAGCGCCGGGAAAGGTGGTTAATCCAATGGCCTCTGACAGGAACCTGAGGGTGCTCGGGTGCTGATATACGGTAGTTGAGACATAGCCGCTCTTAACGTCGGGCCCAATCACGATCCACGGCACATGCCCGCCACCATAGGCATTGTCCGTCGAGGCCGACTCGTCAAAGACAATCACGAGCAAGCCTCCATGAGGCGCATTAAAGTCAGGGCTGAGAATTAATGGACTGATGTTCGTCTGAAGCCATTGGTCTACGGCAGCCAGCGCCTGATCATCGGTGCAATCCGGGGTAGCATCGGGACAATCATGGCCATTGTCATCGTCGTCGGGAACGATGAATGAGTATTGCGGCAGAGCATGGTTGGCAAGATCAGTTGCAAATTGCGTAAACGGCACCAGGTTTTTCTGCTGGGCGGTGCTACCGTGTACATCGGAAAAAAACGAGAGCGGATTGTGGTGCCGGGTGTACTCTCCGCTGTCTCCACCGGTATAACCGACATAAGGTAGACCTTCCGAGTACTCTTTCCATGTCTTTCCGGCAGCGATCAAGTGCCGGACTATATTGTCTTCAGTTACCGTCTGACTGTAGCTGTCATTGTTAGTAATGATTAACCCGGTGGTCAGCTCGAAATAATTGCCAATCGAAGGATGTGTGTCCGCGTAGTAGGACTCCGCATAGGCAAATTTTTTTGCCAGTCCATTCAGATATGGCATGCTGGCGTTGCCAATCACATCCGAGTAGGAATGATTTTCCAGCATCACGATGAAGACATGCTGCTGTTCCTGAGCAACGGGCGAAGCCGCGCTTGCACTCAATTCAGGACTTAAAAATGAGCTCAAACAAATCAACCCAGCCAGCAATGGAAACAACACGGTTGGCGGCTCTGGCCGCAAGATAATTCTTGAGGGGAAATGCATGTGTGGCCTCACCTGACAGGTCAGCCTGACGTGCCCATCTTGCTCGCAACTCGAGTCTTGGTCAAGAGTGCTACGCTATAATTCTTCATTGGCGTTGCAGGACGCCTCCGGGCCCGCGGGAAGGGTTGAACCCACTTGCCGTCTCACATACGTTTCCGAGCCTTTATGCAGCCGGATTGCGGGCCATCGGCAATATCACGCATGGAGGCAATATGAAACAACTTCCCGCATCTCCCAATCTTTCTCATCTCAAGAAACAGGCAAAAGAACTGCTTCGCGCTCGCAGGAAAAATGACCCTGAAGCGATACGGCAATTTCTTGAATACCTTCCTTCCGCTCGCAACATAAGCACGGAGCAGTTTCGTCTGCACGATGCGCAGTCGTGCATTGCGCGTGAGTACGGCTTCGAATCGTGGGCCGCGCTGAAGACGCATGTGGAACAAAAATTGATCGGGCAGATGAGCCGCGAGGAGGCTCTCAAGCGCTGGCTGGAGCTTGTTTATGGTGTTGGCTTTCAGGGGCCGCGTCCTGCTCTTGCTGTCGCGCTGATGCGCGAACGCGGAGATCTCCTCAATGACGATCCGTATCTGGCGTGCGCTGTTGGCAATGAAGCGAAGCTGCGGGCGACGCTGGCCAACCATCCTGAATGGGCCAATAGACCTGGAGGAGCGCTGGGTATGCCTCCGCTGGTTGCCGTGACGCACTCAGGATTGTTGCGGCACGAAGAATTTGCAGACGCGCTGGTACGATGCGCCACTCTTCTGCTGGACAACGGCGCAAACCCTGATCAGATATGGACTAATCCCGAATTTCCTCAATGGCCGCTGAGCGCGATCTACGGAGCGGCGGGAAAGAACCACCATCCCGGAATGACGAGGCTCTTGCTGGAGCGCGGCGCGAATCCGAACGATAATGAATCGCTTTATCACTCGATGGAAAGCCCTGACCTGACCTGTACACAGTTGCTGCTGGAGCATGGAGCGAAAGTGGATGGAAGCAATGCCATCGGGCACGTGCTCGATTACGACAGGCCCGAAGGTCTGCGGCTACTGCTCTCATATGGAGGCAATCCCGGCTATCCCGGCGCTTCGGATTTTCCCATCTTTCACGCGATCAAGCGCGGACGATCTGTTGAGCATGTGCGAATGTTGCTGGATGCCGGCGCCGATAAAAATGTGCGGAACTCCGATGGATACACGCCATATGAGTATGCCCTGCTCTATGGTCAGACGGAATTAGCGGCCATGCTCAGTGGGCAGGATGGAAATCACATGCTCTCGGCTGAAGATGCATTCGTGGCGGCCTGCGCGCGTGGCGACCGGAATGAGGTGAAACGGCTACTTTCCGAAACACCGGACATTGTGCAGCGACTCTCAGAAAAGCAGCTTCGGCAACTGCCGAATCTTGCCGCGCAGGGGAACTTCACAGCTGTAAAAACAATGGTCGAAGCCGGCTGGCCCATCGAAACGCGCGGAGGTGATTGGGAGGCATCGGCCTTGAACCTTGCCGTTTATCGTGGCGATGCCGCAATGACGGAATTCCTGCTGGATCACGGCGCTGACTGGCAGCAGAAGCATGGATACGGCGGCAATGCAATGGGCACGCTCAGCTGGGCATCGGTGAACAATGGCGACTTTCACGGCGATTGGGTCGGATGCGCGAAAGCTATGATCGCGCATGGCATGCCGCTGCCGCCTCTGGACAGGTATGAATTTTCTGAAGAGGTGACGGACTACTTTGAAAATCTGCGCACTGAATCAGAGCCGGGTTAAGAAGCTGTAGCCGTGGCGCTCGAGCCCAAGCGCATCATAAAAGCGGTGCGCGTCTTCGCGCTTCAGATTGCTCGAAAGTACGAACTTGTAGCATCCGGCCTTGCGGCATTGCTCGCGCGCGTGGTTCATCATGGCGCGCCCAATGCCGCGGCCCCGGTGTGCGGGATCGACGGCCACGTCTTCAACCACGCCGGATTTTTTCCCGCGCTTAGCCAGGTTGTCCATGATGAGAAGTTCGTAGGTGCCGACGACTGCGTTGTCGATCACGGCGACAAAGACGTGATATGAGGGATAACGCTGGAAGATTTGCAGGTGCTCGCGTGCTTCATCCACTGTGAATTCTTCTTCATCGGTGATTTGGGAAGAGGCATAGAGCCGCAGAATCGCAGGAACATCCTCCTCGAGGGCTTCGCGGATCACAATCTCATGCATGCCGTGAGGATAATCCAATCTGAGAGGCTATACTTCAGCCGATGAGAAACATTTCACGCCGCAAATTTGTTCAGGGATGTGCAGGTGCCGCTGCCGTTTCCATGTTGCGAGGACATTCCCTTGCCGCAGAGAGTCCTGCTGGTGACACGAATCGTCCGCAGTATCATCTGCTGCCCGCTGCCAATTGGATGAACGATCCGAACGGGCCGATCTACTGGAAGGGCAAGTATCACATGTTCCACCAGTACAATCCGCATGCGGCCGTTTGGGGCGATATGCACTGGGCGCACGCCGTCAGTCCTGACATGGTCTACTGGCAGCATCTTCCTGTTGCGCTTGCTCCCACGAAAGGTGGTCCGGATGAGGATGGCTGTTTCAGCGGCAGCGCGGTTGTCTTCCATGGCGTGCCAACTTTTCTCTACACCGGAGTGAGGCATGTGCCGATAACCGAAGCGACGATCAAAGACGCGCATAATCCCTTACGCGAGACACAATGCCTTGCGACTTCCACCGATCCTGAGTTGCGAACCTGGAAGAAGCTGTCGAAGCCTGTTCTTCCTGCGCCTCCGCCGGGGCTTGAGATCACGGGATTTCGCGATCCTTGCCTGTGGCAAGAGGGCGATGTCTGGTACATGGGCATCGGCTCCGGTATTCGTAAGCACGGTGGTTGCGTATTGCTTTATCACTCACGCGACCTGCGCCGCTGGGAGTATCTGCACCCGCTTGTAAGCGGTGAGTGGAATGGTAAGACCGGAGTCGATCCGGTTGACAGTGGAGAGATGTGGGAGTGTCCGGATTTTTTCGCTCTGAATGGAAAACATGTATTGCTCTACTCCACCGAACGCAAGGTTTTCTGGACAGTGGGCGACTACGATACGAAGGAACAGCTTTTCCATCCGCAACAAAGGGGAGAACTGGATTACGGCCCAGGCGCTTATTACGCGCCGAAATCGATGATGGATAAGGACGGCAACCGCATCCTGTGGGGATGGGTTCGCGAAACACGGCCTGAGGCAGACTACTCGCGCGCTGGATGGGCAGGGTTGATGTCCTTGCCGCGCGTGCTCAACGTGAATGCAGAAGATCAGCTGGAAATGCGCGTACTGCAGCGCATTCAGGAACTACGCACGGGAGAGCCGTTGCGATGGCAGAGCGGGTCGAACCGCGTGGCGTGGCCGGTCAAAGGCTTGAGTGCTTTGCTGGAGTTTACAGCGCAGCCACTGCACGGGCCTGTGCACGTCGTCATCGGCACAGAAAGGCTGCCCTCGGTCCACTTTGAGCTGGACGCAACGCACGGCACGCTGACGTTCAATGCGCAGACAGTTGGCCTGAGTTTGCCCCAGGAAGAAATGCGGCTTTCGCTGTATCTGGATGGCTCGGTCATCGAAGTGCTGGTGAATGACAGGCTCGCACATACAAGCCGCGTTTATGATCTTGATCCGCGGCAGACGATGTTGACGATTCTCGATCCGGGACGCGCGGTTGAGGCTGCGAAGCTCTGGCCGATGCAGCCCATCTCTTCCAATCGGCTCACAACGTGATTTGATCCGGCCAACGAAACAGGCTTAGCTACCCGCGGTGCCCGGTATACTGCCGTTTCACCCATTTCAGGAGGGCAACGCACCATGTCTTTGGACCGCAGGAGATTTCTGTCTGTGTGCAGCAGGTTCGGGCTCGCATCCACGCTCTTTCCCGGAGCGCTGTATACGCTGGCCGCGCAGGAGAAAGCTGGCTCCGACGAGAACTCGAAGGTCACGCCTGAGATGATCGATGCCGCGGCGGCGCTGGCAGGCATAACCATCACCGCCGAACAGAAGCAGATGATGCTCGATGGACTGAATCAGCAGCGCGGGGCTTACGATGCGATTCGCAAGCTGCACCTGCCGAACAGCGTGCCGCCTGCATATGTTTTCGATCCGCTGCCGCCTGGCGCTAAGGTCAGCACAGAGAAACATGACCCGCGTTACAGTAAAGCGCCTGGAATAACCACGGTCCCGAGCAATCTTGAAGAGCTGGCCTTTGCTTCTGTCGTTGAATTGGGCAATCTGGTTCGGCGCAGGAAAATATCCTCTACTAATCTGACGGAGATGTACATTGCCCGATTAAAGCGCTATGACCCGATACTGCATTTTGTGGTCACGATCACTGAGGACCGCGCGCTGGCCAAATCAAAAGAAGCAGATGCGGAGATTGCTGCGGGCAAGTATCGCGGCCCGCTGCATGGGCTGCCCTGGGGCGCGAAGGATTTGCTTGCGGTGAAGGGTTATCCAACGACCTGGGGCGCAGGCGGGTTTGAGAAGCAGAGCTTCGACGAAGATGCAACGGTGGTCAAGCGCCTCGATGCCGCCGGCGCGGTGCTGATTGCAAAGACGACGCTGGGTGCTCTGGCTATGGGTGACAAGTGGTTTGGCGGCCGCACACGCAATCCATGGAACGCGAAGCAGGGATCGAGTGGCTCGTCTGCGGGATCAGCCTCGACAACAGCTGCCGGATGCGTGGCGTTCGCCATTGGCTCGGAGACGTTGGGCTCAATTTCATCGCCTTCCACGCGCTGCGGCGTTACGGGGCTGCGGCCAACCTTCGGCTTTGTTCCGCGTACCGGCGCAATGGCCCTGAGCTGGACGATGGACAAGCTGGGGCCCATCTGCCGTGCTGTCGAAGACTGCGCGATTGTGATGCAGGCAATCTACGGGCCTGATGGCGAAGACCTTGCCACGCGCGATGCAGCGTTCAACTGGAATGCGGAGTTCGACTGGAAATCGCTGCGCGTCGGTTATTTCCATAAAGAGTTCGAGCCGGAGAAAGAGCAGCAACGGCACGACGAAAAACAATCTGCTTCGTTGACGGATGAAGAAAAGAGGAAGCGTAAAAAACAGCGACAGGAGCGCCAGGCTGCGCGTGCTCGGCGCGAATACGACCGCAAGTATGATCTGGCCGCGTTGGATAAGCTGCGCAGCATGGGCGTGAATCTCATTCCTGTAGAGTTGCCGGATCTGCCATATGGCGCAATGACTCCGCTGCTTGAGGCCGAGGCTGCCGCGGCTTTCGATGAGCTGACGATGACGGGACGCGACAAGCTGCTGACTGAACAGAGCGAAGACGACTGGCCGAATATCTTCCGTGTGGCGCGCTTCTATCCGGCGGTCGAATATGTGCAGGCCAATCGCGCGCGTTCGCTGGCGATCCGCGAAGTCTCAAAGCTGTTTGAAAAAGTGGACGTGATCGTTGCGGCGACGAACAGTGAACAGCTTGTCGTTACAAATCTGACGGGTCACCCCGCAGTAATTGTGCCGAATGGGCTGCGCGGCAGCGATGCTCCGGTCCCACCGAAAGTAGATACGGGTGACGACGATTCGATTGGCGGCCCGGGAACTCCGGTCAGCATTACGTTTCTTGCCGGGCATTATCAGGATGAGAAGCTCTGCGCGTTTGCCAAAGCATATCAGGATGCCACGGGGTTTCAGAAGCTGCATCCGAAGCTTTAGAGAGTATGACGTTCTGGGATTCCCTGGAATCAAACTCACACGATGCCTGAACAGGCATATTTGCCGCTGACTTGCTGACCTGCTAACTTGCTGACTAGCTACTCCATGCCTCTTCTCAAAATCAGTCGTCTCTCGAAAAGCTATTCACGGCGTAATGGTTTGCGCACGGAGCAGTCCGTTGTAGTGGATGATGTTTCATTCGTCATCCATCGCGGAGAGACTCTGGGGCTCGTCGGCGAATCCGGTTCCGGCAAGAGCACAATTGCGCGCATGGTGCTCGGATTGATAGAACCGACATCGGGCAGCGTGATCTTCGATGGAGAGCTGGTCAGCGGAGTAGCACAGCACAAGTTGCGGGCAATGCGGCGTCGCGTACAGCCCGTTTTTCAGGACCCGTTTGCGGCGCTGAATCCGCGTATGCGCGTAGCTGATATGGTTGCCGAGCCGCTGGTGATTCATCGGGCAGCTCCGAAGCGTGAACTGCGACCAAAATGCGCTGAGTTGATGCGGGCTGTTGGGCTGGACGAGTCGGCGCTGGAGCGGTATCCACATGAATTTTCCGGAGGACAGCGACAACGCATTAATATTGCTCGGGCGCTGGCGCTGCGTCCTGAGTTGCTGGTTCTGGACGAGCCGGTTTCGGCGCTCGACGTGAGCGTAGGCGCGCAGATCATAAATCTGTTGCGTGATCTACAACGGGAATTTCATCTGACGTATCTGTTCATTTCGCATTCGATGCCCCTGGTGCGGTATCTTTCAACGAATATTGCCGTCCTGCGCCGCGGGAGTCTGGTCGAGTTTGGCGCGCGCGATGCCCTCTGCGGCAATCCGCGCGAAGAGTACACGCGCACACTCATTTCCGCCACACCTGAATTGCGGCTTGCCTGAAGAGACTTCTAGGATGTGTCGACTCTGACACTGAAGTCCTGCCTTGAGTGAGCGGTACACTAAAAGAGATGAGTCACGAAGGAATCCGCTTTGTCACCGAGGAAGAGGCACGGCGCGCGCAGACGTCCGAGCGGGAACTCTCCGCTGACGCTAAGACACCAGCTAAAGTTCGCGTAGATAAAACCGGTGGCACGGGCATGGAAATCGAGTGGAAAGACGGACACCGCAGTCATTGGAGTTTCGCATGGCTGCGGGATGCATGCCCATGCGCAACTTGCCACGATGAGCGGGAGAAATCAGGGCGCAAACCAGGCGAGCCCAAACCAAAACCGCAGACTCTGCTGCCGATGTATCAGGCTCCGGCTCGCCCCGAGACAATAACACCGGTGGGCCGATATGCCATCAGCTTCCACTGGAACGATGGCCATCAGAGCGGGATTTATTCATGGGATTATTTGCGGCGGCACTGTGAATGCGGGGAATGTACGGGGCTGGATTAAAGTCTGCGGCTTCCGAGGAATGTGTTATAAATCCAAAGTCGACTGGTGGATCGCGGTAGTTCTGCTGATAGCTCCAGTCTTGCCCGCCGTTCTGGCAATATATGAACGCAGGCTGTTCATTCTTGCGATTTCATTCTTTGTTCTACTCCTTTACGGACTAATATTGCTCCCTCTTTCTTATGAAACATCTCAGGATGCTTTTATCATCCGATCAGGGGTAATACGAACTCTCATTCCTTATTCAGAAATCCATCGATTGCGCGAAAGTAGAAGTCCTCTGTCTTCTCCAGCACTGTCACTCGATCGCGTTGAAGTAGGTTATGCGCAAGATAAATCCGTCCTGATCTCCCCTAAAGACAAAGTCGCTTTTCTGAAAGACATGAACGAGCGGATTCAGCAGAATTCTGTTGACTGACTCCGCTCCTCCCTTTTGCTATGCGAAGAATGAGGCTCAAACAAAAGAAAACTATCTGGTTTCCAGCCACTCTAATCGCCGCGGTCTCCACCCGAGAACCTGCTTCGCTTTTGCATTCGAAGCGCCACACAATCTGGTAGCGTAATATAAAGCATCTTCTCCTGCGCTTGCCTTGACATCGGCTTCGCTCATATGCGGCGGAGGCGGAGCACCCACAAACTTCGCAAATGCCGGCAACCACACAGCCTGAGGCGAGGGATCGTCATCGACCAGGTTGTACACACCAGGCTCCGCCGAAAGTGCTTTCACAGTCCCAATGGCAGCATCCTCGATATGGACAAAAGACCATACCCCTTCACCCTTGCCCACCACGGGATTCTGTTGTCTCATCACCATGTGTGCGGCAGCCTCACCGGGGTAATACCAGGTTTTCGGCCCGTAAAAGAATCCATAGCGCAATGCCACACCCTCAATTGCATTGGAACTGAACAAGCGCGATTCCAACTCCCTGTACGTTTGCGCGCTTGCCGCCACGCGCGGACTCGCATTCACATCCAACGGAGAGGACTCATCGGCCAACACCCCTTCCGGCGCTTTCAAAAAGAAGCCGCTTGACTGCTGCAGATACCGTCGCACACCGCATGCAATGGCCGCGCGAAACAGATTTCCTCCGCCCTCAATCCTCAGCTTCCTGTCGCCTGGCGCATATTTAGGCATTTCGCTTTGTTCCTTAGGCAACGAGGTCAGCTCATCGATGACCGCCTCCGGCTTTGCCTGTCGCACTGCCTTCTCTACCGCTTCGGCATCAAATGCATCTGCGATCAGCGCCTCCGCACCCTGGCGTTCCAGATAACTCGCCCGCGCTTCACTGGTGGTCATCCCGACTACCGAGTGCCCCTGCTTTAGCAGCTCCGCGATCAATGGTTCTCCAATCGCTCCGCTCGCTCCTGCTACAAATACACGCATTGCATCACTCCTCTCGAATCAATTACCTGATAAATAACGAGCCATCCGGAACGCGGTACGAACATAAGAAGTCATCGGGTTGAGCGCCACACGGGAATTGCAATCTATTACAGCATCACTCGCTAAGACTTCTTCCCTCGTGCTTCGATTCATTGTTCGATCAGTTCATTCAGTTTTGTATCGGGCGCAGGCTGG
>Ga0070740_10004700_pt1 | contig 13221 bp, 12 predicted proteins | sample Coa_R2_FD_67286 | JGI IMG/M metagenome (GOLD analysis project Ga0070740, IMG submission 67286) | Surface soil microbial communities from Centralia Pennsylvania, which are recovering from an underground coalmine fire - Coalmine... | ecosystem: Environmental > Terrestrial > Soil > Unclassified ...
AATAGGGGCTCAGGAGCGCTGCCGCGATGCCCAGCGCAATTGCCGACAGCGCGCAGATTTCCACCAGTTGCGCGCGATCGGAGGGCTGCGCCAGCAACAGCGCGGTCAGCAGCGCCAGCGCTCCGAAGACCACCGCGGTCGCGAAAATTTCCTCCGTGCACAGAAACAGAACCACCGCCGCCGCCGTCAGGAACGCGACAAATCGCGCCCGTGTGATTCCCCGCTCCATTCGCAGGATGACCAGATAAATCGCCAACGGCAGCGGAAAAACCAGCAGCAGGCACAGGTGTCCCATCAGATGGTCGAACATGTAAGGCGAGAACCCGAAGATGTACCCCCCGATGAGTGAAGGGAGGAATGACCCGGACAGGCGGCGGTAGAGGATGAACGCGCACCAGGCCGCCAGCGCCGGCGCCAGCAGGGTGAGCGCGTTGAATGACGCCACCGGACCCCACACGTGCGTGATGGGCGCAGCCAGCAGCGCCGGAAAAGGAATTGAGGTGGCCCAGGTGAGATTGTATCCTGAGGGCGCCCACACCAGCCTGGTGATGAAGGGGTTGAGGTGATGGGAAATCGCATACGGCCACCACGTCAAGAACCAGATATGCGCGCCGGGGTCGGGAGCTCCGGGCTGGCCGATATAGCTATGAGTAAAATCCACCAGCACCGGCAGTCCGAACCAGATAATCGCGATGCTTTGATAGATCGCGTAGGCGAGAACCGTTCGGGGCCACGATCGGCGAGTGTTCGGCGCGGTGCTCATGATCCCGAATTATGCCCGCCAATGATCTGACGAATTGGCGCGTCGGCGCAAGGGCCGGCTGCGGCGGGCCACCGCCGCATTGAGCGCGCCCGCCGATGCGCACGCGGCTTGATGTTGAACTGGCGCGCCGCGGTTTGGCCGCCAGCCGTGAACGCGCCCAGCGGCTGATCCTGGCCGGCTGCGTGCGCGTCGATTCCAGACCCGCGGACAAGCCTGACCTCAGGGTCGATGAAAGCTCGCGTATCGAAGTGGTCGGGACGCGGGAGCAGTACGCGAGCCGCGGAGCTTACAAGCTGGCCGCGGCATTCGACGCATTTCCGATAAAGGTGGCGGGCAGATTCGCGCTTGACGTGGGCGCTTCCACCGGCGGGTTTACCGACGTCCTGCTGCGGCGGGGGGCCGCCCGCGTGATCGCGCTGGATGTCGGCTATGGCCAGTTGGCTTTGCGCCTGCGCAACGACCCCAGGGTCGCGGTGATGGAGCGCACCAACATCCGCCACGTCGCGGCCACGGATTTGGAGTTCCGGCCCGAACTGATCGTGATCGACGTGAGTTTCATATCACTGAAGCTGGTGCTGCCGCCGGTGGCCGCGCTGGCCGCGCAAACCTGTGACGTCATCGCTTTGATCAAACCCCAGTTCGAGGTGGGCAAGGGCAAGGTGGGAAAGGGCGGCGTGGTTCGCGACCAGGCCCAGCGCGAGGCGGTGGTCGCTGAAATTTCCGCCTTCGCCGCCGGCCTGGGACTGGTCGAGCGAGGCGTCATCATGTCGCCGGTTGAGGGGCCCGCCGGCAATCGCGAATACCTGGCGTGGTTTCAAAGGAAGCAGGACGATCCCGCAACCTGATGTTTTCATCCGTCTGAAGGAGTAAGCTCAAGTGCCGATAATTGCGAGCGATCGGCTTGATCGGCGTCCTGGACAGGAAATTTGACCTCAGATTCAACTGCTGCTTTGCATCCGCCTCACGATCAATTTAGGCTATTGGGCATGGGCTCTACTGCAGGCCCCGCGACTGTTCGAAGTCTGACATCAGCGATACTGGCCTTGGCCGCGCTTGTCGTCGTTGGTTCGGTTGCCTCTGCGGCCCCCGGGGATTTCAGCGAACGAGATCTGTCTCCGCCGCGGCAGGCGCGGTCCGCGCCAGCCGCGCATGCGGTCAAAAAGGTGCAGCCTGCCGCCTATGCCGAGACCGCCACTGAGCAGGATGGCCAGGATACTGACGAGGACACCAGCGAGGAGCAGCCCCAGAGCGCCCAGGGCGTACCTGGGGCGTCAGCCGCGCCGAGCCCGCAGAATGCGGCTGCCGCCAGCGGTGACATCTACTACATGATTCGTGCGGGTGATTCGGTGGGCGCACTTGCCACGATGTTCCATATCCCGGCCGAGGAGATTTTCCGCCACAATCGTCTGAGCGAGGACTCCACGCTGCGGGTGGGCCAGGTGCTGCGCATTCCCAATCCCTATACGGCCCAGATTCGCCAGTTGCAGGGCCAGATCGCAACCCTGACCGCGCGCAATCAACAACAGGCGCAGCAGCTTCAGGGCAGTGGTTCGAAGGAACGCGCCCTCAGTGCGCGGATCGACGAATTGGGCGACCTCAACCGCTCCCTCGAGCATGACGTGACGATGCTGCCGTGGTGGCGGCGCGCGACCACCGTGGCGGTGACGCTGAGCGTGGTGATGCTGGGTATCGCCATGCTGTCGCTGATCCAGTGGTTCCTCATCCGCCGCCGCTTTGTGGCCGTGGCCCAGGCCAATGAAAAGCTGGGCAAGCTGGATCAACGCTATCGGATCCTGCTGGCCCGGGCGGAACTGCGCCTGCAGCAACTTTATGGGCGCCGCCGCGCCATCGCCGACCCCTCGGCCACGGCCAGGACTCCTGAGGATTTCGAACTCGAGCGATTGGGGCGCGAACTCAAGGAAGTCCTCGAAAAGGAACTGGAGCAACTCGGCGTCCAGCGCCATCCGCCGGCGCGCCGTTCGCGCCTTCGGGAATGGCTTACCAGCAGCAGTTCTCCGGTCGCCGTCCGTTATCGGCGCTGACCACCGCAGTGCCCCAGGCCGAAACTACTTCACGAGCGTGCGGTCCGCCGCGCTTTTGGCCAAGCCTTGTTGCACGAGGCTGTTGCCGGCTGGCGGTTCTCGCTTTGATGCTGGCCGTGGTCTGCGGTTGCTGGGCGAGGAAACCGGCGCCAGAGAAGAACGCCGAAGCGCAGGCCAAAGGCGATCAGGCGCAGGCGGCAGCCCAGACCGAAGCGCCTTCGCCTGAGCCGACCGTCGCCCCGCCTTCCGTAACCGTGCATCTGACTTACGCGCATAAAGGCGACTACCTGCAGTCGTTGTCGGTGGCCAAATTTGCTTCCGCAGCCTTGTTGCCCTCGCGCGGCGCAAAGCCGGGGTCGGCCCTGGTGCGTTTCGAGGGCGGTGAACCGGTATGGGAGATCGCGGCGGACCGCGGCGTCAGCGGCTCATTGCTGGGCCACATGCCCGGAGTCAAAGAGAACCGGAAATTTGCGGTGACCGAGGTGACGTACGGGGTGGTGCCCAAGCGCTTCATCCGGCAGCAGCCCGAGAACAGTGATCCGGAGCCGCTGGAGGCGGGGAAGTACTACATCTTCACCGTGGTGCGGGCATCCGGTTCCACCGACTACCAGGCCGTCCACATCACCGGGGACGGCGCCATCGAAAGCTACGACGCGCAGCCGCGAGTCGGCACCAGCTATCTGCTGTGCTGCGACGTCGCGCCCGACTTCGCCAGCCCCGCTGCGGAAGAGTCGGGCAACCCGCCTGGATTCGGCTCCCCTTGATTCGCCCTCTCCCGCGCGTATCTACACGGTTCCGCACTCGTTGTAGACCGGACGCGCGTGTTGCAGCAGAAGAACAGGCAGGGCGGTTATTACGATGAACTGGATAGCGCTCCTCCGTGCGGTCAACGTCGCCGGGCACAAGCCGGTCGCCATGCCGGAGTTGAAAAGGGTGATCGCGGATCTTGGCTTTTCCAACGCACGCTCGATCCTGCAAAGCGGCAATTTGGTTTTCAGCAGCGGCTTGCGCCTGCGCGATGCGGATATCGAGCGCATGCTGGAACAGGGTGCCCGGGACGGAATCGGCCTGCAAACCGACTTTTTCGTCCGCAGCGCGGCGCAGTGGAGGACCATCGTGGCGGCCAATCCCTTCCGCGAGGAAGCGCAGCGCGACCCCGCCCATCTGGTCGTGGCGTTGACCAAAGCCGCCATCAAGGCGGCAGACGTCGAGGCGCTGCGGGCCTCTATCGTGGGTCCCGAGAAAGTCAGCGCGCGCGACCGCCATCTCTATGTCGTCTATCCGACTGGGATCGGACGCTCGCGCCTGACCAACGCGCTGATCGAACGGAAACTCGGCACCCGTGCGACTGCCCGCAACTGGAACACGGTGCTGAAAGTCGCACAGATGTCCGCAGACTGAGCTGGTGGCGGTAGCGGATTGCACCACGCGCATCGGATTGTGTGAACCAAACCGCCGCTTGACATTAATCGGCGTTGGGCTAAAGCACCTGCGGAGGAACTTATGGAATTCGAGAACCGGGTGGCAATTCTTACCGCGGGCGCCGGCGGTTTCGGCAGCGCGTCGGCGCGGATGATGGCCAGATAGGGCGCCGACATCGTTATCGCCGACCTTGATGAGGACGCCTCCCAATCGCTGGTCCGGGAAATCCAGGGGATGGGCCGGCGCGCGATGTTCGTGCGCACCGACGTGTCGGTCAAAGCGGACGCGCAAAAGCTGGCCAGGACCGCGGCCGACGCGTTGGGCCGTATCGACATCCTCGTCAACATCGCCGGCAACAGCCAGGTCGCGCCGCTGGAGGAGATGTCCGAAGCCGACTTCGACCGCACCATCGCGATCCATCTCAAGGGCACGTTTCTGTGCAGCCAGGCGGCGATTCCCTACATGAAGCGCAACAACTGGGGCCGGATCGTCAACATCATCTCGCGCGCCGCCTTCAAGCCGCGGGTCGGCGTGGGCGCCTACTCCGCCGCCAAGGGCGGCATCCTGGCGATGTCGCGGGTGCTTGCGGCGGAGGTGGCGCAGTACGGGATCAACGTCAACTGCGTGGCGCCCGGAACTGCGCTGACCAGGATGGTGCGCACCGGTTTCCCCACGCCCGAGGATCAGATGCGCGAAGCCACCGGCTCGGGCGTCATCACCCGCCCGGTCCGCCTGGCCCATCCCGAAGAGATCGCGGCGGCGATCGTGTTCTTGTGCAGCACGCCGTCGGCGCACATCACCGGCAGCACGATCCACGTCAACGGCGGCACCTTCATGCCTTGAACATAGGTGGCGGCCTCCCGCGCGACTCCGTCCTGCGCCTTACGCGAGCACTGAGAGGGCGAGCAGGTCCGGCTGCCTTACGGCCGGCGTAAAGCGCCGGGACAGGGGGATTGGGATAACAGATGGATTTTGAACTCAGCCCGGAGCACAAACGCATTCAGGAAATCTGCCGGCGGCTGGCGTCCGACTTCGCCCTCCGCGCCGCTCAGCACGATCGCGAGACCTCGGCGCCGGTGGAAAACTATGCCCGGCTCAGGCAGGAAGGGTTGTATGGCCTGACGGTGCCCAAAGAGTACGGCGGGTTGGGCGGCGGATACCTGGGCTACGTGGTGGCGATGGATGAATTGGCTCAGGGCTGTCCCTCCACCGCGCTGTCCTTCAATATGCATTGCGTGGTGCTGCCCACCCTGTTCGAGGAACCGGCGGTTCCCGCAGCCGCCAGGAAGCGCCTGGCCGATCTGGCGGTGCGCGAACAAAAACTGTTCTCCTACTCGGTGTCCGAGACCGGGGCGTCGAGCCTTCTGGCCGGGGCAACCTTCCAGTCCAGCAGCCAGGCGCGCCGGGTTGCAGGAGGCTACGTCTTGCGGGGACGCAAGAGCTTCCAGTCCATGATCGAGTCCTGCGATTACGTCGTCATGATGGTGCATCCCGAGGACAATCCCAACCCGATGGCCGGTATTGTCCTTCTGATCCCCTATCCCTCCAGGGGGTTACGCGTGGAGGAAGTATGGGACACGTTGGGGATGCGCGGGACCCGCAGCAACGATGTCGTCCTGGAGGACTGCTTCGTTGCGGAAGAAAACTTGATCTTTGCCACCGACAATGTGGCCGCGTTTTATGAACGTGCGGCCCACTGGGGTATAGGTTACATGGCCGTGTATCTGGGGGTCGGGGCCGCGGCCTACCGGGTTGCCTGCCAGACCTTGAGCGGACGGGTGCCGCGGGGGTTCACTCAGCCGATGAGCTACCACCCGGACATTCGCCGGCGGGTGGCCGGGATGAGCGTGGATTTGGCGGCGGCGCGCCTGCTCACGCGCTACGCCGCCTGGCAGACCGATCGCGAAGGAAGAACGCCCGCGTCGGTGGCGGCATTGCTGCGCGCCAAATATTTCGTCGGCGAGGCGGTCAACCGCATCACGCGCAGCGCGCTCAACGCATGCGGCGCGCACGCGCTGTTTAAGAGTTCGCCATTGGAACGCCTGCTGCGCGATGGTAATTCCGCCTCGATCATGCCGCCCTCGGCTGACGCCTGCCTGTTCGGCCTTGGCGTGTTGGAGTTGGGACTCGATACGCACGAGATGATGCCGCCGCTGAAATCAGCCGTACCAGGAACCGGCCGCTAAATCTGGCGAGATTGGCGCGATAGCATATTGACTCGTGCGCCGAGCTCGCGATGCGATTCTCCATCGCTCAGTTTGCAGCCCTCGGGCGGACATCTTTAAATGCTTACGACCGGACATCTCGAGTGCCTTATCATGGTTTCTTTGGCAGGACGGGCGCAATGGGCTATTGATCCGCTATAGGCGCCGCAACGGTCAGAGGGAGGGAAGCCATGCCGGATAAGGCCGCAAGCGGGAACGGGCAGGCGAATCTGCTCGACTACCGGGGAGGTCTGCTCAACCACCTGAGCTTGATCTACCGCCCCGGCGAACGTCATCTGGCCGCCAAACTGTTCAGCGCAGCCGGCTGCGAGGTGCACGATCGCGGCGAGCTGTACCTCTACATCTCGATCGTTCCGGGCAACCGCGATCTGACCAACAACGTGCTCTTCGCGGGCGAGGCGACCCCGGAGCAGTGGCGATTTGACCAGGAACTGCAAAAGGCGCTGGCATCGGACACCCCGATGGCGCAGGCTTACGCCGCTTTCGTGCAGAGGTATCACCGGATGCCGGCGCGCGCCTCGCATTTTGGCATCCGCTATCCGTCCTTCGCTAAGCTCGAACAGACGCTGGAAAACTTCCAGACCCGGCTCGACCCGGAACTGAAGGGCAGGGTGGAAGTGGCAGGGGTTTACCGTCCCAACCAGAGCGGGTCGTTCTCCGATCGGGTGATGCAGGTGTTCCTCAAGACCGATATCGTTGCGACCGGCTCGCTTGCGATCGGATCGAATATCGAACTGCAGGCGCAGGCCTGGCCATAGTTGCATCGGCGTGAAAAGGCGCTGCGCGCCGCCCTCTGGTCCGCGAACCTGACGATTATCTGTGCGGGTCAGAGCGCTTGGCGCTTCGTTTGCTGCTGCGCATTAACTGGCACAGGAGCATTTCCTTCAACACCCTGGAGTCTGCGGGCCAATCGCCGGCGCTGTCGACCCGCTCGCGTTGCTCATAACCGCGGATGCTTCCCATGATGATGCGCCTGATTGACCGCAGCGTCTTCGGGTCAATTGCCAAATCGTGGAAAATCGCCTGCCAATCCTCGGCCGTGCCTTCCTGGCCGCCGCGGGTCTGCCGGCGCAGTTCGCCGAACAGCGCGGAATCCTGGTCGATGCCGATCCACAGGTTGATCGCAGCCCGGTACTCGCGGCTTTGGCACATCGCACGGTAATGCTCGACGATGGCGTCGACGCGATCTTCCAGCGTCCGGTTGATGAGGGTTGCGGGATCGACGCGGAAACTCACCTCGCCGCGCAGCTGCTCCATCACCGCTGCAATCATCTCATCGCGCGACTTGAAATGATGCTGCAGGGCGCCGCGCGATAGGCCGGCGCGGTCGGCAACGAGGTTGGTGGTGGTTGCGGCATAGCCTCGTTCGGCGATCAGGCCGATGGCGGCGCGGATCAGGGCGTCGCGCGTGGCAGTGCTGCGCTCTTCCTGCGTCTTGCGGCGCGGCCGCCGTCGTTTGAAGACGGCCGCGGCCTGCACGTTACCGGCAACAACCATTGAATTCCGGGGCCTGCCCATCTTGTGCGGAGCGCGTCAGGGTCGGGGTCGGGCGACCCACGCGCCGCTTATCCCCAATCATTATCCACGCCTATAGCTGCTAATCCAGTACAGTTTTTTCGGACCTTGAGTTTTTTCGCCGCGGCGGGCGGGGCGCTCACGATAGCGTTTGACATCAGAGAGAATTCCGGCCTATTAACATTCAATCAAGATTGTTTTTTTCAGGGGGCGGCACATGGACACGGCGACCATCAGTTGGCGAAAACCAAGCGCGAAGCGCCGCAGGAGGGAAGTGGCGGCGGGCCTTGCGCGGCTGGCAATGATTGCGATTGTGGCAGCCGCGACGGCATCGGCCCAGCCCGCGTATGCCGCTCCACCGGGCGTGGCGGACGTCGATGTGATGGACGTGCCGGTCAGAGGCGGCGAGCCCGAACTTGCCATCAATCAGCTCAATCCCAAAAATCTGCTGATCGGCCACACCAGTGTCGCCAACACGTTCGCCGACGAAACCGCACTATTTGGTCCTTTTCCATGCGGTTTCCAGTCGAGCTTCGATGCCGGCCGGACGTGGACGTCGGCGCTGGATCAGACGCCCTGCGCAGCACTGAGTTTTTCCGAGGGGCCGAACTCCTTCCTGCTTGGCCTCGGCGTCAGCGGAGCCAATGGGTTTACTCTGACCAGTAAAGGGGGTGGGGATCAGATCGCAGCGAGCGCGCCGGACGGGGCAATGTATGCGGGAGCCGTCGTGGCCAAGGTGGTATTCGGCGGAGGCCCGCCCTTTTTCTTCAGTGTCCCCCAGGGTGCGATTGTGGTTGCCCGCTCCACCGACGGGGGCCTGACCTTCGCCCCTAACAGCAGTGTTCTAAGCGACCAGGAACTGCAGGGAATGGTCAATCGGGGAATGAACCCTTCCACGACCGGCTTCGGTGTGAACCCCTTTGATCGGCCGTTTATAGCCGTGGACCAGACAACCGGCGTTGTCTACATCACGGGGACGGCGCATCCGCAACGTTACGTTGTCGCTTCGCATGACAAGGCGCAAACGTGGGGCCTGATAGAAGCGCTGGACTGTGACGAGATGACGCCGCCCGACGCCAATCACGATGTAATTTGCGGCACGTTTCCGGAGTCAGGCGGAGGCGGCATCGCGGCTGCCCATGGTGTCCTCGCGGCGGCGTATATAGCCGGCGCCGCCCCCGGGCGGACCTGCCCCTGCGCCGTGTTCGAAACCAGCACTGATGGCGGAGCGCATTGGAGCCGCCACGTGGTGTTCGACAATTTGCTTGCGGGATCGAATGTCTTCGTGGCCGCGGACACCAACCATGAAGGCCGCTTCGCCGTCCTGCTTCTCCCCGGGCATCTGGTGCCGGGCGGTCTGGCGGGCCTTCCGCCGTCTCGAAACGTCCCGCAGGAAGTGGAGGTGGTTACCACCGATGATTCGGGAATCAGTTGGTCAAGCCCGGCGGTACTGGGAAACGAATCGGTCACGCATATAACGAATCGCCCCTGGATTTCATATACTTCGGTCCTGAAACATCGCGGCGAAGACGAGCCCAACCATCAACAGGGCAGTAATGGCCCGGCGGGGGTTCTGGCGGTGCTGTGGCGCAATGCCTATCCGCCTTATAATCCCGCGTCATTCCTGGTGCCCGGCACACAGAACGTATTCACCGTAATTTCGCGCAATAATGGAAAGACCTTCAGCGCTCCAGTGCAGCTCAACTCCGCGCCGTCACCGCCGCCCGATCCGCTGCAGGTGGCGGAGGATGACGTCTCCTGGGTGGCGGTGAGTACGGAATATGTATTCGGCGCGTGGGGTGACTGGCGCCCCACTGCCGGCAACCCGGTGGCCTCACCACCTTCGTTGCCGCCCTCGGGCGAGCTGAACACCTGGATTGGCCGGGCTTCGCTGAACGCATTTCGAGGCAGAGACTAGGTTTGGCCGATGCGAAGCTGAAACGGGAATCACGGCCTTCAAGTGCGCTCGCGCTACGTGGACGGTGTATGCGCAAGCTGCGGCGCCCGAAATCAGCAAGCCGGGCGAATTGGTTTCGTCGTCAGGAACGCTAACAACCCAGGCAACATCATGAGAGCGGCCGTTTACGGCCGTGGTGACGCGGCGCCGCAGCTATTACAATTCCAGGTAAGTGCGACTGCCTCATTGACCGACAAGTCCAGGAGCGCTGCTACGACCGGTACTGCTGTGCGTCCAGCGCGTCAGCCAGCCTGACCAGGAGCGCGGCCCGTTCCCCCAGCGGTTTCCCGGACCAGCGCGGGAATGCGGCTTTCGCCGCGCCCACCGCTTCCTGCAGTTGGGCCCGATCCGCCCGCGGCGCGACCGTCAGGACTCTGCCGGTCGCGGGATTGATCACGTCTAGGGCGCCCGCGCCTTCAACCAGCCTTCCATCGATCAACAATTTGAAGTCACTCATGTTAGTTCACTTCCTTATTCGTGGCCGAGTAATGTTTGGTTCTTCTCTTCTGAGTCAGTCGCACGCCGAACCCTTGATTGGTTGGTGACGAGGACCATGCGGAAACGTGCCTTGCCCTGCATCATTCGAGCGCAGGCTTGCGCGGCGCGTTCCAGGTCAAGCGTCTCGATCATCGGGCGGACCTGAGCCAATGCGCTGAATGCCAGCGTGTCCTGGATGTCGGCGGGGGTGCCGCTCAGAGTGCCTTCAACTGAGCGCAGGCCAAAAATGAGCTGGCCGATATCCACCCGGATCGGCTCAGGCGACGCGCCCGCCACCACGAGTCGTCCACGCGGCGCCAGACCTCCGACCAACGGTCCCATCGAGCTGCCGCTGGCCGCGGTTGCGAGGATGACCTTTGCTCCGCCCATCTGCTGCAGGGGTGTGGCGGCGTCCCCGGTCTGCGTGTCGATGTAGGCCATTGCCCCCAGCGCCAACGCCAGGGGTTCCTTTTCCTGGCCGCGCGCGATGGCCACGGTGCGAAATCCCATCCGTCGCGCGAACTGGATAGCCAGATGACCGAGACCGCCGACGCCCTGCACGGCCACGAGATCGCCGGCACGCAGCCGGGCAGAACCTGGCGTGGGCCCGGCTGCGGGATCGGCCTTTCCACCATTCGAAGCTTGCCCGGCTCCGCGATTTCCAGTGCGTTGTAGGTCGCTGACATTTCGTCCTCCACTGGTGATGTCATCATTTGCCGAATTGTCGTCGCGAATCTAAACCATTGGCAGCGGCCGTCAGCGAGGGGTTCGCGCAGAATCATGCAGGTGCTGAAGGCCCGCGTCTCCACTCGCTCCTGCTCGTCGACGATGTCGCAGTCCACAGGCCCGGCGAACCTGTTGGCTGGAGTCCGGTCTTCAGTGGGCCGCAACGCCTTCACCAATGTGAAAGCGGCGAATCACAAACGCGAGTGGCATGCCCAGGATCACCACGAGACCCAGCAGATGAAAGCAGTCCATCGCGGCAAGCATCGTCGCCTGCTGTGTCATCAGGCTCGACACCAGCCCATAGGATTGATGAATCGCGTCCGCGCCGCTGGTTCCGCGCGTCACCAGATAATGGCTGGCGCCGTTGATGAACTGGTGGACCGAGCCGTCGGCCGACGTGAGGTGGCTGACGAGGACGCTTTGATGATACTGGGTCCTGCGCTCCAGCATCGTGGTGACGAATGCGATGCCGAAGCTCCCTCCCCAGTTGCGGCATAGGTTGGTAAGGCTCGAACCCTTGTTGTTCTTGTCCCTGGGCAGATATGAGTATGCGAGCTGGGTTACCGGTACGAACATGAACGCGTAACCGAAGCCTTGAACGGCGCGCGCCAGAGCAAAATGAAAATAGTCGGTCTGTAGCGTCAGACTGCTGTAGTAGAACATCGAAAATGCCGCGATGGTAAAGCTCGCCCCCAGAAGACGTTTCGGGCCAACCTTCGGTACAATCCGGACCACGATTGGCGCCAGCACGGTGATTACGGCCGCGCCCGGACCCAGCACCAGCCCCGCGTCGGTGGCGGTGTAGCCGAACAGCGTCTGAAGAATCTCGGGAATCAGCACCGTGCTGCCGAACAGGCCGAAGGCGAACAAGAAATAGTAGATGCAGGCCAACGCGAAGTTCCGCTCGCGCAGCAGCGTCAGTTCGACCACCGGATCGCGGTTGCGCCACTCCCACCAGATCGCAACGGCAATCGCGGCCACCGCCATCAGGAGAAAGGCGGTGATGAAATGGCTGCCGAGCCAGTCGTCGCGCTCGCCGCGGTCCAGCACAACCTCCAGGCAGGCAAATCCGACCGCGATGAGCAGGATGCCGATATAGTCGATTCGGAGCTGGCCGCCGTGCCAGGCTTGCCTGCGTTCCTCGCTGAATTCCGCGGGGTCGTGAACCATGCGGCTTGAAAGCAGGAGCGATAACAGACCAATGGGAACGTTGATGAAAAAAACCCACCGCCAGGAGAAGTTGTCCGTAATCCATCCGCCCAGCGGCGGTCCGACTGCGGGAGCGGTGACAATTGCCATGCTGTAAAGTGCGAAGGCGCCGCCCAGCTTCTCCCTGGGAAAGGTATCGACCAGGATCGCTTGCTCCACCGGGGCGAGACCGCCGCCGCCCGCTCCCTGCAGCACCCGAAACAGCAGCAACAGGCTCAGGCCCGGGGCGATGCCGCACAGGAATGAGGTGGCGGTGAACAACGCGACATTCATCATGTAGTAGCGCTTGCGTCCGAACACGCGGCTCAGCCAGGCGCTCATCGGCAGGATCACGGCATTGGCGACCAGGTAGCTGGTGAGCACCCAGGTCGCTTCGTCGTAGCTGGTGCCCAGGCCGCCGGCGATGTGCGGCAGCGATACGTTCGAGATGCTGGTATCGAGCAGCTCCATGAATGTCGCCATCGTGACAGTGAGCGCGATCGCCCACGGATTATGGCGCACGTGCGCCGGCCGCACCGGCGCAGCGGGCGTGATCGTTACTTCCGAAGAGACTGCTGCAGCCATACTGTGGGCTCCACCGACATTCCGGGATGCAACTGATGGTCAGGATCCTGTCCGGCTTCGAACACAATCCTCACCGGCAGCCGCTGCACGACTTTGACGTAGTTGCCGGTAGCGTTTTCCGGCGGCAGGAGGCTGAAGCGATCGCCGCTTGCGCCAGGCATACGCTCGACGTAGCCGCGATAATTTCGTCCGAAGGTGTCCACGTGAATGCTGACAGGGTCGCCCCGGTGCATGCGGGCCAACTGCGTCTCCTTGAAGTTGGCGATCACCCAGATGTCGTCGGTCTCAGTGACAAACATCAGGGTTTGCCCGGGCTCTATA
>Ga0070740_10004701_pt1 | contig 13219 bp, 12 predicted proteins | sample Coa_R2_FD_67286 | JGI IMG/M metagenome (GOLD analysis project Ga0070740, IMG submission 67286) | Surface soil microbial communities from Centralia Pennsylvania, which are recovering from an underground coalmine fire - Coalmine... | ecosystem: Environmental > Terrestrial > Soil > Unclassified ...
GGGCTTTGCCCTTGAAAACCCGGCCTGCGGGTCTTGTGGAGCGTCTGCGTGTCGGTGGTCTCGACAATATGATGCTCGCCCTGCAGCACGCGCGACATGGTTCGGCCGAGATGGCGATGGTAGTGGCAGTAGGCGTTGGGCGCCCACCTGGCGATGAACTCGATCAGGCCGGCATCACGGTCAACTGCGGTGACCGCGACGGAATAGTCAATCGGGTAGTCGAACCGGGGGCCGCCCTTCAACTGCTGCCACTCAAGCTGTTTAGCCTCGAGGTCTAACGGATGGCGCGTGAGGAATTGATCCGCCGATGACAGGGGCGCTTCGCCCCGCTCCTTCGCTTCCATGACCATCATCTACCCGCTTTTCGCGCCGAGCGTCAAAGCCGGCCGCGACAGGCGAGCGGATTCAGGACCGCGATCAAACTCCGCCCGCCGGCGTTCAGTCCTGCTCCTGGAGGGCGACCAGGTACACCGAGCCGTCGGGCATCCGGTAGGCGTGCGTGTACGGAGCCCATTTTTCGACCCGTTCTATGAGCTCCGGCTCGCCGTCCATGCCGTCGAGGATTTCTTCCCAATCCTCGACCTCGGCATCGGGAATGCGGTGATACTTGCCGCCGCGCGCGTGGACTAAAATGCATTGAATCATCGGCGCGAACCTCCGCCCGCGGCGATCAGCCGATTCGCTCCAGCACGATCACAGGAATCTGCCGGGAGGTTTTCTTTCGATAGTCGTTGAACACCGGCATCCGGGTCGCCTGCTGATTGAACAGGCGCTCGCGCTCCGCGCCCGCCGCCACGGAGGCTTTGGCCTGAAAGCGTTCGGTTCCGATTTCGAGGGTGACGACGGGATGCGCCACCAGGTTGTGGTACCAGGAGGGATTTTTCGGGCCGCCCGCGTACGACGCGATGATCACGTACCTGTCGCCGTCGCGCGTGTACACCAGCGGATTGACGTAGGTCTTGCCGCTTTTGGCGCCGATGGTAGTGAGCAAAACCATCGGAGCGCCGGCGAACTGGCCTCCCACTTTTCCGCCATTGGCGCGGAATTCCTCGATCACCTTGCGATTGAACTCGTTCCGGTCCATCCCGGATTCCTCCTTCCGGTGGAAAAGAGCGCGCGCACGATGAGCATAGCGGAGGCGGAAGTGCCGCGATACCGCGAATCGAGGCGGGCAGCGGCGTTCAGATTTGTCCGGGCACGTCGCGCAGGAGCGGCGAGGTCCGAAAGGCGCACCGGCGGTTTCGCGTGGCCCGCACGTTCGCATCGTCGGGCCCGAACTGCATCGCGACTCTCCGCACCGACTCCCGCTCCATCGCGAGCATAATCGCTCCCTCGCCCGTGCCGGCGCTGCCCGCGGCGGCGTGGAAGATGCTCTCGGCGCCGCCGTCCCCGTGCTGGTTTGCCAGGTCGAGCATGAAGGCGAGCGAGCGTTCGGATCTCATCGCGGGCGCGTAGGAGCGGATTCGCGCAAGCGAACGGCGGAACGCATCGACCGCGCAATCGACCTGCACCCGCTGGAAGACCGGATCGAGCGCCGCCGCGCGAAACCGCTCGATCCATTCCGGAGCGACGAGATCGAAGCGCAAATCGAGCGTGACTCCGTCGCGGGTCACGCCGCCTCCGACGCGCGAGGTATGGGCGAGCAGGCCGTCGGCGATCGAGGTGTCGCCGTCGGCGAATATCTTCACGAACCGCTCGCGATCGCGCCCGGCGAAAGCGCGCAGCAGTTCGCCGAGCCGCCCCGGCTTCTGCGCCCACTGGATTATCCCGAAGGAAAGCCCCGCGCGATCATGGTTCGGATTGATCGCGGCAAAGCGGCCCGCGCCCTCGAACTGGCAGGTGACCGACATGATTCGGACGATTCCGTCGAAGGCGCAGTCGAGGGCCATCGTGAGATAGCCGCGCGCGGCCACGGGGTTGCGCGCGGGAACCGCGACCAGAAGCGCGAGCGTGCCGTGATCGACTTCATCGGGCGGCCCGAGCCGGTTCAGATCGCGAAACTGCTGGACGCATCGCGCGGTGAGCGGCCCGAAGGAGCCGTGCCCGTTGCCGAGCGGCCCGGGCAGATCCTTGAAGCCGTGTCCGATGAGGAAGTCCTGGATCACGCCGACGGCGGCCGAATCCGGGTCGCCGCGCCGAATCGGCTCCGCCGCCCCCGCCCAAAGCTCGTCGATTCTCGCAATGCCGCAATTCGCCATACGCCGGCCACCCCCTGGGGCGCTCCAGCATAGCGCGTACGCGGCTAAACGTCTTGTAGGGAAATGCGACTTTGCCGCGCAACGAATGTCACGTACCCGCCGCGGATGCCCCGGCACCGCGGGCGCGCGGCGGCACCTCAGCCATGTCGCTCAGGCGCAGCCGATTCGGACTTCCGTCCGCCGCGCAACCATCGCCCGCCTGAATTCGTCGCGGCTGATGCGCAGGATGGCGAGGAGCGGGCGGGCCACGCGTTCGAGAAACGAGCGGGGACTGATTCCAGCTCCGCAGGCGCAGAGTCGTTCATGGTAGTCGGGTATCAGCCCATCCCCCGGCATCTTGAAGTTCGACAGAACGGTGGCGAGGTCCGCAATCGTCGCCTCCCTGTCCTGCGACAGCTCCAGCTCCACCATCGCCCGGTAAAAGCCTCCGTGGGCCGCCTCGTCGCGGCCCACGAGATGATATATAGCCTCGAGCACCGGGTCGCACGCATCGCGAGCCTTGTCCCTTTGGACCTTGTAGGCGAGATAGGTCGCGCTCTCCTGCAGGGCGCCGTAACAGAGCATCCTGCGCGGAGTGTCGAAGGGCAGATTCCAGCTCTTGGCGAAAACGCCGGTTTCGAGAGCTTCGACTTGGGCCTCGGATCGGAGGCCGGATCGCGTCAGGTACTCGCGAAAGACCAGTCCGTGCCTGGATTCTTCGAAGGCCCAGCAGGTCTGAAACCAGGCCACGCCGAATCTCGATCGGACGAGTTCAAGGCCCTGCGAGCTGTAATCCGGGACGTACAATTCCTCCGCGCAGAAGATCTCGGCGCACTGCGCGGCGGTTTCGGTGGTTTTCGCGGCGTCGAGCGCGTCCCAGGGAACGTCGTCGAAGATGCTCCATCGCCGCTTCTTCTCGGCCGTCTCGAGGAATTCGAGATAGATCCGATAAATCCGTTCACGGGCGGTAGTTTCCACCTCTGGCAGTCCTCCATCCGGTGCCCGATCGAGCGAGGCGATCAGGCGGCAGGGGCCCTGGACAGGCGTTTGCGATCTTCGTCGTCCTTCGCATCGAAGGACCCGGGGCACTCCTGCGCAAGCCAGCGATCGCTGACGATGTCCTCGAGCGCATGTCCTTCGCCGTCGACCGCCCAAATCTGGCGGCTTGAAGCCGCGAAATGGCAGAAGCGGCGGCCGCACCTGCGGCAGGTGTGCGACAGCCTGGAACCACGGGCCGCCGACCAGTCGAGCATCTTGACGGTGAAATCGTGCGTTCTCCAGTTGTTAGTCTCGGGCGTCATCCGGTTTTTTCACCTCGGTCCGGTCGGGTTGGGGGCGCAGTCACGATTACACGGCCCGGTTGCGCGCCTTTCCATTTTTCGTCGATTGGTCGGGCTCGATCCTGATCGATTGTCCCTTGAGCACGGTGTGGTTAAGCAAACCGAGCGCGATGGGAACGTCGGCGAACTCCGCCATCTCCACGAAGCCGAAACCGCGGCATCGTCCGGTCGCCTTGTCGGTGATGGCGAGCGCGGCCACCACTTCTCCCGCGCGCGAGAAGTGGATGAAGAGATCCTCGCTGGTCACCGAATCCGCCAGATTGCCTACGTACACCTTGGGCATTACCGAACTCCTTTGCGAGTCTCGGCAGTTCGGATAATCCCACCGGTCCGTCGCGATGGTCTGATTTGGGTCTGTATCCGAAGACGAGTAGCCTCAGTTTATTCCACCCGCGACCGGAAGTACATCCCGGACCCCGAAACGAAGCTCGAAGGTCCGCTCCAGCCCGCCGCTGACTTCAGCGTTGACATCGGATGATGCAAGCCTCGCTTGTCAAAGGACGCCGTACAATCCCTTAAACCGCATCGGACAGGGTGAAACGAGGACGATCGCGCCGGCCGCTTTACGGTGGAGAACCCCATCATATGTTTCCTGGAAGGATTTTCACGCGGAAGAGCCGGGGCGTTCGCATTGAGGCGCGCAGGGCTTCGGCCGTATGCAAGGAGCGGCAAGGTGTGTCCAGGCGGAAGCGGGATCGCTGAAAGGCGAATCAGGCTCCGCCGCTCGCGCAGCATCGCTTGAATTTGCGGCCGCTCCCGCAGGGACAAGGATCGTTGCGCCCTGCCCGAAGTGAGCGGGGGCGAATCGAGGTTTCCCGCAGCGCCGCTTCGAGTTCGCGCCGTCGATTGCGCCAATACCTGCAAATCGCGATCACCGACGGCTCCAAAGCGTCGAGCGCGGCCTGTTCGGCCCCTTCCGGATCGATATCCGCCTCGAGAAGCTCCCATCCTTCGTCGCTGCCCAATGTGATGATCGGCCACATCATCCCGCGATTTTCACTGTCGTCGAGCAGGGGTTCCCATGCTTCGGGGCCGAGCGATATTCCCTTGAGGAATCCCCAGCACCAGTCATCGGCGATCCGGTGGACAATGCCTTCGTGTTCGCGCTGCCACAGGATCGGCGCGACCTCCGCGGGCTCCTCGAGCATCGAACTGATCATGTTGAAGCGGCGAAGGATCAGGCTGATCACGCGTTTCGCCTGCTCGGACGATTCGAACCGCGGCTCGCTGTCATCGCCCCAGATCGCCTTGAGCCATAGGCTCGGCGGCGGCGGCTCCGGCCCGACCGCGATTGAGGTCAGAAGCCCGTCCGCGGCGACGATATCCATGCCTTCTTCTGGCGTCGCATCGGAAATCAGGAACTCATGAAGTTCCAGGATCTCCTCGTCGGAAAGCGGCTCTTCAAGGTCAATCATCGACTAGCCCTCGCTTCCCCGAGGAGAGTCGCCCCTTCGCTCCCGTTGCGCAAGGCCGCCGATGCCCGCCTGTCCACAAAGCAGCGGGAGCCGTCAACAGGGCGCCCAAGGTGGCGGAGGGGGGAGGGAGTCGAACCCTCCGGCAACCGCAATAGCTGCCAGGCCGGTTTTGAAGACCGGTGGGGCCACCGGGCCCCTTCCTCCTCCAATACGACGCCTGGACGTTAGCGTTATCTTTAGTTCCGGTCGAGCGGAGACCTTGAACCTGGGATGCGCTGTGCATCGAGCCTGCGCACTCGGCATTGACGAACCGAAGGACCTAATTCGCGACATGGGTGCTGCGGGGCGCGACAGGAATAGTTGACAACAAATGGGCGGCGGGGCACTAGGTTGTGACTCAAGGAGGCGTGTGGGGACCGGGAAATGCGGGCGGAGCGAATATTCGTTCCGCTGCGTAACCGGGAGGCAACTTCCGTTTGAGAATATCACGGGCTCGGAACGGTAATTCACATTTGGTAGTGGGAAACGACAAGGCCGTTGAGGCCACGAAAGGAGGGGGATTCGATGGACGCGGGCGCGCGATTGCCGCGGGCGGCGGGAAGGATCACCGGTCTGGTTGGAGCAAAGATTCTCGCGATCGGGTTCGTGATGGCGATCGCGGCTGCGGGCTGCGGCAACGGCGGAGGGAGCGGTGCGGGCGGCTCCCAATCCACGCGCACGCCGATAAGGCATCTGATCGTCGTCATCCCGGAGAACCGGAGCTTTGACAACGTGTTTGCCACTTATGTTCCGCCCCAGGGCCAGACGGTCCGAAACCTGCTCTCGCAGGGAATAGTGAATGCCGACGGTACTCCCGGTCCCAACGTTGCCCGGGCTGCCCAGATGCAGGCGACGGACACGGCGGCATACTCGATCGCCCCGGCGCGCACGGGGCCCTACGCTTCCCTGCCGAAGCCGGGACTCAGGCTTGCGTTGTCCCTGCCGCCCGGACTCGCGTTTCCGATCCTGGTTCCCGATCCGGGGCTGGATGAGACGGCGCAGGAGCTGCTGATGGTCGGGAGCCTCACCTATTCGACGCCCTCGGCGCCGTGCACGCCCGATCCCATTTATTCATTTCAATGCCTTGGACAGGACTTCGACACGCGCTACCCGAGTCCGCTGCCGAACGGGCCCTACCAGATAACCGGGCCGACCACGCCGTACGTGAGCTACTTTGGCGATCCGCCTCATCGATTTTTCCAGAACTGGCAGCAGATGGATTGTTCGGTCGCGAACGCGTCGGCGGCGAATCCGAGCGGCTGCCTCGCCGATCTCTTCGCATGGGTCGATGACACTGTTGGGGCGGGCAGCAACGGCGATCCGGTTCCGGCGCCGACCTTTTACGGCGGGGTGGCGATGGGGTTTTACAACATGGCGCTCGGCGATTTCCCCTACCTGCTCTCGCTCGCCCAGAGCTACGCGATCAGCGACAACTATCATCAGTCAGTTCTCGGCGGCACCGCGGTGAACCATCATGCGATGATCACCGGCGACGTCCTGTACTATAGCGACGGCAACGGCAATCCGGCCGCGCCTCCCCAAGCTGCGATCGAGAATCCCAATCCCGTGCCGGGCACCGACAACTGGTACACGTACGATGGCGACGCGGGCGACGGGAGCAGCGGCGCGTACGTGAACTGCTCCGATCGAACACAGCCGGGAGTGGCGCCGATCTTCGATTATCTCGACAGGCTTCCCTATGAGCCTTTCAACGGCGGCAATTGCGCATCGAACACCTTCTACCTGGTGAACAACGAGGTGCCGGCCTTCACCACGCTGGGGACGCCGATGCCGCCTTCGGTGTGCGGTTCGCCGCTCCCATGCATCGTGCCTCCGTCGACGGTCCCGACGATCGGCGACGAGCTCTCCGCGCGCGGAATTTCCTGGAAGTACTACGGAGAAGGGTTCGATTTCGCGAACAACCAGTTTCCGCCCGATCCTCGCGCACTGCTCTACGAAACGCTGGCGAATGCGTTCCAGTACTCGAAGTCGATAATGACGAGTTCGTTGCGCGACAACCTCGAGGACCTCGGGCCGTTCTTCGCCGATGTGGAGAACGGGACGCTGCCCGCGGTTTCGTTCGTCAAGCCGGACGGGCTCATCGACGGCCATCCGGGGACATCGAGTGCGCCCCTGGTCGAGGGGTTCATCCGAAAGATCGTGAGCGCGGTGCAGGCCAACGAAACGTTGTGGAAGCAGTCAGCGGTCATAATCGCATTCGATGAGGCGGGCGGCTACTACGATTCCGGCTACGTGCAGCCGATCGATTTCTTCGGCGATGGCCCGCGCGTTCCGCTGATCGTGGTGTCGCCGTTCGCCAGGCGCGGCTACGTGGATCACACGTACGGCGATCACGCATCGATCCTTAAATTCATCGAGTACAACTGGAAGCTCGACCCGCTTTCGAGCCGGAGCCGGGACAATCTGCCGAATCCGGTCGCGGCGCCGGGTGATCCCTACGTGCCGACGAATGCCCCGGCGATCGGGGATCTGCTCGCGATGTTTACCTTTTAGCGTGAACTGGGGCAGTAGTAACAGGAACGTGCCGAGCCGTCCGTCCGGGCCGCTCATCAGTGGACTCGCGGATCGTGACAGGCCTCCCCTCCATATTCCGAGCAGCAGCCGGAGCCGGGCTGTCACTTCTTCCACGGCCGCGCCGGGAGCCCTGGCTGCGAATTCGGCGCGGCGAGCGGAACCAATCTGCGATTTTCAAATGGTCGGCAAGCACGACCCCGGAGACCGGCAGCCCTCCGAGCAGGGAGACCTCGAAATGATAGCCCTTCCGGGTCGTTATCGGGCAAACCAATGCGAGCCCGGCGCGCCGGTTGTAGGGCACCAACGCGGGGCCTCGTCCTGACTGTTCGCGGCCCGCCTGTGGATGGAGGGTAAGCCGGACCAGGTCGCCGTGACGATCTGGCGAACGGATGCGGCCCGTGGCCTCATTCGTCAAACGCGATGGGTTCATTGAGGCATTCGGATGCATCGCGCTATTCCGGCCATGTACAGCCGATCGATTTGTTTGGCGGCGGGTCCCGCCGATCGTGTGCCGCTCTTGGCGCAAAAAAAGGCAGGCGTTATCGGAGAACGCGACGGAGGTTATGGGATGCGACCCGCGGGGTGATCCGGATCGCCGGATGCGCGGGCGCGAAGCCCGCGATGGCTTCCGGGGGCGGGCCGCCGGATCCGGCAGCAAGGAAAGGAAGTCCGCGGATCCTCGAGGTGCCGAGGATCCTTGGAATTTCCTTCCTCAACGCGCGCGCCCCACAATTTGGCAGTGAGAGCGGCCTGCACCATCGTGGTGCAGAACTCCTTGTTGATCACCCCCATATTGATATACCAGCATGCGCGTTTCGAGCGTGTTCTTGCCCGGCACATAGTATCCGGCCCCCGACCCCGGGGGGGATGACGGCGGGTGTGTAGCCAATGCGCGGAGACATGAGAAAGGTTGACAATAGGTCAGCATCGCGAGGACGCCCCATCCGAAGCAGGCCGAGGGCCGTTGCGCGTATTGAATGAAGGAGATTGACGCGCTAATCACGGCAACTTTCCGGCCAAAGTCGCGCCGGAAAGCGGTATGACGATTCTTTGTTGACAAAATCATCATGTGGGTGTAGCGGTCAGCGAGTACGGCGCGCGTGCATGAGGGGGAGTTGTAGGACCGAAAAGTAAGTCTTAAGTGTGTCGTAACAGGAGACCTGGAGTCGTGCTTCGCGGAATTGTGCTCCGTTGGGCATTGAGCGGCGCTGGTTCCGGATGTGCGGCCCTGTCGAGGAGAGGTGCGATGCGAAGCGTCTGCGATGTTTCCGCCAAATCCGCCACGACGGTGGCGGTTCTGCTGCTAGGGCTCTTGGTTGCGTCCATGCCCGCCGCGGCACAGGTGAAGCCCGGTGACTTCATCACTCCTGAAACCGCCTACAAGGTGAAGAATCTCGTTTCTCCCGGCGAGTTCTGGCGCGTGGAGAACGGGATGACGATGAAGATCGTGCCAACCGAGCGGATCGACTGGCCGCCCCCGTACAAGGAAGCCACCGAGAAGTATTCCTCCCAGGTCCGCCTCGCTCCCGACCATCTGTCGATGGTGGGATACGTGGCGGGGCAGCCTTTTCCGCTTATCGACCCCAACGATCCCGACGCCGCCGTCAAGGTGATGTGGAACATGGACTTCCGCCCGATGTGGACGGATGATTTCGACGCCCGCTATTTCGGATGCGTCGAGGTGTACGAGAAGCTCGGCAATCCGTACAAGGAAATCGACTACCAGCTAATCGGGCACTACGGCGCCTACAACGAGGTCGGCCGCACCGAGGTCGAGCCGCTCCCGACCGATCCCGACTACAAGATAAGCAACATCATGTTCCGATGGCGCGCCTACCCGTGGCTTTCGCCCACCCAGCTTCGCGGCGCCGGCATCATAGGCTACCGCTACGGCGACCCCAAGAGGGGCGACGACTCCTGGAGCTACAATCCGGCAAGCCGGCGCGTCCGGCGGCTCGATGATGCGATCCGGGGCGATGCGACCGGCACGCTGCAGTTCAACCAGGACGACGCCGAGGGCTACAACCCGAAGATCGAGGACTACAACTATCGCTTCCTCGGCGAGAAGACCATGCTCGGCGCGCTGCACGTGGTCGATGATCCCGGCAACGTATGTCCGACCGACGGCGGCGGCAGCGTGTGTCCGGCGGAATGGGAGCTGCGGCGCGTCTATGTGATCGAAACGCGCGCGAATCCCGCGCGCAACAACAACGACCTGTACTCCCGGCACGTCGTCTATATCGACGCCGAGGCGGACGTGGTCCTCTCGCACGACATGTACGATCGCGCCGGCGAGCTGATGGTCAACTTCACCAACTGGCTCACCTATCGCGATCGGCCGGTGCCGGATGCGAAGATCGCGATCTATCCGTACAAGCGCCTGTTCCAGGTCAACGGCACCAGCACCAACATCCAGACCGGCCTTTCGAGCTTCTGCGATCTCCCGACCCCGGGAGCGCCGGAGCGGGAATGCTGGTATATCAACATGGGTTCGGTGAGCGCGGCCGATTTCACGACCGACGCGATGGTGAAGATGGCGGCAGGTCGCTGATCACCGACCCGACCCTGTCCTGCAAAAGAACGGCCGCCCGCGAATCCCGCGGGCGGCCGTTTTTCATGGCTCGGCTTTGTGAAAGGGTTCCCGCCCGGCTAGCGCCCCGCCTGCCACGGCAGGGGCATCGCCGTGTCGTCCGCGTGCCGCACCTTTACCGGGGCGGCCGCGAGCGCCGCGATTATCACCATCCGGGTCTCCCCCGTGTTGGAAATCTGATGAATAACGTCGGGCGGAATTATCAAGGTTGAGTTCGGGCCGAACGCCGTCGTCTTTCCCTCGATCATCAGCGTGCCCGATCCCTCAAGAATCACGATTGCCTCTTCGCAGGCATGGCGATGAACCGGGGTGGCGGCGCCCGGCTCGATCACCTGCCCCCAGACCTCGAGGTTTTTCATCCCGTGTTCGGGACCGGCAAAGGTGCGATGGTTGAGGCCCGGGAGGTTGAATTCAGGCAGCGACGAGTTGTTGACGACCGGCATTGGTTTTTCTCCGCGCGGTTTTTCGGGCTTGCCCGATCGCGTTCAGGCCGGATCGCGATGCTCCAGGAGAAAATCGAGTACCGCGCGGTTGAAGGCGTCGGGCTGCTCAATATTACTCAGGTGCCCGGCGGCTTCAATGATTGTCAGCCGGGCGCCCAGGATTCGCCCGGCCATCTCGCGCGAGACGGCCGGCGCAGTCAGCCGGTCGTCGCCGCCGACCACGACGTGCGTCGGAGCGGCGATCTTTTCCAACTCGAATTTCCCTTGATAGTTCACCGAGGCCGCGATGGTTTTCAGATAGGACTGCTTGTGCAGGACCGACATGCTGGCGACCAGCCGCTCGTAAACGCCCGGACGCGGATTGCTGCCGAGCAGGGAGCGCGCGACCGCCGGCGCAATCTCGCTCGGTTCCTTTCCCGCAAGCAGCGGCTCCTGGCGAAGCCGGATGAACTCGGCGCGCTGAGACTCGGAGATATGGCCGAAACCCGCCATCGTGTCGCACAGCGTCAGCGTCGCGACGCGCGCCGGAAAGCGTTCGGCGAAGTCCATCGCGATCACCCCGCCCATCGAGAGTCCAATCAGATGGGCGCGCCGCGCTCCGAAATGATCGAGCACGCGCGCGAGATCGGCGGCGAAATCGCCGAAATCGAGCGGGCCTTCATAGTCGTCGCTGTCTCCGTACCCGCGCGCATCCCAGGCCGCCGCATGGAAATGGCTCCCGAACACGGGGAGCTGCTCGCTCCAGTTGGAGCGATTGCCGCCGATGCCGTGCAGGAACATCGCCATCACACCCGTCCCGGCATGGTCCACGGCGATGCGCGGCGGGCCCGGCACCATAACGGTCTGCCATTCTGCCATCGCCAAATCCTGCCCGTTGTTAGCGGACATTATCATTCGACTTCAAGGCCGCATTGCGGTCACGCCCGTCCTTGAAGTTCGAGCCGCGATGCGCGAGCGTTGGGTGCGACGGGAACCACGCGCGGCCTTCTTCGCCGCGCATCGAGGAGGAGTCAGGCCATGAATGTTCAGACGCGTGATTCCACCCCCACCGCCGCCCTAGTGCGCGCGGTGCGCGGTATCCGATGGGATGAAATTCCCGGCGATGCGCGCGAGGCGGCGCGCCATTGTCTGCTGGATTTTCTCGGATGCGCCCTTTCGGGGTCGCGCGAGCCGCTCACGAATATCCTTGCCTCCCAAATCGCGGCGCCGGAGGGCTCCACCGAGGCCGGGCTTGTCGGCACCCGGAAGCGATGCTCCCGGCAGAGCGCGGCGCTCGTCAACGGCGCTGCCGGCCACGCGCTCGATTTCGACGATACGCACATGGCGATGGGAGGGCATCCGTCGGTCCCGGTCATTCCCGCGGTGCTCGCCCTCGGCGAGACGCTCGGCTCCGCCGGGCGGGAGATGCTCGCGGCGATCGTGGCGGGAATCGAACTGGAGTGCCGCCTCGGCGCGATGATCGGGCCGGAGCATTACTCGATCGGGTTTCATTCGACCGGCACGATCGGGACCTTCGGCGCCGCCGCTGCTTGCGCGCATCTGCTGCATCTGGATGAAGCAGGATGGCTGCACGCGATGGGGCTTGCGGGGACGCAGGCCGCCGGACTCAAATCGGGGTTCGGCACGATGGCGAAGCCGCTGCATGCGGGCCGGGCCGCATCGAACGGGCTCCTCGCCGCGCTCGCGGCCGCGGGAGGCTACACCTCGAACACCGCAATCATCGAAACCGACCAGGGCTTCTTCTCCACCCATCATGGAGCATCCCCATCGACCGAAGCGATCGATCGATTCGAGGGGCGCTTCCTCGTGCGCAACACGCTCTTCAAGTACCACGCTTCATGCTATCTGACGCACGCGCCAATCAACGCCGCCGCGCGAATCCGGGAGGAGAACCGCCTCGACCCCGACGCGATCGAGGACGTCGAGGTTAGGGTGGCGCGGCCGCTGCTTCGCATCTGCAATATCGCCGCGCCGACGACCGGCCTTGAGGGCAAGTTCAGCCTGCGGGTGACGACGGCGATGGCGCTCCGCGGGGACGATACCGCGAACCTGGAGACTTTCAGCGATCGACGCGTGAATGAGCCGGCGCTGGTGGCGCTTCGCGACAAGGTTCGAGTCGTGATCGCCGAGCATACGCCGCAGACCCGCGCCCGCGTCATCGTGAAAGCGTCGGGGCGAAAATTCGATGCCGAATCGGATTCGGGAGAGCCGGCCGCAGACCTCGCGCTTCAGCGCGAGCGGCTCCTGCGCAAGTTCATGGCGAACGCCGCCCCCATCCTCGGACCCGGGGGCGCTGAGAATCTTGCTCGTGCGGCGCTGGCCGCGGACGAGGGCGGGAGCGTGCCGGAGCTGATGCGGCTCGCGGTGCCCGCATGAGAGGTCAAACACGAATGGCGATTTTCGATGCGGATGCGGCGATGGCGGCGGCGAACGGCGACCCGGAATTCCGGATCGCGGCGCGGCTATGGAACGGCGACCTGCGCTTTCAGACCGAGAACGAGACCTACCTGATGCGCGTGCGTGACGGTGCGATCGCTGAATTCCGCGCGATCGAGCCCTCGGAGGCGGACGCGATCGGGCCCTCGGTCACTATCTCCGCGCCGCGCGCGGAATGGGCGGAGTTGCTCAAGGCGCTGCCCCGTCCTTTCTTCCAGGACCTGATGGCCGCGCAATCGCGCCA
>Ga0070740_10004703_pt1 | contig 13212 bp, 15 predicted proteins | sample Coa_R2_FD_67286 | JGI IMG/M metagenome (GOLD analysis project Ga0070740, IMG submission 67286) | Surface soil microbial communities from Centralia Pennsylvania, which are recovering from an underground coalmine fire - Coalmine... | ecosystem: Environmental > Terrestrial > Soil > Unclassified ...
CGTTCTTGGCCTTCTTGGCAGGCTTGACTTTGTCGGCCGTCTTCTTGATGGCTTTCTTGGCGTGCTTGGCAGTCTTGACCGCGTGCGCGGGCTTAGCTGCCTTCATGGACTTAACCGTTTTGGCGGTCGTCTTCGCAGCCGGGTTCGCGGCCATGGCCGTGCCCGTCAGCAGAAACGCCGATGCAACGAGCGATGCGAGAATCTTCTTCAATTTGTACACCTCCTCTCCGTGGATATGCCGTACTTCGCCCCGTTTGAAGAAGCGGAGTCGAAAAGGGAACGTACGGAGCCGCCGGTCTGTTCCGCGGCCTCGCTTGCTCCCCCTTTTTTAATTGTGTAAAGCGTACGGCTCAGACGGTAGTGCCCGCCTTCACGCTCCCGAGGACTTGGGCTTCCACTTCCCGACCAGAGATCGCGAGATGACGAGCCGCTGAATCTGCTGCGTGCCCTCGTAAATCTGCGTAATTTTAGCGTCGCGCATCATCCGCTCGACCGGGTACTCGACCGAATAGCCGAAACCGCCGAGCACCTGCACGGCGTCGGTCGTCACGCTCATCGCGACGTCGCCGCACTTGAGTTTGCACATCGCCGCCCAGAGCGTGACGTCGGGCGCGCCTTGGTCGCATTTGCGGGCCGCTTCATAGAGCAGCAAACGCGCCGCTTCGACTTCCGTCTTCATGTCGGCGAGCATAAAGCCGATGCCCTGCTGCTGGCCGATGGGTTTGCCGAACGCGATGCGCTCTTGTGCGTATTTGGCCGCGTAGTCGAGTGCGCCGGCCGCAATGCCGAGCGCCTGCGCGGCGATGCCCGGACGCGACTTGTCGAGCACCTTCATCGCGATCTTGAAGCCTTCGCCTTCGGGGCCGATCATATTCTGCGCGGGCACCTGACAGTTGTCGAAGACCAGTTCGACGGTCGGCGATCCTCGAATGCCCATTTTCTTCTCGAGCTTGCCGACGGAGAAGCCCGGGAAGCCTTTCTCGACGATAAACGCGCTGATCCCCGCGGGCCCCTTCTCCGGATCCGTCACGGCGAAGACGCAAACGACGTCGGCGACGCTGCCGTTGGTAATCCAAATCTTTTGGCCGTTGAGGACCCAATTCTCGCCGCGCCGCTCGGCGCGCGTGCGCATCGATCCGGCCGCATCCGAACCGCTTCCGGCTTCGGTAAGCGCGTACGCGGCAATCCATTCGCCCGACGCCAGTTTGGGCAGATACTTCTTTTTCTGCTCCTCGCTGCCGCCGATGAGGATCGGCAGCATGCCCAGTTCCTGCACCGCGACGATGAGCGAAGAGGATGCGCAGGCTTTGGCGATCTCTTCGACGACCTTGACGTACGTTTCGAAGGTGCCCCCCAGCCCGCCGTATTCCGCCGGAATCGGTATGCCGAGCAAATCGTTCTGCGCGAACAGTTCGCGAATGTCTTGAGGGTACTCGCCGCGTTCGTCGATCTCTGCAGCGCGAGGTGCGACTTTTTCGGCAACGAGGTCGCGGACGGTGGCGAGAATCATCGCCTCCTCTTCCGACGATGCGTGATGCGGCGCGGCTACGGCCATTCCCGAATTCTCCTTGGCGGCGGATTGCGGTGCCCAGACTTCGGGAGAGGCGCCCGCGTCCCCGCTATCGCATTACTGCGCTGGTATGGACAAGGTCGTTGCATCTTGCGCCCTCGCCGTCCAAGACATTCGCAGCGGCTCGTCGCTCGCGGTCGGCGGATTCGGCCTGAGCGGCATTCCTCACAACTTGATCCAGGCGCTGCTCGAGCAAGGCGCAACCGATTTGGTCACGGTTTCGAATAATTGCGGCGTCGACGGGTGGGGCCTGGGCGTGCTGCTCGAAGGCCGGCGCATTCGCCGCACGACGGGCTCGTACGTCGGCGAGAACAAGGAGTTCGAACGGCAGTACCTGCACGGCGAACTCGAGGTCGAGCTCGTACCGCAAGGTACGCTTGCCGAACGCCTGCGCGCGGGAGGTTGCGGCATTCCGGCCTTCTACACGCCGGCCGGCGGCGGCACGGAGGTTGCAGAAGGCGGCATACCGTGGAAGTACGACGCGCAAGGCAACGTCGTCGCCGCGTCGCCGAAAAAGGAGACGCGAACGTTCAACGGACGCGAGTACGTGCTCGAAGAGGGCATCGTCTGCGACTTCGCGCTCGTCCGCGCGAGCATCGGCGACCGTCATGGGAATTTGATCTTTCACAAGGCGACGCGTAATTTCAATCCGCTCTGCGCGATGGCCGGCCGCATCACGATCGCCGAAGTCGAAGAGCTCGTCGAGCCCGGCGCGATCGACCCGGAAGACGTTCACCTTCCCGGCATCTTCGTTCAGCGCGTCGTGCACGTGGGCAGCGCCGGCAAGCGCATCGAGCGCGTGACCAACCGCAAGCGGGAGACCCGGTAGATGGCTTTATCGCGAACGCAGCTCGCCGCGCGCGTCGCTCAGGAACTGCGCGACGGGCAGTACATCAATCTAGGCATCGGTCTGCCGACGCTGATTCCGAATTATGTGCCGCAAGGCGTTACGGTCGTGCTGCAGAGCGAAAACGGCATTCTGGGAACCGGTCCGTATCCGTACGAGGGCGATGAAGATCCCGATCTCATCAACGCCGGCAAGGAGACGGTGACCGTGCTTCCAGGCGCGGTGTTCTTCGATTCGGCGCTCTCGTTCGGGATGATTCGCGGCGGCCATATCGACGTCGCCGTGCTAGGCGCGATGCAGGTTTCCGAGAAAGGCGATCTCGCCAATTGGATCATTCCCGGAAAGATGGTCAAGGGAATGGGCGGCGCGATGGACCTCGTGCACGGCGCCAAGTACGTCATCGTGATGATGGAGCACGTGGCCAAAGGCGGCGCGCATAAGATCCTCAAGGAATGTACGCTGCCTTATACCGGCCGCGCCGTCGTCAACCGCATCATCACCGACATGGCGACGATCGACGTGACGCCCGAAGGATTGGTGTTACGCGAGGTCGCTCCGGGAGTCGCAGTCGACGACGTTTTCGCCGCGACGGGTGCTCCGCTGGCCATGCCGGAGCACCCGAAGACGATGGTTATACCGCAAGGCGTCTAGTTCGAGCGCTTTAGCAGGGACCGAGCCACGTTTCGTTCGTGGTTTCGCGAAGAGTCGCGTACTTCTGGAATGCGCGCCACTGCGCGTAGTCGTCCATGCCGGATTGCCGGTCGAGGCGTTCGTGCAGCCCGATTGGAGAAGCGTTCGTCGATCCCGGATGCAAACAGATAAAGCCCGCGCTCTGTTCGAATCCGTCGCGTGAAAACGTGAGCCTGGACTGGCCGACCGGCGCGTCCCAAACGATGTAGAAGCCGCGGCTGTCCGTCACGGCTGCCGCCGAGCCCGCCGGGCCCTGCAGCGTTACGTGAACGCCCGCGAGCGGCTGGCCCGTCTGCGCGTTGACGACGCTGCCTTCGATGTATGCCGGACCCGTGGCCAGCGCCAGCGCGGGGCAGAATGCCGCGAGAAGAAGAGTGAGGAGAAAACGTCTCATGATGACCTCCGTTCACTTCTTCAACGCGCGAGCACGCCGATTTGCGACAACGATTGCGCTAACGCGCGTTTAGCAGTTCGCCAGCGTCGTCGCGTTCGTCGTTTGCATCAAACCGGACGAGTTGCGCGAACGCAGCCAGTGCGCGTACGCGCCGCTGCCCGGATCCGTCGACAGGCGCACGTCGACGACCCGTTTCATCCCGGGATGAATGCACATGCGGCCGCTCAGCGGAACGTAACCGCGGCGGGTGAACGAGATCGTGACCGGTCCGAGCGGCACGTTGAACAGGTTGAAGAAGCCCTTTGCGTCCGACGTCGTCGAGACCGAGCCCGAGCGCGAAACCGCACGCACGTGCACGGCGCCCAAGTGCGCTTTCGTGGAGAAGTCGGAGATCGTGCCCTGCACGATTGCGGTGTTGGTCTGCGCCCATGCCGACGCGGGCACGAGCATGGCGCAAGCGAGCGCCCAAGCCAAAGGTTTCATGGTTGCCCTCCCGGCTGCCGTTTACCCAGCCGGGCGGCTCTTTAGCACGGGCCCATGTAGCGGGTCGACGTCGTCTGTTCGAAGACCGGATTCTTCATCAGCGAGCTCAGGAGCACGTAACCCTGGCCGGTGTGTTCGTGCAGGTGCGTCGACACCGTCCGCGTCAGGCCCGGATAGATGCAGATCAGGTGCTCTTCGAGCATGAAGCCTTCGCGCTGAAAGGCGATGATCGCGGGTCCCGGCGGCACGTCCCACAACATGTAGAAGCCCTTTGCGTCCGTGCGCGAGGTCACGTTTCCGCTGGCCGTAACGGCCATCACCTGAACGTCGGGGATGGGCTTGCCCGTGCGGGCATCGTTGACGGTGCCTTCCACGATGGCGGTCGTAAGGTCCGCGCGGCCCTGAGCCGTAGCGAGCATCGCCAGGGTGAGAATAGCCAAGAGCCGTTTCATAAAAAGCCTCCGGTTTATAACGCTTCGGCCTGGGCAAATGCGACGCCGCTTCCCGAAATCCGTGCCGAAGCAACCGCGAGCAGCAGGGCAGTCTCCGCGATACTGGCCGCAATTGCCAGCGCCGCACCTGCCGCGGCCGAATGCAGGAGCAACGCTCCCGCCACGGCGAGCAACGCGGGGGGCAGCGCAAGCAAGTACGTCAGCAGCGCACGGACCAGCGCGAGCGGTCCGCGCTGGTCGACCGACGACGGAAAGAGCGCGTACAGCACCAAACCCACCGCTCGCAACTGAAGAACCGCGGCCGCGGCGACTGGAAACCCGGCTAAGATGAGACCAGGCGCGCGCATTGCGATTGCCCAAGCGGCAACGCCCGCACAAAGCGCGAGCGCAACGCGCCAGGACGTGCCGCACATCCATGCCAGCAAGCGCATCCAAAGCGGATCGGGGCCGATCCACCACAGCGGTTTGCGCAGATCCGCCGCCAGGCCGATCGCCGATCCCATTGCGACGAACATGACGATCAGGTTCGTCGCCATATAAGCGAAAAGCGCGGTTTCGAGCAGCGGATCCTTCGAAGCGGCTGCCATTCGACCGAAGATCGTGCCGCATACCACGCACGCGCCGGCGCCCAGGACGAAAAGCCGCTGGATCGATCCCGATCTGCGCAGCGCGAGCCACTCCTTCCAGACGATCGTCCACGAACCGCGCAGCGGTTCGCGCCCTTGCGAAGAGCCTCCGCTGCGGCGATACGCATGCTCCATCGCAAAAACCGCTCCGCCGCCGCGTTTGGCGCGCTCGCGAAACTGCGATGCGCGAATCGATGCCGCGTACAGCTCGGGTCCCAAGCCGGTGCCTACTGCGAACGAACCGCCGATCAAGAGCGCGGCGGCTCCGAAGAACGACCACACCGCCGCCGGGTTACCGCCGAAGACTGCGTTGACGGCGCGGCCCGCGCCGAGTTGCTCGATGCCGTGCGCGGCGTGGCGCATCTCCGGACCGATCAGCGTGGAGAGCAGCACGAGCAGCGGAAGCAATCCCGCTGCCGCAAGTGCGCCCGCGAAGCTCTGCGCGCTGCGCATGCCGGCGACGGCGCGCAGTTTGAGCATCGGAATGGCGATCGCCGCGGCAAGCGCCGATCCGGCAACGACCGCCAGACTCACACCCAGCACGAGGCCGCTCGCAGCGAACATGACGGTGTAGATCACGAGCGTAAACGTCATGCGTAAGATCGCGGAGGCACAGCGGCGCAGCTGCAGCCACATGACGACAAGCCGCTCGGGAATGTGCGACCGCGTGAGAAAGAGTGCCTCGGCGCTCGACGAGAACGTTCCGGCCACTCCCGACGCAGCACCGTACGCCATCACGCCCAGCAGCGTGACGTAGGCGAAGAAGATCGCGCTCGCATAGGGCTCGGCCACCGAAGCGCCGGGCAGCGCGCCGTGGTTGCGCGCGCGAAAGACCGCGATGAAAGTGAAATAGGCGAAGACGAAGAGATAGAGCAGCGCGCGCCCCGGCCTCCGCACGACGCTCTTGCAGCGGTTGACGATCTGGCGCCACTCCAGGTATGCCAGCGCCGAAAGGCCGCCGTTCATTGCGTTCAGCGCGTCAGCTCGAGGAAGACGTCTTCCGCATCGGCATGCGTTCCGGTCCGCGCTTGCAGCTCGGCGAACGTTCCGCAGCCGACGAGGCGTCCGTTCTTGAGAATGACGACCCGGTCGCAAATCGCCTGCGCTTGGGCGAGCATGTGGGTGCTGATCATGGTTGCGGCGCCCTGCGCCTGCAGCTCCGCGATGATGCCGCGCAGCTCGCGCTGTCCGAGCGGGTCGAGGCCGATCATTGGCTCGTCGAATAGGATCACCGGCGTGGCAGCGAGCACCGTCGCCGCAACCAGCGTCTTCTGACGCATGCCCTTGGAAAGCTCCGAACCGAGCACGTCGCGCTGGGAAATCATGTCGAACCGCTCGAGCAGTTCGGAGGCGCGCCTTTGCCAGCCGTCTTTCAGGCGGCAGCTCTTGGCGACGAACACCATGTGTTCCCAAACCGTGAGCATCGGATAGACGTCGGGCGTCTCGGGGATCAGCGCGACCGTCTGGCCGCGGCGGTTACCGAGCTCCGCGCCGCCCCACAGAAAGCGGCCCTCGTCGGGGCGCAGCAATCCTGCGGCGCATAAGAAGGTCGTGCTTTTTCCGGCGCCGTTGGGTCCGAGCAGTCCGACGATCTCGCCGCCGGCTACGTCAAAGGAGAGCCCGTCGACCGCCAGTTTCTTCCCGAAACGTTTGGTGAGCGCTCGAACCTCGAAGGCGGGCATCCGCCTCTATTGCCGGCGGCTTCGCGCGGTTCCCTGCGGTGCTGTGTTCAGACTCGGCTACGAGAGCAGCGTCTCGCGCTTACCGTTCCAGCCCAGCACTCGCGCGAGCATGTCGGCGCGGTTCTTGGCGCCGGTCTTTCGAAGCAGCTGCTTGACGTAATCCGCGACCGTGGTTTCGGCGATCGAGAGCGACTGCGCGATTTCGCTGCCGCTCAAACCGTTCAAGATGAGCGTCAGCACTTCGACTTCGCGCTTGGTCAATGCGTACCGTTCCGCGGTGCCGGTCAGGTCCTCGCGACGAGTTCCGTGCTCGATGAAGACCGCCACGTACGAACCGGCACTGCCGGCCAGGCGGGAGACGCGCAAGACGAGGCTCGGCACCGGCCTGATGACCGCTTCCCGCTCGTCGCCCGAGTCGCGCCAGGCGCGAACGACCTTGGCTACGGCCTCTTCCAGGATGTGGGGCAGCCGATGCTGTTCTCCCGGTGCGGGGTTGGGGACGCAGAGCAGCATGTCTGCCGCTTCCGGCTCGGCGAAAGCGATGTGCAGGCTTTCGTCGAGGAACAATACACGCGGCTTGGCGCGTCGTTTAACAATCGTTTCCAATGCGTCGTTGTCCACGGCACCCCGGCGAGAGATCCGATAGGTAGAGTGCCCTGTTTGGTACGGTGTCCGGGGCCTCCTGGCCGGGCAGGCTACGCGCTCTCGCGGAGGCGGAGTTCTTCGAAGATCAGGGCCGTCAGTGAGAGCGAGGGGCCGACGATGGGGACTGTGTGCATCAGGCAGCGGTCGCTCACGAAGCGGGTCGAGTTCGTACGCTCGTTCGCCCGCGCCAGCGCTTCCACGTCTTTGGGTAACCCGTCTTCCCCGAAAAACTCGGCGAAGAATGGATCGTCGCTCTCTTCTCGAGCTACGACGTTACATTCTTCGTCGACTATTACTACAAATCGCCGCGCGCGTCTGCGGGCCACTGCGTCCTCCACTTTATTGAAAATACTTCTCCACAAAGTAGACTGCAATAGTGGTTTGGGGCCTGTGACACGGTGTCAGTGCTACTAAAGGACTACTGCGATGGCGGGCCGCCGTCCGGGTCTTGATGACTAGCTGGAAGGGGCCGTACATACTCCTTCCTTCAGCGACCCCGCGAGAACGCGCGCTGCAAAAGTTGACGCAACTAAACTATTCCGTTGCGGAATGCGTAGATGGCGATTTGCGTTCTGGCGGTGACGTTGAGTTTGGAGAAAATGTTGGCGATGTGATTCTTGATCGTCTTATCGGAAACAAGAAGGCGTCCGGCGATCTCTTTGTTGGTTAGGCCTTCGGAGACCAGACGCACGACTTCCAGTTCGCGCGGCGAGAGTTCGCCCATTTCCGGCGAGGCGTGCTTGCGGAGCAGCAAGCCCGACAGGCGGGGATCGGCGTAGAACCCGTCGACGCCCAGGCGTTTGAGCGAGGCGATCAGTTCGGCGGGCGTGACGTCCTTGACGATGTACCCGTCGGCGCCTGCGGAGATGGCCTTCATCATGACGGTGGTGCTCAACTGCGACCCCAGGACGCAGATGCGCACGCCCGGGATGGCGGCGCGGGTACGCGCCACCGCTTCTTCAATGCCTGCGACTTCGGCGTCGCACCCGATGACGACGATGTCTGGAGCGGAGCGCTGGAGCGCTTCGGCGTCGTACGAACGGGAGTCCCCGACGATGGTCAGGCCCTCGTCCCGGTCGAGAATGCTGCACAACGCCTTGCATAAGAGCTGTTGCGATTCGATTACGTAAACGCGGTAGGACGGCGCCGTTACCTGCGCCGGTTCCTTGACTTGAAACATATGCCCCCTCAGATGTTTGGAAGGGCCGCTGTATAAGCTTGCGTCCCTCACTCACAGTTAACCAAGCCTAGTACCGATTGACTACCCTCGATTTTGGGGGGTTTTGGGTCTTTGGCACTGGCCTGCCGTAGTACCCGACTATGCCAAGGACAGGGCCGCGGCCGAACCCGGCTAAACGGCTTCCCGGAATTGCTTGCGGTACAGCCGCGCGTAGGGGCCGTTGGCGGCCAGGAGCTGCGCGTGCGTGCCCGACTCGGCGATGCGGCCGTTCTCGACCACGAAGATCACGTCGGCCGAAAGCACGGTGGAGAGGCGGTGCGCGATCACTAGGCTCGTGCGGCCGCGCATGAGCGGGACGAGCGCCGCTTGGATCGCGGCTTCGCTGTGCGAGTCGAGCGAACTGGTCGCCTCGTCCAGAATGAGGATCTTGGGGTCCTTGAGCAGGACGCGGGCGATCGCCAGGCGCTGGCGCTCGCCGCCGGAGAGCTTGTGCCCGCGTTCGCCCACCACGGTCTGGTAGCCGTCGGGCAGCGACCGGATGAACTCGTCGATGTTCGCGGCGGCTGCTGCCGCATGGATCTGATCGGCGGTGGCGTCGGGCCTGGCATAGCGAAGATTCCGCTCGACGGTGTCGTGGAACAGGTACGTCTCCTGCGTGACGATGCCGATGTCGCGGCGCAGGGCCTCGAGCGGGATGGCGCGCACGTCCTGCCCGTCGACGAGAACGCGGCCGCTCGCGGCGTCATAAAAGCGCGGAACCAGTTGCGTGATCGTGGTCTTGCCGGCTCCGGAGGGGCCGACGAACGCGGCGATTTGTCCGGGATGGACTTCGAAAGAGACGCCCCGCAATGCCTCGCGCGGTCCGCCGTAGGAGAACCGCACGTCCTCGAACCGGATGTCGCCGCGCAGCGCCGCCGGTGCGGCCGCGCCCGGGGGCTCGTACTCCTCGGTGCGCATGTCCAGATAATCGAAGATGCGTTCGAAGACGGCCAGCGCGCTGACGATCTGCACCTGAATGCCGGCCAGCGCTGCGGCCGACCCGTACAGGCGCGTTCCGATGAATTGGATGAAGGCGACGATCACGCCGATCCGCGCCAGGTCGTGCAGGGCGAGCCAGCCGCCTCCCAGCCAGACCAGTGCCGGACCGATCGTAACCATCCCCGCGATGAGCGCCATGAACCATCTGCCCACCATGGCCAGATTGATCTCCAGACGCATCAAGTCGGTGCCGGCCTTGTAGAACCGGTCGCGCTCGTACGGCTCGCGCGCGAACGATTTAATCAGGGTGATGCCCGAGATCGAGAGCGTTTCTTGCGTGATGGACTCGATCTCGTCGCGCTTTTCGCGCGTGCGTTTGCGCACGTCGTACATGCGTCTTCCGACGGGCCCGAGCGGTACGATCATCAGCGGAACGACCGGCAGCGAGATGAGCGCGAGCTTCCAGTTCCAGGCAAACATCGCGACGAGGGTCGTCAGGATCACGAAGACGTTCGTCAGGATCGTCGTCAGCGTACCCGTTACGACGTTGTCGATGTTGTCGACGTCGTTGCTCACGCGGTTCATGATCTCGCCCGTCTTCGTCCCGGTGAAGAAGGACAGGGGCATGCGGTGCAGATGCGCGACGAGGCGCGTGCGGATGTCGCGCATGATGCCTTCGCCGACGAACGAATTCAAGTAGCCTTGTGCCACGCCGATCAGCGCGGCAATGAGCGCCGATGCGAGCATGACGCCCACGTCGATCGCCAGCTCGCGCATGCTGCGGCCGGGAATCGCGCGATCGATGATTCTAGCGGTAACGAATCCGGGAACCAGGCCGAGCGCGGATGCGGCCAGGATGCACCCGAGCACGAAGGCTTCCTGCTTCCAATAGGGCGCAAAAAGCGCACCGATGCGCTTCCAGTCGATGCGCTTGCGAATCTGCGGTTTGTCGGGCCGGTTCATCGCCGACCACATCAGCCCGTACGGGTGCATCGACCGCGGGCCTAATGCGGGACGGTGATTTGGTGCAGCGTGACTTGGTTGCCTTCGGGATCGTGAAAGGATCCGAGCTTGCAAACGCCCGTGTCGTGGATGCGCTCCGTGCGCACGTTCTTGGAACGCAGTTCGGCGAACGCCTTTTCGATGTCCGGCACTTCGAACGCCACCATGCCGCCGCCGCGCGCCGAGCCGGCCCATTCCTCGGTCATGACGGCGAACCAGCCCGAACCGACCTTCGCCTCGGCATATTTCTCGACGCCGTTCTCTTCGAACGGGCGCCCGAACTCGAAGCCCAACGCGTCGGCGTAAAAGGCGCGCAGTGCCGCTACATCCTTTGCGGGATAGGCGACGAAGGCAAAGTCGGTGACCATATTACTTCTTTCCGTTTCGGATGGCTGCCAGTTCGCGGAAGAGCTTCTTCTCTTTTTCGCTCAGATCCGTCGGCAGCTGGCCGATGAGCCGCACGTACTGGTCGCCCGCTCCGCCGTCGCGAACCTTGGGCATGCCCTTACCGCCCAAACGCAACAGACGGTTGTTCTGCGTTCCGGCGGGGACGGTCATCGTCACTTGACCGCCCATGGTCGGGACTTTAACGTCGCCGCCGAGCACGAGGTCGTAGACGTTCACGGGAAGATCGACGTACAGATCGTCGCCCTTCCGCTTGTAGGTGGGATCGTCCAGGATCTTGACGATTAAAAAGAGATCGCCGTTGGGACCGCCTGCAACGCCGCTGCCGCCCTGCCCCGCAAGGCGGATGCGCTGTCCTTCGGCTATGCCTTTGGGAATAGTCACTTCGAACTTCTTGGTCGAGATGATCCGTCCGGTGCCGTGGCAGTGCGTGCAGAGCGAGCCGCGATCCGTGCCGGTCCCCCGGCAGCGCGAACAGACGTCTTCGAGCTGCAGCGAAACCGCTTTCTTGCCGCCGTCGTAGACGTCGCGCAGCGAGAGCTCGATCGTCGTCTCCAAATCCTGTCCGCGCTGCGCGAAACCGGTGGATTGAGCCGTATTGCGCCGTCCGATTCCCGAAAAGAACATGTCGAAGAAATCGGAGAAGCCGCTCGGCCCCGCACCCGCGCCCGAGCCGCCCATGTCGCCGAAATTGAAGTTGAACGTTTCGCTTTGAGCGTTGCGGTAGCGGCGCTGCTGCTCGGCTTGCCGTGCGGCTTGCTGCCAATTGCTGCCGAGCATGTCGTACTTTCGGCGTTTGTCCGGGTCGCCCAGGACTTCGTAGGCCTCCTGGATCTCCTTGAACTTCTCTTCGGCGGCTTGCTGGTTTTGCGGATTTGCGTCGGGGTGCCACTTGCGCGCAAGCCGCCGGTACGCGGACTTTACGTCCTTCTCGGCGGCGTTTTTTGGAACGCCCAGGATCTGATAGTAGTCCTTGTAGTTCATTCAGCGGCGCGTTTGGCGACGATCACTTTGGCGGGACGCAGCAGCTCGTCGCCGATCGTGTAGCCTTTCTGCGCCTCTTCCAGAACGGTGTCGTCTTGCACGCCGTCGACGTTCTGCGTCCCGATTGCCTCGGCGATTGCAGGGTCGAAGGGTTTGCCCTTGAGCTCGATGGGCTTGACCGACGCCATCGTGAGCACGTTCTCGAACTGGCGCAGCGTATTTTGAAGCCCGCTGCGAAGCGCTTCGGCGTTCTCTCCGTTATAGCTGAGCGCCCGTTCGAAGTTGTCGAGTACGGGAAGGATCTGCAGTAATACTTTGCGCTCGCCCGCGGTCGAAAGCTCGCGGTACGAACGCTCCATCCGCTTTTTATAGTTTTCGAAGTCCGCCATCGCCAGCAGAAACTTGTTGTAGTTGTCGTCCGCGCGCGCCGTCTGCTCGGCCAGCTGCGATTCCAGTTCGGCGATAGAGCGTGCCGAGCTCTCGCCGTTCTCGGCCGCCGCGGGGACGTCTGCTTCGGTCGTGTATTCTTCTTGCATAGTCATATTCAGAACGCGCCCGGACGAGCTCGGTGTGCGAACTCGTCCGGGCGCCGTTCCTTATTTGGCCTCTTTGAACTCCGCGTCGATGACGTCGTCGGGCTGTTGTGCCGAACCCGCGCCGTCGGCGGATTGACCCGCCGCGCCGTCTTCGGCCTGTTCGCCCTGCGCCGCACCGTTCGCGCCGGCAGCCGTCTTTTGATAGAGCAGCTCGGCCATTTTGTAGCTGGCCTGCTGCAGACGTTCGATGGCGGGCTTAATCTCCGCGATCGTGCCGTTCTCGCTCACGCGTTTGAGTTCCGAAAGCGCGCTCTCGACTTCGCCGCGTGCGCCGGCGTCGAGTTTCTCGCCGACTTCCTTGAGCGATTTTTCGGTCGAGTAAATGAGGCTCGATGCTTGATTGCGCACCTCGGCCTCTTCGCGCTTGGCTTTATCCGTCGCGGCCTGGAGCTCCGCATCCTTGACCATGCGCTCCACCTCGTCTTTGGACAGGTTGGTGGAAGCGGTGATCGTGATCTGCTGCTCCTTGCCCGTCCCCAGATCCTTGGCGCTCACGTTCACGATGCCGTTTGCATCGATGTTGAAGCTGACCTCGATCTGCGGCACGCCGCGCGGCGCTGCGGGGATCCCCTCGAGGCGGAAACGTCCCAGCGTCTTATTGTCGGGCGCCATCGGGCGTTCGCCTTGGAGCACGTGGATGTCGACCGACGTTTGGCCGTCTTCGGCAGTCGTAAAGAC
>Ga0070740_10004706_pt1 | contig 13191 bp, 15 predicted proteins | sample Coa_R2_FD_67286 | JGI IMG/M metagenome (GOLD analysis project Ga0070740, IMG submission 67286) | Surface soil microbial communities from Centralia Pennsylvania, which are recovering from an underground coalmine fire - Coalmine... | ecosystem: Environmental > Terrestrial > Soil > Unclassified ...
CAGACAAGGTCGCGCGCCGCAGCGCCATAGCCAGACTATGGTCAAGGCGCGCGCCGCAGTATGGCGGCCGCTGCGGAGCAACCCGAAGGGCCGTGGCCCTTTGCCCGCAGGGCTGCGTCATCACTCGTCGCTGTATCGACATACACCTTCCTCGTTCTTTCTTGCCCTGCAGGCAAAGGGCCGACGGCGCGACTGGTTGACATCGCATCAGCAGGCCCTGACGTGATTGTTCCGCGCTATCGCATCAGCGCCTCCACCATTCCCGGCGCCGGACTCGGATTGTTCCTTGAAGAGCCGGTGCAACGCGGACGCGTGGTGATCGCTCCGGACGGTGTCGGCAGCACGCACAGCGTCGAGCAGTTGCGCGACGTTCCGGAGCTCACCGCGCAATTGCACACGGCGGTGCGCTGGTTCGAGAACCACTACACGCTGTCGCCGAACTGGCCGGACGAGTGCTACGTCAATCACGATTTCAAACCGAACGGTTTGTGGCATCTGGGCTTCGTGTTCGCAGCCCGCGATCTTGCCGCCGGCGAGGAGTTGACGGTCGACTACCGCCATCTGCTGGGTCCCGGTGAGGAGGAAAATTTCCGCGATGCACGCTCCGGCGCGCCGATCGTGGGCCTGCCCTGGCGCGAAAGCCTGCTGGCGACCAGCCGGGCTCTCGCGGAATTGCTGGCTTGAGCCGCCGATGAGTACGCAGGTGTTGCAGTCCTTGCCCGCATCTTCGCGTTGCGTCGAGCGCTGGGCCAATGGTTCGGGGCAAACGGAGGTACTGCTGCGCGAGCCGGACGACGCGAACTGGCGCGTTCGCATCAGCATCGCGCGGGTGGAGCAGGAGGGCCCGTTTTCGGAATTGCCGGAGGCGCAACGCCTGCTGGTGCCGCTGGATGCGCCGATGGAATTGCGATTTTCCGGAGGCCGCGTGCAGCGCGCAGACCGTTTCGGCGTGTTGCGCTTCGACGGCGCGCCCGCTCCGTTCGGTGTATTGCCCGAAGGCCCGACACGCGATTTCAATCTGATGCTGCGAAACGGCGCGCGCGGCGAGCTGTTCGCGCGCACGCTGGTCGATTCGCTGATGCTGCTGCCGGAACCCGGGGTGCACTGGCTGGTCTACGTCAATCGCGGCCGCGCGCAGATCGTTTGCGGCGGCGCTTCGTTGTCGCTGGATCCCGACGAGGCCGTGCTGCTGGCGTTCCCGCCGCAAAGTGCTGCACGTGCCGCCATCGAGGGCGGCGGCGAACTGGTCTTGGTGAAGCTGTGTGGAAGCCGAGATTCGGCATTGGAGATTCGGGATTCGCAACCGCAAAAGGCATAAGATTCGGCTGCCGTTTCTGGTCCAATCTCAAATCCCGAATCCCGAATCCCGCATATGCGCATCCTGGTCGTCGAAGATGATGCCGCCATCGCCGATGCGGTGTGCGATGCGCTGAAGCGCGGCGGACACAGCGTCGATCACCTCGCCGACGGCCGGCAGGCCTTGACCGCGCTGCGGGAACACGCCTTCGCGCTGGTGGTGCTCGATCTGGGTCTGCCCGGCGCCGAAGGCGGCGACATCCTGCGCAAGTTGCGCTCCGACGCCGACCCGGTGCCGGTGCTGGTGATCACCGCGCGCGAGGAACTGGATCAGCGCGTACGCGCGTTGGATCTCGGCGCCGACGATTACCTGGTGAAACCGTTCGCGTTGGCCGAATTCGAGGCGCGCGTGCGCGCGCTGCTGCGCCGCCGCGCATCGCAGGGCGTGCCGCTGCTGCGCATCGGCGATCTTTCGATCGACCTCGCCGGCCGTCGCGCGCTGCTGGAGGGCACACCGCTGGAACTCACGGCACGCGAGTTCGGCTTGCTGGAAGCGCTGCTGCCGCGGCGTGGCCGCGTCACCAGCCGCGAGCAGTTGATCGAGACCTTGTGCAAGTGGGACGAGACCCTGTCCGACAACGGGCTCGACATCGCGGTGTATCGCCTGCGGCGAAAACTGGCCGGCAGCGGAGTTCAACTGCGCACAGTGCGAGGTTTGGGTTACCTCCTCGAAGAAGGCGATGGCGCTGAATAGCCCCAGCCTGCGACGGCGGCTGCTGCTGTTCGTCGCGCTGCCGCTTTCCGCGGTCCTGGTTTGCGGTGCCGCTCTCACCTACGGACTCGGTCTGTATTACGCCAACCGCGTTTACGACCGCTGGCTGCTGGATTCCGCGCGCGCGCTGGGACAACTGGTCAACAGCGATGCGGGACGCAACGAGTTGTCGGACCAGGCGCGCATCCTGCTGCAATACGATCCCTTCGACCGCGTGGTATACGCGGTGCGCAGTACGCGCTACGGATTGCTGGCCGGCGACAAGTCGCTGCCGCAGCCGAAAGCCGTTGCGCCGCAACCCGATCCGATCTACACCAGTTTCGAAGTGGGCGATCACACCATGCGGATGGTGTCGGTGTTGATCGCAAATCAGGACGATCCGCGCGACACGCTGGTGGTCTCCGCGGCCGAAACCGTGCGCAAACGCCACCTGCTTGCGCGGGAACTGTTGACCGCGACGGTGCCGATCGAGCTGGCGCTGATCGTGCTGGCGATGGGACTGGTGTGGTTGGGCGTGAATTACGGATTGCGCGTGCTGGATCCGCTGGCGCGCGAACTCCGCCTGCGTCATGCGGGCGATCTTTCGCCGTTGCGCACCAGCGACGTGCCGATGGAAGTGCAGCCGCTGGTGACGACCATCGATGCGCTGCTCGGCCGCGTGGAAAGAATGCTGGCGCAGCAGCAGCGCTTCATCGCCGATGCCGCGCATCAGTTGCGCACGCCGCTGGCCGGCTTGCGGCTGCAAGCCGAACGCGCGCTGGCCGATCCGCGCCCGGAAACGGTGCGCGACGCATTGATGCACGTCGAACGCCTGTCCGCCGGCACCGCGCGCGCGGCCGGGCAATTGCTGGCGCTGGCGCGTGCGCAAGCGCCCGACGAAGCGCTCGGTGCGGCGAGGAACCTGGATTTCGCCGAACTGGTGCGGGACGAAGTCGCGGCGCGAGTACCGGAGGCGCTGTCGCAGAATGCCGACCTCGGTTACAGCGGTCCGGCACATGGCGTCCGCGTACTGGGCGACGCGGCGCTGCTGCGCGAACTGCTGGGCAATCTGATCGACAACGCGCTGCGCTACGGCCGGCGCGATGGCGTGGTGACCGTGTCGCTGCAGGGAAGCGGTGACGGCGAAGCGTTGTTGACCATCAGCGACGACGGACCGGGTGTCCCCGAACACTTGTGGCCGCGGCTGGGCGAACGCTTCTTCCGTGTCGACGGCAACGCGTCCGACAGAATCGGCCGCGCCGGCAGCGGACTGGGACTTGCGATCGTGCGCGAAATCGCCGAACGCCACGGCGCCACGGTCGATTTCGGCGCGGGCGCGGAGGGCCGCGGATTGCGGGTGGAAGTGCGGTTCCCTGCCGGCGATTGAAGCGCCGGACTGCGCATCATCGGTCGTCGCGCGTGCAGATCATCCCGTTCTCGACGCGCACCGGAAACACTTCGATCGGCACCACCGCCGGCGGAGCGGTGACGGAGCCATCGCGCAGGTCGAAACGCGCGCCGTGACGCGGGCATTCCACTTCGAAACCGTGCAGCTCGCCGCCGGCCAGTTCGCCACCGTCGTGCGTGCAGGTGTCCTCCACCGCGTAGTACTCGCCCTCGATGTTGTACACCGCGATCGCGGTGTCGCCGTCCCACACTACACGAAATTCGCCGGGCAGCAGTTCTGAAATGGAGCAGACGGGGACCCAATCCGTCATGCGGCGTTTCCGTTCAGCGGCTTCGCCAGCCACTCGAAACGCAAGTCGGGCCTTTTCGGGATGCCGAATCTCTCGTCGCCATACGGAAACGGCTTGTACTCGCCCGTGCGGCGATAACCGCGGCGTTCGTACCACGCAATCAGCGCGTCGCGGACGTCGATCACGCTCATGCGCATCTGTTTGGCATGCCATTCCTCGCGCGCGACACGTTCGGCTTCGGCCAGCAGCGCGCGGCCGATGCCGGCGCCCTGCAGATTCGGCCGCACCGAAAACATGCCGAAATAACCACTCGTCACGCCATCGTGATTCTGCTTTTCGAGCAGACAGCAGGCGAGCAATTCGCCGCCGCGCTCAGCCAGCAAGATGCACGCGTCGTCACGAGCAATCAATTCCGTGACCTCTTCGAGATCGGTACGTTGGCCATCCAGGAAATCCGCTTCGGTGGTCCAACCCGCGCGGCTGGTGTCGCCCCGGTATGCCGATTCGGTCAGTGCGACGATCGCTGCCACGTCGCCGGTTGTGGCACGGCGGAACGTCAGCGTGCTTTCATTGCCGATGGTGTTCATCATTCAGGCGAGCAGCTTGCGCACGCGCGCGATCGCGGCAACCAGCGCATTGATTTCCTCGAAGGTGTTCCAGAACGCCAGCGACGCGCGCGCGGTGGCCGGCACACCGTAGAACTGCATCAGCGGATGCGCACAGTGATGACCCGATCGCACGGCGATGCCTTCCTGATCCAGCAAAGTCGCGAGATCGTGCGCGTGCACGCCGTCGATCAGGAACGAAATCACCGCGGCTTTGTCAGGCGCGGTGCCGATGATGCGCAAACCGGGCACTTGCTCCAGCGCCTGCGTCGCGTAATCGAGCAACTCGCGTTCGCGCGCGGCGATGTTTGTCATGCCGATGTCTTGCAGGTAATCCACGGCCGCGCCGAGCCCTGCGAAACCGGCGATGTTGGGCGTGCCCGCTTCGAACTTGTGTGGCGGATCGGCGAACGTGGTGCCGGAAAATTTCACTTCGCGGATCATCTCGCCGCCCCCGAAGAACGGCGGCATGGCTTCGAGATGTTCGCGTTTCGCCCACAGCGCGCCGGTGCCGGTCGGTCCGCACATCTTGTGCCCGGTGATCGCGTAGAAGTCGCAACCGATCGACGCGATATCCAGCGGCAGGTGCGGCGCGGCCTGCGAGCCGTCGATCAGCAGCGGAATGCCACGGCGACGGCATTCGCGCGCCAGCTCCTTCACGGGATTGACGGTGCCGAGCACGTTGGAGACATGCGTGATGCAGGCGAGCTTCACTTCGCCCGTCAACGCTTCCACGAATTTCTCGACGATCAGTTCGCCGCTTTCGGTGATCGGTGCGACTTTCAAGTGCGCGCCGGTTCGTTCGCACACCAGTTGCCACGGCACGATGTTGGCGTGGTGCTCCATCGTCGTGACGAGGATCGCATCGCCGGGTTTCAAACGCGGCAGCGCGTAGCTGTACGCGACCAGATTGATCGCCTGCGTAGTGCCGGAAGTCAGCACGATCTCATTGCGGTGCACGCCCAGAAACGACGCCAGCTTGTTGCGCGCACCTTCGTACAACGCAGTGGATTCGCTGCCGAGCTGATGCACCGCACGCGATACGTTGGCGTTGTGTTCGCGATAGAAGCGATCCACCGCCTCGATCACCCGGCGCGGTTTCTGCGACGTGTTGGCGCTGTCCAGATACACCAGCGGCTTGCCGTGCACGGTGCGCGCGAGCAACGGGAAATCGGCCCGAATGCGCGCCCAGTCGACTCCCTCCGCGACAAGCGGGAGACGGGCAAGGGGGCGTTCGACCGGCGCGCTCATGTTTCATCCTCTCGCGGCAAATGCGCCAGCAACAGCGCATCGCAATGTTCGTGCAACTCATTCGGTTCGATGCCGCTCAATGCCACCGCGCAGAACGCGCGCACCAGCAGCATCCGCGCGGCTTCCGCCGGCAGTCCGCGCGAGCGCAGATAGAACAGCGCGCGCTCGTCCAGTTGCCCGACCGTCGCACCGTGCGCGGCTTTCACTTCATCCACATGGATCTCCAGCGCCGGACGCGTGTCGATCTCGGCGCCTTCCGACAGCAACAAGTTCTTGTTCGACAACTGCGCATCCGCTCCATCGGCGCCTTGCCGCACCGTGATCGCGCCGTGGAACACGCCACGCGCCCGGCCATCCGCCACGCCGCGCCAGAGCGAATCGCTCGTGGTGTCGCGGCCGCGATGCTCGATCAGCAATTCGGTGTCTGCATGCTGGCGGCTACGCAAAGCGTACGCGCCACGCGTATCCACGCGTGAACGATCGCCATCCAGCGCGATCCGGATTTCGTGACGTGCCAACGCGCCGCCGAGTTCCAGCGCGTGCAATGCCAGTTGCGCATCTTCGTGCAAATGGAACTCGCCGTGGCGAAGCAGCGTCGCGCCGGCGGAAGCATCCTGCAATGTCAGCAGATCGAGTCGCGCATTCTTTTGCAGCATGTATTCGCAGGCGAGATTGGCGAAGTGTGCGTGCTCGCCCGCGGCGGCGTCATGCTCGACGATGTGCAAGCGCGCGCCTTCGCCCAGTTCGATGAAACTGCGCGCGTGCCAGGCGACAATGGAATCCGCCGGCGCGCCGAGGTGCACGATGTGCAGCGGCTTTTCGATCTCCGCGCCGGAAGCGACGCGCACCAGCGCGCCATCGGCCGCCAGCGCGGCGTTCAATGAGACGAACGCATCGCGTGATTCCTGTACGCGGCGCGACAGCAGAAAACGCAAAGGCTCCGGATTTTCCGCCAGCGCGCGCGACAACGGCTGCACGCTCAAGCCTTGCGGCAAGTCGTTCAACCGGGACAGATCGGCGCGGAATACGCCGTTGACGAGCACCAATTGCGGCCCGTCGATGCCCGGCAATGCGAATGCACTTCCATCGACGATGCGCGTCGACGCATTTTCATCGCGTGCCGCATAACCTCGCTGCTCCAGCGCGCGCAGCGCGGTGTATTTCCACAATTCGTGGCGCGCGTTCGGCAGACCCGCGGACAGGAACGTCTGCATCGCCTCTCGCCGCGCGGCATCCAGCCATGCGATGCCGCTGGCCGGTAAAGCCGCAGCGCGCATGGACTCGATGAAAGGTGCGACGACTGCGCTCATACCGCCGCCTCGGCCGGTTTGCGCTCGCGCACCCAGGCGTAACCGTGCGCCTCCAGTTCCTGCGCGAGTTGCGCGCCGCCGCTTTCGACGATGCGGCCATCCGCCAGCACGTGCACGAAATCCGGCACGATGTAATCCAATAGCCTCTGGTAATGCGTGATCACGATGAAGGCACGCTTCGGATCGCGCAGCGCATTCACGCCTTCGGCGACCTGTTTCAGCGCGTCGATGTCGAGGCCCGAATCGGTCTCGTCCAGGATTGCGAGCTTCGGTTCCAGCACGGCCATCTGGAAAATCTCGTTGCGCTTCTTCTCGCCGCCGGAAAAACCTTCGTTGACCGCGCGGTTCATCAACTCGGGCGGCAACTGCATCACCTTCAGCTTCTCGCGCACGAGTTGCAGGAATTCGCGCGAATCGAGTTCGGATTCGCCGCGCGCCTTGCGCTGCGCGTTCAACGCCGCGCGCAGGAAATAGGTGTTGTTGACGCCGGGAATCTCGACCGGGTACTGGAACGCCAGGAACACGCCCGCCGCCGCGCGCACTTCCGGTTCCAGTTGCAACAGGTCGCGTCCTTCGTACGCGACCGAACCCTGCGTCACCTCGTAGCCGGAACGGCCGGCCAGGACGTTGCCCAGCGTGGACTTGCCCGCGCCGTTGGGCCCCATGATCGCGTGCACCTCGCCGGCGTTCACCTGCAGCGAGAGGCCTTTCAGGATCTCGCGCCCGCCGATGCGGACGTGGAGGTTATGGATTTTCAGCACGTAAAGTTCCTCAGCCTATTGCACCTTCGAGACTCACGTCCAGCAGCTTCTTCGCCTCCACCGCAAATTCCATCGGCAGTTCGCGGAACACCTGCTTGCAGAAGCCGTCCACGATCATCGAAACCGCGTTTTCCTCGTCCAGTCCGCGCGAGCGGCAGTAGAACAACTGCTCGTCGGAAATCTTCGACGTGGTCGCTTCGTGTTCGACGATCGCGCTCGGGTTCTTCACTTCCATGTACGGAAATGTATGCGCACCGCACTTCTTGCCGATCAGCAGCGAGTCGCATTGCGTGTAGTTGCGAGCATTCGTCGCGTTCTTCTCGATCTTCACCAGGCCGCGATAGGTGTTCTGGCCGTGACCGGCGCTGATGCCTTTCGACACGATCTTGCTGCGCGTGTCGCGTCCGATATGGATCATCTTGGTGCCGGTGTCGGCCTGCTGGCGATGGTGCGTCAGCGCCACCGAGTTGAACTCGCCGACGCTGCGATCGCCGCGCAGGATGCAGGAAGGATACTTCCAGGTGATCGCGGAACCGGTTTCCACCTGCGTCCAGGAAATGCGCGAATCGTCGCCGCGGCAGTCGCCGCGCTTGGTGACGAAGTTGTAGATGCCGCCCTTTCCGTTCTCGTCACCGGGATACCAGTTCTGCACGGTCGAATACTTGATGTTGGCGCGCTCCAGCGCCACCAGTTCCACCACCGCCGCGTGCAACTGGTTCTCGTCGCGCATCGGCGCGGTGCAGCCTTCAAGATAGGAAACGCTGGCGCCCTCTTCCGCGACGATCAGCGTGCGCTCGAACTGGCCGGTGTGACCGGCGTTGATGCGGAAGTACGTGGAGAGTTCCATCGGGCAGCGCACGCCCTTCGGGATGAACACGAACGAGCCGTCGGAGAACACCGCTGAGTTCAGCGCGGCGAAGAAGTTGTCGCGCTGCGGTACCACCGAGCCAAGATATTGCTTGACGATTTCAGGATGTTCGCGGATCGCCTCGCTCATCGAGCAAAAGATCACGCCCGCTTTCGCCAGTTCTTCGCGGAACGTGGTGCCGACCGATACCGAATCGAACACGGCATCCACCGCCACGCCCGCCAGCCGCGCGCGTTCGTGCAGCGGCACGCCCAGCTTGTCGTAGGTTTCCAGCAATTTCGGATCGACTTCCGCCAGCGACTTCGGCGCTTTCTTCGGCGCCGCGTAATAGCTGATCGCCTGGAAGTCGATCGGCGCGATGTTGAGCTTGGCCCAAGTCGGCGGCGTCATCGTCAGCCAGTGCCGATACGCTTCCAGCCGCCATTGCGTCATCCATTCCGGTTCGCGCTTGCGCGCCGAGAGCGCGCGGATGACTTCTTCGTTCAAGCCCGGCGGCAGCGAATCGGTTTCGATGTCGGTGACGAAACCGGCGCTGTAGCGGCGGTTCAGCAGTTGCTGCAGGTCGGTGCGTTCGGTCGCCATGTCATGCTCCCGCACGTGGGCGCACCGCGCGTTTTGGAATCGGCCGCAGCATGTCGGCAAGGCTGACCGCGCGCAGCGCGGCATCCACCGCGCCGCCCACACTGCGCCAGCCGTGCGAGACATCGCAATGCGCTTCGCGATCGCAACCCGCCGCGCAGCAATCGGTCATGCCGATCGGACCGTCCAGCGCTTCGACGATTTCCGCCAGCGTGATCTCGCCGGGCGCACGCGAAAGACGATAACCGCCGGCCGCGCCGCGGAAGGACTCGACCAGATTGGCGTGCGCGAGTTGCTTCAGCAGCTTGCTGACCGTGGGCAACTCCAGCCGCGTGGCTTCGGCGATCTGCACGGCCGACAGCACCTCGCGCGGCTGGCGCGCGAGGCAGGTCATCACCACGGAAGCGTAGTCGGCGAGCCGGCTGACCCGAAGCACAATGCGAATCCTCGAATAGGGACTGAAATGGTACTATTTCGCGGCGTGCGACGCAATTCGCGCGATTCTTTGGATTCAGATCATCGCCGCCACGTGCGCCACCGTGCATTCGCGCAGCGCGCCCAGGTCGTAGCCGCCTTCCAGCGCAGAAACCATGCGGCCCTGCGCGTGGGTGCCGGCCAGCACGCACAAACGTTGCGTGATCCAGGCGTAGTCATCGGAGTCGAGTTGCAATTGCGCCAGCGGATCGTTGCGGTGCGCATCGAATCCCGCAGAGATCAGCAGCAGTTGCGGACGATGCGCGTCCAGCGCGGGCAGCAGGATTTCATCCCACGCGGCGCGGAATTCGCCCGAACCCGCGCCGGGCGGCAACGGCGCGTTGACGATGTTGCCGGCGCCGCGTTCGTTGCGCGAACCCGTGCCGGGATACAGCGGCATCTGGTGGCTGGAGAGATACAGCACGCGCGGCTCGTTCCAGAAGATGTCCTGCGTGCCGTTGCCGTGGTGCACGTCGAAGTCGATCACCGTCGCACGCTCGAGGCCTTGCTGTTCCAGCGCGTGCGCAGCCGCGACCGCGACGCTGTTGAAGATGCAGAAGCCCATCGCTGTGTCGCGCGTGGCGTGGTGACCGGGCGGTCGCACCGCGCAGAACGCACGCTGTGTTTTTCCATCCATGACGTCATCGACTGCCGCACACACCGCGCCGGCCGCACGTAGCGCGGCTTCCAGCGAATCCGGCGACATCACCGTATCTGGATCGAGACGCAGTGAATGTCCTTCGTTGGCAAAGATGCTTTCGATGTACGCGGCATCGTGCACGCGCAGCAGTTGCTCACCGGTGGCGCGTGGCGCTTCGACCCATTCGATGTTTGCGAAACGCGGATAATCCAGCGCCTCCAGCACCGCACGCAATCGGGCCGGCGACTCGGGATGTCCGAAACCCGTGTCGTGCTGCAGGCAGGCCGGATGGGAATAGATGCGAATCGAGGTAATCATCGCGAACCAGGACCGTTCGCTCTGAGGTATCGAAGGGCGAACGTCGGCACCTTGAACTCCAGTTCGTGGTTCGATACCTCACCACGAGCGGAGAATTGCGGCTAAGTTTTATTTTTGGCGCGCCTTTCGTGCTGCCACAGCACCTCGCCATACCCGCTTGCTCGCGCGAGCACGCGCGCCAGCACGAACAGCAGGTCGGAAAGACGATTGAGGTAACGGATCACCTGTGGCCGCACGGTTTCTTCGCACGAAAGCGTCACCACGCGGCGCTCTGCGCGGCGGCATATCGTCCGCACGACATGACACTGCGCTGCGGCCATGCCGCCGCCGGGCAGAATGAATTCCTTCAGCGGCGGCAGATCGATATTGAATTGATCGAGCGTGGTTTCGAGCCGCGCGATGTCGGCATCCTCGATCATCGCCATGCCGGGAATGCACAGCTCGCCGCCGAGGTCGAACAGGTCGTGCTGGACCTGTGTCAGTGTCTCGATCACCGGCAGCGGCAGATCCGGCACCGCAAGCAGCACGCCGAGTGCGCTGTTCAATTCGTCGACGGTGCCGTAGGCCTCGACGCGCGCGGAATCTTTGTTGGTACGCGTGCCGTCACCGAGGCCGGTCGTGCCATCGTCACCCGTGCGCGTGTAGATTTTCGAGAGGCGGTTGCCCATCGCGGGCGTGAACTACGCGGTCGCAACCCGCAGGGCAGACCAGCGCCGGCTCAGCAGTGCGAATCCGCCGAACAGCAGTCCGCTCCACAGCACCGTGCCGGGCAGCGAACCGTATTCGTAGAACGGCCAGCCGGCCACATAGCACGTCATCAGTCCGGCGAAGCTGTGCGGATACATGGTGCCGGTCAGCCAGACGAAGAAGTTGGTGACGAGATAGAAACCGGTCGCGCTGACGACGGCGGCGATCAGCACGTTCAGCGCGCGCGCGCGGCCGCGCAGCGAGAAGCCGGCGAACGCGGTCAGTGCCACGCAGCCGTACACCACGATCATCATCGCGCCGTAGAAACCGATCACCGCATCGGCGACCAGCAGCGCCAGCAACGGCACGACCACTGCGAGCCGCTTGTCCGCGAAATACGCGCCGCCGAACAGCGCCATCGCTTCCACCGGTGTGAAATTCCACGGCAGCGCACCCGCCGCGTAGTGCACCAGCAGCCGGTAACCGGCGGCGAACGCGATCATCGCGCACAACACCAGGTTGCGCGGCGTGAACAGAGCGGATTCGTGAGTGCGCAGCATGGCGAACATCCTCGAAGGGCGTGAGATAGCTTAGCGCAAAGCGCGTTGTTTAAGGAATCGAGTCACCAGGAGGCAGCGCTATCCCGCTCACTCGCAGATTGTTGACCGCGTCTGCGTCGTTCACATACATCTCGATGTCTCCAATGCCTCCCGAATCCACGTAGTCGCTTGAAATATGAAAATGTTGATCGGGGTTGTTGCGAAGGGCCGTGAGTAACGCGATCAGACGGTCAATTTCAGCCTGAGATACACCAAGACTTACGCCATACCAGCCGTTATTCCAGTCTTTGATTTCGCCGTGCATGACATAAGTCCCGATCGTCTGTTACCGGTATCATCACACGATGCGTGAGCGCACGGACATTCTGATCGTCGGCGGCGGCCTGGTGGGCGCCAGTCTGGCGATCGCGCTGGATGCGGCGGGCCGCAGCGCCACGTTGGTCGAGGCCGCCGCGCCGCGTGCACCGGCGCAACCCAGCTATGACGAGCGCAATCTGGCGTTGGCACGTGCAACCGTGAACGCACTTACGAACTTGGGCGTGTTGCAGTACGCGCAAGGCGCCGCGCCGATTACGCGATTGCATGTCAGCCGCGCGGGAGAATTCGGCGCGGCGCGAGTATCGGCGCACGAAACAGGCGTCGATGCGCTGGGCGCGACACTGCCCGCACGCGAACTCGGCAATGCGCTGGAACAGCGATTGCGCGAGTGCAGGCATATCACGCGATTGATGCCGGCGAAGCTGGAGAAGTTGCAATCGATCGAAAACGGCTGGTGCGCGACCCTCCGCATCGGCGATGAAATCCGCAAAATAGAAACGAAACTGCTGGTCGGCGCCGACGGCAGCGATTCGTTCGTGCGCGCGCAGGTCGGCATGGGCGTAGACGAACACGATTACGCGCAAAGCCTGATCGTCTGCACGATCACGCCGGAGCGCGATCCGGACCGCTGCGCTTTCGAACGGTTCTCCAACGAGGGCCCGGTTGCGTTGCTGCCGCTGCCGAACCGACGTTGCGGATTGGTATTGACCGTTGCTTCCGATCGAACCGATGCGGTGCTCGCTTTGAGCGATGAGGAATTCACCGTGTTGGCACAGCGGCGCTTCGGCTGGAAACTCGGACGACTGACGCGGCCCGGCAAGCGGCAGGCGCATCGCGCGCGCCGCGTGCTGGCGCAATCGCTGATCGCGCCGCGCGCGGTGGTGATCGGCAACGCCGCGCAAACCGTGCACCCGATCGGCGCGCAGGGCTTCAATCTCGGATTGCGCGATGCGCTGACGTTGGCGGAACTGATCGCGGATGCGGATGATCCCGGCGCACCGGAACTGCTGCGCGGATACACCGCGCGCCGGAAGCCCGATCGCGAAGGCGTGCTGACCTTCAGTCACGGCTTGATT
>Ga0070740_10004708_pt1 | contig 13182 bp, 12 predicted proteins | sample Coa_R2_FD_67286 | JGI IMG/M metagenome (GOLD analysis project Ga0070740, IMG submission 67286) | Surface soil microbial communities from Centralia Pennsylvania, which are recovering from an underground coalmine fire - Coalmine... | ecosystem: Environmental > Terrestrial > Soil > Unclassified ...
CAAAATAACCTCTTTTTTTAGGATAGCCTAAGGGTTTCTATTAGTCAAAAGGGTATAGGGCTGTTTTATGCTGGGAATGGCTTTTAGGAAAGCTCTTTTTTGGGGTCGCTGACCTTAAGGCTTTGCTTTTTGATCCATAATTATGTAATGCTAAGACTAGTATTGAAAAGTGGTTTAATAATGTAGGTAAACCTTATAGGAGTATACTATGGGTGTTCCAAGTAAACGCTTAATAAATGCAGTTTTAATTAACTTAGTTACCCCTCATAAGTATCAACCCAAAACCATTTTTCAGATTATTTTCTTTTCTTTTTTTAATTTCTTCTGTTGGTGTCTTGAGCAGAAACAACGAACTATTCATTGTATTCAATGAAACCTTTTTTTTATTATGTAAGAATTTATTTCTCTGCCCTTTGGCAGTATCTGCGCCTGCGCGCGTATGGATTGAGAGTTAGTATGGTAGTAACAATGAAATCGATGTACACAATGTTAATGTTTTTTTGCATGGCATTAGCAGCATTAGTTAAAGCATCAACTATAGATTCAAAACCAATGAAGCAACCAGTTGTATTCCAAACGAGAGTAAATAATAGATAATAAATAAAGCCGCCTGAAAGGGCGGCTTTCTAAATGGGTACAACTAATACTTATGTTAGGCAAATCCAATAATGCTTGCAGTCAAACCTATTAAACTGACAATAATTCCTGCATGTAAAATATAGCTTCGTACAGTCATTGATAACTCCTTTTTTCAAGTAAGCTCATTATAACTCTCTCACATAGGGTGCAAAGCTATCATGCAAAAAAGCAACAATTTTTTTAATTATTTGTTAACTATCATGCCATCATGTATATGTATGGTTCGCTCAGCTTTTTTTGCAATCTCTTCATCATGAGTAACAAGGATAATGGTAACCTTATTAGATTGATTTAATTGAGCAAATAAATTCATTACTTCAACGCTCATTTTTGAATCAAGATTTCCTGTTGGCTCATCAGCCAAGATTATTTTTGGATTGTTAATTAAGGCGCGAGAAATAGCAACGCGTTGCTGCTGGCCGCCAGAAAGTTGCTTTGGGTGATGATGCAGGCGTTCACTGAGTCCCATGAAGGATAATATTTGTTCAGCTTGTTTGAGTGCATCTGCCTCATCTGCATGCGCATAAAGGAGTGGAAGTGCAACATTTTCTAGCGCGGTTAAATCATCAAGGAGATTAAATTGTTGAAAAACAAAGCCTATTTTTTGATTCCGTATACCCGCAAGCTCACGTTGATTAAAATGAGTAATATCATTTCCTTCGAATAAATATGATCCTAATGATGGAGTATCTAGGCAACCAAGTATATGCATTAAGGTTGATTTTCCAGATCCAGACTTGCCAATAATGGCAACCATCTCACCTTGATCAATGACAAGATTAATATCTTTTAAAACTGCCAATCTTGTTTGATTTAAGTCAAACGTCTTTGATATGTTTTGTAGCTCTATAAGTGCCATGTTAGATCATTCCCGTAAAGCATCTACAGGGTTAAGTGATGATGCTTTAACTGCAGGATAGTAACCAAAGAATATACCAATAAGTATGGTGGCAGAAAAAGCAAGCATGAGTGGCAATAATTCTATAGTTCCTGGTAATTGTGTGATTGAGTTGAGCATGAGAATAGATATTATCCCAATAATAATTCCTAAAATGCCACCAGCACAGGATAAAACAATAGATTCAAACAAGAATTGAAACTGTATATCTTCTCTTGTAGCGCCAATTGCAAGTCGGATGCCAATTTCTCGTGTGCGCTCACTAACTGCTACCATCATAATACTCATAACACCAATGCCGCCAACTATTAATGAGATAGATGCAGCGATGAGTCCAAACATTTTTATAATATTAGAAGCTGTGGCAGCTGATTCAGCAATTGATTGCTGATCAAAAATGGTAAAATCATCTTCTTGTCCCTGATTAATCTCGTGCATAAATCGTAATATGCGTTTAATCTTGCGTAATGCAACTCCAGGAGGGCCATTCCTTAATTTTATGGCTATTGCATGTAAATCATCAATTGCCTCATCAGCTTGCTGAAAATATTTTTTTGCTACGGTAAATGGAATGTAAATTCTATTATTTGGGTCCTGTGTGCCCCAAAAAAAATCGACATGATTGACAATGCCAATGACGGTAAATGGTATCTTGTTAATTCGTATTGTTTTGCCAATTGGGTATTCGGTTTTAAATAATTTCTTTGATATTTCCAAACCAAGAACTACAACATTGTGGCGGCGCGCAACATCAGTTTCTGAGTAAAATTTCCCCATTTTAATTTTATTTTGATTTATATCTAACATGTTTGCATCATTACCATATATATGCTCTGACAGAGCCTGGGTTCGATATTCTACTCGTTGTATTGAATCATGGCCTCTTGATATCTCTTCTATTTCACTACATTGTTGCTTGATGGCATAAAGATCTTTTTCCTTTAATTTGTGTGCATTGGCACTATTAGATCGTATGGTTCCTGTTTCTATGACATTTCCCGGCAAAATGTAAATTGCACGCTCGCCTATTGCCAAAATTTGATTTTTAACTTTTATTTCTGCACCACGGCCTATTGAAAAAGTTACCACGATTGCGGCTATTCCAATCATAATGCCCAACATCGTGAGTATTGATCTAGTGCCATGGTTAGTGAGAGCGCGCAGCCCCATTCGAGCCAATATTGTGCTTCGTATCATTCTTTTTATAACCCTTTGCCAAAGATTTTTTGAAAGAATTGTTTCATAGCATCAGGTTCTATAACATCAATAATAATTTTCTCATTTCCTTGCAATCCAGATAACACTTGAAAATGAGCTCCATCATTGATTCCCAACGTTACCGAAAGTTCAATAAATGCATCGTTATCAAAGATCCAAACTGTTTTTGACACTTCACCTTCATAATAAATTTGCTGAGCTTCTTTAAAGTGATAATTCTTCTTTTGAGCTATCTCTTTCAGTACTTCTTTATTAATCTGAAATGCATAACCAGGCACTGCAAGCACATCTTTTTTTTCAGCAACATTGATTTCAGCATAACCTGTCATGCCAGGGCGGAGTAAAAGTTTGCTATTATCGATGGTCACTGTCGCCAAAAAAACAACACTATTATTTTTGTTAATAGGTGAATCGCTAATCTTGGTGATAGTTCCGTGAAAAGTTTTATACGGATAAGTATCGAACGTGATGACCACCGGAGCACCTTTTTTCAAATCCCCGATGACGCTTTCATCAATTTCCAATTTTGCCTTCATTCTTTTTATGTCAGTGGCAATGGTATACATAATGGTGACCGGTGAATAGATAGAGATCATTTCACCTTCATTTGCTAATTTTCCGATGATAAGCCCATCAGCTGGGGCTCTCAAGAATTTATGGTCATAAAGAGATTTAGCCTTATTATATCGCGCTTGCCGTGCTGTTACTTCATCTTGTGCTTGAATATAATTTTTTTTAATCTTCTCAAACTCATCTTGAGAAATAAAATTTTCATCATACAGGGCTTTTTGGCGCTCATAATGGCGTTTCTGATAATGCAATTCTTGGTGTGCCTGCTCCAATGTTGCCTGAGTATCACGGACATCAAAATCTTCTATGCCATCATCCACTTCAACAAGCAAGGTGCCTTTTTTTACATAGTCTCCTTCATCGACGTACATCTTTCGGATGGTGCCCATAACGAAACTGCACACTTTGATAAGATCATCTTCTACATCGATCACACCCGTTGCTTTAATGGTTTGTGCAATTGATCTGCGTTCAATGTGATGCGTGGTGAACAGAGTTATTTCTGTTGGGGCGCTATAATGATGGTATAGTTTATAGCCAGCGGTAAATAGAGCTCCAGCACTGATCAGATAGATGATTATTTTATTCATGTTACCAACTCTTGCGGATAACCGCTTTTATAAAGAAGTTCACGTTCTTTTTTTGCAATCATGAGTTCTAACTGTTCTAAATCAAATTGTGCTTGTTCCCATTCATATTGTGCCTGAGCCATCTCAACGGGAGAGACTAGTCCGATCTGGGATCTTTTTTTTTGACTTGCGTAGTTTTGCTTTTGTTGTTTGATTTTGATCTGTGCGGCTTCAAGTTGTTTGAGCATTTTTTGCAAATCATTATAAGCAACTTGTACTTCAAGCTTTATTGATTGCTGCAAATTTGTTTTTTCAAATATGGTACTTAGATACTGATTATCAACTGCTTTTGAATGATGTGCATGTTTGAATCCATCAAAATCCCAAGCAAAAGTTACACCAACTTGCCAAATAACAGTCTCAAAGGTACCAGCGGTGAAAAATGGATCAGCTTTTGAATAATAGAGAAAACATTTAATTGTTGGCATATAAAAACGTTTTTCATAGGCTTCTTGCATGCGCAGCTGCTCTATTTCAATGTCTTTGATTGCAAGTTCCTTTCTATTACCCAAGGCTGCATGAATGTAGGAATCTAAAGTAATTGCATATGCTTTTTCAATATTCTCGGCAACAAATTGAGCGGTATATTCTTCAGATACGGCAAGAGCGGTAGGTCTTTCTAGCATTCGATTAACCGCAAATAATGATGTATCAATATCATTGTCATATGATTTAATGTCAGCTGAAATTTGCGCATACTTGCGCTCTTCATGCAAAAGCTCAGTATCAGATAATAGCGCAACAACATATCTTTTTTTTGCCTGAGATAGTTTTGTATAAGCAGCTTGATCAAGTGCATCTAAATATGCTTTTTGCTGCTGAACCACCCACCGATCAAGCATGCTGTGCTCAACTTCATATTGAATCTGATTTTCTTTCAATTGTTCTCTTAATTGTGCAATTTCTGTTGATTTTATTGCAATTTTATATCGCTGGTAAGGTCCTGCTGCACTATACACTAATTGCTCTATGGCAACGTTTGCTTCTAAATGCCCGACAGGAGGCTGTACGTTTGTTTTTTGCGGATCAAAGTCAACATGAATCTGAGGAAAATAGCCAGACAATTCTGCCCATTCCTCATGCTTTTGGAAAAGAATAATTTCGCGAGCTGAACGTAAATCTGATCGGTAATCAAATGCGTGCTCAACCAAATGAAGCATGTTTGTATTTGCAAAAATAGAAATTGGGATAAATAATATAGACCTAAATAAACGGTAGTTCATTTCATGTACCAAATAATCATATTTTTTTATATGTATACGAAATTAAGGGAATAAAGTCACCGATGTAAATTGAATAAACTAGATTTTTGTTTTAAGGTAATAATCAATTGAAAGAAAAAAATTGGAGATAGTAGTGAGTTTTAATATAAATAATTATTTTAAATATCTGTGTTTATTATCTCTTTTGGGAGTCTATATATTAGAATGCCATGCCCCAGAGCAGGCAGCTATTTCAGAGGAGATACAAAACATAAATAAAGAAGCAGAGCCAGAAGCAAAAAAAGAAAAAGAAATAAAAGAAATTACGCCAATAAGCTACGGCAATCTTGCCCTTCCGTCATCTCAAATGCCAGGTCCAAATTATGGTTTTGGGCAAAATATTAACGATAAGGGCACTTTTCTGATATATGAATTTACTGATCAAGCAAAGGAATGTAATGGTGAATTCATCGACCTCGTTACATGGATTACTTACAGTCCTACAGATACTGACTCTATTTTGGTTTCAGTTCCAGTAGAAGTAAAACTTCAAGAAGATGGAAGCCGATCTTCTGGCATAGGAGATGTTTTTGTTCAATTCGAACATTCTTTCTACAACAGATCTACTCATACAGCATATGATTATGCATCAATTGTAGCAAATGTAACCTTTCCAACGGGATCAACCAAAAAAAATCCAGCAACAGGTTTAGGAGTTGCATCATTTTTCTTTGGAGTGGCAGCAGCCCATTTGGCAATAGATTGGTATGTCTATAGTTCCTATGGGGTAGCGGCACCTACATCAGATTCTGCTGACAATAAACCTGGCAACTTATTTTTATATCAATTTGGCGTAGGGCACAATATATGTCCTATGCAACACTGGATTTTGTTTATGCTTGTAGAGGTAAGTGGTGAATATACTACACGAGATAAAGTGAATGGGGTGATTGATTGTAATTCCGGAGGTAATGTTGTTTGGCTGGGACCGACTCTATTTGCCTCTTCTAAACATTTTGCTATCGAATTTGGTGCACAAATGCCAGTATCACAACATTTATTTGGAACACAAAATCAATTATTATCGCGCTCTGATTTAATTTTTGGATGGACTTGGTATTTTTAATTCTGGCAATTACGATATATTATTTTTGACTTTCTTGCCTCAATCTCATGAGTAACAATTGGTCTGGGATATCTCGTTATTGGTTGTTTTAGGTTATAAAGAGAATGAATTATCTTATTCTCTATGTTGCGCAATTCTGGAACCCACTTTTTTATATACGAGCAATCGCGATCAAATTTTTTTTGCTGTAACCACGGATTGAAGATTCTAAAATAGGGCTGAGAATCGGCGCCTGTTGATGCTGCCCACTGCCAATTGCCATTATTTACCGCCGGATCATAATCCTGTAAATGTTGCGCAAAAAATTGTTCTCCCCAGCGCCAATCAATATGCAAATCTTTGACCAAGAATGAAGCAACGATCATGCGAACTCGATTATGCATAAAACCAGTGGTGATTAATTGACGCATGCCGGCATCAACAATAGGAAATCCAGTAGTTCCAGTGCACCAGGCATGAAATTCTTTCTTATTATTGCGCCATTTCAACTTATTATATTTTTGTTGATACGCCTGCCCGAATACAAATGGTGAATGATAAGCAATATGGGTAAAAAAATCACGCCAATATAATTGCCGAATAATAGGACTGGATCCTAAATGTTTCTTTATGGCTGAGATTACCTCGCGAACCGATACGGTGCCAAACTTTAAATGTGCAGATAAATGAGTTGTTGCATCTTTTGCAGGATAATCATGATCTTGGGCGTAATTTTTGAATTTTTTTAATGAGCGTAGAATTTTTAAAGCATTATCTCTGCCACCATTATCACAGATCTGGGTGTTCATTTTTGGCAGAATTTTTTTTGTTATCGAAGATAATTTTTGTGCCCCAGCTATATGTTTTTTATAAAAATTATTCGATAACAACTTTTCTGGGCTCGCAACAGGTATTTTATTTGCTCTCTTATAAAATGGGGTGAAGATCGTGTAAGGTGTATTATCGCTTTTTAGTACCGCTTCTGGTTCGTTGATTAATGCATCTGAAAATGTTAAAAAAGTGCAATTGAAGTTGATGCAGATTTTTTTTATATGTTCATCTCGCTTGATGCTGAATGGGGTATAATCTTTATTGCAAAAAAAAGCATCAACTGACTCTGTTTTGATTAGTTTCTTAATAACATCCTCAGTATTGCCAGTAAACAGATATAATTGAGCATCTTTTTTGCGCAATTGGCGATCAAGATCATGTAAAGATTCGAGCATGAATTGAATCGCATTGGCACTGCGATATTCATTTCCTTTGCCTACTTGTTTGGGCTCAAAGATAAAACAGGGCATTACAGACTCTGATTGATGGAGCGCAGCGATTAATCCGGTATTATCATTAATGCGTAAATCTCGGTGAAACAAAAAAAGAGATTTTTTAAACAATTTCATAGAAATGATGCCTTATCATATCGTTACTTTTAAACTATACTTACCACAAAAAACAGCAATAAAACTAGTATCATGATTGATCCGCAAGCAATACAATCGTTTAAGCATTTTATCTGGCAGTTCTATATATTGCATCAACGTTCTTTTGCCTGGCGGCATGTTGATGATCCATATAAAGTTTTAGTATCTGAAGTGATGCTGCAACAAACGCAGACATATCGTGTTGAAACAAAATATGAAGAGTTTATTACGACGTTCCCCGATTTTGAGTCATTGGCATCAGCGCAATTGCGGGATGTTTTAGCAGTTTGGCAAGGTTTGGGGTACAATCGCCGCGGCAAATTTTTGCATTCTCTTGCGCAACAAGTTGTGCAAAATTATCACGGTAAATTACCTGATAAACCAGAAGAGCTGGTCAAATTGCCTGGTATCGGCAAAGCAACAGCTGCTTCTATTTGTGCTTTTGCATTTAATAAACCTACAGTATTTATAGAGACCAATATTAGAGCGGTATATATTCATTCCTTTTTTAAAGACAAACAAGAAGTGCATGATAATGAACTGTTTCCATTAGTGCAAGCGACCGTTGATCAGAATAATCCTCGCGAATGGTATTATGCATTAATGGATTACGGGGTTTACTTGAAAAAATTATATCCTAATCCAAGCAGAAGAAGTGCACATCATACAACACAATCTCGATTTGAAGGATCAGATAGGCAAATTCGGGGATTTGTACTCAAATTACTTACGCAACATTCTTATTTAACACTGCATGAGATTGTTAACTCAACAAAAAAAGAATCGGCACGTGTTGAAAAAATAGTTAATCAACTGTGTGCCGAAGGTTTTATAATTCAACTAGATGGGAGTTATAAGATCGTTTGATTATTTGCACAAAAGAGCTTGTAATCTATCAATGTGCTTTTCAAGATCTTTTTGCAATGCTTCAAGGGCCTTTAGTGTTTCTTTATCTTTTTTTGCATTTGCTTTTGCATGGTGGTCAATAAACCAAGCAATGCAGCTGAGTTTGCCAATTATTTTAATTTTATCATATACATGATTATCCAGCATAGTCGATCTCCTTTAAAATAAAAAAGTAACAACTTTCTTATGGTAAGCGGATGTTTTGACGGTGAGCAATAGTTATACAAAGATTAGCGTGCTGAAAAGTGTGCAACAACGCGCTCACTATTTCCGATAACGTGCAGGTTTGCTATTAATAGCATTATACCAGCAACAATTCGGGCAGCTTCTTTTTTATCCATGCGCTTTAATAGCGAGATAAATCTTAATTGCTCAGTTTCATCGGTAGATATTAGATTTTCAAAACCCTGCCGGATCATTGATAATGCGTATAAACCACCAGCAAAACCAAATCCTATTATGGGCAGATTTTTTAAAAGCGTAGTCGTGTGATTGGTAATTGTTGTTGTAGAAGTAGAAACTGTTCCGTTGAGTGAAGTAACGGCACTTTTTATATCAGTGCCAAGATCTTTCATGATTGTTTTTATATCACCGCTTAGATTTTTGGCCATGGCATTTGAGCTTTCAGTTAGTGCTCCAATGCTTCCATTTATTTGCTTCATTGTTTCAGGCGCTATGCTTATTTCTGGCCATGCAACTGCGGGCGTAACCATAGATAGCCCTATTATTACTTTAATTAATACTTTCTGGGTATTCATATTTTTCTCCTATAAAATGTAAATTCATCTTACAGGGGGCTTGCCAGGGAATCAAGGATACTGATTAATTTTTTTTATCTTTAGCGGTAGGAGAAGATTGAGCCGGTGTTGCTGGTTTTGGTGGAGAAAAACGCTCTGCAATTTGTTTTCGATAACCAATTCCATAGAGGGAAGCACAGACAGCTGCTGCACCCAGAACCATTTGCCCACCGCCTTGCCATCTTTCTTTTTGTTTTCTCTCAATCCGCTTGTCTTTTTCTGCTCGCCTTTTTTCACATTTTTTCTTTTCTTCTTCAGTTTGTTCAGCACATGGAATCGGCGCAGGCTTAGGTTGTTTTAACTTTAATTTTTCTAATATATGGCGAATTGTTTTGGGTTCAATAGTAGACCAAATTCTTTGTGTGCCGGTAAAAAATAATTTTACGCCGTAAAGGCCTACGCCACCTGAAATTATCGCTACCGGTATTTCATTAACAGCTTTATCTACAGCCTTGTTTATGACAGCATCGACTTTGTCAGGTGTTTGTTCAATATTCTTGTTGAAATTCGCAACTTGTTCAATACCCTCTCCAAATATTTGCACGGGGCCTTTTTTTACAGGCTCTGGAGCTTTTTGGGGCTCTGGTAATTTTTGGCCTTTCAACCATCTTACCAATCTATATTGTGATACTTGAGGTGCCTCAAGTGCAACAGTGTGACCATTAGGATGCCCATTTGCCGCTAATGGTGAAGCGTGACTTGGGCTCGGGCTTGCAGGAGAAGGCAATGGAGATGGTGATCTTGGGTGAACAACTAATGGAGAAGGTGTGCGGTTTAGTTTTGTCTGTCCAGACGCTGGTTGTTCAGCAGGTGGAATTAACTTTAATATTGAAGTGGGTAAACCGCCTGGCAATAGAGTGCCTGGTACTGGTGCTGATACGGACTGAAAACCCAACCCAAATCCATTGGCAGGTGTTCTATCTGCATCTGCACTTGCGCCTAGAATAAAACTATTAACATTACAAAGAGCTAGTATTATTAAGATACGTTGTATAATCATTTGTCTGTCCCCTGTTGAAAATAAGATATTTAGTACGATAATAACGTAAACTATTATAAAAACAAGCTATCGTATCTTAATAATCCCTTTGGTATCGATGCTAGTCCCTAATTGGTTGCATAATTTTTCCATATGCTGTTCGATATAATGTTGGTCCTTGCCCGTAGCAATATTTACTTGCGCATTGGCAATGGCAGTTGGAGTTAGTTTTACTTGTATGGGACCATTCTTATCAATGGTAACTACAAATAAAAATGAAAGATCATTACGTGCATCTTCATATAGTGCATAATCATCTACAAAATCGCCGGTTTGATACATGATGAGTTTATCATTATAGAGCTCAATACCATTGACCAGATGAGCGCTATGACCATGAATAATATCAACACCTTCATCAATAATCTGATGAGCAAAATCTCTAAATTCTTTAGTCGGTTGTTCAGATTTATTAGGGCCCCAATGTATTGTTAGAATTAATACATCAACTGCTTCACGCAATATTTGAATATCTTTCTTAATAGTGTCTATATCCCCTACCTGAATGTAATTGGTGCCTGGATGATCTTGCCCTGCTTGCCATTCGGGTTCATTGTCAGTAAAGCCAATAATGCCTATTTTGATGCCATGTTTCTGTATAATAACTGCCTTTTGGGCTTGATAAATATCTTTACCCGCACCAACATGCTGTATGCCTGCTGCATCTAATACCTTGATAGTTTCAAACAATCCTTCATTAGAAAAATCTAAGATGTGGTTATTGGCAATATTAACTACATCAATGTGCGCTTCATGTAATGCTTTAACCAGATCAGGATCAGCTTTAAAATTAAATGTTTTGGGTTCAATATGAGTGCTGGTGGTTAGTGTAGTCTCAAGATTGATAATATTTAGATCATTAGCCTGCAACAAGGGCAAAACACTACCCCATGGATAGCGGTAGCGGATAGTGGTTGGTAGGCGCATGAGAATATCACTGACTGATCTGCCAAGCATAACATCACCAGCAAAACCAATGGTAACGGTTGGCGATTCTGACTTTGTCTTATGATAACCTGCAATAAGAGCACACACGATTATTATTATTCCTATACCAATAATAGTTTTGATTGATTTCATAATCCTCCAAGCACATTGAAGGTAGACTATCTATTTTTTGGTCGTGGAGACAATAATTTTGGATTTAAAATCCGATTTAAGATTCTTTTTTACCATGCTCATTTTCATAAGCAGTGCTTAATGCTTGCCATATTTTGCAAGCATTTGGTTTTGCCCCTCTAATAATTTCTTTTGCGGGTGTGATTGATTCTCCAGCTATTGCCTTAACCGCTAGGATTGGCCCATAAGTGCCACCAATAGGATTTTTTCTCATTTTTGATACTGTACAAAGCTCTAAGCCCTCTGTGACAGCTTCAAAAGAATCAGCGCCGATTTCTATTTTTTTAAAAGGATCATAATGGCCCCAAGGGGTTATAAAAAATAATCGGGTACCATAATTTTTGCCTGGATCTTTATCCCATTTTAAATTTATTCCGGCATCAGTACGTTGGCTATCATCAAAGCCAAGGTAAAAACCTTCTCCGCTATGGATATTCATTGTTTTAAAATTATTCCTGATTATTCCAATAGCTTTTTGCAGCTGACAGAAAAGTTTGTATTCTTCTTTGCTAAAAACAGCATCAGAATCTTTTTGTGTTACTAGTTTTATTTCTGCAGCAAAGCTATTAAAACTAAGACTTAATACACTCATTGCAAAAATTAGTTTTTTCATGCTACCCCAAGTGCTTCTTCAGCAATTCTTGAATAACTTTTGGGTTACCCTTGCCACCGGTTTTTTGCATTGCTTGCCCTACAAAGAAGCCAAAGATTTTTTGTTTGCCAGATTTATATTCTGCAACATTTTCTGGGTTTGCAGCAATAATCTCTTTAACAATCTTTTCTAGTTCGTCAGCAGATCCAACTTGCTCAAGGCCTTGCTCTTTAACCACTTGCAGAGGGTCTTGACCTGTTTTGGCTACAATCTCAAATACTTGTTTTGCGGCATGATTGTTGATTACTCCTTTTTCAAGAAGTTCTACAATTTGAGCTAATGTTTCAGGGGCAACTTTGCACTCATTCAGAGTTAATTTGTGTTCTTTTAAATAACCCAGCAAATCGCGCAAAATCCAGTTTACAATTTGTTTGCTAGAGCTAAATTTGCTTGCTTGCTCATAGTAGTTTGCCAGTTCAGGATCATCTACTAAAATTTCTGCTTCATACGCAGATAAGCCTTTTTCTTTGACCAAACGGTTGAATTTTTGTTGTGGTAATTCTGGCATTTTCTTGCGCATTGCCTCTAACCATTCATCGTCAATATGGAGTAATGGCAAATCTGGATCTGGGAAATAGCGATAATCAGCTGCTTCTTCTTTTACTCGCATAATGGCTGTTTTGTGTGATTTGGTATCCCACAATCTGGTTTCTTGCCGGATTCTGCCACCTTCTTCAAGCGTGGTAATTTGGCGTTCAATTTCGTATTCAATCGCATCGGCAATAAATTTGAATGAGTTAATGTTTTTTAGTTCAACTTTAGTGCCCAGTTTTGCTGCACCTTTTTTGCGTACGGAGATGTTAGTATCTCCTCTGAAAGCCCCATCTTCCATATTGCCACTGCAAATGCCTAAATATTGCACAATTGAGCGGAGCATTTTTAAGTATGCACGAGCCTCATATGAACTTGAAATGTCAGGATGACTTACAATTTCAAGTAAAGGTGTACCAGTACGGTTTAAATCTACAAAGCTTTCATTAGTATGGG
>Ga0070740_10004710_pt1 | contig 13181 bp, 13 predicted proteins | sample Coa_R2_FD_67286 | JGI IMG/M metagenome (GOLD analysis project Ga0070740, IMG submission 67286) | Surface soil microbial communities from Centralia Pennsylvania, which are recovering from an underground coalmine fire - Coalmine... | ecosystem: Environmental > Terrestrial > Soil > Unclassified ...
GTGGACATCGATGTAATCATCATCCGCAGATCCGCCACGGAGCGATTCAGCCAGTCATTGAACTGCTCGTTCGAGGTGTAGATGCTGCACTCCTGCGGGCTCGGCAGGTGCAGGGCGCGGCTGGCTTTCCGCAGGGCCTCATCGAACGGCTCCAGATCCGGATTGTGGTTGCCGATATGGCAGGACGTCACGAAGTACAAATCCGTCTGTTCCTGGGCCTCCAGGCGCACCCGGAACAGCATTTCCGAAGCGGTGGTCCTGGCCGGCGCCGGAGTTGCCTCCATCCGGACCCGGCGAATCACGCCGTCCAGCCCCTTGTAGCCCAGTTCGATGGCATCGGGCTCCACGAGCGGCTCCAGCATCTCGCCGCGCGCCGGCCGGCGCTGCCCGCGCACCTCGAAGACGTCGAAAAAATCGTTATCGATCCGCAGCGATACCGACGATTCCACACGAGTGAGCCCGAAATTCGTGACGCGCAGCCGCTCGTAACACACGCCGTTCCACAGGAACTTCGCGCGGAACAGGTGCAAGGTGCCCCGGGGCAGCAGCATCTGCCCTTTCGAATACACGTCCGGATTGGAGAGATCGACGCCGACCAGAACGTTGTCCGTCCGTACGGTGGAACTCAACAATTGCGGCCGCTTGCCGCCCAAATGCAAAATCGACTTCGAGAGGAAGCGGGTTCCCTCGTGATAAATTCCCTGCTCGCCCATTCCGCCCGGCTGGATATCGCCGAAGCGGTCGAACACCGCGAAGGTGTCGTCGTGCTTGAGCACCAGGACCCGTTCGTCCAGGTGCGCGGCTTTCGGCAGGATGTAGTAAGGACTGGGTGCGGGCTTGGGCTGCGCGGTGATCGCGACCCCGTCGGCGGAGCCGGTTGCGGCCTGGCGGCGTTGGGCCATCGTTCAGGAAACTGCGGCTTGCCGCGTCTGCCTGTGCAGCAAACCAGCGTACACTTTCAGATAATCACACGCCATTCGCCGCGCGCTGAAGCGCTGCTCGAAGATCGTCCGGCAACAACGCCGGTCGAGCCTTCCGAGGTTGCGCACGGCTTCCACCGCTTCGTCGATACTGTTCACCAGAAACCCCGACCGTCCGTCGTCGATGACTTCCGGCACCGCGCCTTGGGGATAGGCGATGACGGGCGTCCCGCAGGCCAACGATTCGATCATGGCCAGCCCGAACGGTTCCGGCCAGTCAATCGGAAACAGAAGCGCCGCCGCGCCGCCCAGAAACTCGCCCTTCGTGTCATCTCCGATCTCGCCGATGAACTCGACGCCCGGCTCCCTAAGCAGCGGCTCGATTTCCGCCTTGAAGTATTCTTGGTCGTTCACATCCACCTTAGCGGCGATGCGGAGCTTCCATCCGGCCTTCTTCGCGATCCAAATGGCGCGGTCCGCACGTTTCTCCGGTGAGATTCTTCCGATGAATGCCAGGTAATCGCCGGGCTTTTCGTGAAGCCGGTACAGATTCTCGGGAATCCCGTGATGCACGGTGGCCACCCAGTTCACGCCGCTCAAGGGCGCGCGCTGTGAATCCGAAATTGACACCAGCGGCACGTGCCGAAAGTTCTCGTACAGCGGAAGGAGGTCCGGCAAGTCCAGCCGCCCGTGTAAAGTCGTCACGTGTGGAATGTTTTGCCGGGTGGATAATGGAAAATGAAGATAGTCGATGTGAAAGTGCATCACGTCGAATTCGTGTGCGCGGCGGAACACGGTTTCGAGCAGCGTGATGTGATGCGCCAGTTGATCCACGCAGTTGGGATCCAGCCGCAGGGAGTTTGGGTACACCGGCACGAGCTCGGCGCTGGTAATTGAATCCCCACTAGCGAATAGCGTCACCTGGTGGCCTTGGCGCACCAGTTCCTCCGTCAGATACGAAACCACACGCTCGGTTCCTCCGTATAGCTTGGGCGGAACGCTTTCATACAGGGGGGCAACTTGGGCGATCTTCACGCCGGGCCACCTTGCACGGCAGATTCCAAAAATCAGGCGGGTACTGTCTCGCATCGAGCAACGCCCGCCCTTGGCGGCAGTCTAATAAGTAGGGGCTGAGAGAGCGCAAAGGGCGCGGGAGCCCCTCACGATCCAGTCGCCGCGCTCCGCCGGCGCACGACAGCCCCGGGGGTGAAGTTATGCCTGACATGAATCAAATGGAATCTATGAATCGTCAGTCCATCAAAACCGTCGCCGTGTTGAACATCATCGCGGGGATCTGGTTGTTTGTTTCGCCGTGGGTTTACAACGCGTATCACGATAAGAGCGCCTGGAACAGTTGGATCGTGGGCGCGATCATTGTGCTGTTCGCGGCCCTTCGCTTCTCTGTCTCTGGCACACGAGTCCTGAGCGTGCTCAACATGCTCCTGGGCGCGTGGGCATTCGCCTCGCCGTGGATCTATGGCTACACTGGCAGCTCGGGCCGTTTCATTAACAGCCTGTGCGTCGGAGTCTTGGTGTTTGTCCTCGGCGCGTTCGGATCGTCTATGACCAGCACCACGGGCCATACGACTCACGGTGCGCCGCCGCCGCTGCGGCCTTAACCGCGGAATGTGCGGGGCAGGGAACTGCTCTGCCCCACACACCCCGCAGCTTCACCAAAGCTTCTCGCAGCCACCGAAAAGTTAAGATGAGAGTAACATGACCAGTCTTAACACCTTTGGCGCGGCGGGCAGTCTCCTGACGGGCGCGAAACGGTACACCATTTATCGTCTCGCGGCCCTCGAGAAGGCCGGAAAAACCAAGCTTTCCCGGCTTCCTTACTCGATCAAAGTTCTTCTCGAAAATCTTCTGCGGAATGAAGACGGCTCCACAGTGAAGGCCGCCGATATCGAATACGTTGCGGCCTGGGATCCGGCCGCCGCCGCGCGCGAAATCAATTTCCGCCCGGCGCGCGTTCTGCTTCAGGACTTCACCGGCGTCCCCTGCGTCGTGGATCTGGCCGCCATGCGCGACGCGCTGGCGCAGATGGGCAAGGACCCCAGGAAGGCCAACCCGCTGATCCCGGTCGACCTGGTGATCGATCACTCCGTACAGGTGGATAAGTTCGGCTCGCGCGATGCCTTCCAGGCCAACGCATTGATCGAATATCAGCGCAACCAGGAGCGCTATTCGTTCCTGCGCTGGGGCCAATCCGCGTTTCAGAATTTTCGCGTGGTGCCGCCGGATACGGGTATTGTTCACCAGGTGAATCTCGAATACCTGGCGCCGGTCGTGTTCGCCAACAACGGCGAAGCCTATCCGGATACCGTGGTGGGCACCGATTCGCACACCACAATGATCAACGGGCTTGGCGTGGTGGGCTGGGGCGTGGGCGGAATCGAAGCCGAGGCGTGCATGCTGGGCCAGCCCGCCACCATGCTGCTGCCCGCGGTGGTCGGCTTCAAACTCACGGGCAGGCTTGCCGAAGGCGCGACCGCGACCGATCTGGTGCTCACCGTTACGCAGATGCTGCGCAAGAAGGGCGTAGTGGGCAAGTTCGTCGAGTTCTACGGCGACGGCGTGGGCGCGCTCAGCGTGGCCGACCGCGCAACCATCGCCAACATGGCTCCCGAGTACGGAGCCACCATCGGCATCTTTCCCATCGACCAGGCGTCGCTCGATTACCTCCGCATGACGAATCGTTCCGCCGATCAGATCGCCTTGGTCGAAGCGTACGCGAGGGAGCAGGGCATGTTCCGCGTGGACGGCGCGCCCGAGCCCGTCTTCTCCGACACGCTTTCGCTGGATCTTTCCACCGTGGTGCCTTCGATGGCCGGGCCGAAGCGGCCGCAGGACCGGATCAATCTGCCGGAAGTGAAACAGAACTTTCTGGCGAACCTGGCCGCCCCACCCAGGGAAGTGGAGATCGGCGCCAACGGCACGCGCGCCAAGATTCACGACGGCAGCGTCGTGATCGCCGCCATCACCAGTTGCACCAACACCTCGAATCCCAGTGTTCTGGTGGCTGCGGGCCTGCTGGCCAAGAAAGCCGTCGAGCGCGGTCTCAAATCCAAGCCCTGGGTGAAAACCAGTCTGGCGCCGGGCTCGAAGGTGGTGATGGATTATCTGAACGAGGCGGGCCTGACGCCGGCGCTCGAGGAACTGAAATTTCACCTGGTGGGCTTTGGTTGCACTACATGTATCGGCAACAGCGGCCCGCTGATTGAGGAAGTGGCCGCGGCGGTGACGCAGGAGAAGCTCACCGTGGCGAGCGTGCTTAGCGGCAACCGCAACTTCGAAGGCCGCGTGAATCCGCTGGTGCGCGCCAACTATCTGGCTTCGCCGCCGCTGGTGGTGGCCTACGCGCTCGCGGGCCGAGTGGATATCGACCTGGTGCATGAACCTCTGGGAAAAGGCTCGGATGGCCGCGACGTGTATCTCCGCGATATCTGGCCCACGAACGCCGAGGTGCAGGAAGTGATCGGCCGGTCGGTGAAGCGCGAAATGTTCGCCAAGGAGTATGCGGAGGTTTTCGTCGGCGACGCCCAGTGGAACTCGATCAAGGTCCCGAAGGGCGAACGGTACGTCTGGGAGGATTCCTCCACCTACATCAAGCGGGCGCCATACTTCGACGACATGGTCGATCCGAAAAGCTTCGTTCGGGACATTTCGGGGATGCGGTGCCTGGCGATGCTTGGGGATTCGATCACCACGGATCATATTTCGCCCGCAGGCAATATCGCCAAAGACAGCCCGGCCGGAAAATATTTGATGTCGCTGGGCGTGAAGCCGGCGGACTTCAACTCCTACGGCGCGCGCCGCGGCAACCACGAGGTGATGACACGCGGCACGCTGGCCAACATCCGCCTGCGAAACCAGATGGCGCCGGGAACCGAGGGCGGCTGGACCAAGCACGTGCCCTCGGGCGAGCAGATGTTCATCTACGACGCGTCCGTGAAATACAGAGCCGAGGGCGTGCCGCTGTTAATCATCGCGGGCAAGGAGTATGGCAGCGGATCTTCGCGCGATTGGGCGGCGAAGGGCGTACTGCTGCTGGGCGTGCGTGCGGTGATCGCGGAAAGCTTTGAGCGCATCCACCGCTCGAACCTTGTAGGCATGGGCGTGCTGCCCCTTCAGTTCCTGGAAGGCCAAAGCCGGGAGACGCTGGGACTGACGGGATTCGAGTCGTATTCGCTCGAAGGCGTTCCAGCAGCGGTGGATTCCTGCGGCAAGTCGCGTGTGCGGGTGCGCGCCGACGAGAAGGTGTTCGAAGCGGTAGCGCGCATCGACACGCCGGCGGAAGCCGGTTACTACCGCAATGGCGGGATTCTGCCGTACGTGCTGCGGCAGCTAGCAAAATAACCGCCGCCGCCAGCATAGCTCAGGCCGAAAGCATCTGGATGCCATGCGTTCGCGTGGCGTCCGGAGCGCAAACCAAGGTTGAATTTCATCGAATGACGTTCGAGCAAGCTTCCTTCGCCCGACCGAAGGAGATCGTGATAATCGACTCTATTTAAAGGTCTTTTTCAGCGATTGACAGGCCGGCCGGAAGCGTGTAGCCTAAATATAGGACCAAAAAGGTCTGACCGGACCGTTCCAGTCGCACATAGGTTTTCGGGATTCGATGCTTAAGCTGACCAAGAAAGCGGATTACGGGCTGATCGCCCTGCGCCACCTTGCGGCCAGCCGGCGGCGTAGCGCTTCCGCAAAGGACATCGCCGAGGCTTACCGCGTCCCTCTGCCGCTGCTTTCCAAGGTTCTGCAAAAGCTCGCCCGGGCCGGACTGCTAATCTCGGAGCAAGGGACGAACGGCGGCTACCGGCTGAGCCGGGAGCCCGGCGAGATCAGCACCCTGGAAGTGATTCGGACGATCGACGGTCCGATCATTTTGACTCACTGCTTCACTGAACACGATGGCGCCGCCGAATGCGGCCAAAGCTCTCTGTGTCCGGTCCGCGAACCACTACGAAAAGTGCATGAAGGAATTCTCCGGCTTTTGTCGGGAATCACCATCGCGGATCTTACCCATGATGATATGCACATCCCGGTGATGGTCTCCAGCATCCAACCTTCTGTGACTCTGCCTCGAATGGAAACGGAAACGCGATGAAACTGCCGATTTACATGGACAACCACGCCACCACGCCGGTAGACCCGCGCGTGTTTCAGGCGATAACGCCCTACTTCACGGACACCTTCGGCAACGCCGCCAGCCGCAACCACAGCTTCGGTTGGGTGGCCGAAGAAGCCGTGGAGAAAGCCCGCAAACAGGTGGCTTCGCTTATTGGCGCCACAGCCAAGGAAATCGTCTGGACTAGCGGCGCGACCGAATCCAACAACCTGGCGATTAAGGGCGTGGCCGAGATGTACGCCGAAAAGGGCAATCACATCATCACCGCCGCTACCGAACACAAGGCCGTGCTCGACACCTGCAAGCGCCTGGAAAAGAATGGCGTGCGGGTGACCTATCTGCCCGTGCAGCAGAACGGGCTGATCGACCTGGACCAGCTCCGCGCGGCGATCACGGACAAAACCATTCTCATCACGATCATGTACGCCAACAATGAAATCGGCGTGCTGCAACCGATCGCGGAGATCGGCAAGATTGCGAAGGAGCGCGGGGTTCTGTTCCACTCCGACGCCACGCAGGCTGTCGGCAAGGTGCCGGTGGATGTAAATAAGGACAACATCGACATCCTCTCGATCAGCGCGCACAAGATGTACGGGCCGAAGGGGGTCGGCGCCCTCTATGTTCGCCGCCGCAACCCGCGCGTCCAGTTGACGGCGCAGATCGATGGCGGCGGGCACGAACGCGGCATGCGGTCCGGCACGCTGAACGTGCCCGGCATCGTCGGGCTCGGCGTGGCGTGCGAGATCGCCCAGAAAGAAATGCCCGAGGAATCCAAGCGCCTCGAATACCTGCGCGATAAACTGAAGGACCGGCTGCTCGCCAGTCTGGACGAAGTCTATATCAACGGCACGATGGAGCGCCGGCTCCCGAATAATCTGAACATCAGCTTCGCCTACGTCGAAGGCGAGAGCCTGCTGATGGGCATCAATGATATCGCGGTTTCGAGCGGTTCGGCCTGCACCTCCGCAACGCTCGAACCGAGTTACGTTCTGAAGGCGCTGGGCGCGGGCGACGATCTGGCGCACTCCTCCATCCGTTTCGGCCTCGGCCGCTTTAACACGGAAGAGGAGGTCGATTACGTCGCTGCCAAAGTCATCGAGGTTGTGGGCAAGCTGCGCGAATTGTCGCCGCTGTATGAAATGCACAAGGAAGGAATCGATCTGACGAAGGTCCAGTGGACCGCGCATTGATGGAATCGCGCGCACAACCGGGCGCAGACGCTGCGCCCTGTGCGCTCAGAACAGAGGAGAGACATGGCCTACTCAAACAAAGTACTGGATCACTACAACAATCCCCGCAACGTCGGCTCGCTCGATAAGAGCGATCCCAATGTCGGTACCGGCATGGTTGGCGCGCCCGAGTGCGGCGACGTCATGAAGCTCCAGGTCAAGGTCAATCCGGAGACCGGCGTGATCGAGGATGCGAAGTTCAAGACGTTCGGCTGCGGCAGCGCCATTGCCAGTTCATCGCTCGCCACCGAGTGGCTCCGCGGCAAGACCGTCGAAGAGGCGCTCGAGATCAAGAACACCGATATCGTGAACGAGCTCAGCCTGCCGCCGGTGAAGATTCATTGCAGCGTGCTCGCCGAGGACGCCATCAAAGCCGCTATCGGCGATTACAAGAAGAAGGCCGAATTGCGCGCCGCGCAAACCACCGCTTGAGTTTGTCTCATGGTTAACGTTACTCCCAAGGCGGTGCAAAAGATCCGCGAGGCCTTCGCGCGCGAGGGCGTCACGGGAGGACTGCGTTTGGGCGTGCTGGGCGGCGGGTGCTCCGGCCTGAGCTATCAGTTCAAGTTCGACCCCAAGCCGCGCCCCAAGGACAACGTCCTTATCTTCGAGGATGTCCAGGTGTTCATCGACCCGAAGAGCATGGTCTACCTCGACGGCATGACGCTCGACTGGAAGGACTCGCTGATTCATTCCGGCTTCGTCTTCGATAACCCGCATGCGAAGAAAAGCTGCGGATGCGGGACGTCCTTTTCGGCCTAGCCGCGGATGCGGTATTACGAAGTCCTCGGCCTCGAACCAAAGCTCGCGCTGGATCCTGACGAGCTGAAGAAGCGTTTCTATGAGTCCAGCCGGCAGTGGCACCCCGACCGCTTCACGCGCGCCGGCGCCGCGCAACAACAGCAGGCTCTCGACATGACCGCGCTCCTCAACGACGCCTTTCGCACCCTCCGGGACCCGGTCTTGCGCGCCGAGTACTTCCTGAAGCAAAAAGGAATCGAGCTTTCCAAGGACGCGCCGCCGGAGCTTCTCGAGGAAGTCTTCGAATTGAACATGATGCTCGAAGAACTGCGCGGCGGCGACGAGTCTGCGCGCCCGCAGTTGGAGACCGCGCGGGACCGCTTCGAGCGGATGCTTCGCGAAACCGATGCGGAACTCGCAGATCTCTTTGCCCGCCCGGATGCGCTGGAGGAAATCCGGAGGACGCTGAACCGGCGCCGTTACATTTCCAATCTCGTTCGCGACGTCCAAAAGGAACTGAATGTCCACGTTTCAAATTGATTTCGGTAAATCGAAATCGCCCATCGTCGGCATCGACCTCGGCACCACCAACAGCCTCGTGGCCGTAATGGACAAGACTGGCGCGCCCAAGATCCTTTCCGGAATCGTTCCCAGCGTCGTGTCGGTTACCGGCTCCGGAGACGTCCTCGCGGGCGCCGAGGCTCGCGACGCGCTGATTACTCGCCCTGAGCGCACGGTTTATTCCGTCAAGCGCCTGATGGGGCGCGGGCTCGCGGATGTCCAGGAAGAACTGAAGCTTTTCCCGTTCCGCATCGCCGAGGGCAGCGAGTCGGTGTTGAAGCTTCGTTTTGGCGAAAAGGTCATGACCCCGCCCGAGGTCTCCGCGCATATCCTTCGCAAGCTCAAGCTCGATGCCGAAGCCGCGCTCGGCGAGCCGGTGAGGCAGGCCGTCATCACGGTTCCCGCTTACTTCAACGACGCGCAGCGGCAGGCCACGAAAGACGCCGGCCGCATTGCGGGGCTCGACGTTTTGCGCCTGGTGAACGAGCCCACCGCGGCTGCGCTCGCCTACGGGCTCGATAAGCGCAAGGAAGGCATTGTCGCGGTGTACGATCTGGGCGGCGGCACATTCGACATCTCCATCCTCCGCCTGCACGAAGGCATTTTCGAAGTTCTCGCTACCAACGGCGATACGCACCTGGGCGGCGATGATATCGATCATCTGCTCATGGCCATCGCGCTTGAAGATGTTCAGAGCGAATGGGGCGAAGACATTTCCGCAAAGTCTGACGCGGTCCAACTCCTCCGCCGCGCGGTCATCAAGGCGAAGGAGGAGCTGTCCTTCGTTCCGCAGGCGGTGATCGATCTGGAATATCAGGGCAAGCGCTATCAGCGTGAGATCGACGTGCCGTTGCTTAACCGGCTGATTCAGCCGATTGTCAACCGCACGCTGGAACCCTGCCGGGCCTGCATCGCCGACGCGAACATCGCGGTCGAAGAGATCGACGAAGTGGTGATGGTGGGCGGGTCGACCCGCATCCCGCTGGTGCGCGCGGAAGTCGAAAAGCTCTTCCGCACGCGGCCCCATACGGAATTGAATCCCGATGAAGTCGTAGCGCTCGGAGCGGCCGTACAAGCCGGTATTCTCGCGGGTCACGTCGAAGATAAACTTCTGCTGGACGTGACGCCGCTCTCACTCGGCATCGAAACCATGGGCGGGCTGGTTTCCAAGCTCATCCATCGCAACTCCACGATCCCTGCTTCGGCGACCGAAGTCTTCACCACCGGCGTCGACGGACAGACCAACGTCCTGATCCACGTGGTGCAAGGCGAACGTGAATTAGTCAAAGACTGCCGCAGCCTGGCGCGCTTCGATCTCAAGGGGATTGCGCCGATGCCGGCCGGCTCGGCGCGCATCGAGGTGCGCTTCCTCATCGACGCGAACGGAATCCTCAACGTCACCGCGCGCGACCTGCGCACCGGCAAGGAGCACAGCGTCGAAGTCAAGCCTTCCTACGGCCTCACCGACGAACAGGTGGAAGCCATGATCCTTGAATCCTTCGAAAAGGCGCAGGATGACTTCGCGGCGCGCCAGGTTCGCGAAGCGCAGGTGGAGGCTGACGCGGTGCGATCGGCGACCGAACGCGCCATGAAGGAACCCGCGTACTTCGAATTGTCCGATGAAGAGCGAGCGGCCATCGACCGGGCTCTGAACGAACTCCTGCTGGTCTACCACAGCAACGATTACGAGCTCATCCGGGCGAAGATTGACCAGCTTGACGTGGCCACGCAAAAGCTCGCCGAGATCATCATCAATACCGCCGTGGGAACCGCGCTGAAAGGAACAAAAGTGGATGCCTAAGCTGACCTGGAACAACCTGGACGACATTGCCTTCGCGCTCCACGAGAAATTCCCGGATCTGGACCCCACCAACATCCGGTTCACGGATCTGCACAAGTGGATCACTGAACTCGAGGGCTTCGACGACGATCCTCTCAAGTCCAACGAAGCGAAACTCGAACGCGTACAAATGACCTGGCTGGAGGAATACAACGATAATAAGTAGAATCGCCGGGTGGTCCGTTGTATAATCGCGGATTCAGAGAGGTTAGTCCACCATGAAGCCACTCCATCTCGCCGTCATCGTCCTTGCTACGGTTGCGGGCTTCGCACTCGCCGACCAGCTTGATGATAGCTACGCCGCCCTTCAGGAAGCGCAGAAGTCCAACAAGGACCCTGACACCATCAAGAAACTCGCCGTCGATACGGCTAAAGCTGCCAAGGCGGAACAGGCCAAGGCTCAGCCGGCCGATGTGCCCGCCGATCAGTGGCAGAAGCGCGTACAGATGGCGAAAGAAGTACAAACCTTCGCAGAGTACTCGCTGGCAACCTCGGCCAGCGCCGCGGCGGCGTCCTCTCCCGCCAAAACCATCGATCTGGTCGATACGCTCATCGAAATCAACCCGAAAAGCCAGTACCTGGGAACGGCAGCGGCCAGCTATCTGGAGGCGCTCGGGAAAGGGGGCGGCTCGAAGAAGCAGTTGGAGGGCGCGCAGAAGATCCTCAACGGCGATCCGAACAACGCCTACGCTCTGTACTACCTTGCCCGGAGCGGGAACGCGACTTACGCCAACCGGCTGATTACGGTTTTGCGAGGCAAGGCGCCCGAGGGCATGCCGGAAGCTGCCAAGAATATGATGCTCGGTTCGGCATATTACGTCGTGGGAGCCTCCGCCTGCGACCACTCGACTTGGACCGACTGCGACCGGGATATGCGCCAGGCCCTTCCGCTCCTGGGCGGCAAGGACGGCGCCACGCTCTTTTATCTTGGGCTGGCCAATTACAATCTTGGCAAGACGATCGGGGATCGCGCCAAGATGCAGGAAGGTCTGAAGTACACCGAACAGGCCGCGGCAATTCCGGGTCCCGCGCAGCAGAAGGCCGCGCAGAACGTCGTGGGCATGCGGCAGGAACTCGGGGGCCGCAGGTAACAGACAGCCTGTCCCGCGCCAGCGCGACATTCTGTCGCCCACCCCGCGAAGCGTTTTGCGCTTCCAGTCATTTGCACTTGGTATCGCGCTTGCTCGCATACCGGCAAATGCCCGGTAACCCGCGAACTGTGGAGCCTGCCGCGAGTGCGAATGCGATCGAAGCGCCCGGACTGGTTCACGCGTTTCTCCCCGCGCACGCCAAAGCGGAAGCTCTGCGCGACTTCATTGAAGAATTGAGCCGGACTCTATCGGAGGCGCTAGACACCTCCGTGCTCCTGGCGGATTTTTATACGCGGGGTTTTCCGCTGTGGAGCCCAGGGCGGCGGCATCCTGAACGGCTGGATGGCCGCACTCGAGGCGCGCTCCTGCACAGGGGCCCGAGTTATGACACGCTGGAGGCGCGCGAGGCTCGCCCGAGCCAGATTCCGGGAGTGCTGGACCGCGCCCGGCAGCGCTACCAGATCACCTGCGCGGACCTCAGCGAAGCTCCCGAGCCCTCCTGTGTCCAAATCCTCCGCTGCGCGGATTCTGTGTTTCTCGTCAGCAGCGACGATGCCATTTCGCTGGAGCTGGTGAAGCACAAGACCGGCTGGCTGGATACAATCGGACTCGCCGAAAACACGGGCCTGCTGCTGTCTCGCACCACCGGCGGCGCCGGCGCCGCCGAAGTAGAGGAGCGGACCGGCCTGCCGGTGTGCGCGCTGATCGACAGCCACGAAGAACTGTGCCGGCTCGCAAGCTGGCTGGCGTTCCGCCCGCGCCAGGCCCCCGCGCTGGCGTCTTAGTCAGCAGCAGCCGGCGCGGCGTGACGCCTTCGGCCAATGCTCGTCGCAGAAACGCCGCCATTCTTCGGGCGAATGCTGCACGCCGTGCCGAGCCAGGTGCAGGGCATAAGCGCGCTCGTCCGAAATCTCGCGGAGAACGTCCCACAGCAGCCGCCAGAAGCGTCTCATGCTTCCTCCGGCAGGGCCGAGAGCACGAAGGGAGTCTCCGTAGTGGCAGGTTTGCGATTGCCGGCCAGCACGGCGATCCACACGCGCGCCGAATCGATCAGAATCGCGGCCACCAGGACCAGGAAGACCGCGGTCACGCCCGCATCCAGTCTTGCGTTGAACACCAGTTGCGGCGTCACGGCTGTGTGCGGACCGGCTTGCAGCGCTCTGGCCTGGGCTAAGAATCCGAGCGCGGGCGCGTCCGCGAAAATCTTCTGCCAGCCCGCGGTGAAGCACACCACCACCAGCCACACCAGCGGAATCCCGGTCACCCACATATATTTCGCCCCGTGCATCTTGATCAGGATCGTGGTGCCGGCGCACAGCGCCACCGCCGCCAGAAGCTGATTCGAAATCCCGAACAGCGGCCACAGGGAGTTGATTCCGCCATTGGGATCCACCACGCCCTGGTATAGAAGATAGCCCCACGCCGCCACGATTCCTCCGCTGGTCGCGAGCATTCCCGGCTTCCAACCCGTCTCGCCCAGCTTGGGCCACACCTGTCCCAACAGGTCCTGCAACATAAATCGCCCGACTCGGGTGCCCGAATCGAGGGTGGTTAAAATGAACAGCACCTCGAACATGATCGCGAAGTGATACCAGAAGGCGATCAGCCCGCGGTTCCATTCCGCGCTCGAAAAAATCTTTGCCATGCCCAGTGCCAGCGACGGCGCGCCGC
>Ga0070740_10004714_pt1 | contig 13170 bp, 7 predicted proteins | sample Coa_R2_FD_67286 | JGI IMG/M metagenome (GOLD analysis project Ga0070740, IMG submission 67286) | Surface soil microbial communities from Centralia Pennsylvania, which are recovering from an underground coalmine fire - Coalmine... | ecosystem: Environmental > Terrestrial > Soil > Unclassified ...
CAGAATACGCAAGTCACGGGCCAGCGTCGCCGGGTTGCACGACACATACACCACTCGCGCCGCCCCCAGTGCGGTGATCGTCTTCATCAGCTGCCGCGCCCCGCTGCGCGGCGGATCCAGAATCACAACCTGCGGCCGATAGCCGGCGCGCAACAAAAACGGCGCCATCTGCTGCACCGGCATCGCGGCGAATTGCGCATCGCTCAAGCCCAGCTCCTGCGCGTTGCGCTGCGCCGCGCCGATTGCAACCGCGTCCGCGTCCACTCCCATCACTCGCGCTCCGCGCCTTGCGGCCGGCAGGCTGAAGTTACCTGCTCCACAGAAAAGGTCAAGCACCGCGGCGCCCGGCGCGATGGCGGCCTGTTCCATCACCGACGCGATCAGCATCCGGTTGCATTCATGATTGACCTGGCTGAAGGCGTCGGCGTCGGCGCGCAGCCGCAGGCCGGGCTCCAACTCGATCGCGACGCACACATCCCCAAGCGCGACACGCTCGCCGCTTGCGCGCAGGATAATTCCGGCGACTGCGTCCTCGACCGCGGCCGTTTGCCTGGCGCGATCGATATCCGCCGCCTGCATGCGTCCGCGCAGATCGGCGATCAGCACCTGGGCGCGATCGTGGCGGACGATCTCGATCTCCTCGCAGCGGCCCGGCAAGGCGCGCGCCAGGCGGCGCGCCGGCTCGATGCTGAGACGGGCGTCGGCCACCAGGCATCGATCGACTTCAACCAGGCGGTTGCTCGCCAATTCGAAAAAGCCCAGCGCACCCGTGCCGTTGACCCTGAGCCGCACGCGCGAGCGATAGCCGAACTCCGCCGGCGCCGGTACGACCAGCCCGCGCGCGTCAAGCTCAAGGCCCAGGGCGCGATTGAGCTCGGCGGCGATCAGGCGGCCCTTTATCGTAACCTGCTCGGCGTAGTCCAGGTGCTGCCAGTCGCACCCGCCGCATCGCGGCACAAACGGGCACGGCGCGGCCCGGCGCGCCGGACCGTTGTGTACAATCGCATCGGGCCGCGCAAGGAAATAATCGCGATGGCGCTTGGTGATCGAAACGCGCAGCACGTCGCCCGGCGCCGCGTTAGCAACCAGCACCGCCTTACCCGCCAGACGGCCGACGCCATAGGGACCCAGCGTCATGTCGTCGATTGCGACCTGGTATTGCTGCTGCGGCTGACTCATGCTGGACAAGCCTCTTCACCCCAGCCGCGGCCGCGCGGCGTGGCGCTGTTGAGGCACGGGCTTCTATTATAATGTTGGCGCGTGCGGATGGCATTCGCACGCTTGAGGTGGATGCGTGAATAGTTCGACTTCGCAGCAACTGAAGGCGCGTGGCGATGGCGAAGCAGCGCAGCGCGCGGAGAGTTTCGCCGAGCAGTTGTTCAAGCGCATGCCCGGCGAACTGGCGGCCCGGCTGTCCGAGCACGAACGGCGCACGCTGGCGCACGAAGCGTTGGACTTCTTCGCGTCGCGCCCGGAGCCGGTCAAGGTCGGCATCGGCAGCCGCACCATCGGCGGCGCCGCACTGACCGTACTGCAGACCGCGATGCCCGATTGCGCCTTCATCGTCGACAGTTGCCGCGAGTACCTGCACGAACTCGGCCTGGGCGTGCACGCCCTGCTCCATCCGATCTTCAACGTCGCGCGCGACGCCGCCGGCCGCCTGCTGTCGCTCGACGAAGGCAGCGCCCGCGAGCGGCGCGAGTCGTTGATGCTGGTCATTTTCGAAACCGAACTGGACGCCGAGGCCGGCTCCTATCTGGCGGCGGAAATCGAGCGCCGGATGTATGAAGTGCTGGCCGCCACCGATGACTTCGACAAGATGACGGCGCGCGCGCTGCAGATTTGCGACGAGCTGGCGCCGGTGCGTGAACTGGTCGAGGTGCGCGACTTTCTGCGCTGGCTGGTCAGCGGCAGTTTCCTGTTTCTCGGCTACGAACGCTACAGCGTGCCGCCCGCCGCGCAGCCCGGCCCGCCGGTCCGCGAAATGGGCTCGGGATTGGGGATTTTGCGCGACGGCGGCGCCGCGGGAAAGGAGGCGCGCGTCTTTCATACCATCGAGTCGCTCGAGCCGGAGCTGCTCTTCCACGGCCCGACGCTGATCGTCAACAAGAGTCACTTCCAGTCCCACGTCCATCGGCTGGAACCGATGGACGACATCGTGATCCGGCGCAGCGCCGGCGCCGGCCGGATTGCCGGTTTCGACCGCTTCCTGGGTCTGTTCAGCTCCAAAGCCGCGGTCGAGGAAGCCGCCCACGTTCCCATCCTGCGCGACAAGCTGCGCCAACTGCTCGAGGAAGACCGCCTGCTGCCCGGTTCGCACGATTACAAGGAGATGGTGGCCGCCTTCAACAGCTTGCCCAAGGAGGAATTGTTTCGCGCCTCGCTGCCCGAATTGCGCCAGGAGCTGGACGCGATAATCGGCTCCTTCGGCGAGCCCGACGTGCGCGTCACGATGATCCCCGACTTGCAGCGCAAGATGGTGGTAGTGATGGTGCTGCTGCCGCGCGAGCGCTTTTCCTCCGAGGTGCGGATCCAGATCCAGCAGGCGCTGGCGCGCCGCCTCAACGCCACGCCGGTCTACTATCACCTTGAACTGCGCGAGGGCTACAGCGCCCATCTGCATTTCTGTTTCGCCGCGCCCAAACCCAATCTGGCGATCCTGCCCGCGCTGCAGGCCGAGGTCAGGGCGCTTACGCGCACGTGGTCGGATCGGTTGGCCGAGCAACTGGCCGCGAAGTTCGGCGCCGAACACGGTGCTGCGCTGGCCGCGCGCTACCGCGACGCGTTTCCCGACGAGTACCGGGCCGGCAACGAGGTCGCGCGCGCCATCGCCGACATCGAACAGGTCGAAGCGGCGATGGCGGGTGGGGCCGCATGCGTTGAGGTCGTTGCGCCCTCCGAGGGCGCCGCCTCAACTCAGATCCGGCTCTTTCAAGCGCATGAGGCGATGGTGCTGTCGGAGTTGATGCCGCTGCTGCAGAACTTCGGCATCCGGGTGTTGTCGGAAGACGCGCACGAACTGCGGCCCAACGTGGACGGGCAGATTGAGACCGCTTATGTGCTGGCTTTCCAGGTCCAGGGACCCGACGGCCAGCCGCTGGCCTCCTGTCCCGGCGCGATGCTGCTGGCCGAAGCGCTGAGCGCGGTGCGCAGCGGACTGGCCGAGAACGATCAGCTCAATACGCTGACGCTGACCGCGGTGCTTACCTGGCGCGAGGTGGCGTTGCTGCGCGCCTATCTGGCGGCGGCCTTTCAGATGAAGCTGGGACCCGCGCGCCCGGCACTGCGCCGCGTCTTCCTCGGCCATCCCAACCTCGCCCGCCAATTAGTAGACTTTTTTGTTGCCCGGATGCATCCGGAGCGCGACACGCCGGCCGCCGAACTGGAGCGGATGAAGGCGGCGTACATCGAGGCCCTCGCCGCCGTCGATAACATCAACGACGACCGCATCGCGCGCCGCGTGCTGGCGATGGTCGAGGCGACGGTGCGCACCAACTACTTTCAGCCGCTGGCGCATCCGGTGCCGGTTATTGCGCTTAAGTTCGAAAGCGCCCGCATCGATGATCTGCCCGAAGTGGCACCACTGTACGAGATTCACGTTGACACCCCGCGCATGCAGGGATGCCATTTGCGCGCCGGCAAGGTGGCGCGCGGCGGCATCCGATGGAGCGACCGCCTGGACGACTTTCGCACCGAAATCCTCGACCTGATGAAGACCCAGACGGTCAAAAACGCGATCATCGTCCCGGTCGGCGCCAAGGGCGGTTTCATCATCAAGCCGGGCAGGCCGAGCAGCGCGCAGGAGGTGATCGAAGCCTACAAGACGCTGATCGGCGCGATGCTGGACCTGACCGACAACATCGTCGACGGCGAGGTGGTGCGACCGCCGCGGGTCAAGGTGCTCGACAGCGATGGACCCTACCTGGTGGTCGCGGCCGACAAGGGCACGGCGGCGTTCTCCGACATCGCCAACGGCATCGCCGAGCAGCGCGGCTTCTGGCTGGGCGACGCATTCGCCTCGGGCGGCACGCACGGCTACGACCACAAAAAGCTCGGCATCACCGCGCGCGGCGCGTGGGAGTCGGCCAAGCGCCACCTGCGCGAGATGGGCCGCGATTTGGAGCGCGGCGCGCCGGTCACGATGGTCGGCATCGGCGACATGTCGGGTGACGTGTTCGGCAACGGTCTGCTGCAATCGGGCAACGTCAAGCTGCTGGCCGCCTTCGACCATCGCCATATCTTTCTCGATCCCGACCCCGACCCCGCGCTGAGCTTTGCCGAACGCAAACGCCTGTTCGAACTGCCGCGCTCGCAGTGGTCGGACTACAACGCGCAGTTGATCAGCGCCGGGGGCGGCGTTTTTCGCCGCGGCCAGAAGGTAATACCGCTCAGCGCACAGGTGCGTGCCGCGCTCAAGGTCGAGGCTGCCGAACTGGACAGCGACAGCCTGATTCGGGCGATCCTGCGCGCCGACGTGGATTTGCTCTACAACGGCGGCATCGGCACCTACGTGCGCGCCAGCGACGAGACCGACGCGCAGGTCGGCGATCACGCCAACGACGCGTGCCGGATTGTGGCCTCGGAGCTGCGCGCCAAGGTGGTGGTCGAAGGCGGCAACCTCGGCTTCACGCAAAAGGCGCGCATCGAGTTCGCGCTGCGCGGCGGACGCATCAACACCGACGCGATCGACAACTCGGCCGGCGTCGATCTGTCCGACCACGAGGTCAACCTCAAGATCCTGCTGGCGCCGGCGCTGGCGCGCGGCGCGATTTCGCTCGAGGAGCGCAACCGCGCCATCGAGCAGGCCGCCGCCGAGGTCGCCGAGCAGGTGTTGAAGGACAATCGCGATCAGGCCCTGCTGCTCAGCCTGGAGCAGATTCGCAGCCGCACGCAGGCCAGCGTTTTTCGCGAACACCTCAGCGCCATCGAACAGCGCGGTCTGTTGCGCCGCAGCGAGGAGGCGCTGCCCACGCGCGAGGCGCTCAAGGAACGCCACGCCCGCTTCGCCGGCCTGACCCGCCCCGAACTGGCAGTACTCACCGCCTACACCAAGCTCGATCTGAGCCGGCGGCTGGAAACTTCGTCCCTGGCGGGCGACCCGTACCTGGTCGAACGTTACCTGCGTCCGTACTTTCCACCGTCGATCACCCGGCGCTTCGGCGCCGAGGTGCCGGGCCATCGTCTGCGGCGCGAGTTGATCGCCACCCAGCTCGTCAACGAACTGGTTGACACGATGGGTGCGACGTTTGTGTTCGGCATGATGCGCGACTTCGACGCCGGCGCCGAGCAGGTCGTGCGCGCCTGGCTGATCGCTTCGGACACGGTCGGCCTGTGCGCCGAGGTTGAGCAGATCAAGGCGCGTTCGCGCGAGCTGATGGTGGATGCGGAGATGCAGGCGCTGGCGGCGCTGGAGCGCGCCGCCGCGCGCGCCACGCGCGTGGTTCTGGCCGATGTCGAGACGGACGCGATCGACCTCTCACAGGCGGTGGGCCGCTTGCAGCCCGGATTCCGCGCTGTGGCGGGGCGATTTGAAAGCTACCTGGCAGGCGGAGAGCGCGAGCGCTTTGAGCGCTATTACCGCCAACTGCGCACCTCAGGCCTGAGCGAAGCCGACGCTCACCAGATCGCCCGCCTGGATTTCGCCGACCATCTGATCGAGGTCATCCGCATCGGGCTGGAGTCGGAGGTTACGCCCGAGCAGGCGGCGGCGGTATTTTTCGCGCTGGCCGAAGCGATTGATTTTCCCATAATGGAGGGGGCGATTCGCGCCGTCGGCACCGAAGATCAGTGGGAGCGGCGCGCCGCCCAGGAATTGGATGAGGGCTTGCGTGCGGCCCGCGTCAGGTTGACGCGCGCCATCCTGACCGACTACCGGGGCCAGGACCGCGCCGAAATCGCACGCCGCGCAACCGCGCTTCGTCCGCGCCGCTTCGAGCAGGTGCAGCAGGTGCTGGGCCAAATTCGCAACCTGCCCTCGATTACGCTGGCGCCGCTGCTGGTGGCGGTGCGCAGCGTGATCCTGTTGTCGCTGCCGCAGGAAGATCCTCCGGCGCGCCTTAACCCCGCCGATCCTCAGGCGCCCTCGCAGTTGCTGCCGCGCAAATGACCGCGCCCGGTCAGGATGCGGCGCTCTGCAAGGGGCCGGTGGGGGACATCGGCCCCTGAACCATCGCCATCGCGGCCGGCGACGCGCCGGCCTTCAAATCATCGTACAGGCGCAGCCCCGCAGCGAAGAAGAAGGCGGTAGTTGCGAATACGACGCTGACCGACAGCAGATCCGCGATAAAGACTCCTGCCCACAACGCGCCCGCGAAGGCACCCAGCAACCCCAGCAACAGGCTGAGCGCCAAAAAGGCAGCAACCGACCAGGAGTTGTAGCCCGACCACACGGCGAGAAACACTATGATCCGGATGGCAACCTTGATGAAGCGGCCGCGCATCAACTCGCGTCCGTAAAACAGCGCCAGCCAGGTCCTGTAACCGTCGAACACCAGCGCATATTGCGCGACCGACAGCCACACCGAGGCCAGAAAGCCGGGTACAATCAGCAGCACCACCGGCACCGCGAACAGTAACGGCATGCTCGCGTTGACCCAGATCACCATCGGCAGCGCGGCGATAAGCTGAAGCACGTACAGCCAGGCAAACGGCAGCAGACGGCGCAGCGAGCGGCGATAGATCTGGAGTGTCGCTTCCAGGGCGCCGGCTTCGCCGTGGCTGTCGCGGACCCACTTGAGCGTACAGAGTACGATTACAATGATCACGGCGGTCAGCACCAGCAACACCACGTGCAGCGTCCGCGTCAGCCAAACCGGCACCAGCGGTTCGATATGAGTCAAGGTCGAATAGGGCGCCTGCGCGGGGATGAAGGCGACGTTCTGTCCCTGGTTGCCGATTTTGAACTCGGAGACCAGATGCTGAAGGTTGAGCGCGTCGGGCAGCAGGCACAGCGATGCCAGCAGCACCGGCGCCGCCAGCGCCAGCGCCAGCACCTTCCAGTTGCCGGTCAGATCGCGCACCGCATTGGCAAGATAGATAAAGCTGCTCTTTAGACGTACTTCAGCCACGATTTTGGCCAGTTTACATCGCACCGGGGTTAAAACAAGACGCGCCGGCTCCGGTGTCCTTTAGCCCGCCTTTGCGGCATGATCCTGATGCATGGCGCGGCCCGATGCTATAGTAGGAACCGCCGGGGCCCGGGCGGAGTTTTGACAACGTCCCGGTGACCGGCGGGCGAGGAAGATGAGCATGCCTGACGATCGCGAACGAATGATCGCCGACGAAACGCGGATGATTCGCCGGCTGCGGATCCTGGTCGAGCTGACCACCGCGCTGATTGCGCAGGACCAGTCGTTGACCCTGGAGCAGGGATGGGAACACGTGCAGGCGCTCAAGGCCGCGGCCCTGGCGATGTTTCCGGGCAAGGGCGAAGTGTTCGATCTGGTCTATCTGCCGCGCTTCTCGCGCCTTCTGGCCGAGCGCTTCGGCGCCAATTGAGCTGCGGCGCATCATGCGGGAGCTCAGCGGAATAATCGCGCGGCCCGACGGCTCGCTGGTGCAAGGCCGGATCGCATTTTCCAGCCGCGTCGAGCGTGTGGAAGCGCTTGACACGCCCAGCCGCGACTATGTGCTGCCCGGCCTGATCGACCTGCAGGTCAACGGCACTCACGGAATGGACGTCATCGACGCCACGGCGGACGATTTGACCGACATCAGCCGCTACCTGGCTCGCGAGGGCGTAACGGCGTATCTGCCCACCGCGATCACCGCTTCGCTTGACACGCTGGCGCAGGTCAACCGCACCGTCGCGCAGTGCCGCAAAGTCAACGCCGGCGCCTGCGACATCGCGGCGGTCGCGGGCCTCAATCTGGAAGGCCCCTTTGTTTCCCCCCAGCGCCTGGGCGTTCATCCGCGGCTGATGCTTGAACCGTGCGGAGAGAGTCTGGAGCGTGTGCTGGCATTCGATCAACTGCGCCTGATGACCATCGCGCCCGAGCTGCCCGGTGCGATCGAAGCCATCGGCCGGGCCAATTCCCGGGCGATCGCGGTTTCGATCGGACATACCGACGCCACGCTGGCGCAGGCGCAAGCCGCCGTGGCGGCCGGCGCGCGGATGTTCACGCACGTGTTCAACGCGATGCGCCCGCTGCACCATCGCGACCCCGGCGTGATCGCGGCGGCGCTGACGCCCTTGCCCGCCTTCGCAGCGGTGATTGCCGACGGCGTTCATGTACATCCGCAGGTGCTGGCGCTGGTCTACCGGGCGCGCGGCGCGCGCGGCATGATCCTGACGTCGGACAAGGTCGCCGGCAGTTCAACGGCCGGCGCCCGCCTCAATTCCACCCCAAACGGCAACCGCGCGGCGCGCATGGCCGACGGGCGTCTGGCAGGGAGCCTGGTCCCGCTGCTCGACGGAGTCCGGCTGATGGTGAACGAAGTGGGCGTGAGCGTGGGTGAAGCGGCGCTGATGGCCGCGGCCAATCCGGCCCAGGTGTTGGGGATGCGTGACCGGGGCCAACTCGAAGTAGGATTACGCTCCGATCTGATCGTGCTCGACCCGCAGTTGAATCTAAAAGCGGTATTCATCGCCGGCCGCGAGCTGGAATAAAATAGGATTCAGTCCGCACCCGGTCCGCGCCAGACCGCGCGCGCATGGAAGATTTTAATGCCACTGAACAAGGCCTGTATCGACAAACGTTATCCGCCGGTTGAGGCTGCCGTTACCCGGGAAGCGATCCAGAAGTATGCCCGCGCCTGCGATCACGACAACCCCTTCTTCTTCGATGACAGCCGGCCCGGCGGAATCATCGCGCCGCCGATGTTCGGCGTGGTGCCGATTTGGCAGTCGATCGTCAAAGTCGTTACCGATCCCGAGGTCGGCGCGGATCTGCTGCGCCTGGTGCACGGCGAGCACGACGTCGAGTTCATCACTCCGATTCGGCCCGGCGATGTGATCACCTCCGTGGCCACTATCCGCTCGATGGCGACCGGCGCCACTGGCGAGACGATCGCGATCGGAGTTGCCGCGCGCAATCAGCGCGGCGAGGCGGTTCAGAATACGGTGTTCACCGCCTTCATCCGCGCGGTGGGCAGCGCCCGCCCCGAGGGCGAGCCGCGCGAGCCGGAGGCGGCCCGCGGCGAGCCGATTGCCGTGGTCAGCCAGCCGATCGCCGCCGACCAGACTTTCCGCTACGCAGAGGCTTCGGGCGACGTCAATCCCATTCATCTGGACGCCAACGTGGCAAAGATGGCGGGGCTGCCCGGCATCATCGTGCACGGCCTGTGCACGATGGCGTTTTGCTCCAAGGCGGTGATCGAGACCGTGTGCGGCGGCGACCCCCGCCGGCTGCGCCGGCTGCGGGTGCGTTTCGTGCGTCCGGTGCTGCCCGGCCAGACTATCACCACCCGCATCTGGGCCGGCCCCGAGGGGGCGGGGCACCGCATCTTCGAATTCGAAACGCTCAACCCCAACGGCCGCGCCGTGATCCGCGGCGGCATCGCCGAGGTCGCGGTGTGAAGCGGCCCGCACCGGCGCGCACTTGGACGCCAAGCTGACCATCGGACTGACGCTTTCCTTAAGCGGGCGCTACGCCGCAATGGGGCGTCAGGCGGCGGCCGCGCTGCGCCTGTTCGCGGAGGATCAGAACACCGCGGGAGGAATTGAAATCGGCGGCGTGCGCCGCCAGGTGGCGATCAATTGCCTGGACGATCGGAGCAATGCCAAGCTGTGCGCTGAACTCTACCGCTCGTTATGTTACGAGAATCGCGCCGATGTGATCTTCGGTCCCTATTCGAGCGAACTGGCCCGGGCTGCCGCCCCGATCGCAGAACAGGCGGGGTTGGTGATGGTCAATCACGGCGGCGCCGACGACGGGCTTTACCGCAACAAGTACCGCCTCATCGTCGGCGTGCTCAGCCCGGCCGGCGATTATTTCAGAGGACTGGCCCATCTGGTCAGCCAGCTCAAGTTGTGGCGCAAAGGCGTGGCGACGGTGACTTTCGAAACCCCCTTTGCCCGCGCCGTGATCGACGGATTTGAGGACGAATGCCGGCAGCGCCCGATCATGCGCCGCGGCGTGCGCCTTCGGGTGCGCGAGTCGGCGGCGCCCACACGGGGCGCGGGCGAGGTTTCGATCGACCTGCTGATGCGCCTGGCGCGCTCGCGCATTACGGCGCTGGTCAGCGCCGGCAGCTTCGCCGACGACGTTGCGCTGGCCAGCGGGATCGTCAGGGCGGACCTGAATATTCCCGTGCTGGCCTGCGTGGCGGCCGGCGTGCGCGCCTTCGCCGATACGCTGGGCGAGCACGCCGAGGGAATCGTGGGTCCCAGCCAGTGGGAGGAATCGCTCAACTTCACTCCCGAATTGGGACCGCGGCCCCAACGCTTTGCCTCTCGCATGCGCGCCGCCTGCGGCGTCTGCGATTATCCGGCCGCCCAGATCTACGGCGCGGGATTATTGACCGCGCAGGCGCTGCGGGCCTGCGGGCGCGTCGATCAGGCGGCATTGCGCGAGGCGTTTTCCGATCTGAGAACCACCACGCTGTTCGGCGACTTCGCAATCGATCGCGTCAGCGGACGCCAGATCGGACACAAGGTGCTGCTGGTGCAATGGCACGGCGGACAGAAGGTCGTAATACATCCCGACGCGCACGCGCAGTCCGGCTCGCTGGAGTTTCCCACCGGACTGCGCCTGGTGCTGGCCTCGCTGTCCAGCCTCTACCTGAGCCTGCACCGCACACGCGAGGGCGAAAAACATCGCGTCGAAGACTAACCGGATCGATAGCCTTTGGAACTGCCAACACAAAACCGGCCGTCAGCAAGAGCAAAAGCCCAGCCGGCGCTCGGCTCAGTTCACCGACTTGAGTGATTCCAACATCTCCCGGGGGCCGATGTAGCCGACCAGGCGCTTGCGCACGCTGCCCGAACCGTCGAGCAGCAGCATCGTGGGTACGCCCTGGATCCGGTACTCGCTGATGATCTCGTCGTTGCGGGCATTGAGGTGGGTGAGGTCCGCGTGCAGAGTAACGAAGCGGCGCGCTTCGGCCACCACTTTGGGGTCCTTGAACGTGGTGTGCTCCATCTCGCGGCAGGGAATACACCAGTCGGCGCCAAAGTCGATCAGCACCGGTTTGTGTTCGGCGGCAGCGGCGGAAACGCGCGCCGTATCGTAGGGCTGGAATGCTAGCGCGGGCGCGCCGCCCGATGGCTTCAGCAGCAATACCAACGCGGCTGCCGACGCGATGCCGATCGCCGCCTTGAACAGCGCGAAGGGACGCGGCTGGCGCCCGTGCGGCGAGATGAATCCCAGGTAAAGGCCGGCGGCAGCTCCATAGTAGGGCAACAAGCGGGTGGCCAGGCGGCCTGGCAGCAGCGGGTCGATGAAATACAGCGCCAGGCCGATCAACACGAAGCCGAACAGATGCTCGACCCACGTCAGCCATTCGCCCGACCGCGGCAGGCTGCGGATGCTGCCGACGGCCAGCGCCAGCACGATGTAAGGCAAGCCCATGCCGAGCGCGAGTACGAAGAACGCCGCAAACCCCAGCATCGCATTGCCGCTGCGCTCGACCACCAGCAGCAGACCAAGCACGAAGGGTCCGATGCAGGGCGCGGCGACCACACCCATCCCCAGACCCATCGCCAGCGCGCCCAGATATCCGGGACGCGCCATCCCCGCCCGCTGCAGCATCCACGACGGCGCCTGCAACGTGAACCAGCCGAAGCTCGACGCGGCCAGCACCAGCATCACTGCCGCAATCGCGGCCAGCACCCAGGGGTTCTCCAACGCCGCGCCGAACAATCCGCCCGACAGGGCCGCCGCGGTGCCGACCGCAGAGAACATCAGCGCGATGCCGGCGACGTAGAGCGCGGCCAGGATCAGAATGCGGCGCGTTCCTCCGCCGCCCTGATTGCCGAAGTAGGCCAGCGTCACGCCGATCAGCGGATACACGCAGGGCGTCAGATTAAGCGCCAACCCGCCCAAAAAGACCATCAGGAAGCCCAGCACCAAGCCGTGGCTGGCAAACAGGTCGCGGGCAGGCGCGGCCGGCGGCGTTGCAGCGGAGTAAGTCTTCAGCGCCGATGCGCGGGATGGGACAGCGCCGGGCCATTGGAGTGTGACCGCCCTGGTGATTGTGGCCGGGCGCAAGCATTGCCGTTCGTTGCAAGCCTGATAGTCGAGCGACAGCTCAAACGCCATCGGCTGACCGGGCTTGACGCCCGCTTCTTCCGCCAGGTTCGCCCTGAATGTAACCGCGCCGGTAAACACCGACAGCTTCTCGCCCATCGAGAATTCCGGCGCAATCAGTTGCGCGGGCGGATACGCGATATCCTCCACGCGCACTGTGGCGGGCGGTTTGATCGAAAGCCGGGTCGCGATGTAGTCGGAGCTGGAGGGCTTGTCCGAGTTGATATGCCATCCGGGCAGGATGGCGGCGTCGACGCGCAGCACGGGCCGATTGCCGGCCGCCTGGGCAAGCCGCGCGCCGGTAATCTGTACTACCTGTTCGGGTTTGGGCAGCGCCGCCCACGCCGGTGCATGCAGGGCAAGTATGATTGCGAGCACGAGGAGCGCGCCGGCACGCAACCCGGCAGGAAGGATTGAACGATGCGCTGCCTCAATCATGGCCGGCGAACGCGCCGGATGTCATTGATGGTCGTTGGTGGGGCGCAGCGGGATGAGCGGCGGCTCGGTCATCGACAGCGGTACGCTATCGACGATCTCCAGGCCATAGCCGGGCAGATTGGCCAGCCGCGGCACCCGGTCCGACACGACGATAATCTTGCGCACGCCCACGTCGCGCAGAATCTGCGCACCGATCCCGTATTCGCGAAAATCGCCGCCCAGCGCGTTGGTATGAGTGGTGACGCGCAGATGGTCCTGCAGGGCGCCGTTGATTTCGGAGGCGATCGCGTTGAAATTGCGCTTGAGGTAGAGAATCACGCCGTTGCCGGCCGCCGCGATATGCGCCATCGAGGCGGTTAGCAGGTTGCGCGTGTTGCGCTCCAGGTAGCCGAACACGTCGCCGGGTAGGTACTCGCGATGAGCCCGCACCATGATCGGCACTGCCGGGTCGACCTTGCCCATGATCAGCACCAGATGCTCGGTCAGGTCAACCATATCGCGATAGACGCAGGCGCGAAATTCGCCGTACTCGGTGGGCAGGCGC
>Ga0070740_10004715_pt1 | contig 13168 bp, 9 predicted proteins | sample Coa_R2_FD_67286 | JGI IMG/M metagenome (GOLD analysis project Ga0070740, IMG submission 67286) | Surface soil microbial communities from Centralia Pennsylvania, which are recovering from an underground coalmine fire - Coalmine... | ecosystem: Environmental > Terrestrial > Soil > Unclassified ...
TTAACAAGGCTTGTATCAAAAAAAATATTCCATTTGTAACAGGAGCGGCAGTGGGAGTTTCAGGACAAGTGTTTACTATACTTCCACATCAAACCGCATGCTATCACTGCATATTTCCTTCATTGGACGAAAATTCAATGCCTACTTGTAGTACTGAAGGCGTTCATCCATCAATACTCTCTATTGTTGGAGGAATTGAGGTTGCAGAAGCAGTGAAAGTTCTCATAGGACGAATTCCAACCTTGGCAAACAAGTTACTCTACATTGATCTTGATAATCTGGATTTCAATACAACAGTTTTCAGTAAAGTCGATGAATGTCCAGAATGTGGATCAGGTAAGCATGAGGAATTGCCAACTCAGGAACTCATCATAGAAGAACTATGTGGACGAAATAGAGGGAAGCGTACCTTTTCTATTACACCTACAACAATGATTGAGATTGATGTTCCAAAGATAACTAGCATAGCATCGGAAAAAGGTTTCAAAGTGCAAAATCAAGGCGAACTTGGGTTGTCAATTTCCACTAATGATATCTATGTTAGTTTTCTAAAACGTGGCTCAGCTGTTATTGTAGGAGAAAAAGATGAAAATTCTGCTATTTTACTATATAAAAAATTAGTTAACGCATAAACAATTTTTTTATAAAATCTGTATTTTCTTTATTACTTCAACTAATTTCACGTATGGATCTTCCATTGAGTTGATAACCATTCTCGCTTTTTTCTTATTTGCTTTATTATCATTTAACATTTTTTTGATCAAAGGGGAAATTTTCTTTGGGTTAGTCTCTCTCTTTACAAGTCCTATTCGCACCAGATATTTTTCAATATAATTTGGTGCTGCATCATATGAGATAGTTGGAACTCCCATTAATGCTGATTCTGCAGTCATGGTACCTCCTGAACCAATGAAAAGATCTGTAATAGTAAGAAGAGATTTTCCATCCACAACTTTATCCATTATGATGACTTTTTTACCAAATTTTTCTTTGAGTCTATTTTTTTGTGAAGCATATCTTGCTAGTACTATGATGTTGTAGGGATTATCCTCTTTACTTGTCTCATAAATTATGTTATCACTTTCAGTCTTTCCTAAAATATATGCGGCCTCTGACTCTTCTGGTCTGATTACAATTGTCTTCTTGTTTCTATCAACATTTATCATTTCAATTCTTGATTTTTCTCTTACTATTACAGAAGCATCAATGGCCTTGTAATGTGTGATATTATCTTTTGAAATTCCATATCTGATAAATTCATTTTTAGGTATAACCCACGGAATGAGAAGTTTTTGTACCAATGGGACTGAAAGTCTCATTACAGCTTCTGCATGAGGAGAATCTGAAAATGCAATATGTTTTATTCCTATTCCATAGGAAATTCGTGCGGCCTCTGGAGAACAGAAACTAACGGTCAAATCAGGAGAAAATTTTACTATTTCATCTAAAAGATGATCCATTCTTTGTATGCTTGAATGGAGTTTTCCTTCCTTGGTAGAACCTCCATGTTTTCCAATTAATTTGAGATTTATGTTTTTTATCTTGGATAATTCGACAACTTCACGATAATTTCTTGATGTACACAGTATTTTGTGATTTTTACTCAATTTGCTTACCATTGGAGCAAAGAAAAGTAGTTGTTTAGGCGTCAGAATATCAAACCAGATTTTCAAACATTTCTGATATAATCTGAGGGTGGAAAAAGTTTTTCTTAGCCCGTACTCATAGTCCGGATGGTTTGGTTGCAACAAAAATTGTAGTGTATGGCTTAAGTACAGAAGGATATTCGATTGCTTGCCAAATGGCAATAAAAGGAGCTGATGTCTTCATTGTTGACGAGTCTGCCCACATGGCAATTTCTCTTAAAGCCGAGATTGCAAAGACATACCCTAACGTGACATCATTAAAAGAAGATGAACCACTTTTGGGTGTTGAACCAATAGATGTTGCAATATCTCATGCTGAGTATCTTTTCTTTGCTCCTCGTATAAGAAAGACAGGTCAAGAAGCTAAGATGGAAATTCATTCAAAATTCAAAGATGCAACATCTTCAATAAAGAAAGGTGGGTCAGTGATCTACAATCTTCCAACTGGTATCGGAGGGAATAATGAAACCATTTCTCTACTTGAACATGTTTCTGGTCTTGAAATGGGTAAAAGCATATCATATTTTTATTACCCTCTTTCAAAAAATCACACTCCTGAAATTATTGGTTCCTTTAATGCAAAAAATGATGACAAACTTTCTAAATTGTTGGAATCTGATAAAAAAGTAAAAAAGTTTGTTTCTATATCTTCAGCTGAAATTTTACATGCAATTAAAACTCTTACTCAATTTGCAAGTTTATCTAGCGTCTTGGAAGTTTCCAAGTTTGCGCAGGACTCGCAGACAAGAAATGATCTAGTTCTGACTGAATACAATGATCTGTTTCTTGATGATATGACAAATGGACTATATGACTTAAGATCGCTTGGTACATCTGTGGAAGGCGCAGGTACGATGATGTATCTAGTAAATGGTAGCATAAAGGGAATTGAGGGCTATGTCAAGAGATTAATTGACGAAATTCGTTCAACGTTGAAGAAAAATGAGCTAAAGGCAAGCAGAACGAAAGTAGTTTTGGTATGGACCCAGGATTCTTATGAAATGAGAGGAGATAAAGTAGATATGCTAAATTCTCTTGTCACAAAACTACGTGATTACATAGGTGATGTTGAGATACACCAAGGACCTGAATTAGATATTTTCCATAGCGACAAAACAACCATAATTGTAGCATGCTCAAAATTTGATTATGATAAAATAACTAAAAATGGAAAAGACTCTGATATTATTATAATTAAAACAAATCCTCTATGTGAGATATTATAATAAGGGTAATGTTTCAAAAATAATATAGAATTGTCTGACATGCATGACGCATCCCAAAATGATTTGGAAGAATCTCAAAATCAACACAGAGATGATGAACTAGAATCTGAACAAAAACTTGTTGAGACACTGAACGCTCAACTGGAACAAGAAAAAAATAAAGTCTCTTCTTGTGAAAAAAAAATCCAATACTTACTTGCAGATTTTGAAAATCTCAAAAAAAGATCAGAGATTGATATTCAGAATCGCGTAAACTCAATTACAGATGGTGTTATTCTTAAATTCCTTGGGATATATGACGATTTTATACGTGCAAGAGATGCTTTGTCAAAACAGGATACAGACACCAAGGGCCTGGATTCAATTTTAAAAAATATGAATACATTTTTGCTAGAATTTGGGGTGCAACCTATTGAAGCAGTTGGTGAGATCTTTGACCCTAAGTTGCATGAGGCAATATCTGTAAAAGAAGATTCAACGTTGGATGATAATACGATTATTACAGAACTTCGTAAAGGATATATTTTGAAGGACAGAGTTATTAGACCAAGCTTAGTGGAAATATCTAAGAGAAATATCAAAGAGATGAATGCAAATGGCTAAAATTATCGGTATTGATCTGGGAACAAGTAATTCTGCTGCTGCTGTCATGCTGGGCGGAAAACCTACTCTTATTCCTGCATCTGAGGGAACTACCGTGGGTGGAAAAGCATTTCCTTCGGTTGTTGGGCTTACAAAAGACGGCCAACTCATAGTTGGTGAACCTGCTAGGAGGCAGGCAGTGACTAATCCTGAAGGCACAGTGGTAGCTGCAAAAAGAAAGATGGGAACAGACTACTTTTTTAAAATTTACGATAAAGAATACAAACCTCAACAGATCTCTGCTTTTATCTTACAAAAGATAAAGCGAGATGCTGAGGCATTTACTGGAGAGAAGGTAGAAAAAGCAGTAATCACCGTACCTGCATATTTTAATGATAATCAAAGACAAGCAACCAAAGATGCTGGACAGATTGCAGGTCTTGATGTTGTTCGAATAATAAATGAGCCTACTGCTGCTGCACTTGCCTTTGGTTTGGACAAATTAAAACAAGATATGAAAATCATGGTATTTGACCTGGGTGGAGGTACACTAGATGTAACCATAATGGAAATGGGTGGCGGTGTCTTTGAAGTTATGAGTACTTCTGGAGATACACAGCTTGGTGGTACTGACATGGATAAAGTCATGATTGATTATATCGTTGACAGTTTTAGAAAAACATCTGGAATTGACATCTCTAAAGATAATGCAGCTATGGTTCGAGTAAGAGAAGCTGCTGAAAAGGCAAAGATTGAACTTTCTTCCATATTTGAAACCGACATTAACTTACCATTCATATCATATGATCAATCTTCTGGACCGAAAAATCTCGAACTAAAAATAACCAGAGCAAAGTTTGAAGAACTCATCAATCCCATAGTGGAAAGATGTAGACCTTCTGTTATGAAGTCCTTGGAAGATGCAAAACTTTTTCCTACTGATGTTAGCAAAATTATACTAGTTGGGGGTCCTACTAGAATCCCTCTTGTCAAAAAATTTGTAGCCAATTTGATGGGAAAAGAACCAGAAGCAGGGATAGATCCAATGGAGGCTGTTGCGTTGGGAGCAGCTGTTCAAGCAGGAATCATTGGTGGTGAAGTTACAAGTGATATTGTACTCTTAGATGTAACTCCTCTTACACTTGGTTTGGAGGTGCTTGGAGGATTGAGGGAACCTATAATTGATAGAAATACCACAATTCCTACTTCTAAAAGTAAAGTTTTCACAACCGCTGCAGATAATCAAACTGCTGTAACTATACACGTAGTACAAGGAGAAAGGCCCATGGCTGCAGATAATGTGTCCCTTGGAAGCTTTAATCTTTCAGGAATTCTTCCTGCACCAAGGGGAATTCCACAAATTGAAGTTAAGTTCGATATTGATGCAAATGGTATACTAAATGTGGCAGCAAAAGATCTAGCTACTCAAAAAGAAGCAAAAATAACTATCACTGCAAGTACGAAACTTGCTAAAGAAGATATAGAAAAGATGACCAAAGATGCTGAACTTTTCGCTGAGCAGGACAAAAAGAAAAAAGAAGACGTTTTGATCAAAAATGAAGCGCAACAATCTATCTACGCAGCAGAAAAGTTGATCAGTGAACAAAAAGATAAGATATCACAAGAACAAGGTGTCCAAGTAAGCAATACAATGAAAGAGCTAAAAGATGTTCTTGATAAAGGAATTGAAGAAATAAAACCAAAACTTGATCTTTTAACAAAATTGATAAACGATATTAGCACAGAACTTTACAAAAAAGCTACACCTCCACCAGGAGCAACTGGACAAGGTGGACCAGAGGCAACCGCACAAAATGAACCTAATGCAACTGGACAGGATGCAAATACCTCGCAGAACTGATCTTTATACAAGGGAATAATCTAATTGAATTGTCATGAGTGCAAAACGCGATTATTATGAGGTTCTTGGAGTATCAAAGACATCCACATCGGATGAAATAAAATCACAATATCGAAAGCTTGCTCTAAAATTTCATCCTGATAAAAACAAGTCACCTGATGCAGCAGAACATTTTAAGGAAATTTCTGAAGCTTATGCAGTATTATCCGATTCGGAAAAACGTAAAATCTATGATACTTATGGCCATTCTGGAGTAGATGGGAAATATAGTACTGACGATATATTTCAGGGTTCACGAGCCAACTTTGAAGATATTTTCGGAGGAGGTGGTTTTGATTCTATCTTTGAATCTATTTTTGGTAGAGGTGGGGGATTTCGATTTGGAGGATTTGATTTTGGAGGATCAGGAAGGGCAAGGGGTTCTGATCTCATGTATGAGACAACATTGACATTGGAAGAAGCGTTCAAGGGGAAAAAAGAGGAAATTGATCTGCCTAGGCTAGTAAATTGTGATGCCTGTGATGGATCAGGTTGTACTCCGGGTACATCTATGAGAACATGCTCTGTGTGCAATGGTCATGGTCAGGTTAGGACATCGCGTAGTAGCGGGTTTTCCACATTTGTAACAGTACAGCCATGTAATACATGCAGGGGTCAAGGCAAGATCATAGAGAGACCCTGCTCAAAATGCAAGGGAGCTGGAAAACAAAAGGCAACAAAGAAATTTTCATTTGATATTCCGCCTGGAGTAGAGGATGGAGAATACCGGATTCCTGGTGAAGGGGAATCCATTCACAATGGTGCAAATGGTGATCTGATAGTTAGAATTAAAGTAAAACCGCATGATAAATTCAAGAGAGACGGTGCTGATGTTTTCTATGATGCAAATATTTCAATGATTGATGCAACATTGGGAAAAAATATTCTAGTTGAAACACTGGAGGGGCAAGAAAAACTTGAAGTAGAATCCGGCAGTCAGCCAAACACAATAATTAAACTAAAAGGAAAGGGACTTCCTCGTCAGAGTGGAAGAGGTAGAGGGGATGAGTATGTTAGGCTTGTCATCAATATACCAACTAAGGTTGACAAACACCAACGTAAATTGCTTGAAGAATTAAAAGATAGTTTTAACAGGAGTTGATGATATTGAGGATAGCACTTGATGTTGACGGAGTTTTAGCAGATGTTATAGCGTCATGGTTATCATATAGCAACAAAATCAGGCCTACCATACTAAAGTCCCAAATATCTGAATGGGATTTTTGGAAAAATCATGACATCAATAAATTTGATTTTTATAATGAGCTTTCAATTTGCTGGAAGTCATGGGAAGATATACCTCCAACTGAGAACAATATTGCATCTGCCACAACTCAATTGTCAAATCTTGGTACCGTTGATATTGTAACTGCAAGAGAAGAATCTACACACAATGATGTGAAAAACTGGCTTAAATTACATAAAATAAATTTCAAAAATTATGTCGGCGTATTGGAAGGAGTAGAAAAATCGAAACTAGACTATGATGTCTTCATTGATGACTCGCCCCTTAATGCGAGAAGTATGCTCAAAGAGGGAAAATCTGTGATACTTTACTCACAACCTTGGAACGAGTCATTTGAAGATAATCAAGTAACAAGGATTCGTCAATTGCAAAACGCTATACCTATAATTGATAAAATGATTACTGGGAATAAATAATTTTCAAATGGTATCTTTGTATCTATAAAGACACTTATTGTACGATTTTAATTCTGACGTTGTTGCGGGGGTCGCCTAGCCTGGTCAACGGCGTAAGGCTCAGAACCTTATCTCTTAGGAGTTCGTGGGTTCAAATCCCACCTCCCGCATCTTTTTGTTTATTTTCTGTCTATCTTGATCTTGATCTTATTTTCTAATAACTGATTTAGTTTTTGACCGTCTACCTTTCCACGCAGTGTCTTCATGGCTAATCCCATAAGAGGTCCCATTGATCTTAATCCCTGCTCCTCGATGATTTTAAGACTGGATTCTATCAATTCATCTAATATTCTGTGTAATTCTGTATCTTCTATGGTAGTTAGCGCATTAGATTTGATCGCTTCTGAAATGGTTTTTGATTTTCCACTCATGATACTTGCAAATATCATCTCAAGTGACTCTTTTGCTATTTTTCCTTCAGTTACTAAACTAAAAGCTTCTAAAATATCGGTGGTCTTTAACAATTCTGAATCCATTCCCTGTCGTTCCAAATTCGTAATTGTACCACAAAGAGTTGAGGCTACAAAATTAGGGGAAACTCTCTTGTCTTTGCATATTGTCTCAAACAGATCAAGATACTCAGAATCAAATATCTGCACTGAAAGCTGTTGATTTAATTCATATTGTTTTTGTAATGCCAATAGATTTTCTTCCCATGATTTTGGAATCTTGCTTTTGGCTTGTTCTATTTCCGTATTGTTTACAATGATTGGTGGTATGTCTGTTTCCGGATACATTCTAGAAGAGCCAGGTCTTGGTCGTAGAAATACTGTCTCACCTGTGATCGTTGCAGCTCTTGTCTCTGCAGGAATTCCATTCTTTGCATCCTCAATTCGTTTTACGATGGATTCTATCACTGTATCAAGTTTCTTTTCATTTCCAGCCACTATGATGAAGGCATCATCCGATCCTATGTTTAGTATACTCTTTATCTGTTGAATTTCTGGTTCCTCAATGCCATAATTTGGTAGCTCATCAGAATGAAATAGTCCACCCAATCCAAAAAATCTCACCAATTCACCTAATTGCTTTCCTAGTCTTATTCCTGGATATGGTTCCCATCCCAACATGCCAGCAAACCCTTTGATCTTCATTGCCTTTATTGACGAGCCCTCTGAAAGAGATTTTTGAATGATTTTTGATTTGCAGCTTTTGAAAACATCTGCTATATTTTTTACGTCATTTTCTACGATGATTTTTTCTGTTTTCAATTTTCGTAGTTTCTCTGAAATGATTTTAAGCCCATGTTGCCTTTTTGCTTCATATTCTATGACTTTCTCTAATTGATCTAATTTTTGTACGCCCTTTACTTCTATAACTGACCCGCCTCCCTCTATTGATACATTGACATCTTGTCTGATTGAGCCAATTCCTCTTCCTACTCTTTTTGTAGCACGTAGCATCCTGCCCAAAGTCAAAGCAATATCTCTGATCTCTTGAGGTGTACCGGCAACTGGATCTAGTGCTATTTCTACCAGTGGTATTCCCAATCTATCTAAACTGTATTCTCTTATATCTCCTGAATCTCGGAGTAGCTTTGCTGCATCCTCCTCAAGACAGATACTTTGAACTCCTACGCTTTTACCGTTAACTTCTAGACTGCCTCCTGTAGATACTAGCATGGTTCTCTGAAAACCTGATGTATTGGAACCGTCAATTACAAGTTTTCTCATCACATAGATTTCATTGAAAATATTTGATTTTAACGCAGATGCCATTATCAAGACAGTTTCTTTTGCATTATGATCAAGATCATGTGGTGGTTCATCATCTTGTTCTACTAGACAACTACTCTGTGGATTTCTAGAATACAAAATTGTCTTTTCTTTACTTTTCTCAAAAATGGCACTAGGATCAAACTCTCCTAGTTCACTACTTGTTATCCTTAATTTACGTGAAAATTTAATTGAATATTCGTCTGATTCAATAGGTTTGCAACTACAAAACAACTTGGCTCCCGTTGCAAGCTGCTGATGAATTTCTAATCCTACCAGAAGACCTATCTTGTCAAGTTGTATTTCAGACACTTGTAATTTTATTCCTATACTTGTTTTAAAGCTTAGTCTGAAAATTCAAGAGCAATGTTTTCTGTCATCAATTTTGCCATTTCGTTAGAATCCTTAGAGTTAGCTAATGCCCACATTGTTTTCACAAGAGCTGTCTCAGATATCATGTTTCCAAGTGGTGTAACTCCAAGATTCAATAGATCTCTTCCACTATCATATACTGTCATTCTTACCATCCCGTCAATACATTGGGATGTCATTCCGATGAATAATCCCTTTTTCTTTGCACTCTCAATTGCTCCGTACATTGTCTTACCCACATGTCCAAGTCCAGTTCCCTCTATGATAATTCCTTTGTATCCAGAATTTGTAGCATAGTCTATAATTTCAGGGTCAAGACCTGGATAATATTTTAGCAACAAGACACGATTGTCAAATTTAATCTTAGGCACATATTCTCTTTTAGGGACGTCGAACATCTTGTCTTTTTCAATACTGTTTGCCTTTACGATATATGCTGGAGGGCCTCCTATTGTCTTGAATGCATCTCGTCTACTGGTGTGGTTTTTTCTTACGCGTGTTGCCCAATTGCAGGCAATTTCATCATCACTTGAATTATTATGCATGACCACAAAAATTCCAGGTGAATGTATCTCTGTCAAAAATCTTGTTGCTGCAATTAAATTCAATGCTGCATCTGAGGATGGTCTATCTGATGATCTCTGTGAACCTACTAGAGCAACAGGTTTTGGAAATCCTGCCAAGGAAAATGCTAATGCTGATGCTGTGTATTGCATGGTATCTGTACCATGTGCTACTATGATTCCATCATACTCTGATGTAGAATGGGAATCAAGTTTCTCTGCAATCTTTATCCAGTGTTCTGGAAGTAAGTTTTCAGAGTATTCTGAAAAAAGTACTTCGGTATCTATGTTGGCAATAGCTGAAAGTTCTGGAACGCTTGCATTAAGTTCTGCAGCGGTGAGGGCAGGAGTGACTGCGCCAGTTCTATAATCTATTCTGCTTGCAATTGTTCCTCCGGTTGACAGTAAAAGAATTTTTGGAAGTTTTGGATTTGGTTGTAAATTATGATGGTTTATTTCTTTTTTTATTGTTGGTGCAACCTCTAACTCTATTTTTTTTATCTTATCAAGTTCTAATCCTATGTTATATCCGCTTTTTAGTTTTAATACAATATGGTGGTCATCACTATGTTCGTATCTTGGCATTACAACTCCTGAGTAAAGTGAATCGGCATGAATTTTTACTTGACTTCCTATCTCTATTTTATTACTTGTAAGAAATTCTAGTCCTTTGCCCTTGTATCCAAAATGCGACATTTACTAAGATTAGAAAAGTTATTTAATTAAAATTACCTATAGTATGGAACTGCTACCTTTTCGCCTATCTTCAATTCCTTCTGCGTCTTTACTTTTCTTACTGCCTCTTCGAAATGTCTCATTGTAACCTTTGCCTCTGTAGCCTGTTTTTCAGCTTCCTTTTGATCAGGATATTTGTCAAGAAACTCATGTATGACAAGTGATACTGCAGTGTTTGCTATTGATGCTACATCTGCACCACTCATTCCATCAGTTGCCTCTGCAATCTTGTCAATGTCTACATAATCTGGATTCTTGGCACTGTTTACCATGGATTCTCTTATCACTGGAATCTCCTTTGTGTTTATCTCCAGTATCTTCTTCCTTCCTTCTTTATCTGGTAATGGAACAAGTATTATCTTATCAAATCTACCAGGTCTTAGTAAAGCTGTATCTATCATGTCGGCTCTGTTAGTTGCAGCAAGCACAACAACTCCATGCAAACTTTCTATTCCATCTAATTCGGTTAAAAGCTGACTTACCACTCTTTCTGTCACAGCTGTCTCTCCGCCTACTCCACGTATTGGTGCAATAGAATCAATTTCATCAAAAAATATCACACATGGTGATGCTTGTCTTGCTCGTCTGAATATCTCTCTGATTCCGCGTTCTGATTCGCCTACCCATTTTGATAGTAATTCTGGTCCTCTTACGGAAATAAAATTGGCCTCACTTTCAGTTGCAACAGCTTTTGCCATCAAGGTTTTTCCAGTTCCACTGGGACCGTGTAACAATATTCCTCTTGGCATTCTGTGTCCCAGTTTTGAGTATAATGTGGGATACTTCATTGGCCATTCTACAGCTTCTTGTAGCTCACGCTTGACATTTTCAAGTCCTCCAACTTCATCCCAGCTTACATCTGGATTTTCAATGAATACTTCTCGCATTCCTGATGGTGTGACTTCTCTTATTGCATTTTGGAAATCATCTCCATTGACCACTAGTTTATCAAGTGTTTCTGGTGGTAGCTTTTCATCTTCTAAATTCAATTCAGGTAATAATCTTCTGAGGCATTTCATTGCAGCTTCTTTACACAGATATTCCAAGTCTGCTCCGACATAACCATGGCTAATTGAGGCAATTTTATCTGCATTGACATCATCGCTAAGCGGCATATTTCTTGTATGTATCATTAGGATATCTTTTCTGCCCTTCTTGTCAGGTACTTTAATCTCAATTTCTCTATCAAATCTTCCTGGTCTTCTAAGAGCTGGATCAATTGCGTTTGGTCTGTTGGTTGCGGAAATTACAATAACTTTTCCTCTTGCTTCAAGACCGTCCATAAGAGAAAGTAATTGAGAAACCACTCTCCTTTCTACTTCTCCTGTAACTTCCTCTCTTTTTGGTGCAATAGAATCTATTTCATCAATAAATATGATGGATGGAGATTTCTCCTTTGCCTCCTTGAAAATTTCTCTTAGCCTAGCTTCACTTTCACCATAAAACTTGCTCATTATTTCTGGTCCTGATATGCTAATGAAGTGGGCATTGCTTTCATTTGCAACAGCTTTTGCCAATAATGTCTTTCCAGTTCCTGGTGGTCCATACAACAATACTCCTTTTGGAGCTTCAATGCCAAGTTTTTCAAAAATTTCTGGATGTCTGAGTGGAAGTTCTATCATTTCACGAACTTTCTTTATCTCGTCAGTTAATCCTCCTATGTCTTCATAAGTTACCTGTGGTACGCCACGAAGAGTCTCTCCCTTTTCTGCAATGTGAAATACTGTCTTTTGTGTAACAAGAACAGCATCAGCTGCAGGTGTAACCCCTATGACTTGAAAAGTTAATCTTCCTCCAAAATAAGGTACCATAACATTATCTCCTTTTATCAGTGGAACACTTTCTAACGCATCTGCAAGATACCTCTCATCAATTGGAGGTATTGCTTCTAATGGAGCAACAACTACTTTTTCAGCAGCTACTGCTTTGATCTTTCTGACCGCAACAGTATCACCAATTGCAATACCTGCGTTATTTCGAACTAAACCGTCTACTCTGATGATTCCTTTTCCCTCATCAGAAGGATAAAGTGGTAAACATTTGGCTACAGTTCTCCTTTTTCCCTTAATTTCAATAACATCGCCTGTGGAAGCCCCTAGTGAATCCATAGAATCATAATCAATACGTGCCACTCCTCTTCCCACATCACGAGTATAAGCCTCAAGTACCTTAAGGGAGAGTGTGTTCTGGCTCACAGTTTTAGCACCCTCAAACTAATTTTTATACCTTTGTCGTCTTTGATCCAGAACAAAGGATCAGAAGATTAAAATTTACAAGATAAACCAAAACCGGTACTTTGGGTAAGCGACCACTAGTAAGAAGACGAGGTAGAGGAGGAATGCAGTTCCGTGCAGCTTCTACTGGAAAGTTACTTCCAGCTAAATATCCTCGATTTCCATTAGCAGAGCAACATGAGGCCAAAGTGGTTGATATTGTTCATGAGACTGGAAGAGATGCTCCTCTTGCCAAAGTCAGATTTGAAACTGGTTTATTGTCTTTTGTTCCATCTGTTTTGGGTACCAAAATTGGCTCTAAATTCCAATTTGGTCTAAAATCTGATATTTCTCCTGGTAATGTAATTAGTGTTCAAAACATTCCTGATGGTACTATCGTATGTAATGTTGAGAAACATTTTGGTGATGGAGGAGCAATAGTAAAATCTGCTGGAACATATGCAACAGTATTTTCACACAGTTCTGAAGGTGTAACGATAAAACTACCATCTGGA
>Ga0070740_10004716_pt1 | contig 13167 bp, 8 predicted proteins | sample Coa_R2_FD_67286 | JGI IMG/M metagenome (GOLD analysis project Ga0070740, IMG submission 67286) | Surface soil microbial communities from Centralia Pennsylvania, which are recovering from an underground coalmine fire - Coalmine... | ecosystem: Environmental > Terrestrial > Soil > Unclassified ...
ACGGGGGAAGGGCGATGACCATCCGCTGGGCGCTGCTGGGCCCCGGACGACATGCGGCGCGCAGCGTCGTGCCGCAACTCAAGACGGCGGACGGCACGGCGCTCGCCGCCGTGATGAGCCGCGACCGGGCGCGCGGCGAGGCCTTTGCCCGCGAGCACGGTGTCGACAAGGTCCACACCACGCTCGACGCGGTTCTCGCCGACCGCGAGATCGACGCAATCTACGACGCGACGCCGGACGGGCTGCACGCCGGCCACGCCATCGCCGCCGCGCGGGCGGGCAAGCACGTGCTGGTCGAGAAGCCGCTCGCGCTCTCGGTCCGCGAGGGGATGGCTGCGCTCGAGGCGAGCCGCCGGCACGGAGTCGTCCTGGGCGTCGTCTTCAACCAGAGGCACGAGGCGGTGCATCACGAGGCGCGCCGCCTGGTGCGCGAAGGCGCGATCGGCGAGCCGCGGCTCGCGCATGTGGAGATCGCGCTGCGGCCGGCCATGCCCCGGCCGGGCGCGCCGGCCGCCAATTGGCGCACCGATCCCGCCATGCGCGCCGGCGGCATCATCGTCAGCATCGGCGATCACGCGCATGACACGCTGGCCTATCTTCTCGGCCAGAGCGTCGAGGAGGTCGCGGCTTTCTCCGACGCGCGCGGGGACTGCGGCCCGAACGAGCGCGTCGCCGGCATGCTGCTCCGCATGTCGGGCGGGGCGATCGGTCATGCGGCGGTCAGCTTCGCGACGCCGTTCGCGCGCCGCCCCTTCGCGATCCACGGAACCCAGGGCTCACTGGTGATTGCAAACTCCTACGTGTACCTCACGGGGGCCGACGACGATCCCGCGCCCGCGCTGACCGTCACCGATGCCGCCGGAAGCCGCACGCGCCGCTTCTCCGCGAGCCCGTGCTTCCGGCTCGAGATCGAGCGGTTCAACCGCGCCATCGCCGGGCGCGACCGACCGATGACCACCGCCGAGGAGGGACTGCGCGCGCTGGCGGTGGGCGAGGCGCTCTACGCCTCGCTTCGGGAAGGACGCACGGCAAGGGTCGCCGATTTCCTGCCGCAGCTTTTCCCGTGAGGGCGACGCGGGCCGGCCCTTCATCGCTTTGAGGGGTGCGGCGACACGCGCGCGCTCTCGAGCGAAGCCGGCCTTTTAACGTTCGCCCGCCTTCATTCTGGTTAACGCATCCGCGTTCCCAAAAATTGGCATTCCATTGACCCGATCTGGGGTCGAGCATAGGCTTTCGGGCTCGCGCACGGCGGACGACGATGAGTACCGTTCCTTACTACGTTTACGACCTCCTCGAAGGGAACGGTTATCGCTGGAACCACGGGCCGGGCAGCGGCAACCCCGTCGGCACGGCGGCGACGGTCACCGTCGCGTTCCAGACCGGCAGCATTCTCGTGGGCGGCGACACCCTGACGGCGCTTTCGAGCACGCAGGAGGCCGCGGTCCGGCTCGCACTCGGCTATCTCGCGCAGCTCTGCAACGTCACCTTCGTCGAGACCACCGACCTCACCGCCGCCGACATCACCTTCAGCTTCGATGCCACGAACACCGGCCGGAGCGGCGAGGTCGGCGTCACCTACTGGAACACCACAAACGTCTCGGGCACCGATGTCCTGACGCAGGCCAATGTCGTCCTCGACAATGTCGCGTCCAACCTGGACCTGACGCCAGGGGCTCTCACCAGCGCGTCCGTGGCCGCGGGCGCCACGGAGGGAGGGTACGGCTGGCTCACGCTGATCCACGAGATCGGCCACGCGCTGGGCCTCAAGCACCCGTTCGACGAGAACGCCGCCGGCGATCCCAATTCTGTGCTCGACAACACGGACCCGAGCCAGGACGCGCGCGGCTATTCCGTGATGTCCTATACCGACATCGCGGATAGCGGCTATCTGTTGCGGAACCAGAGCCTCATCGAGAGCCTGGAGCCCCGCACGTACGGCATGTTCGACATCGCCGCGCTCCAGTATCTTTACGGTGCACCTCCCGCTCCCAGCCTTGCCGCCTTGCAGGCGGTCTTTGACGTCGACGGCGATACGGTGACGGGATCGCCCGGCGCCTTCACCTACAGCTTCACGCCGAGCGTCGCCACGCTCGAGACCATCGCCGACGGCGGCACGCACGACACGCTCGACTTTTCCCGCTTCACCGGCGCCTGCACGATCGACCTCTCGCCCGGCAGCTTCAGCTCGCTCCCGACCGGCGTCAACGTCGATCCGAACGCGACGCCGTTTCCCTCGCCGCCTTCGCCTTTCGCCCCCTATGACGGCACCGATGCGCTGGCGATCGCGTTTGGCACGACCGTCACCACCTGCATCGGGGGCTCGGGCGACGACACCATTCTGGGAAACAGCGCCGATGACGTGCTCGAGGGCGGGCCCGGCCGCAACACGATCGACGGCGGCGGCGGGATCGACACCGCCGTCTATGCCGGCGCACGCGACCTCTACACGATCCGATTCGGGGCCGGGAGCGTGACCGTGGCGGGAAACGGCAGTGCCGATACGCTCACGCACATCGAGTTCCTGCAATTTGCGGATGCGACGATCGCCATGACGCCGCCGCGGGACGATTTCAACGACGACGGCGCCTCCGACATTCTCTGGCGGAGCCGCGACGGTGATACCGGCATAGACCTCGTGAACAACGGCGCCGTGACCGGCTTCGCGAGCCTCGGGGCGGTGAGCACGGACTGGTCGGTCGCGGCGACGGGCGACTTCAACGGCGACGGCACGGCCGACATCCTCTGGCGCAATGCGAGCGGCGGACTCGGCCTCTATCTGATGCGGAGCGGCGCCGTCGGCAGCTTCGCCGGTCTCGGAACGGTCGCCACCGACTGGTCGATCGCAGGGACGGGCGACTTCAACGATGACGGCACCGCCGATATCCTTTGGCGAAACAGGGACGGCGCCGCCGGCCTCTATCTGATGGAGAACGGCGCCGTCAGCGCCTTCGTCAGCCTCGGCGCGGTGGCGACCGACTGGTCGGTCGCGGGGGTGGGCGACTTCAATGGCGACGGCACCGCGGACATCCTGTGGCGCAACACCGACGGCAGCGCCGGGATCTATCTCATGCAGAGCGCCGCCGTGTCGCGTTTCGTCGAGCTCGGCCCGATCGCGACGGACTGGACGGTGGCGGGTGTGGGCGATTTCAACGGCGACGGCACCGCCGACATCCTATGGCGCAACACGACGACGGGCAGCACCGGCATCTATCTCATGCAAGGCGGCACGGTGAGCGCCTGGGACAGTCTCGGGACGGTATCCACCGCCTGGTCGGTGTCAGGGGTCGGCGATTATAACGGCGACGGCACCGCTGACATCCTCTGGCGGATCGACGACGGCGCCTTCGGCCTCTATCTGATGCGCCAGGGCGCGGTGAACGCCTTCGTCGATCTGGGGACGATGAGCGCCGACTGGTCTGTCGCCGATGCAGCGCCGCAAGCCGCGCGCGCCCGCGCCAATCCCGCCGTCTCCGACTTCAACGGTGACGGCACCTCGGACATCCTGTGGAGGAATGTCGACGGCGCGCTCGGCATCTATCTGATGAGCGGCGGCGCGGTCGAGGCCTGGGACGCTCTCGGCACCGTCGGCACGGACTGGTCGGTCGCCGGGGCCGGGGACTTCAACGGCGACGGAACCGCGGACATCCTGTGGCGCAGCGCGAACGGCGCGTCCGGCCTCTATCTCATGTATGGCGGGACGGTCGGCAGCTTCGCGGGACTGAGCGGCCTCGGCGCGGGCGGATCGGCCGTGGGGACCGGTGACTTCGACGGCGACGGCACCGCGGACATCCTGTGGCGCGACGCGAGCGGCGCGGCCGGGATCTATCTGATGCGGAACGGTGCGGTCAGCACGTTCGACGGCCTCGGCACGGTCTCCCGGGACTGGTCGGTGGCCGGGGTCGGCGACTTCAACGGCGATGGCATCGCCGACATCCTGTGGCGAAACACGAGCGGCGCCGCCGGTCTCTACATCGTGAACAATGGCGCGCTCGCGAATTACGTGGGGCTCGGCGCGATCTCGACCGACTGGTCCGTTGCCGGAATCGGCGATTTCAACGGCGATGGCACGGCCGACATCCTCTGGCGGAACTCCGTCACCGGCGAGGCGGGGCTCTATCTCATGGCGAACGGCGCGCTCGCCGCGTGGGACAGTCTCGGCATCGTCTCGAGCGAATGGTCGGTCGCGGGCGTGGGCGACTACAACGGCGACGGCACCGCGGACATCCTGTGGCGCAACGCTGCCACCAACGAGGTCGGGCTCTACCTCATGAAGAACGGCGCCGTGTCGAGCTTCGTCGGTCTCGGGGCCGTCTCGCCCGACTGGACCGTGCAGAGATCCGGCGCCGCGCTCGCCAGTCCCTGACGCATCTCGCCGCTTTGCGGCCTTGTCAGACCGCGGGCGCGCGCGCCATCATCGTGCCGCGAGGGAAAGGCACCCGCCGACATGGAACAGCAGGCACAGACCAGATCGTTCTTCAGCCGCTTCGCCGAGGAGTGGAACGCGGCGGCAAAGGGCTTCACCCCCGCGTTCAATCTCATCGCGGCGCGCAACGCGACCGTGCTCGCGGTCATCGACGAGATGGGCGCGGTCGAGCGCTTCCTCGACGTGGGCTGCGGCACGGGACAGCTCGCCATCGACGTGGCCAGGCGCGGCATCGATGCGGTCGGCGTCGATTTCTCCGAGGAGATGATCGCGGCCTGCCGGTCGAACCAGGCGGCGGCGGGCACCGCCGCCACGTTTCTCTGCGCGTCAATCTTCGACTATGCGCCGGCGGGGCAAGGCTTCGACGTGATCAGCGCGCAAGGCTTTATCGAGTATGTCTCGCCGGACGAGATGGAGCGGTTCTTCGCGCTGTGCCATGCGATGCTGCGTCCGGGCGGCGCACTCGTCGTCGGGTCGCGCAACCGCCTCTTCAATGTCGTCTCGCTGAACGACTTCACCGACCTGGAGCGCAGGCTCGGCACCTTCGATGCGCTGCTGACCGAAGCCGTGGCCCTGCATCAGAGCGAAACGCAGGCGGCCGCGCTCGCCACCCTTCGCGGCTTCGCCCGCGTCGATCTGCAACCCGCCAGCCATCCCCAGACCGGCGTCGGGGTGGACACGCGCTACCAGTACGCGCCGGCTGAGCTCGTCGCGCGCCTCGCCCGGCACGGGCTCGTCGCCAGGACGGTGTTTCCGGTGCATTTCCACGGGCTGCCGACGCGGCTGGCGGCCGCGCTCCCCGAGACGCACGCGGCGATCGCCGGCGAGATCGGGCGCCTCTGCCCGCGTGACCCGCGCATCCTGCCGTGGAGCTCGAGCTTCGTCATCGACGCAATCCGAACCTGACTGTCCCGACGTCCTTCGGTCCGGCTGTCGATCCGCCCCAATCATAGAGGTTGCCGATGACCGGCGAGACCTTGAAGTGGCCTCGGCGCGCCGGATTGCAGGGTGCATCGGCCGTTCCTGGAAGTCAGCGAGCCAACGTCCTTCGAAGGGAAAAACCGCCATCGACTGATCTCCCTTGCCGCCTGTCGCAGGGGCGCGCCTAAGGTTTTCGCGCCGAAATATTCCAGTCGAATCCGACCCACCGACCCAACAGCCTTTCAAGCACGCTCGCGCCATAAAGCGGCTGGCCGTAGAGGATCGAGCTTGCCGCGATGGGCTTTGCGCCGAGCAGGCGCGCCACGGTGTGCCGAATCGCCATACCGCCCAACGGAAAGATCATCGACAGATCGAAGCCGCTCTTGCGTACCGTCACGCCGGCGAAGGGCGCCAGCAGCCGCCGCAGCTCCCGGCGCGAATAGACCCGGGTGATCGGACAGGGCTGGTCGGCGAATTTCGGCTTCCCCTCGGTCAGGAGACCGAGGCGCTCGGGCTCGGGGAGCCGGAACCAGGTGAGGTTCAGGATCGAGCGCGGCAGCAGGCGCAGCCAATAGATCGCCGAGCTTCGGCAATAGAGCATGAGCACCGCCCGGCCGCCCGGTTTCAGGACGCGCAGCACCTCGGCGATGCAGCGCTCGGTACTGGTGGAGTGATGCAGGACGCCGTTCGAGTAAACGATGTCGAAGCTCGCGTCCGTGAACGGCAGATGCTCCGCATCGGCCTCGCACGCGAAGCCCCGCCCCTCCGGTAGCAGGTTGAGCTTCAGCGCGGTCGAGAGCACGCGCTCCGGCGTGATGTCGACGGCGATGACGGCGGCGCCGTGCAGCTTGAACAGCGCGGAATGCGCCCCGCCGCCGCTGCCGATCTCGAGAATCTCCTTCCCCGCGAGGTCGCCAAACCCCATCTCCACCGCCGCGAGGTGTTCCGCCTCGACGAAGAAGGCCTGTGCCGCCGCGAGCTGCCGCCGCAGTTCGCCGGCATCGAGCGCGCTGTCGTTGGCGCTGTACCACTGGCGGCAGACATCGCCCCAGAAGGTCCGGATGCGCGACTTTTCCGCGACCGATGCTGCGGACACCAGCGACACCGTGCGGCTCGCGCGGTCGAACGGATAGCGTGCCGCACACCCGGCGCAAACCAGCGCCTCGTCGTCCGACGGACGCAGCGTGCCGTGACATCGGGGACAAGCAAGCTTTGCGGCCAAGCCCGCATCGACCGCGGGCGCCGGCGCCGCCGGCGAGATGGCATCGGCCGAGGTCCGTTCCGGTCCCATGTCGCGCCGCGCCTAGAGGGGCATTGCCGGCTCGCCCCAGACATCGTGCGGCAGCCGCAAATCGAGATGTGCCATGCCGCCGCGCTCGTCAGCGCCGCGCTTGGTGACGGCGAACACCGCGAAAACCAGCCGCTCGACCGGCGTCCGCGCGCTCGGCGAGGGCGTGCCCCAGTAGCCGTATCCCAGGACATGCGCGGGAGCGGGCACCAATCCGACGAGCGTGCGCAGGGCGTCGGCCGCGTTGAACACCACATAGGGCGCGCGCTCCTCGGCCCCGGTAGCGGCCTCGTCGAACGCGAGATACTGATAGCTCTCGGCCGCATCGAGGAGGGAGCGCCCCGGCGACAACCGCAGCGACAGGACGAACCGGCCGCCCGCGGCGACCAGCGACCAGCACCGCTCGAGGATCCGACGCGTCTCGACATTCCAATCGGCGCACGACAACGAAAACACCGTGTCGAAGGCCGGCCGGCCGAAATCGCCGAGCTCGATGACATCGCCGCAGAAGAAGCGCGACGGCTGCGCCGACCGCAGGCGGCGCGCCGCCGCGATCGCCTCGTCATTTATGTCGACGCCGCTGTACGAGAGGAGCGCGTCCCGCTCCGCGAGCGCGGCGCCCAATCCCCCCGCCGCGCAGCCGACATCGAGCACGTGACCGAAGCCGCCTTGCGCAATGATCCGCTCGAACACCCAGCGCTCGGATTCGTAGAATTGATCCCACGTCCGCCGATGGGCAGAGAAGAACTGCGAGAGCTTCGGCGTCCTGTAGACGAAATTGCCGTTCATCCCGACCGCCTCGCCGCCGCGGTCTCGCGTCATTCCGCGGCGGCGGCGGGCTTCACCGCGCGGCGATGGCCGCCAAGCTCGGCAAAGAAGCGGATGAGCGGCTTCTCCACGAGCTGGTAGAACACGATGCCGATCGCGACGGCGATGGCGCAGATCGCGAGATACGTCGCGTCGGTGCCGAGGATTGCCGGCCACGGCCGCAGCAACGAGGTCATGATGCCGAGCTGCTGATCATGCACGAGATAGATGGAGTAGGACGCGGCGCCCAGCGTCAGCCAGATTCGTCGCGGCTTGAGCGAGCCCTCGACCTCCCAGATCGCGGTTCCCAGCACGACGAGGCAAGGGGCGAGATAGAAGCTGCACAGCCAGACGATGTCGAGCGGACCGCTGATGCGGAAATCCGGGTTTTCGTAGCCGATATGGATCAGCACCTCGAAGATGAAGGCGAATGCGCCGACGGCCACGAGGAGCTTCGCCACCGCCACGTTCCGCAGCCACGAAAAACGCCCGCGATTGAGAAAGAGCCAGGCCGCGCCCATGCCGGGCAGGAAGAAGAACACGTTGGGATCGAGCAGCACCGATAGGTCCTGCGGCAGCTCGGGCTGCAGGACGTTTGCGAAGACGACAGCGGCTTCCCAGAGGAGCATCGCCGCGAGCCCGATGCGCCGGTTCAGCACCATCACGGAGAAGACGAGGTAGAACGCCATTTCCCAGGTCAACGTCCAGCTCGCGTTGACGATGTAGTGGTCGGGCGGCAGCGGGTAGACGAAAAAGCTTTTGATGAGGTTCGGCACCGCGAGCTTGAACGCCTTCTCCGGATGATAACCGGCGGCATAGCCAACCGCGCTGACCACCCAAACCACCCACAAGGTCGGATAGATGCGCGTGAAGCGGCGATAGAGGTAGCGGCCGAAGCGCGCCGGACGCCCGATATCGTGATAATGCGCGTAATAGATGATGAAGCCGCTGAGCGCGAAGAAGAGCTGGACGCCGCGGGACCCGATCTGGAAAAAGCCGAACAGCGGCTCGTAGCCCGATTTCGCCACGAGGCCGGTTGCGTGATAAAGCACGACGCTCAAGGCGGCGATGCCGCGCAACACCTGAATGCCGACTAGCTGCTGCACCGACCCGACCCGAATGTCCAGGGAGACATATCGTAGAACGCTTCCAGCGGCGGCGACGCTACACCTCGTGCCGCGCGAAGTCCAGGAATCCGGCGCATTGCGCGGGGCTCACGCGGCATCGACGCCCGCCAGCGATCGAAATTCCGCCGAGCGTTCCATCAGCTCGTCATAGCGGCCGCTGGTCACGACGCGACCGCGCGAAAACACGTAAATCCGGTCGCAATCGCGAATCGTGCTGAAACGGTGCGCGACGATGATCGCGGTCACCTTTCCCCGAAGCGCGTGCAGCGCCTCGGTGAAGCCGCGCTCCGTCTCGAGGTCGAGCGCCGCGGTGGGCTCGTCCAGGATCAGGAATTCGCGACGAAAATAGAGTGCGCGCGCGATGGCAATGCGCTGGCGCTCGCCGCCGGAGAAGCGCGCGCCGCGGTCGCCGAGCGGCGTGTCGATGCCGCGCGGCAGCGCCGCAACCACGCGCTCGAGCTGCGCGAGGCGCAGCGCCTCCCCGATCGCGGCAACATCCTGCATGTCCGACGCCTGGCCGAACGCGACGTTGTTGCGCAGCGTGTCGGCCGTGAGGAACGGGTCCTGTGGAACATAGGCGACGTTCCGCTGCCACGACAGGCGGTTGGCATGGATGTCGACGCCATCGGCCGTGACTTCGCCCGATGTCGGCGTCAAGAGCCCGAGAAGGATGTTCGCCATGGTCGTCTTGCCGCTGCCCGACGGCCCGACGAATCCCACGAGCTCGCCGCGCCGGACCCGCAGGCTGACGCGGTCGAGCGCGCGATCCGCGGCGGCACGATAGGCGAACGTCACGTTTGTCGCCGCAAGCGACCTGGGGAACACGGCGGCGTGCGCCCCGCGGGGCGGCGGTCCGTCGTCCTCCAGCGGAACCGCCAGCGTTTCCGTCAAATCCCTGAGGCCGGGCGCGCCGAACTTCATGGTGCTGATCGAGTGGATGAGGCGCTGCGCCGAAGGCAGGAGCCGCATCGCGGCGACCAGGAGCGCGGCCGCGAGCGGCATGTAGTCCGTGATGGCGCCGCCCGACATGACGATCCCGACGACCGCCAGCGACAATCCGAAGACCGTCACCGTCTCCAGCATGTACCGCGGCAGCTCGTTGACGAAGAGATAGCGCTGCTGGATATCGGAGTTCTCGGCCACCGCGGCATGGAAAGCGCCGCGCAGATTGCCGTCCGCCTGGTAGAGCTTGATGTCGCGAATGGCGCCCGCCGCATCGGCGCAGGCCGCGAGCATGGTCTCCACCGACGGCAGATGCCGGTGCTCGATGCGACCCGCGTAGCGATGGCAGAACCACATGGTGACCCCGGTCATCAGCCCCAGCAGCACGAGGCCCAGCGCGAAGACCGGCCCGATCAACGCCACGGCCACGGAGAGCGTCAGCAGCACGATCGCGTCGCTGATGATCGCCATGACGGGCGTGTAGAGCCACTTCGCGACCTGCTCGACCGCCTGGACATGGGTCTGCAGCGCCGCGGCTGAGAGATTGACCACCCGCCAATAGTCCCAGCGCAGGAACCGCGCGAAGACGAGATCGGTGAGGCGGTCGCGCTCGTTCCAGACGAACCGCTTCGTGATCCAAGACACGGCCACGCCAAGCCCGTTCTTCAGCACGAAGAAGGCCGCGACGCCGACGAACAGCGTGACCGCGACCCGGCCGGCCGGCGCGTGCGCCGCCCAGCCGCCGATCAGTCCGCCGACCACCGGCAGGTCGGCCGCCTCCTTCGGCGCCAGCACGATCTTGACCGCCACGAGCACCACCCCGAGCCCGGCGCCATCGAGGAGCGACAGCAGCGCCGTCGCGGCGATCGCCATCGCCGCGTGCCAGCGGCCGCGCCGGTCGAGCAATCGCCAAAGCGTGCCGAACAGCGCCGTCATGCCGATCCGCCGGCCGCGCCGCGCGACCGCACGGCGCGTCCTACTTCACGCCGTCGACGCATAGCGTGAGGCAGGGCTGATTGGTGTCGAAGTATCGCGGGTCGCGCATCGCGGGGCTGATGCTTTGGCCCGGCGCCATCGCGTGAACCTCGGAGAATCCCGCCTCGCGCATCATGCGGCCGACCTTTTCCTTGCTCCACCAACTGACGTGGTTGGCGGGATCGGTGCGCGGCGGCGTCACGTCGTTCAGGGCGACCAGCGCGTCCATGCCCGCGACGAAGCCCTTCTCGTCGAAGAGCCGCTTGATCTCCTCGTCCTTGAAGCGCGGCGGGGAGCGGAAGTCCTTGCCCCACACGAGCTGGCTCGCGGCCACGGCGACGAACGCCTGCGTGCGCGTGAGCGGCAGCATCGAGCGAAAATAGATCGGATCGTCGCGCCGCCACATCTCGTAGGCGAGCTCCGCGTCGGGAACCGCGATGCGGAACACGCCGCCGGGCTTCAGGATCCGGTAGGCCTCGCGGAAGAAGAACGCCACCTCGGCATCGGACAGGTGCTCGATCATGTGCTGCGAATGGGCGCATTCCGCGGTGTTGCTCGCGACCGGGAACGGCTGCAGCAGGCTGATGTCCCAATCGATAAATGCGCCGCCGTAGTCCGGCGCCGTGACGTAGTGATCGACCGAGGTCCACGCATCGTGGAACCAGCCGCCGGCGCCGAAGCTGTAGAAGCGCTTGTTGCGGACGGCATCGGCGCCGTAGATCTCGACATATTCCTCGAGCGTCAGGGTCTGCTTTCGCCCGCGCGGCAGGTAGTCGTCGCCAAGCCGGACCTCGACCTTGAGATGCAACGGGCGCAGCAGCGCGTCGAAGATCGGCTGCAGCTTGTATTTGACGCGCCAGTGCCGCCAGTAATAGCGCAGCATTCCCCGCCGCGCCGGAGCGCCGTAGTCGGCGCCGGCGCGCGCGCCGCCCGCGTCGGCAGCGCGGCTGATGTCCACCCCCTCGGTTCGGGATAAGCTCACCGGATGGCCCCCTGGTAAATACGAGCGCGAACGATCGCCCGGCCTCTTGGTCTCAAGCGTAGACCCGATCCCGATAGGCCGACGCCCATCTGGAGAAGACGGGATGTTTGGCGACGACCGACTGGAAGCGCGTCCCGAGCTCGTCGGCGACGCCGCGCGGCGGCATCGCCATGGTCAACCCAGCCGCCTCGATGCCCGCTACGAAGTCCGGCGGAAAATCCTCCGGGTAGCGCAGGCGGAGCACGTCGCAGAAAAATGGAAAATGCCCATTGGGCGCATCGAGCTCGCCGCGCGCCCGCTTGACCCAGTCGTTGAGATATCCGTCGGCGAAATCGCCGGTCCCGGCGTTCCAGTACACCACGTACTTGGTCTTTTCCGGCGGAATGTCGTCGATATTGTCCTTGACGTAATCGATGTTATTCGCGGCCTTTGGCAGGGTCGAGGCGTGCGGCAGCCGGCTGTCGAACACCACCAGGGTTCCGGGCGCGAGGCGGAGGCAGGTCGGCCAGCAGTGCTCGCCGAGAATGTTGTAGGCGCGCTTCGCATGGAAGCGCAGGTCCGTGCCGCCGATCGGCAGCGGAAAATGATGCCCGCCGCTTACCACCTCGATCGTGCCGCCCCATTCGGGGTCGTGGTCCTGCAGGAAGATCCCGCATTTGGCAAAGCGGTAGCGCGGGTCGAGAAGATAGGGCGCGCGCCCCTCGCCATTGGAATCCACGTGCCACCCGACCGGCTCGAAGCGGGCCTTGCCGAGCGTGTAATGATTGCGCGGCACCGACAGCGGCGGGAACAGCCTGCAGTCCTCGCCCATGATCTCCTTGAGCGCCGCAACCACCGCAGGGCGATAAAGAAGCTGGTAAACCGGCTTCATCCACTGCGACATCGAGCCCGGAACGATGCTGATCCCTTCCGTTCCATAAGCCGCCGAGAGACGGCGCCAGGTCGCCTCGAGCATGGTTCGGAGCGCGGCCACCTCATCGCTGCGGAGCACCTGCACCGCGGCCCAACCATGCCGGTCGTAATGCTTCCGAAGCTCGCCCATGAACGGCCGCCCCCCCTGATTTGCCGCGCGCAAATCATCTGCAATTCCGCGAGGCCCGGCGATCCAGCGAACTCTATACCGGCGCAAGCCGCGTCTGTAAATCGGTTCATGCGCGCCCGCCGCGTGTCTTAATCGAGCCGCCGGAGCGTCCAGGCGATCCCCGCTTCGCGTTCCGGCGGCAAGCGCGCCCGCGCGCGCCGAATCGGCAGGCGCGATCCGTAATCCCGCGCGCGCTCCGCCGATTCGATTTCGACGCGGGCTCCCTCGTAGGCGATCTCGAGCCCGGGCGCGGCAAGGCGGACCGCGGCGTCTCCCGACTGCTCCGCCTCGAGGCCGGGGAAGTTATGCGTGAAGCTCGGCGCGAGAATTCGCGACGCGCTGAGCCGTTCCTCGGCATGGATCGAGTTCGCGCCCTGGCGCCTTATGGTGAGTTCGCGCCGCAGGCCGAAGAGGCGGTTTTCCGCCCAGAGCGAGACCGCGCCGTCGTCGGTCCGGCTGATGCCGCAATCGCACGGCTCCCGCCGCAGGGCATGATTGGAAAAGAATCGCAGGCGCGGCCGCACCGGCCAATCCGCGTCGGCGAGCCCGTTATGCGCGGTCGCGGCGACGAAGCCCGCATCCGACGGCAGATAGGACGGCCGGCCCGGATCGATGAGCGCC
>Ga0070740_10004720_pt1 | contig 13163 bp, 11 predicted proteins | sample Coa_R2_FD_67286 | JGI IMG/M metagenome (GOLD analysis project Ga0070740, IMG submission 67286) | Surface soil microbial communities from Centralia Pennsylvania, which are recovering from an underground coalmine fire - Coalmine... | ecosystem: Environmental > Terrestrial > Soil > Unclassified ...
GATCAGTATCAGGCGCACTCCATTTAAAAGAAATGCACTTGCAGCTATCAGGAATATGAGAAACAAAGGCACTTGCATGGCTCGTTCCACCCAGGAAACAGTGTCGCTCTGAAGGCACCAAGCGATGCTGGTACTCATTCTCGCGGTCATCTTATTTGCACGCTAACCATCGAAAGGCTTCAGGGGGCATCATGTTGATTTGGGCGTAAACTTGACAAGGAGACACATTGGTGTTCAGGCGCTGTTAGAACGCGGGAAAGAGGCCGCACATTACGCGCCTCTGCTCGATCTGCTGACTGCGGCAGTCTGTTCGCCAGCCGAAATCAGCGCAATGGAGTCTTTTTCGCTGCACTCAGTTTTATGGCGCAATCCATACATGCGCCTGCCAGTCTTCGTTGCCTGAAGCGATCCGGGTGCCGTCGGGGGACCAGGCGACACTCTGAACGGTGTTGTACAGCCCGGTGGCGTGGCCTCGATAGACCAGGACCTGCCTGCCCGTTGCGGCCTCCCACACCTGCACAGTCCGGTCGTTGCTGCCCGAAGCGATCCTGCAGCCGTCCGGAGACCAGCACAGGGCGTTGACGCTCCACAGATGGCCCCGGTAGTCGGCTACCGGCTCGCCCGTTGCGGTCTGCCAGACCTGTGCAACTCGCTCGTCGCTGCCTGAAGCGATCCAGTCCCCGGTTGGCGACCAGGCCACCGCATTGAGCGGGGCGCGGTGTCCCCGATAGCAGACAAGCAGCGTGCCATCCCCGGCCCGCCAGACCTGGGCGGTCCGATCCTCGCTGCCTGAGACGATCCTGGTGCCATCCGGGGACCAGTCAAGCGCGGTCACGCGCTCTCGATGGCCTCGATATAGGAGAAGCAGGCGGGCGGTGCTGGCCTGCCAGACCTGCACGCTGCCATCCCACGCACCACTGGCGATGCGACTTCCGTCGGGGGACCAGGCCACGGCCAGCACCGGGCTGGTATGGCCGGCGTAGGTGACGAACGGCTGCCCGCTCAGGGCATCCCAGAGGTGGACCGTGCGATCCTGTGAAGCGGAGACCAGGGACGAGCCGTCGGGGGACCAGGCCACGCAGCGGACGCGATGCGTATGTTGGGTATACGAGAGCAAGGGTTGCCCCGTCGCCGCGTTCCAGATCTGCACGGTCCTATCCCAGGAAGCCGAGGCCACGCACCTGCTCTCGGGGGACCAGCCCAGGCTGCTCACCCGTTCGCTATGGCCGGTATAAGTTGTCAGCGGTGTTCCGGCGGCAAGCATTTTCCGAATCTCCCCCACAACCTATGCCGGGAGCGGCTCCCGCGCCTGTTTTCGGGCGAGCAAGAAAAGCGGGATAGCGGCCAGTTCGACAATCAGCGAAAAGCCGACCAGGACCGGCAACGAAACGCTATACAGAAGACCGATCAGCGCGCTGCCTAGAAACCAGAAGATCCCATAGCCGGCGGTGAACAGGCCATAGGCCGAAGCTCGCCGCTGGAGAGGGACCATGTGGGTCACAGCCGCCGGGACAATCGATTCATGCACACCGATGCCCAGTCCCCACAGGGCAATCCCGACCAGCGCGATCCAGGCGTTTCCCAAAAAGACCAGCGGGGCAAAAAGCGCGGTGAGGAGCGTCAGGGGAATCAGGACGAGCAGCCCTGCCCGGTCGAAAAGGCGGCCAAAGAGGAGGGAGCCGAGGCCGCCCACACCCATCGCCACCGCGTAAAAGACCGGGATCAGGGTGCCTGAGACGAGCGAGGTGCGTGCGAAATGGTAGGCGATGAGCGGGAAGTCGGCGAAGCCGGCGCCAACCAGAACTGCGCCCGCCAGATAGATCCAGAAGGCGCGCGGCAGGCCGGAGGTGTTGATATCCGGCGGGTTGACCTCCATCTCTTCGGGTCGGGGATAGGTCAGGCGCGCCATCAGAAGGATGCTCAGGGTGAGCAACGCCGGAAGGAGCAGGAGGGCAAACGCAAGCTGATACGCTCCATGCCAGGCCAGCACGCCCGCGACCGCCAGCGGACCTACCAGCGCGCCGGATTGATCCAGCGCTTCGTGAAGGCCAAAAGCCCAGCCGTATCCACCGATCTGCTTGCCGGCGTGCGAGAGCATCACATCGCGCGGCGGATTGCGCGTAGCCTTGCCGACGCGCTCAAGGATGATCAGCAGGGCCGCCACCGGCCAGGTGCCGGCCAGGGCGAGCAAGGGCACCGAGCACATCTGGACGATGTAGCCCAGGATCGTGATTGGCCAGAACTGACCGGTCCGATCGGCGCTGCGTCCCGACACCAGGCGCAGGCCATAGCCGAGCAATTCACCCAGCCCGGTGATGATCCCGATGGCGGCAGCGCCCGCTCCAAGCTGGCCGAGGTAAGGACCAAGAATGCTACGCGAGCCCTCATACGTAAAGTCGGCGAAGAAGCTCATCACGCCGATGAGCAGAACGAACTTGAGCGCCGCTGCTCTCACTGATATCTGTTTCATACGCTTCTCTGTCCTGATATTCCTGACTATGCCCATGAAAAAGAACGTGCTCTCGCCCAATCTCTCCCTGACCGGCGCTTCTCATCTTACCCTGGCGCCGTCTCTCCTTCAATCAGCGCACGGAGCAGTTGCTGGCGATCGACCAGCCCCAGCGGTTTGCCGGTTTCGTCTATGACCACCAGACGTTTGATCCGATGAGTCACCATAGCGGGGCGGCGTCTCTTCAACCGAAAGAAAGTCCAGCGTGGCAGAGCAAACTGCTGCCAGCTTTACCGCGACCTCTGCGGCTTTGAGCGAACTTGCGGAGCCATCAACCGCCGCCAGCATTGTGTGAAACATGGCTATCTCCTTCTCCTGCTTAAAGAGCGCGCAGGATTAACACGATGAGCACAATCAGAAAAATATACCCGACATATTGATTGATGTTTCCCGATTGAATGATGCGCGCGCGTTCCGTTACCCAGCGGAGAGCCTTGAGCACTGGCCGGTACAGGGCGCGCTCGAAAGGAGGAGGAATCTCCTGCTCGTAGGTGAGCAGACCCTCGCGCTGCTGAGCCGCCGGCGCTATGGCGCGACTCGACGTGCGTGAGCGGAAGAGGCCATTGAAAATCATGCGCACCGGATTGCTATACGCCAGGCTGCTGTAGGTCATGGCAGCGGTAAAGCGAGGGATGCCCCCGGCCCAGACGCGCTCGATCCGCCGTCTGCCAAGCGGGCGAATCGCACGCAGGAGCAGCAGGAGCAGGCCGATCAGCAGGAGTTCCGTCAGGAACAGATAGCTTGGCGCATCGATTGTGGAGAATCCAGGAGCTGCAATCACCACCAGCCCATTGACCGGCAGCCACCCGCCGAAGAGTCCGCCGCCCAGCGTATCGAGCAGCTGGTATGCCCCCGGATGATTTGTGAAAAGCGGAGGTACCACCTGGTTCAAGACGCTCACACCGAACAGGGGAGCCGTCACACGATCGAGGAAAGGGATGACAAAGGTTGGCAGCACGCCCAGGGCCAGGCAGAGAAACGCTAGAAATCCCATCGCCACGCGCATACTGATTGGTGACTCATGCGCCGCCGCTGCCTCCTTGCTGCGAGGCAGCGCCAGGAAGCCCGTTCCACACAGACGCACAAAAGCGGTCACAGCAATGCCCGCCGTCAGCGCCAGCAGCGCGCCCGCGAGCGCAATGACGACCTTTGCCAGCGTATTCGGTAGAGCAAAACTCTGCAGGAGCGTCTCCAGCAGCATCCACTCGCTGATATAACCGTTAAAGGGCGGCACCGCTGCAATGGCCAGGGCCGCGATGAGAAAGAAGAGGGTTGTCCAGGGCATCAGGCGGACCAAACCGCCCAGCTTTGCCAGGTCGCGCGTGCCGGTCGCCTGGTTGACCGAACCGGCCCCCAGGAAGAGTAATCCCTTGTACACGGCATGATTGAGAATGTGGTAGAGGGTCACAATCCCGGCGATGGCTGCCAGCGCGTTCAGATGATAGGCGCGGAACGTGAGCGAGGTCCCCAGACCAGCCAGAATGATGCCAACATTTTCGATACTGGAGTAGGCTAGAACGCGCTTCATATCGTGCTGCACGACTGAATGGAGAATACCGATCAGCGCGGTAATCGCGCCAACGCTGAGGGTAGTCAGGCCCCACCAGGCGGGGGCGATATCTGGCCCGCCCAGGAAATCCAGCAGGAAGCGCAGGATGCCGTAGATCCCAAGTTTGATAATCACCGCCGAAAGCAAGGCTGAGATGTGGCTGGGCGCTGCCGGGTGCGCCTCTGGCAGCCAGAGCTGAAGAGGCAGAATGCCCGCCTTTGCCCCGAAACCGAAGAGCGTCAGCAGGAAGACGGCGCTGCGCAAGGGAAGCGGAAGCGTTGTAGCTGCCGCCCGCAGCGCGCTATATCCGAAGCCACCTGCACTCTGCGAGAGCAGGAGAAACGCGAGAAGGATGCCGATGGTTCCAAGCTCGCTGATTGCCAGCATCAGGTAGGCCGAATGGGTGATATGTGGATCATCATCCTCGAAGTTCACCATCAGGTAGCTAAGGAACGCCATCGCTTCCCAGGCCATGAGAAAAAGGATGGCATCGGCGGCGGAGACAATCAGGACCAGCGAGAGGAGCAGCAGGTTGAGCAGCGCCCCAAAGGTCTGCTGGCGACGCAGGCTGGCCTCGTTTGCACGGCTGAGATAGCCAACCGAATACACAGCTACCGGGAGCGAAACCAGGCCGATGACCACCAGGAAAAACGCCGAGAGCATATCCAGGCGCACGCTGAGCAGCCCAAAGGGCAGATTGGTATCGATGGCTCCGGCAGGCCCCGGCACCCCAAGCAGCACGCCGCCGCCTGCAATTAAGGCTGCCAGACCGCCGAGGGCCGCGCAGGAGGCGGCAGCGATGATTACGCCGCGCACGCGGGGCACAAGCAAAGGAAGCACGATGCCCAGCAAGTACAGACCGAACATCGCCCAGAAGACCGTGCCTGGAAGAGAACTCCATTCCATCAGTGCTCCTCCTTCTTCCCGAAACGCTGCGCCAGCGACGGCATCAGCAGGTCATTCCTCACCAGAATCGTGCGGCCCTGCAGGCGCTGCTCGGCGCGTCCGAGCGCGAGCAGCAGCCCATGAATCAGCGTGAGGGGCGAGGGTGGGCAGCCAGGAATGAACACGTCAACCGGCACGATTTCTCCTATACCACCCCGCGAGTACGCGCTTGAGCCAAAGGCACCGCCGCTGCACGCACAGGCCCCCACCGCAACTACCAGGCGCGGGTCGGGCATGGCAGCGTAGGTCTGGCGCAGCGGGTCCTCCATCGCCCGCGTCAGGGTTCCTGTGACCAGCAGGAGGTCGGCATGACGGGGGGCGGGCGTAAAGAACATGCCCAGACGCTGAATGTCGTAATAGGGATTGTTGAGCAGCTTGACCTCCGATTCACAGGCATTACAGGAGCCCGCATCAATGTGTCGGATATGCAGCGAACGCCCAAAGAGCCGCTGTATCCGAGCTTTTAATCGCTCCGCCGCCTCAACGGTTCTCTCTTCAAGCAGAGGTTCCATCGTGATTCTCCTTCCTGCTGGCGAGTTGGTCCGGGCCTATGGCATAGGAGGCGGTCACGCGCAGGTCTTCCTGGTTCGTGACCGCCAGCTCATACTCCTCCACCATACGCAGCGCGTCCGCCGGACAGGCATCGATGCATAGCCCGCACATAACACAGCGCCCGATATCCAGCGTCAGGGAGGCAGCCGGGGCGTGAGCTTCGCCTGTTCCATTGTCGGCCCGTGTGAGATAGAGCGCGCTCGGCAAACAGAGAGCGACGCAGGCCGAGCAACCCTGGCCTGCCAGACAGCGCGCCGGGTCGATGACCGGTCTGCCCCGGAAACCCTCTGGCATTCGATCGTGGGCAGCGGGATAGCGCGTGGTCAGGATACCTGTGCGCAACCCCTTTCGTATCCAGGAAAACATCTTCGTCGTTTCCTCTCCGCAAATGTCCTCTGCAGGTTGCCCGGCAACCTGCGTGGATGGTTCTATACTTACCCATTGGCCCCGGCGAATGAGAGGCCAAAGCTCTGCTCAATCACCGGAAAATCGGTCAGAATGTTGTGTCCCGGGATAGCGAGCGAGAATGCCTGCCAGTTCGCGAACGACGCAGACCGCACGCGATAGCGCCGCAACTTGCCATTCTCGCCCATCAGTATCCAGTGAAGGCACTCTCCGCGCGCTGACTCTGCCCAGCTCAACGCCGATTCGCCGGGCGTGGGCGCAGGGCAGGGGGTGGCGATTGCCCCGGCGGGAAGCTGCGCGAGCGCCTGCTCGATGATACGCAGCGTCTGCTCGCCCTCCTCCAGAACGATTTTCGCGCGCGCCAGGGCATCACCTTCCTGCAGCAGTGGAACAGTAAAATCCATCTGGGCATACGCAGCATAGGGATGATCGCGGCGCAGGTCGCGATCTCGCCCTGAGGCGCGTCCAACAGGTCCAACGGCGCAATACTCTCGCGCCTGCTGTGGCGAGAGTACGCCGGTACGTTCCAGACGGTCCCGGTGGGAGGACGAGGCAAGCAGTTGCCGGCTCAACGCGGGCAGTTCCTTGCGCAAGGCCGAGATAAGCGTATGTATCTCCTCCTGGCCGCTCTCCGTCAGATCGCGGCTCAGTCCTCCAGGAATGTTCAGGCCAAAGAGATAGCGATGGCCGCTAAGGCGCGCGTTGAGCCGCAACACCTGTTCTTTCCAGAGGTCAAACTGCGCCTGCCCGACGCTCAAACCGGTTGCCTGGCAGAGATCGGCCTGAAAGCCCAGGTGATTGTAGAGGCGCTCTAACTCGGCGAGTAAGGTGCGCAGGAAGCGCGCGCGTGGGGGAACGTCAAGCTCTGCGGCGCGCTCATATGCCTGGCAGAATGCCAGCGAATGGGCAAACGCGCTGGTGCCGGAGATTCGTTCGGCGAGCAGAGGGACCAGTTCGAGGGAAACCTCTTCTGCGCGCTGTTCGATGCCCCGTTGCTTATAGAAAGGCTGGACTGAGATATCGATCAGTTCCTCGCCGACGGTGCGCAGGGTATAATGTCCGGATTCAACAATGCCGGAGCGGACCGGCCCCAGGGGATAGTCCACCACTCCTACCGGCGCAGCTTCCAACGCGAACTGGATCGGCTCATGGGCTGTGATCGGCTCTTTCCAGGTGAAACCCTCACGGGCGGGATACACCTGCTCTGGCCAGTCCGGAGCGAGGCGCAGGCGATGCAGCAGGGGATGATTCTGGGGGAGAAGGCCCAGTTCTTCCCAGATCACCCGCTCATACCAGCCAGCGGCAGGAAAGAGGCTTGCCAGAGAAAGGAAAGCGGCCGTTTGCTCATCAATATCGATGACGAAATGCAGCCAGGTCTGCTCGGCATCGAACGAGAAGATCAGGTGGAGTTGGAAAGCGTCATGTGTTGAACGCAGATCCACTCCGAAGAGATCCACAAAGGTAATCTCGCAAGTTTCCCGTAGGGAGTTCAGGGTTGGCCAGAAGCTCTCCGACGAGATGGCCAGAACAAGTTCATCAGGGTGTGGCTGCTTGATGGGCAGTGACCCATACGCTGCGGTAAGCTGTTGCTTCAAGCCTGCATGTTCTTTCATCCTCTTCCTCCCAGTATCAGAGCAGCCTGATGGAGCAAGTTGCTAAGCGGAAGAGGGAGAAATATTCCCAATCCGACCACCAGGAGGGCGCTTAAGGCCATTGCCAGGACACTCAGATAGCTGATCTCACCGGGCTTTGCCGCACTGCTGGTTTTACCAAAGACCATCCCGTTGAGGGAAAAAAGCAGGCCGGTAAAGATCAGGGCAATCAGAATGAGCATGATGATTGCGGCTGCCGTATACCCCCGACGAAAGCCAGCGCTGAAAATACTAAACTCACTGATAAACAGTCCAAAAGGAGGCGAGCCAGCAATCGCCAGCCCTCCCAGCATGAGCATAGCGCCGGTAAAAGGCAGAAGCCGGATAACGCCTGAAACGCGACTCATCGTCTTCGTTTCATATTTCAGCAGAACCTGGCCGCTGGCGAAGAAGAGCAGCGATTTCGTGACTGCGTGATTGAGCATGTGCAGCAGCGCCCCGAAGAGGCCGAGCGGCCCGCCGAAGGCCACACCGACGGCGATGATCCCCATGTGTTCGACGCTTGAATAGGCCAGTAAGCGTTTGTAGTCCCGCTGGCGAAAGAGCAGCAGAGTGGCGATGACCAGAGAGAGCAGACCAAAGGTGATCAGCAGCGCCGCTGGATAGCCCTGTCCAAGCGACGGGGTTGCCAGCGCGTAGAAGCGAAGAATGCCGTACATCGCGCAGTTGAGCAGCACTCCTGAGAGCATGGCACTGATCGGACTCGGCGCCTCGCTGTGCGCGTCCGGCAGCCAGGTATGCATGGGTGCAAGGCCGGCCTTCGTTCCGTAGCCAACCACGATGAAGAGAAAGGCCAGGCGCATGACATTGGGATTCAGGTGGGCCGCGACGGGAGCAAGGACCGACCAGTTCAGATCGTAGTTGGTGCCAAGCACCTGCACCGCCGAGTAATACGCAAGGATTGTGCCAAAGAGCGCCAGGGCGATGCCGACCGAGCCAATGATCACATACTTCCAGGCCGCCTCCAATGCTTCCCTGGTTCGGTAGAAACTCACCAGGAACAATGACGCCAGCGTGGTGCCCTCAATCGCAATCCAGAGGACGCCCAGGCTGTTGCTGACGGGCACCACCAGCATGCTGAAAAAGAAGAGGTTGAACAGCACATAATACTGACGCACGCGTTGCAACCCCTCGCCCTGCGTCACATCCTGCTCGCGCATATCTTCGCGCAGGTATCCGATGGAGTAGAGAGCGGCGGTGAAGCTTACAAACGCGATCACCAGCAGGACCACCACGCTGAGCGCATCGGCATAGAGCCAGTCGGCAAGCTCACTAAGATGCCCTCGGCTCGTCACCGAAGCGGCTGCGATCCCCGCAAGGATCAGCACCAGAATGGTTCCGGCCAGGGTGAGTAGTTCGAACCACAGCCGGCGGCGCAACAGGAGGCAGGCTCCGCAGGCCAGGAGCGGAACAAGCAAGAGCGGGACAAGCACCATACGCGATCATCCTCTCAAGCGGCGCAAGTTGGTCGTATCAGCGGTAATCAACTCGCGCAGGATAAGCGTCACAAGCAGGCTCATGACGATGACAGCAATCAAGATATCGAAGAGAATGCCAAACTCGACGATCAGCGGCATGCCATAGGCGATGGCCAGCGCGCCAGAAAACAGTCCATTCTCGATAGTGAGCAGGCCGATCACCTGGACAATAGCATGCCTGCGGCTGCTCAGGAGGAAGAGCCCGATCAGCACCAAAGCAAGCGAGATGGACAGCGGAGGCTCATTCAAAAAGGTTCCGGGCGCGACAACTGTCGGCGAGGTAAAAAAGGCAATGATCGTGAGGACCGCGCACACCAACAGGGAGGCCGGGATGTTCAGATAAGGCCGTACCTCCTGCTGCATGTGCAGACGGCGAGCGGCGCTGCGCAGAATCCAGGCGATAGCCCCGCATTTGACCACGATTGTGAGAGCGGCGACGATATACAGATCGGTGTTCTGCGTGAAATACCCCACGACCGCAGCGATCAGCGCCAGCATGAATGACTGGACAACATAGGCGGAGATGGCTCCTGCAAGCAGCCGGACAGCAACGGTTGCAAAGGCTGTAAGCAGCAGGAGCGCGCCCAGCACTTGCAACAGTTGGACGGCAGCCGGAGAAACCGCGCCTGGCTGTATGAGAGATGCGAAAACTGTTAGCATATCTTTCCTCAATCCTTCTACACAAATGCGTGATGCACATTCACTGAACCGGCCCGGTGCAACAGACAGCTTCTCTCGCCTAAGAGACTACGCGGCATGCGTCAGATAAAAGGCGAGAATAGCCAGCAGCGCAAGAATCAGCGCAGCGCCCAGAAATTCAGGAATACGGAAAAAACGCCACTTGGCAATGGACGACTCGATGACCACAATGACACCACAGATGATCAGCATCTTGAACAGCAAGGTTCCCAGGGCGACGAGGACGGTCAGCGGATTCGTGCCGCCATCAGGCGCCAGTCCCCAGGGTGCTGTTAGCACATTGAGCAGAATCGTGAGCAGGACAAAGAGGCGCATCGCACCGCCCCACTCCATAAGCGCCAGTTCCTGGCCGGAATATTCGATGGTACGTGCGGACTCGATCATCGAGAGCTCAAAGGTTGCCGAGGGATTATCGACCGGGATACGTCCGGCCTCGGCCAGGATAACCAGAAAAAGGGCCGCTGCCAGGAGCCAGTGAGCCGGGTGGTAAAGATAGTCGGCGGAGAGCAGCGTTTGATTGACAGCAAAGGGAATCGTGACATGAGCAATCAGTGTGACGCTGAAAAGCACCAGGATGACCACCGGCTCCGCCAGGAAGGAGACGACGCGCGCCCGGCTGCTGCCCATCCCGCCAAAGGTGCTGGCCGTATCCAGGGCGGCCAGTGAGGTGAAGAAGCCGCCGAGGGAGAGAATAAAGCCGCCGGCCAGCATGTCGCCCATAAAGGCGAAAGGCAGCGGATATGCGGTCAGGACCGGGATGAGCATGGCGACGACGAGTGGAGTGATAAACGTCAGAATCGGGGCCGCGTGATACACCCAGGAGGCGTGTTCCGAAACCACGCTCCCCTTGTGCAGCCACTTCCAGAGATCGCGATAGGGCTGCCAGATGCTCGGCCCGCGTTTGGATTGGATAAGCGCCTTGAGCCGGTTGATAACGCCTCGGAGCAGAGGCGCGCAGAGAAGGACTGTGGCAATCTGTAGCCCCTGAAGTAGTGCAAGCTGGACCATGCGAATCTCCCTCCAACGCCTGGAAAAGCGCAATATGTTCAATCAGGAGACGAGCAGGAAGGCGAACTGGCGGATAAGAGGGGCTCCAGCAAGAGGCTCGTCGCATCAATGGGCACAAAAAAACCTCTACCGGCCAGGGCTATCCTGCTCTTTGGTGGTAGAAGCTATTAGCACAAAGCATTAGGCGAGCCTCATCGCCATTTTCTTTTTTGTTGTTCTGAGAAAGATTGTCCCAAACGGCTTTCTCTTCCCCGATTATACCCGCTGGTATGGCGGCCTGTCAAGCCTTCTGCTGCCTGTCAAGGTTGGGAGAAAATCTTCTTGACGTTCTCCCCAACGCGTCTGTATACTTAGGAGAGAGAAAAACGATCGATAACGCGATGAAGCTCGCGTAATGCCCAAAGAGGCTAATGGCTTCTACGGACTGCTTTCCAGGGAGCAGTTCGTAGAAGCCATTTTCCATTTTCGGGCGCTGATCGGGGTGAAGCCGTCTCAGAGGCTTTCCCACCTTTCACCAGGGACGGCTTCGTCCTCTCCTTATGAGGATAACACATTTGGGAAAAAGATAGGAGGAAGTAGCTTGCTCGTCAGAGAAAAGATCAGGAGGGATATCCATGCATCCGAAGCATGCACGCAGACAAAAGATCGGCCTTCATTTCCAGGTTGCGAGCGGCTCAGATAGGGGAAGAGTACGCACGCAGAATGAGGATGCGCTCGCCTTGTGCGAACCGTCGGACTGGCTCCAGTTGGAGCAGTTCGGACGGCTGTATTTGCTGGCCGACGGAGCGGGAGGCCACGCTGCCGGGGAAATAGCGAGCCAGCTCGCGGTCGAAACTATTGCCAGCACCTATTATCAGCAATTTACTTCTGGTACCGAGGCCGTGGAACAGCAGCCGGCACAAAGCGAGGAATCGTCGGTTCAGCAAGAGCACGCTGGTCTGGCTCTTCCTCGCAAGCGGATCATCGCGGCATTTCGCGCGGCGCATACGCGTATTAGGGAATGCGCGGCGCAGCGAGCCGACTATCGCGGGATGGTGACGACCTGCCTGGCAGCGGTTGTAAAGGAGAATCATGTGCTAATTGCCCACCTGGGAGATAGCCGCGCCTACCTGGTGCGCTCCTCGCCGGGCTTCCCCCCGGTCATCACCTGCCTGACGACCGACCACTCGATGGCAGCGGCACTGGCGCAGGCAGGCGTGCTCTCCGTCGAGCAAGCTCGCAGCTCGCCTTCCCGGCACATTCTGGTCCACGCCCTGGGTGAACATGCGGAGAATCCTGTCGATCCTGATATCGCCACTGAGGAGCTGCGGGCCGGCGATGTGCTGATCCTTTGCTGTGACGGTCTCTGGGGAATGCTTTCAGAAGAGCAGATTGCACACATCGTGACCAATTATCCTCCGCAACGCGCCTGCGCTCACCTCATCCGGCAGGCTAATGAGGCGGGCGGCAAGGATAATATCAGTCTCATCCTGCTTGCTTGCTCTTGAAGAGCTGATGCGGAGCCAGCAGGACTCTTCTCTTCTCCTGGTGCCCCATCAGACGCGCCTTCGCCTAATACCATGCATCAGCCTGGAAAGGGGCAGCGCTCTTGCTGATCAAGGAAGAAAGCCGTTGAAATTCTCCCTTGCTTTTTGGGCGCGGCCCGCATATACTCTGAAACAGAAGAATACTCAGGCGATGAAGCTCGCCTGCTAGACATGCTCTTAGAGAGCTGATAGCTTCTAGACAGACCGATCATTTTCGGTTGTTTAGAAGCTTTTTTTCGGGCAGAAAGGTTTCCTGATGATTCTATTGGATATTCCGGGGCGGGGAGTAATCGAACTCCACCACGCCGTCTTTGATCTCAATGGAACCCTCGCGATTGATGGAATGTTCATCCCAGGCGTCCCGGATCGCTTGCTCAGGCTCTCGGAACTGCTAGAGATCCATATCCTCACCGCCGGTACGCATGGAAATATTGCCAGGCTTGAAAAGGCATCTGGCCAGCCCTTTCGTCTCATTGGTCACGGGGAGGAGAAGCGGCACTACGTGTGAGCCTCTCCCACTTTGATAGAGTCCCCAAAGCTGAGATATACTTGAAGCAGATCAGAAAGGGGATCATCAATGGGAAAGATCCAAAAGGTCTACACGAAAGAATTCAAAGAGGAAGCCGTGCGACTGGTGCAAACATCAGGCAAGCCGATAGCGCAGATTGCGCGCGAGCTGGGCATCTCTGACAGCGCCATTCATGGGTGGCGCAAGGAGTTGACAGAGCACGAAAAAGAAGCGTTTCCTGGCAAAGGACATCAAACAGCCTTAGAGGAAGAAAATCGGCGCCTCAAAAGAGAACTAGAGAGGGTTCAACAGGAGCGTGACATCCTAAAAAA
>Ga0070740_10004723_pt1 | contig 13159 bp, 15 predicted proteins | sample Coa_R2_FD_67286 | JGI IMG/M metagenome (GOLD analysis project Ga0070740, IMG submission 67286) | Surface soil microbial communities from Centralia Pennsylvania, which are recovering from an underground coalmine fire - Coalmine... | ecosystem: Environmental > Terrestrial > Soil > Unclassified ...
GGCGGCTTCCTCGTAGCGAAGGGCGGCGGCCGCACGATCGCGCGCCCGCGCGATCTCTCCCATCAGCGGCCCTGCACGCCCCCGAAGAAAGCCGATGGCGCGATGCACGCGCGCGGCGTAGTCATCCGCACTGACGCTTGCGTTGCAAGGAGCGCAGCAATGCCTCATCTGGCCGTAAATGCAGGGGGAAGCGTCCGGATGGGGCTCGAGCCTTCCGGCACAGGTGCGAAGCCCCAGGATTCGCGACAGCGCCCGTACGGAAACATCGAGGCTTCGCCTTCCGATGAAGGGACCGAGGTACATCACTCCACGCCGTGTGCCGATTCTGCGCGCCAGTGAGATGCGCGGAAATTCATCCATCAAGTCTGTCTTGATGAAGTAGGCGGGCGCGGCCGACTTGAGCATCCTGTTGTACGGCGGCTTCAGCCCGCGGATCAGCTTTGCTTCGAGCAGGGCGGCTTCGAGCGATGAGCGCGCAAGGCGCGTCTCGATCGTGTGCACGTGGCTGATGAGTTCCGCGGTCTTGGCATTCACGGAAGAGTTGAAATAGGAGCCGACGCGCTCGCGCAGCCGACGCGCCTTGCCGACATAGAGCAGGTCGCCCCGTTCGTTGCGCATCAGGTACACACCGGGTGCATCAGGGAGCGCGGAGATCACCTCGGGCGGGACGTGGCGTTCGATACGGCGGCCCGAAGCGCCGCGTCCGTGAAGATCAAGGAGACGGTCGAGCCGCTCCACTCCCATCTTCTGCGCCATCTCAATGAAGATCGAAAGGATCTCGGCTGCCATTCGCGCATCGCCGAGCCCCCGATGGCGCCCGTCGGTCGAAAGGCCGAAGTACTCGGCCAGGAGATCGAGCCTTCGACGCCTTAGCGAAGGGAGGAACCGCCGGGCCATCCTGAGCGTGCACAGGGTCGGATTGCGCAGGCCAATCCCGAAGATGCGGCGGAACTCGAAGTCGAGAAAGGCGTGATCGAAGGCGGCATTGTGCGCAACCATCACTGCATCGCCGAGGAACTCGCGAAATCCTCCGAGGACCTGTTCGATGGGAGGAGCGGCGGCGACCATTTCGTTGGTAATCGACGTGAGCCTGCTGATGAAGCGAGGGATCGGCGCAAGGGGGCGAACCAGGCTGCTGAAAGAATCAACCATCCTCCGCCCGACCATCCGGTAGGCGCCGATCTCGATGATCGTGCCTGGACCGGGACGACCGCCAGTGGTTTCGAGATCGACCACACAGAAAGACGCCTCTTCGAGCGGAACGCGCAGTGCGAGGTCGGCGCGCAGCGACCACAGGCTGGTTGCGGAATCGAACACGAAGTTGGGATCGGAACCGAGCAGGGTATGGACGATGCGCGTGCCGAGTTCGGGGTCGGAACCCGCGCCGGAGAAGAGCAAACCCACGAGTTCGCGGGAGTCCGCGCCGCCGGGCCGCGATTGCAGGTACGCGCGCAGCTTTTCCCTGGTGGTCGCGCGCGGATCGCGCGCAACCCCGAATGAACCCGACTCCGCCACCTTCCCAATCCTCGCCCCAAACGATCTACAGGCACTCGCGGCAAGGGGCAACGCGGGTGGCTTGACGCCATGCGGCGGTCTAGAATTGCCCCTAGTACCGGCGAGGAAAATCAAAGATGGAACGAGTCGAACTTTCCCGCGATGTGGAAGCGGTTCAGATTCCGGCAGGCGTCAGAACCACGATCGAAAAAGGCACCGAAGCGTACTTGACCCAATCGCTCGGCGGAAGCTTCACCGTACAGGTGCCGGCCTACGGAGGCCTGTTTCGAATCGCCGGCAAGGACGCCGACGCGCTCGGAAAGACCCCCGAGCAGGCGGTTTCATCGCAGACCGAAGGCGATCTCGAATCGATGGTGTGGGAGCAGCTCAAGACCTGCTACGACCCCGAGATTCCGGTGAACATTGTTGACCTCGGGCTGGTTTACGGGATGGAGATAAAAGACCAGCCGGACGGAACTCACAAGGTCGAAGTCAAGATGACGCTCACCGCGCAGGGCTGCGGGATGGGAGCGTCGATCGCCTATGACGCGCGCCAGAAGCTCCTGGGATTGCCGGGGGTGTCAGACGCGGAAGTGGATCTGGTCTGGGATCCGCCCTGGAATCCGCAGATGATTTCGCCCGAGGGGCGAGAGCGTCTGGGGCTGGACTGAAAAACCCGACCAGGCCGAATATCAGGTCACGATCGTCGGCGGGCGCGATCGCCGGCGGTGATGGGATACCATGGGATGGTGGCGTAGTTCGGGGAGGGGGCCCGAAGTATGAAACGAATGGGCGCGGCTCATGACCTCGCGCTCCGGATCTGTCATACGATCGTGCATGTGGCGGGCATCGGCGGCGTGCTCCACGAGGAAATACTCGGAGTATTTCCCCGGCACTGAGGGATCGGCGAACAATCCCCAGAAGGTAGCGCCGACCCGCTTCCTGATCACCCCAATCTCCTGCATCAGCTCCTCGAATTCCTCCGCGCGTTTCTGATCGACGCGATATTCGAGCGCGATCATGACGGGAGCACCCGCCTGGACCAGGGCTGCCGGCAGTTCCAGCGGCGCGAGTTTCGGCACGGGATGGTCTTCGGTGACGGCGGGGACTGAAGCGAGCCTGAAGCGGAGGGCGAACAACGTGGTCAGAACCATCGCGACTCCCGCCCACCGCATCGTAATCGGCGTGCCCCAGTAGGACGCGATCAATCCCCAGGAGGCACTGCCGACGGTCACCGCACCGTGCATGGTGACCATGTAGATGGCGGAGATGCGGCCGCGGATCCAATCGGGCGCCGCCATCTGGATGGCGGTTTTGAGTCCGATCATCCCTGCCGACCACATCATTCCGCCGAAGAACAGGACGGCGGCCAGGCCGGCTACGGTTCGCATCCGAGTGATCATGAAAAGGGCGAGCGCGAATCCGATGGTGGATGCGCCGAGAACTGACTCCTCTGACGCGCTGCGGTTGATGCGGAATGCGGCGGTGCTTCCCAGAATTCCGCCGGCGCCGAATGTTCCGAAGAGCATCCCGTAGTGCAGGGCGTTGAAACCGAGATGATGGCGGACGTAGACGGGCAACAGCGCCCACATCACGCATCCCACGGCGACAAAGACAACCAGTCTGACAAGCACCGCGAGCAGTTGCGGCGCGTGGCGGACATAATGCACGCCCATCCGCAACGCGTCTACCATCTGCTCCTTCGGAATCTCGTCGAATTGATGAGGATTGCGCCATGCCCATAGGAAGGAGAGCATCCCGAACGGACCGAGCGCGCATACCAGGAAAGCGTGGCCCATGCTGGCCACGGTGATGAGCCATCCGCCGATGACCGGACCTATCGCGCGCGAGAGGTGATAACGAACTCCCGTCAGGGCGATGGCGGCGCTGAAGTCCTTGCGCGGAACGATTTGAGGAAGGATTGCATCGGTGGTCGTCGAAGCCAGAGTCGACAGAAATCCGCTGATCGCGGCGCTGGCAAGCAGCACCCACGGCCCCATCATCCCCTTCAGCGTGAGCATCGCGACGATCGCCGCGACGGTCGAGGCGAAGCTTTGGGAGAGAAGGAGAAGGCGGCGGCGGTCAACCATGTCTCCGAGGGCACCCGCGGGCAAGGCCATCACGAAGCCCGGCACGCTAAAGGCGGTGGTGACGAGCGAGATCATGAATGGCGATTTTGACAGCTCTGTCATCAGCCATACCGACACGATCTCGTCCATCCGCATCGCCAGACTGCCGCCCAGCGAACCGACGAGAAACAGAACGAAGATGCCGTGAGTGAGGGGAGCCCAGACCCTGGATTCGGACGCAGGTTTTTTGGCCGGCCGAAGGCCGGTGGGCATGGTCAGAGAGTCAACGAGCGTGGCCATAGCCGCCCCTCCCTTTCAGCCGGCGACCGACCAGACCGAAACAAGATGAGTCATTTTCGGACAGTTTGTCAATCTACGTGAAGGCAAGGATAGTTGGGAAGTTTTCTGGGAACGCGAAAACAGAGGCAAGTTGACACGCATTTCCGGCTCGGATATTGAAAATGATTCCGGCATTTCCATGTTTGCGATCGTAAGGACAGGCGGAAAGCAGTACCGCATCGGCGTTGGCGACCAGGTGGTCGTGGAGCGAATTCCCGGCGAAATCGGCTCGGAAGTCGCCCTGACTGAAGTTCTGGCGCTGGGCGGAGAGAATCCGAAGGTAGGAACCCCGACGGTTGCGGGCGCGTCGGTCCGCGCGCGGATAGTTCAGCAGCCGCGCGGGACCAAGGTCATCGTTTTTAAGAAGAAACGGCGCAAGAACTATCGCCGCAAGCATGGGCATCGGCAGGACCTTACGGTCCTGAAAATCGAAGACATTTCGGTGGGCGCCTAGCCGCACCATTTCAAATCGCGGCAGACCTGCCGTTTTTCAAGAGGAGACCCGCCGTGGCGCACAAGAAAGGACAAGGTTCGACGCGCAACGGCCGCGACAGTCCGGGACAGCGTCGCGGTATCAAGATCTTCGACGGCCAGACGGTCAAGGCCGGCAATATCCTCGTCCGCCAGCTCGGCACCCGGATTCATCCGGGGCGCAACGTCGGCATGGGCCGCGACTTCACGCTGTACGCGCGGATCGACGGAGTCGTGAAGTACGAGCCGCGAGGCGAGCGAAAGCAGGTAAGCGTGGAGGCGAAGCCCGCGGAGGCCCAGGCCTGAACCAATCGAATCGACGAATTGCGAAGCCCCGCGGCCAATTGTCGCGGGGCTTTTCATTTTCGGGGCGCTGATGTTGACTGGCGATGCGCGGCCCGGTGCCGCCGCCAGCGGAGGAATTGGAAAATGAAGCTCGGCCTTGTGACGGGATATTCCGGCTCCCGGATGGGGTTGCCGATGGAGCTGATTCTGGAAGCCGAACGGCTCGGCTTCGACTCGGTGTGGACCGCCGAAGCGTACGGCTCAGATGCGATCGTTCCGCTCTCGTGGATTGCCGCTCTCACGAAGAAGATCAAGCTGGGGACCGGGATCATGCAGATGCCGGCGCGGACTCCGGCGATGACCGCGATGACGGCGATGACGCTGGATGCCCTCTCCGGTGGAAGATTCATTCTCGGGATCGGCCCGTCGGGACCGCAGGTGGTCGAGGGATGGCACGGCGTGCCGTACGGAAAGCCGCTCCAGCGCACCCGCGATTACATCGAGATCGTGCGCAAGGTCCTGGCCCGCGAAGCGCCGGTTGAACATCATGGCAAGGAATACCGCATCCCGTACGATGGCCCCGGAGCGTCGGGCCTCGGCAAGCCGCTCAAGAGCATCCTGCACGGACGGGCGGATCTGAAAATCTACACCGCATCGATCAGCCCCAAGGGCGTTGCGCTCGCGGCGGAGATTGCCGACGGGGTGATTCCCGTGTGGATGAATCCGGAGCGATGGGATCTCTACGAAGGCCCGCTCAAGGAGGGATTCGCCAGGGCCCGCGGCGCGAAGTCGATGGACAATTTCGAAGTGGCGCCGTTCGTGACGTGCGTGATGGGACCGGACGTGGACAAATGCCGCGCCGCGGTGAAGGCGGGGCTTGCCCTGTATATCGGCGGGATGGGCGCGCGGTCGAAGAACTTCTACAACGACTATGCGCGAAGACTGGGCTACGAAGAAGCCGCGGGCAAAATCCAGGATCTCTATCTCGGCGGCAAAAAGGCCGAGGCGACGGCTCTCGTTCCGGACAGGCTGGTCGACGAGGTCGCGCTGGTCGGGCCGAAAGACCGAATCGCCGACCGCCTCAAGGCGTGGAAGGCATCGCCCGTCAAGACGATGCTCATCCAGACGGGGTCAATCGATACGGTGCGCACCCTCGCGGAGTTGTGCCAGTAGCCGAAACTCGGGAGCGTCGTCGGCGAACCCTGCTCGTCGCGGCGCCTCGCTAAGGGACCGGACGGGCGTGGAGGCGAGGGTCGGCGGGCTTGTTATAATTCCTGTCTTGCAATGCGGTTCATCGACGAGGCGCGGGTGTACGTGCACGCCGGCAAAGGGGGAGACGGCGCGATCGCTTTCCTGCGCGAGAAGTATCGGCCCTTCGGCGGCCCGGCGGGCGGAGACGGCGGCCGGGGCGGGAACGTGATCTTCGAGGTCGATGAAGGGCTTTCGACCCTGCTTGATTTCAAGTACCAGCCGCGGCTGGTGGCGCGGAACGGAGAGCCTGGACGCGGAAAACAGCAATACGGAAAGTCCGGCGAAGACCTGATCGCGCGCGTGCCGCCCGGGACGGTGGTGATTGACGAGGCGACGGGTGACATAATCGCGGATTTGGTGATTCCCGGGGAGCGGGCGATAGTCGCGCGAGCCGGCGAAGGCGGCCGCGGGAACATGCATTTCGCCACCCCGACGCGGCGATCGCCGAGAATCGCAACGCCCGGAACGCCGGGCGAGCAGAGATGGGTCAGGCTGGAGCTTCGGCTGGTGGCCGAGGCCGGTCTGGTCGGACTGCCGAACGCCGGAAAATCGACGCTGCTTGCCGCGCTCAGCGCGGCGCGGCCGAAGATTGCGCCCTACCCTTTCACCACGCTGACACCGAACATCGGCCGGGTCTTCGCCTCGGAAGAAGAAAGCTTCACGATCGCGGACATCCCCGGACTGATAGAAGGCGCTCATTTAGGCCACGGGCTTGGAATCCGGTTTTTGAGGCATCTCTCTCGAACCCGGCTCTTGGTTTACGTGCTTGATGCGTCCGCGTCGCCGGACGCAGCCTATTCGACCGTGCGCGGGGAGATCGGCGCATTCGACGATGCGCTGCTTGGCCGGCCGGCTTTGATCGCGCTCAACAAGATCGATTTGATCGGAGAGGCGGGTGCCGAGGATGCGGCCCGGAAGCTTCGGGAAACGACGGGCCTGGAGGTCTTTCCCATCTCAGCGGCCGAGCGCAAGGGTCTTGATCCGCTGGTCGCGCGAATCGCGAAGACCCTATCGGAGATACATCAGGCGGCAACGCAATGTCACAACTGAGCTATAAGGGCGGAATCCTCGGGCGCGCCCGTCGCATCGTCGTCAAGGTGGGAAGCGCGGTCCTTTCCGACCGTCAGGGCCTGATTTCAGGCGTTATCGATGGGATGGCGGCGGAGGCGGAAGCGGCGATTCGTTCCGGCCGCGAGCTGGTAATCGTGACATCGGGCGCGGTTGCCGCGGGCCGGGCCCGCTTGTCCGCGCTCGGCGATTCAACGATCGCATCGCGGCAGGCGGCGGCCGCGGCAGGTCAGATCGAGTTGATGAGGGAATGGGCGCGCGGATTTGCCAACCACGGCCGCGCGGTCGCCCAGCTTCTGCTGACCCACCAGGATCTCGCCGAGCGGCGCAGGCGCGCGAACGCGAACCAGACGATAGCGACGTTGCTTGGCGCCGGGGTGGTGCCGATCGTCAACGAGAACGACACCGTTGCGGTAGAGGAGATAAGGCTTGGAGACAACGATGTGCTGTCGTCGCTGGTGGCGACGCTGGTGCAGGCGCAACTATTGATCATCCTTAGCGACGTCCCGGGTGTGCTGACCGGCGATCCCCGCAGACGGCCGGACGCGCGGCTGGTGCCCCTGATCACCGACCCCGAAGCGGGGATGAAGGGACTGGTGGCGGAAAGCGCCGGACCGCTCGGAAGCGGCGGAATGGCCACCAAGCTCAAGGCGGCGCGGGAGGCCGCGCGCGCGGGCATACCGACGGTGATCGCTCCCGGGGGCGAGCCCGGGGTCCTGGGCGCGGTGCTCGATCCGGCGCGCGAATGCGGCACCCTGATCGTTCCTGCCGGAGAGAGGCTGCGAAGCCGCAAGCATTGGATAGCGTTCGCGCTGAGACCCGCCGGGGTGCTGGGCGTCGATCGCGGAGCGGCGGAAGCGTTGCGCAGCAAGGGAAGGAGCCTGCTGCCGTCGGGAGTCCGCCGGGTGCAGGGAGATTTCTCCGGAGGCGACTGCGTAAGCCTGATCGATCCCGACGGAATCGAATTCGGGCGCGGGCTGGTCAACTATCCGGCGGGAGATGTGTTAAAAGTGATGGGGCGGCGCTCGACGGAGATCTCCGGAGTGCTCGGCTACAAGGTTGCCGACGAAATCATACATCGCGACAACTTCGTGCTCCTGAAGGATATCGGATGAGCCTGGAATCGGACGTAACGACGATGCTTGCGCGGGCCCGCGCGGCGGGGCGCAAGCTCGCGCTCGCATCGACCGAGCGCAAGAATGCCGCGCTGCGCGAGCTTGCCAGTCTTCTTCGCCGATCCCGTCGGGAGATCCTCGCGGCGAACGCGCAGGACCTCGAACGCGCGCGCGCGATGGGACGCCCGGGCGCTTTCCTTGAGAGGCTTACGCTGAACGATTCGCGGATCGAGGCGATGGCGCGAAGCGTCGAGGAAGTGGCTGCGCTTTCCGATCCCGTGGGACGTGAGATCGAGTCGTGGCGGCGGCCAAACGGGCTTGAGATTCACAAGGTGCGCGTGCCGCTCGGTCTCATAGCGATCGTGTACGAGTCGCGCCCCAATGTGACGGTGGATGCGGCGGTGTTGTGCCTGAAGTCGGGAAACGCGGTGGTTCTGCGCGGCGGTTCGGAAGCGATCGCGGCGAACACCTGCCTTGCGAAGTTGATCGCGCGCGCCCTGGGGGAGAACGGATTCGACCCGGAATGCGCAAGCTTCGTCGAGAACCCGTCGCGCGACGTGATCCAGATCCTCAAGCGCCATCCGGAACTAATCGATCTGATCATCCCGCGCGGCGGAGCGGCGCTGAAGGAAGCGCTTGCGGATTCGGCGGTCCCGCTGCTGCCGCACTTCGACGGCATCTGCCATACCTACGTCGATCGCGCGGCGGACCTGAAGATGGCCGAAGAGATCTGCTTCAACGCGAAATGCAGCCGCCCGTCGGTATGCAATGCGATGGAGAAGATGCTTGTGCATTCGGCGGTCGCCGACCGGTTTCTGCCCGCTATCGGGGCGCGGATGAAGAAGGCCGGGGTGGAGATTCGCGGCGACGAGAGGACGCGGCGGATCGTACGCGACGCAAAGCCGGCCACCGATGCCGACTGGGATGCGGAGTACCTGGACCTGATCCTGGCCGTCCGGGTCGTGGACACAATTGATGAAGCGATCGCGTTCATCGAGCGCCATGGGTCGCATCTCGCCGACGCCATCGTGACGCAGGATCCTCAGGCGGCGGCTCGCTTTGAACGGGAGGTCGATTCGGCTACGGTCTACGTAAATGCGTCGACCCGCTTCACCGACGGCTTCGAATTCGGATTCGGCGCGGAGACCGGGATTTCGACCAACCGGCTGCACGCGCGGGGACCGATGGGGCTGAATGAACTGACCACGTACAAGTATGTGATTCGCGGGCAGGGACAGGTGCGCGGCTAGGCGCGGGAAAGTTTCAGGGGGCAGCCGCGGATGCGTGTAGGTTTGTTCGGAGGCAGTTTCAATCCGATCCATTTCGGGCATCTCAGATCCGCCGAAGAGGACCGCGAGGCCCTCAATTTGGATTTGGTTTATTTCATCCCGGCCGCTTCGCCTCCGCACAAGACCGAGGGCGACCTGGCGCCGGCCGAGCATCGGCTGGCGATGGTGCGGCTTGCGACCAAGGGCAATCGCCACTTTATGGCCTCGGACGTGGAGATAAGGCGGACGGGGCGGTCCTACACGATCGAGACGGTAAAGTACTTTCTGGCGACTCTGCGGCAGCCGTCAGCGCTTTATCTGCTGATGGGGGCGGATCAGTTCGCGGAGCTGGACACGTGGAAGGATTGTGACGAACTGGTTTCGCTCTGCAACATCGCGGTCCACAGCCGATTGCGCGAAGGAGAGAGCGGCCAGCCCAAGGTGTCGCTTGCCGAGGTGCGGCGGTTTGGTTACATTCAGAAGGACGATCACTACGTGCACGCGAGCGGAAACACGCTTTCATTCGTACAGACGACGGTCCTTCCGATCTCGGCCACGGCAATCCGGCGCAAGATTCAACGCGGACAATCGATCAACTACCTGGTTCCCAGCGATGTCGTGGACTACATCCAGCGACACGCGCTCTATTGAGTAACACCGAACCAATCGCAGGCGTGGATTCCCGGCAGAAGGCAATGATGGCGGCGGAGGCCGCCCTCGAAAAGAAGGCCTACGATCTGATCGTCCTCGAATCCGAGCATCTGTCCACGATTGCGGATTACTTTCTTATCGCGACCGGACGCTCCGACGTCCAGGTCCAGGCGATCGCGCGCGGTATCGAGGAGCGGATGGAGCGCGCGGGAATCCTTCCGCTCTCCATCGAGGGTTTCAACCACGCGCATTGGGTGGTGCTCGACTACGACGACGTGGTCGTGCACATCTTCTACGAGCCCGCGCGGGAGTTCTATCGGCTCGAGCGCACGTGGACCGATGCGCGCGAGGTGGAACTGCCCGAGCAGATTCGCGCGCAGGTCGAGGGGCTGCGCCTGCACGCGCTCGGCTGACCGCGAAAGCGGATCGTCACCAGGCCTTCGACGATTCCGCCAGCTTGTTAAGCGAGGCGGGCGGGGCTAGTTTCGAGCGCGAGGGCGCCGGCGATGGTGCGGATCGGCACTTCAGGATTCAGCTACAAGGAATGGTGCGGCAGCTTTTATCCCGACAAGATTGCGGGGCCGAAGATGCTCGCTTTTTACGCGCGGCACTTTCCCACGGTTGAGATCAATTACACGTTCCGCGCGATGCCGAAGCGGCAGATGCTCGAGAAATGGTGCGGCGAGACGCCGGAGAGTTTTCGCTTTTCGCTCAAGGCGCCGGAACGGATCACCCACAAGGCAAGACTTCAGAAAGTCCAGAGTGAGATGGACTATTTCATCGAGACCGCGGGTGCGCTGGGCGAGCGGCTGGGTCCGACGCTGGTCCAGCTCCCGCCCGCATTCAAGAAGGACCTCGGCATCCTGCGGGAGTTTCTGGGGGTGGTCGGCGGAAGGATGAAGTGCGCCTTCGAGTTTCGCAATCGCTCATGGCTGGGCGACGACACATTCGACGTGCTTCGCGAGGCTGGATGCGCCCTGTGCATCGCGGAGAGCGACAAGCTCGCGGCTCCGATGGTTCGAACCGCGGACTACGCATATCTGCGGCTGCGGCGCGAGAACTACCAGGATGCGGACCTTGAGCAATGGGCGGAACGGATCAGGCGGCTTGATGCGGAATGCTCCGAGGTTTTCGTGTTCCTGAAGCACGCCACGGGCGCGCCGGCGCTGGTCCGCAAACTTACGTCAATGGTGAGTTCGAACTGAGGCTCTCGCGATGCGCGAGGTTGGGATCAAGGACTACCATGCCCACGTCTACTACGACGCGCGGACGCGACGGACGGCGGCTCAGCTCCGGCTTGCGATCGAGAAGCGATTTCGTGTGGAGATGGGGCGATGGCGGGACGAGCCGGTGGGGCCTCATCCGCAATCGATGTACCAGGTGAAATTCGGACGCAGGGACTTTGCCAGGATCGTGCCGTGGCTGATGCTGAACAGGGCGGACCTGCCGATTCTGATCCATCCCAACACCGGCAACGCTTACGAGGACCACGCGGTAAACGCGATCTGGATGGGCAAGCCCAGGCGGCTGCGTCTTGCCTGCCTGATGCCGCACAAAGCTAAGGCCGTCGCGCGTCCTTTAAGACCGGTCAGGCGCGGCGGATCAGGTGAGTGATCCAGACGAGAACGATCGCGCCGACAGTCGCCGTAACCAGCGATCCGATCGCGCCGGAAGGTCCGGCCACGTTGAGCTGCGCGAAGATCCATCCACCGACCACGCCGCCGACGAGGCCAAGAACAAGGTCGCCGATCAGGCCGTAACCTCCTCCCTGCATCAGCTTTCCCGCGAGCCATCCGGCGAGAATCCCGATTATGATGGTGCCGAGCATGGCGATCTCCTTCGCGTCAGCATCCGGGGGCGTGATGGATGCCGGAACGCTGCAGTGCGAGCGATTGCAGTTCCTCGGCGAGCGCGATGGTGCGGGACTGGGCAGCGCGCGCCAGTTCCTGCGACCGCTCGTCGGTTGCAAGCCTTTTGAGAAAATGGCGGCCCAACTGATGATGGTAGTGCTCGTCGGGCTGGATGACCCCGCGGTAGAGCATCGCCGTCGCCGAGTCGCCCGCCCGTTCGCACAGCTCTATGAACTGCGCGTTCTTGACGAGGGCGATCGCCTCGCGCGTGAACTGTCCCGCGGCGACGCGTTCGACATCGGATTCGAGTGAGCCCAAAAACCGGAACATCGGGCTGTAGCCCTGGGCGAGCGGATCGAATCCTTCCAGAGTATCGCCCATCGCGCGCAGGCGATCGGCGATGAGCCGATAGTGGCGGGCCTCGTCGCCGGCCTGACGGGCAAGGGCAAGCTTCAACTCGGCGCTCGCGGCCGAGGGCATCCAGAGCGCGGCGATCTCGCTCGCCTCGAGTTCGTTTTTGAGCGCGATGCGCAGGAGATTGCGGGGACTCAAGTCCCCGCGCGCTTCGGCCAAGAGGGCCTGGGCCGGAGCGAGCCGGTTCAATATCGACTCGTTAACGGACGAGAGTTCCGCGACGAAAGCGGCGGCGTCCATCGGCCTTTTACCCTTTGCCTGGCGGCTACTTCTTTTGTTCCATCGGGGCGCCGCAGCACTTCAGAGTGCCATTGCCGGCCTTGGTGACGATGACCTGCGACCCGCATTTGCCGCAGATGTAAACCTTACCCAGTTGATTGGCCATCTCGCAGTCAGTTCCTCTCAGAAAGATCGATGCGTCAGGCGCCGCGGAACAGGGGCTTGCGTTTCTCCAGAAACGCGCGCACGCCCTCGGCGCGATCGGCAGTCGTTTGTAGCAGGGCGTAGAGATCTTCCTCAAGTCTTATGCCCTGATCCAGCGTCATATCATAGCCCTTGAGGACAGCATCCTTGACGATTCGTGCGGCAAGCGGCGCGCGGGACAGGATGGCCTCGACGACGGAACCGGCCACCCCGCCAAGCTCGCGTTCGTTGCGGGCCAGATAGGCGACCAGGCCGATGCGATGAGCTTCGGCTCCGTCGATTTCCGCTCCCGTAAGCATCATCCGGAGTGCATGGCCCGGACCGACCAGGCGCGGCAGGCGCTGGGTGCCGCCGAAATGCGGCAGCGCGCCGCGAGCGAGTTGCGTCAGGGCAAAGCGGGCAGACGCGGTCGCCACCCGTATATCCGCCGCCATCGCAAGCTCCAGGCCCTCGTCGATCGC
>Ga0070740_10004724_pt1 | contig 13158 bp, 13 predicted proteins | sample Coa_R2_FD_67286 | JGI IMG/M metagenome (GOLD analysis project Ga0070740, IMG submission 67286) | Surface soil microbial communities from Centralia Pennsylvania, which are recovering from an underground coalmine fire - Coalmine... | ecosystem: Environmental > Terrestrial > Soil > Unclassified ...
TGCGACGTCGGCGCGTCTGCGGGGCGCTCCTGTGCCGTCGATCACGGTTCCGTTTCGGATGATCAGGTCGTATGGCATCGCCGTCTCTCCTCGCGGTGAAATTAGGGGCGGCGGCGCGCGCCGATGTTCGGCCGCGCGGGCGTCCCGAACGGGAGTCTTGATCCAATCGGGATGGATGCGCAAACGTCCTTAAGGGGTCCCATTCATACCGGCAGCTCAGGTGACGCCTGCGCCGCTTTTACGAGGAGACAGGACATGAAGGTGACGGTAGATTTGCAGCTATGCGAGGGGAATGCGCGATGCATGGAGGCGGCGCCGGAGGTGTTCGAGGTCGGAGATGACGACAAGGCGCGCCTGCTGACGGAACGGCCTTCCGAGGCTTTGCGCGACAAGGTAAAACTCGCGGTGCGGATGTGCCCGCGGCAGGCGATATCGGTCAAGGAGGAATAGCGGCGGTCTTCGGCGACCACACGCGCGGGAAGCCGTTTATCGACGATGGAACAGGAATTTTCGCCGGACAAAATCAACATAATCGGCCCCGACCATTACGCGAAAAACGGCTATCCGCACGCCGAGTGGGCTTATCTGCGAAAGCACGAGCCCGTCTTCTGGTGCGAGCATCCCAACACCGACCCGTTCTGGGCGATCACCAGGCACGCCGACATCGTTCATATCTCGAAGCAGCCGCGCCTGTTTCTCAACGGGCCGCGCCTTTTGATCTTCGTGAACGATCCCGGGATGGAGCAGGCGCCCACCCCTCCCTTCCGCCATCTGCTCGGCATGGATCCTCCCGAACACGGCGAGTACCGCTCGATCGTGAGCAGACGCTTCACACCGCGGGCGGTGCGCGAGCTCGAGCCGCAGATCGATGCGATCACGAAGCAGGTGCTGGACGGGGTGGCGGGGCGCGAGCGGGTGGACTTCGTGATCGACGTGTCGGCGAAGATTCCGCTCGCGGTCATCGCGGAGCTGCTGGGAGTGCCGCGCAAGGACTGGGAGCAGCTCTTTCAATGGACCAACGAAACGATCGGGGGGAGCGATCCCGAGTTTCAGCGCGGGGCAACCACGCAGGAGACGCTGGACCGGGCGAGGATCGCGCTGTTCCAGTACTTCACCGACATGGTCGCCGACCGGATCAAGCATCCCACCAACGACATCACGAGCATCGTGGCCAACGCGCGGGTCAACGGGCAGCCGCTTCCGCAACTGGAGCTGCTGTCATATTTCTTCCTGCTGGTGGTGGCGGGCAACGAGACGACCCGCAACGCGACCACCGGCGGGCTGCTCGCGCTCATCGAGAATCCCGATCAGTGGGAGCGGCTTAGAAGGAACCCTTCGCTGATGAAATCGGCGGTCGAGGAGATCGTGCGATGGACTTCGCCGGTGATCCAGTTTGCGCGCACCGCTGCCGAGGACACGGAGATTCGCGGCAAAAAGATTCGCGCGGGCGAGTCGGTCTGCCTCTTCTATCCTTCCGCCAACCGCGACGAGGAGGTTTTCGACGAGCCGTTCCGCTTCGATGTGGGCCGCAACCCGAATCCGCATCTGGCCTTCGGGATTGGGGAGCATTTCTGCCTTGGCGCCAACCTTGCGCGGCTGGAACTGGAGGTCATCTTCCGCAACCTGATCGAGCGGCTCGAGCATGCCGAGCTGGATGGTCCGGTCGAGCGCCTGCGGTCGAGCTTTGTCGGCGGAATCAAGCACATGCCGATCCGGATGAAGCTCAGGCCGGCGCGCGCATCGTAGGGGTGCCGGGGGCCTGTCTTGCGGCGAAGCTAGCCCTTTAGCTTGCGCACCGCGCGTTCGATTCGATCGAAGGCGGCGATGAGCTTTTCGCGCGAGGTCGCGTAGGAAAGCCGGATGTGTTCGGGGGCATCGAAGTCGTTCCCACCCACGGTGGAGACCCTGGCCTCTTCGAGCAGGAACCATGCGATCGAATCGCCGTCGGAGAGTGTGCGGCCGTTGTAGGAGAGACCGAACAGCTCCGAGACGTTCGGGAAGGCATAGAAGGCTCCCGCAGGAACGTTCGGCAGGCTGAAGCCCGGAATTTTCCGTAATCGTTCGACGACTATTTCGCGGCGCGCGCGGAACTCCTCCGCCATCGTCTTTACTTCGTCCTGCGCTCCGGTGAGCGCCTCGATCGCGGCGAACTGGGCGATGGAATTGGGATTGCCGCTGTTCTGGCTCTGCAGGCGGCCGGCGGCGGCAATCACTTCCCTGGGACCGGCGGCGAACCCGATCCTCCACCCCGTCATCGCGTAGGTCTTGGACAGCGAGTTGAAGACAATTCCCCGTGCGCGCAGGCGCGGCTCGATGTGAAACAGATGCGGCACGGGGCCGTCGTACGAGATGTGCTCGTACACGTCATCGGACATCACCCACAGATCCGACTCGACGAGGATCTTCGCGATCTCGGCGAGATGTCCGGCGTGATAGACGGTGCCGGTGGGGTTGGAGGGGGAGTTGAGCATGATGCCGCGGGTGGCGGGAGTAATCGCGGCGCGCAGGGCTTCTGGCGCGAGCAGAAACCCGTTGCCCTCGGAGCATCGCACGAACCGGGGCTTCGCGCCCGCCAGCTCCACCATCGCGGAAAAACTCACCCACGCAGGCGTCGGGATGATGACTTCGTCGCCATCGTCGAACAGCGTGTTGATCACGTTCGCTTCGGCCTGTTTGCATCCGGCGGACACGATGATCTCCTCGGGGGCGTAATCGAGGCGATTGTCGCGCCTGAGTTTGTCGCGGATCGCGGCCTTGAGTTCGGGGATTCCGCTGACGGCGGTGTACTTGGTGCGGCCCTCGTCGAGTGCGCGGCGGGCGGCGGCCTTGATTCGCTCGGGGGTGTCGAAGTCGGGCTCGCCCGCGTCCAGCGAGATCACGTCGATGCCGGCGGCGCGCATTTCCTTTGCGCGCGCATCGGCAGCCATTGTTGCGGAAGGTTTAAGCGCGGCGATTTTCCGGTTGAGCCTAATCATGATGACAGGGGGGATTGTAGCGATGCCGCGTGAATGAAAAAACTCGCGCCACGCGGCCGCGTGGATGGAATTCAAAGAACGGGTTGCGGCGCGCACGCCGGCGGCCGCCGCGCCGTTTAATCCACGCCCAGCTTCTTGCGCAGCCGGTTCATCACGTACTCCGGCACGAGCTCGGGCACGCGCTGTCCGTAGCCGGCGATTTCCCGGATAAGTCGCGACGCGACGAAGAAGGCCTTGGGATTGGCGCAGAGGAAGACGGTCTCCACGTTCGGCTTCATCTGCTTGTTCATGTTCACCATCTGGAGCTCGTAGTCGAAGTCGGTGACGGAGCGGAGGCTGCGGATGATGGCGCGGGCGCCGATGCGTTCGGCGTAGTCGACGGAGAGGCCGCTGAATTTGTCGACCCGGGCGCGCGGTTCGAGGTCGCGGATCACCTCGCGGATCATTTCGACGCGCTCGTCGGGGCTGAAGAGCGCGGACTCCTTGTGGGGATTGTACGCGACCGCGACGATCACCTCGTCGAAAAGGGTCACGGCGCGGCGGATCACATCGATATGACCATTATGAATGGGGTCGAAGGTGCCGGGATAGACGGCGATTGACGGCGTATGCGCGATAGTCTTGGTAGCCATTGCTGAAAACCCGTTAATTCCCACTCGGCGCCGATTCGCCCGGTCGCCGGTAAAAGGCGATTCGATGATCGCCTACAGTTACAACCTTCTCCCGCACCATCCCGGCGGGCGGCTCGGGCGGCGGCGCCGCCCGTTTGGACTGCCCCACGACGATCCATCCCTCGGGCGCGACCACACCGAGATCGGCCGCGGCGCGCACAACGTCGTCGCTCAAGTCGTTTCGGTAGGGAGCATCGACGAAGATCAGGTCGAATCGGGCGTTTTCGGCGCAAAGCGCCTCGAGCGCCCGGAACACGTCGGTATTGATGATTCGCGACCGATCCTCCATCGCGAGCGCGCGCAGGTTTGACTCGATTGCTCTGACGGCGGCGCGGGAGGAATCGATGAAGGTGGCGCGGGCGGCGCCGCGCGACAGCGCCTCGCATCCGAGCGACCCGCTGCCGGCAAACACGTCGAGGACACAAATGCCGTCGAAGTCGATGAGGACCTGGAGGCGCGAGAAGATGGACTCGCGCGCGCGGGCCGAAGTCGGCCGCGTTCTCAGGCCGCGCGGAGCCTTGAGGCGGCGGCCGTGCGCATGTCCCGCGATTACGCGCATCCCTGTGTTTTATGCCCGTGCGGCGGGCGAGTCGTGTGGGGGCCGCCCGGCCGCGCACGATAGATAGCCCGTTCGTGATCCAGCCGCAAGTTTCGCGGTGACGCCGGTGTGAGATGGGTTCGGATGCTCTGGCAGGGTTGCGGGAATTCCGGTATGCATCATAAGATTCCCGAACGCCCCGGCATCGGATGTAGTAAGGATTGTAATAGTGCCGTCATGTCCGAAACGCGCCAACCACCGTTTTCAGAACAGGCGCTCCGCGAGTTCGAGGAGCTTTTGACCCACTATCCGACTCGACAGGCGGCCCTTTTGCCGACCCTGTGGATCGCGCAGCGAGAATTCGGATGGGTGGGCGACGAGATTCAGGCCTACGTCGCCGACCTGCTCGGGCTGCCGCGCGCCCACGTCCGGGCCGTGGTTTCATTCTATCCGATGTTTCATCAGAAGCGCGTCGGAAAATACGTGCTCGACGTATGCACGAATCTGTCGTGCCGGCTGCGTGGCGCCGACCGAATCGTCAACTGCATCCGCAAACGCCTCGGCATCGAGATCGACCAGACCACGAGCGACGGGAAGTTCACCCTGGGGGTGGCGGAATGCCTGGCGTCGTGCGGTACGGCGCCGATGCTGCAACTGAACCAGGATCGGTATTTCGAGAATCTGACCGAAGAAAGCACCCTGAAACTGATCGACGAGCTGGCCTCACGTGATGATTGAACTGGTTGTAGGCGCAATCGAAGCTATCCTGATGGTTTTGATTGGACTCCATCTGGCGATTTTTCTGCTCTATTTCGAGCGCAAGGGCAGCGCGCTGATCCAGGATCGGGTGGGGGCGAACCGCGCGGCGATCACCGGATTTGGACGCAAGCTCGGGCTGCCGAACCTCGGGATCGTGAACACGCTGGTGGCGGACCCGCTCAAGCTGTTTACGAAGGAGGATTTCGTTCCGGACGGCGCCGACCACTTTCTGCATGGGCTTGCACCGTTTCTGGCGCTCTTTCCCGTCCTGATCACTTTCGTGGTAATTCCGTTCGGCGACACGATCACGGTCGGCGGCTACACTTTCAATCTTCAAGCCGCCAATCTGAACGCCGCCGCCCTCTACCTGCTCGCGACCATCGGCATCGGCGTTTACGGGGTCGCGCTCGGCGGGTGGGCATCGAACAATCGATGGGCGCTGCTTGGGGGAATCCGGGCGACGGCGCAGATGATTTCCTACGAGATCGCCATGGGGCTCGCGCTGGTGTCCGTGATCATGACCTACGGCACGCTGGACCTGCAGGAGATGGTGCGGGCGCAGGGCGGGGTCTGGTTCGGCTTTCTTCCGCGATGGGGTATTTTCGTGCAGCCGCTCGCCTTCGTCCTGCTGCTGACGGCGGGCGTGGCCGAATCCAAGCGGGTGCCGTTCGACCTTCCCGAAGGCGAGTCCGAGCTGATCCTGGGCTACATGGTGGAATATTCGGGCGGCAAGCAGGCTGCGTTCATGTTCACAGACTTTGCCGAGCAGGCTCTGACCGCAATGATGCTGGTGACGTTTTTTCTCGGGGGATGGCAGGTGCCGTGGCTTTATCGCGACGGCTTCCATTTGCCGGGAGGACACTTGATCGCGGTCGCGCCGCTTGCGGTCTCGCTCCTCGGAGTAGTCTCGTTCCTGGTCAAGGTCGTGGTGCTGTGCGCCTTTCTGGGCCTGGTGCGCTGGACGCTGCCGCGTTTTCGCTACGACCAGTTGATGCGGCTTGGATGGAAGGGGCTGGTGCCGTTAGGTCTTGCCAACATCCTCGTCACCGCGTTCATCGTGGTCGCGGCCGGAGGAACGCACTGATGCCGGCGGGACTGTTCTGGTTCCTCGCGGCGCTGTCGGTATTGTCGGCGCTCGGCGTGGTGGTGCAGCGAAACCCGGTTCATTGCCTGTTGTCGCTGGTGCTGACGCTGCTCGCGATCGCGGTTTTGTTCATCGGGCAGGATGCGGTGGTGGTGGGGTTCCTGCAGGCGATCGTGTATGCGGGCGCGATCATGGTGCTGTTCCTGTTCGTGATATGGCTTCTGAATCTGCCGGCGGAGAGCCGTCCGACGGGTCATCTTGCGCTCAGGTTCTTCGGCGCGGTCGCGGTGGCGGCGCTCATGGCGGAGCTTCTGGTATTCGCGCTGCCCGCGCGGCTCCAGATAAGGGCGGCCGCGCACGCCGCCGGCTACGGCTCGATCGAGGCGCTGTCGCAGACGCTGTTCTCCGAGTATCTGATCGCATTCGAAGTGACGTCGGTGCTTCTGCTGGTCGCGGTGATCGGCGCGGTGGCGCTTGCCCGGCGGACGACCGCGGCGGAGATGCAGGAGCGGGGGGCGGCGGACAAGGCGGAGATCGAAAAGGCTGCGTAGGACGATGGTGTCGCTTAGCTGGCTGATGGTGTTGAGCGCGGCGATCTTCGCGATCGGCGTCGCGGGGTTCCTCACCCGGCGCAACATCCTCGTGATGTTCATGTCGATCGAGCTGATGCTGAATGCGGTGAACCTGGCCTTCGTGTCGCTGGGCAGCAGGATGGGCACGATGGACGGGCAGGTGATCGTGTTTTTCGTGATGACGGTGGCGGCGGCGGAGGCCGCGGTCGGCCTTGCGATCATCATCTCGATCTTCCGCAGCCGCGAAACCGTGCATGCCGACGACCTGACGCTGCTCAGATGGTGATCGCAAGATGAACGTTGAATTCGCCGCGCTCGCTCTGATCCTGGTTTTTCCCGCCCTGGGCGTGCTGTTCAACATGTTCCTCGGGCCGCGGCTCGGCCGCAAAGCCGTGAACGTGGCCGGACCGGGAGTGATGTTCCTGTCGTTCGCGGTCGCGACGGTCGCCTTCCTCAGGATCCTGGCGATGCCCGAAGGCAGCGCGCTTTACTTCACGCTGTGGAGATGGATCGAGGCGGGGCAATTCCACGTCGAGTTGGGGCTGCGCGTGGATGCGTTGTCGGCGGTGATGGTTATGGTGGTGACGGGTGTCGGCTCCTTCATCCATCTCTATTCCGTCGGCTACATGGCGCACGACGAGGACTACGCGCGCTTTTTCACCTACCTGAACCTGTTCGCCTTCTCGATGCTGATCCTGGTGCTGGCGGACAACCTCCTGATGATGTTCGTGGGATGGGAGGGGGTGGGGTTGTGCTCGTACCTGCTGATCGGGTTCTGGTACACGAATCCGGAATTCGCTTACAACGGCCGCAAGGCCTTCATCGTGAATCGGATCGGCGATGCCGGGTTCATACTTGGAATCCTGACGTTGTTGTCGGCGCTTGCGCGTCACGGAGTGTGGACCCTGGATTTCGCCGAACTCAAGGCGCACGCATCGATGATCGGTCCGTCGGCGGCCACGGCGGCCGGCCTGCTGCTGTTCCTGGGAGCCACCGGCAAATCGGCGCAGATTCCGCTGTACGTGTGGCTGCCGGACGCGATGGTGGGTCCGACGCCGGTGAGCGCGCTGATCCATGCCGCGACGATGGTGACGGCGGGGGTGTACATGGTGGCGCGACTCAACTTCATGTACATGCTTGCGCCGGACGCGATGGCGGTGGTGGCGACGGTGGGCGCCCTGACCGCGTTCTTCGCCGGCACGATCGCCATCGTCCAGCTCGATATCAAGCGCGTGCTTGCCTATTCGACGGTAAGCCAGCTCGGCTACATGTTTTTGGGTGTCGGGTCGGGGGCGTTCGCGGCGGGTGTCTTTCATCTGATGACGCACGCGTTCTTCAAGGGTCTTCTGTTCCTGTGCGCGGGCTCGGTGATTCACGGGCTTGAGGGCGAACAGGACATGAACAAGATGGGCGCCCTCCGCCATCACATGCCGATCACGTTCTGGACGATGCTGATCGCGACGCTGGCGATCACGGCGGTGCCCGGTTTTTCCGGCTACTTCTCGAAGGATCTCATTCTCGAAGGAGCGTACGAATCGGGCCATTTCCGGCTGTGGCTTCTGGGCGCGATCACTGCCGGAATCACCGGCCTTTACATGTTCCGGCTGATCTTCATGACGTTCTTCGGCGAGTCGCGGGTCGAGCCCGACAAGCTCCATCACGTCCACGAATCGCCGCCTGTGATGACGATTCCGCTGATCGTGCTGGCGGTTCTGGCGGCGGTGGGAGGATGGGTCGGGTTGCCGGACGGGCTTTTGTGGGGCGACGCGTTCGCGAGGTTCCTGGCGCCGGTGGTTGGCGACTTCAAGCCGGCCGTCGAGGCGTCGCCCGCGATGCTCTCGGCGGTGGCGACGGGGCTTGGAGGGATCGGGATTCTGCTCGCCTACGTTTGCTACCTGAGGATGCCTGGGGTGCCGGCGCTGGTGGCGTGGCGGGCCAAGGGTCTGTACGACCTGCTGCTCGAGAAGTACCGGATTGATGAGTTGTACGATCTAGTCGTGACGCGCCCCCTGTTCTTTTTCTCCAATCAGATCCTCAATCGCGGCGTCGATCGGATGGTTATCGACGGGGCGGCGAACGGAGCGGGGCTCGCGGTCGAGACCGGCGGGGAGTTGGCGCGGCGGGTGGAGACAGGCAACGTGCAGCACTACGCGCTGGTCTACCTGCTGGGCGCGATCGCGATCGTGGCCTACTACCTGTACCTGGTGATTCGCTGATGGGCGGCGGGATTCTTACGGCGCTGATTTTCTTTCCGTTGCTCGGCGCGATTTTCGTGCTGATGCTGAACGACGAGCGGCCGACGTGGAACTCGGCGTTCGTTTTTTCGCTCGTTCCACTTGCGATCAGCTTTTACCTGTTCACCGCGTTCGATCCGCACAACGCGGGCTACCAGTTCGTCGAGCAATACCAGTGGATTGCGCAGTTCGGCATTTCGTACCACCTCGGGGTGGACGGTATCAGTCTCCTTTTGGTGGTGCTGACGACGATCCTGATATCGCTGTCGCTTTTGTACTCGGGGGGCGGAGATATAGACCATCGTCCGCGCGAATTCTGCTTTTTCATGCTGGTGCTGGAGACGGGGCTGCTCGGCGCGCTGCTCGCGGTCGACGTGTTCCTGTTTTACGTGTTCTGGGAAGTGATGCTGGTGCCGATGTACTTTCTTATCGGCATCTGGGGGCACGGACGGAAGGTGTACGCCGCGATCAAGTTCGTGCTGTTCACGATGGCAGGGTCGCTGCTGATGCTGGTGGCGATCATCTACCTTGTGCTGGCGGCGCGTAACGCGTTCGGACGGCTGAGTTTCGATTTGCCGCTGCTCTACCAGGTGCCGCTGACGGCGACGGAAGCGCGCTGGATGTTCGCCGCGTTCGCGTTGGCATTCGCAATCAAGGTCCCGATGTGGCCGGTGCATACGTGGCTTCCCGACGCGCACACGGAGGCGCCGACGGCGGGCTCGGTGATCCTGGCGGGGATCATGCTCAAGATGGGGACGTACGGGTTCCTGCGATTTGCGATCCCGCTGTTTCCGGGGGTGGCGGTTGAGGCGGTGCCGCTGTTTCTCGCGCTTGCCGTGATCGGGATCGTCTATGGAGCGCTGGTGGCGATGAATCAGCCGGATCTCAAGCGGCTGGTCGCGTACTCGTCGGTAAGCCATCTGGGGTTTGTGATGCTTGGGATCTTCGCGCTCAATCCGCAGGGGATCGACGGCGCGATCTACCAGATGCTGAATCACGGGGTTTCGACCGGGGCTCTGTTTTTGCTGGTCGGGATGCTCTATCTGAGGCGGCATACGCGGGAGATCAGCGAGTTCGGCGGGCTGTGGAAGACGGTGCCGGTCTATGCCGGGATCTTCATGTTCGCGATGCTTTCGTCGGCGGGATTGCCGGGTCTGAACGGCTTCGTCGGCGAATTCCTGATCATGCTCGGGACCTATCTGCGTTCCTGGCCGGCGGCGGCGTTCGCGGTCAGCGGAATCGTGCTCGGGGCGCTTTACCTCTTGTGGACGTATGAGCGTGTGATGTTCGGGCCGATCACGCACGCTGTGAATCAGACCATCCGCGACCTTACCGGGCGGGAGATCGCGGTGATGGTGCCGCTGATGGCGCTGATGCTGTTCATGGGTCTTTACCCCGCGCCGCTTATATCGAGGATGCAGCCGTCGGTGGAGCGAATGCTGTCGCCGGTGAGGATCGAGCAGGTCCGTCTCGAGCAAAGAAAACGTCGCGGCCTGGCGAAGGCGGCCGTCCGCGGCGCGCACCGCCCCGCGAAATCATCGATCGAAACCGCATCGGCCAAATGAATCCTCTCAATCTCGCCGCCATCAACTTCGCCTGGATGCCGATCCTGCCGCTCATCGCGGTCGCGGTCGGCGCGATCATCGTACTTCTCGTCGGTGTACGGCTCGACGACGACGAAAGCGAGGGGCTCGGATGGCTTTCGCTGGCGGTGCTGGCGATCGCATTCGTGCTCTCGCTCGGAATCATCGGCCAGGCCGGGACGGCGTTTGCCGGCTCGCTTGCGGTGGACGGGTTCTCCGCGTTCTTCGAACTGACGATCCTGATCGCGGCGGCCTTCACGGTGCTGATGTCGCTTGACTACGCGGGCGAGAACCATCTGCCGGGAGCGGAATACTATTCGCTGCTTCTGTTCTCGACGCTCGGGATGATGCTGATGGCGGCGGCGGGGGATCTTATAGTCATCTTTCTCGGCCTCGAGACGATGTCGATTGCGGTGTACGTGCTGGCGGGAATGAAGAGGCGCGATCCGCGCTCCAACGAGGCCGCTATCAAGTACTTCCTGCTCGGCGCGTTCTCGACCGGCTTTCTGCTCTATGGGATAGCGCTGATCTACGGGGCGACAGGAACCGTCAAGCTCGAGGGGATTCATGCGGCGATGGCAGGGCCGATGCTGTCGAATCCGACGCTGCTGCTCGGGCTTGCGATGATGCTGATGGGGTTCGGATTCAAGGTCGCGGCGGTCCCGTTCCATATGTGGACGCCCGACGTGTACCAGGGCGCTCCAACGCCGATCACCGGCTTCATGGCGGTTGGGGTCAAGCTGGGGGCGTTCGCGGGCTTCGTGAGGATCTTCCTGGTCAACCTCGGGCCGGTGAGCATGCACTGGTCGGAGGCGCTGTGGGTGATCGCCGCGCTTACGATGACGACCGGCAACGTGATCGCCGTTGTGCAGACGAATATCAAGAGGATGCTCGCGTATTCGGCGATTGCGCATGCGGGGTACATCCTGGTGGGGATGGCGGCGGCGAGCGCGGAGGCGGGCTCCGCGGTGCTTTACTATCTGCTCGCGTACGCATTCACGAACCTGGGCGCGTTCGCGATCGTGGTGGCGCTGGAGCGGAGAGGGGTCGCTGGCGACATGGTTGCCGACTACCGTGGACTTTCGACGCGTTCTCCGGCGCTCTCGGCGGCGATGGCGATTTTCCTGCTGTCGCTCGCGGGCATTCCGCCGCTGTCCGGCTTTATGGGCAAGTTTTACGTGTTCAGCGCTGCGCTGCGGCAGGGCTACACCTGGCTCGTGATCATCGCGGTTCTGAACAGCGTCATCGCGGCCTACTACTACATCTCGGTGATCGTCGCGATGTACATGGAAGAAGGGGGCGCGGACATCGCGCGGCTCGCAAGAAAGCCCGCGCTTGCGGCGGCGATCGCCCTTGCGGCCATCGCGACCGTCCTTATCGGCGTCTACCCCGCCCCCTACATGACGGCGGCCGCGAACGCGTACAACTCGGCGATGGGCGAAAGCGCGATGCGGGCGGCGGCGCTCGATCGCTAGGCTCGCGGCTTACTTCCTTCGGCGGCGCTGCGTCTTCGAGGAACGCGGGGCCGGCTTCTTCCTAACACTGGATTTCGAAGACGTCTTGCGTCGCGCGGCCGGCACCGCCGCGGGTGCAGCGGCGGCCTCCGGCCCCGCGTAGGCATCGGCCTCGATCTCGATCATCATGTCCGGATGAACGAGCCGCTTGATTTCCACCATCGTGGATGCCGGCGGGCAATCGGCGAAGAAATCGTGATGGGCGCGGGCGGCCTCCGTGAATCGCGAGATGTCGGTCACGAAAATCCGCGTGCGGATCACATCGCGCATCGACAGGCCGATTCGTTCGAGGGCGCGCTGGATATTGAGGAGGGTTTGGCGCGCCTGCACGTACATCTGGCCTTTGCCGACCACCAGGCCGCGCTCATCGATTGAAGTGGTGCCGGAGACGGCGACGAAGTTGCCGGCTTTGACAACGCGTGAATAGGCGGCGACCGGCTCCCACGGTGCGCCGCTCGGGAAGCGCGCAAGCTGCCCCATCGGGGATTCTCCTCCCTTCGGCGGCTGCAAAGCCGCCGGGCGCCCTAGTTATCGCGCGACGGGAACCGTTCTTCAAGTTCCCGGGCGATGGAACGCATCGGGGGTCCGACGTGAGCCGACTGCGGCATCAACCACCGAATGAACTGCGAAATTCTGGTGAACAGCGCCGGATTGCGGCGGGACTGGCGGTTCATATCGAGTTCCGGTTCCACGATAGGGCGGTGAATATCGTGGCGGGTGCGACTGAGCGCGGGCGAAAAGCGCTTGCCCTCCAACTTCCCATCCTCCCCACAGCCTTGATGGACGATCAGCGAGCATAATAGCGCGAAAAAGCTAGTTTCAAAATAGCGGTATGAAGAGAAAGATTACTGCTTGGATCCGCGATTTTTCTTAATGAGGCCGCGTGCTTGAAGTTGGCCCGCTCGTATCGTATGGTTAGCGGCGTTTTCGGTTTTTGCGCTATTGTTAGGGTATCGTAGGAATTCAAGGAGGAAGCGATGCGCAAAGTCCTGCTTCTGGCACTAGTTGCGTTGTTCCTGGGGGCTGCCTGCAGCAAGTCTGAGGAAACAGCTCCGTCCGCTCCGGAAGCGTCAGCTTCCAGTGAATCGAGCCCCGCTGCTGCGGCGAGCCCGGCGGATATGGGAGCAAGCCCGGCAGCCAGCCCGGCCGCTCCGTAAGCAACCAATCCGGTAAAGGTCAGGCTCCGCGCGCCGTTTCCTCGGAGACGGCGCGCGGTTAACATTTTTCG
>Ga0070740_10004726_pt1 | contig 13156 bp, 10 predicted proteins | sample Coa_R2_FD_67286 | JGI IMG/M metagenome (GOLD analysis project Ga0070740, IMG submission 67286) | Surface soil microbial communities from Centralia Pennsylvania, which are recovering from an underground coalmine fire - Coalmine... | ecosystem: Environmental > Terrestrial > Soil > Unclassified ...
CCGCATTTTTCACAGCATATCATGCCTCGTCTAGCAGCAGGGAGCAAGCGCGTGCTGGGAGTCTTAGCTTTCGCTCGCCTCTGATTCCTCTTTCGTGCGCTGGCGGGCGGCGGCCCGGAAAGCCTCGGCCATAGCGGTTGTCTCGCCCTCCTCGCCGATGGAGAGGTTGCTGAGCAGAGGATTATCGCTGACGCGTTCTACCCGTTCGCGCCGTTCGCGGCGAGCCTCCCTCTCGGGGGCGGCAGATTCGGCGTGAGGCGTGGCCTCCTCCAGCGACATCATCATCTTCTCGCCGGCCTTCTCCGTGGCTGCAGCCGACCCTGACTGGGAGGACTCGGTGGGTTTCTCCGCGTCCATCTCCTCGGCCTGGCGCAGGCTCAGGCCCAGGCGGCGGCGTTCGGCCTCGATGCGCAGGATGCGCAACTGCAACTGCTGGCCCTCATGGAGACTGGTCTTCGGGTCCATGCCGGGGGTCAACTCCGACTGATGGATCAGACCCTCGATGCCGTCCTCGATGCGAGCGAAAGCCCCGAAAGGAGCGATCTTCGTTACCACGCCGGTCACGACCTGGCCGGGAGTGTAGCGCTGCTCCACCGTTGTCCAGGGGTCCACCTCGGCGCGTTTGATCGAGAGCGCGATCTTCTTCTTCTCCTTATCAACGCTCAGGACCTGGACCTCCACCTCCTGGCCAACCTTGAGGACCTCACTTGGGTGATTGACGCGGCTCCAGGCAAGCTGGCTGATATGCACCAGGCCATCGGCGCCGCCCAGGTCTACAAAAGCGCCGAAGTTCGCCAGGTTACTGACCACGCCCGCGCGAACCTCGCCCGGCTTCAACTCATCCAGCAGTTCCTCGCGGCGGCGCTGGCGCCACTCCTGTACGGCCAGGCGTTCAGAGAGGATCAGGCGATTGCGTGCGCGATTGATCTCGATGATCTTCAGTTGCAGCTCTTTATCTTTCATGCTCTGCAACTTCGCCGCCGTCTCCTGGTTATCCCCGCCGGCTGCCACCTCCTCGCGCTTGAGATTCAAGATCTGCGAAATAGGCACGAACCCGCGAATACCCGACACATCGACGATCAGGCCGCCCTTATTGTAATCGATGACCTTCGCCTTGAGCAGCTCGCCGTTCTTATACTGCTCCTCAGCGATGCGCCACTGCCGCTCCGCGTTCGCCCGTTTCAGCGAGAGCAGGGCATGGCCATCCGGGGTTTCGGGCTGAATCACATAGACCAGCACCTTATCATTGAGGTGGAGCTGATCGAACGACCAGTCGCCCGTCGCTGGCAGTTCTTTGGTGGAAAGGACGCCCTCCGATTTAAGACCAATATCAACCAGAATCTCATCCTGGTCAATCCGCACGATTACGCCATCGACGACATCGCCGCGTTTGATATTGATGGGAGTAGTGGATGACTCAAGGAGTGCTGCCATCTCATTGAAGTCTTCCACCTCGTCTGGGTTGGTGTGATTTCGCCCTTCCTGATCTTTTCCTTCAAACATCGTCTGTACCCGTCCGCTTGTTAAATTTGCCGCTGGCATTGTCGAAAGGTCGCCGTGCTTTTTTTTCTTGCATGGGTGAGTTACCCCTTCGATCCACGGTTTTGCCAGCCCCATTCACGCTCCCAGCCCTGCTCGCGTCTGCCTGCTAGCTTGCTGTCGGATAGCGACACTTCGCGCGTGTAGCGGTCAACCTGGGAATGCGTTTATGGACATAGGCTGTATCGGAGGAGGATAGTGCAGGCTGCTCTTGTCTTCTTCGCCAGAAAAGCATCTAATGGGCAGGTCTTTTTGCCCTGGAGAACGGTCATACGAAACAACGCTCGCAGACAGGTAAGCTGTGTCACGGACACAATAAGAGCCTGAACGCAGTATACCCCCACTCGATGCTTTAATTATACCAAAAGCGGTCCCTGAATGCAAGACAATCCGCGGCCTTTTCGCTAATCTCCTCCAATGCCTGATGATCTGCCATATTGTATCACACCGTTGCAATGGATACCAGGGAAAGAGAAGGCTCTTTTCCTGCCGAGTTTATGCTACAATATTCTGTATGGATTTACGTAATATTGCCCAGGTTCTTGCGGCTCTGCGCGCTCGCTTATATCCGCTCACCTCTGCGGATTCGCTGATGGATGTGCTGGAGGGTGAGCGACCGGAGGCGCGCAAGGCTGCGGTGTTGATCGCTCTTTTTGTGCAGGATGGCGAGACGCACGTGGCTTTTATTCGCCGGGCCTCTACGCTGCGCGCGCATGGCGGGGAAATTGCGTTTCCCGGCGGTTCGTTTGAGGTGGAGGATGGATCGCCGGTCGCAACTGCGCTGCGCGAGGCTCATGAGGAGATTGGCCTTGCCCCGGAGCGCGTGGAGGTGCTTGGCCTGCTGCAACCCGTCTTCACGGTGGTGAGTAATTTTCTGATCGTGCCCGTCGTTGCGTATCTGCCAACGGGACCAGGCCGGCTCTATGCACAGGCCGGCGAGGTCGCTGAGGTCCTGCTCTTGCCCCTGCACGCGCTGGCCGACCCGGCGATTGCCCATACGGAGATCTGGACGCGTGACGGCGTCACACGCCCGGTCTATTTCTATGACTATGGCTCGTTGCGTATCTGGGGTGCCACCGGGCGCATTCTCAATACGCTCTTGCTGCTCCTCACAACTCCAAATCTATAAATTTCATGGTTTTCAACATTTGCGTGTGAAATATACAAATGTTGAAAAATCACTGCGCTGCAGATGCGAGAGAAACAAAAAATGTTGTGGTAGAGGAATGGAAAGCGGGCCAAAAGCAGCCCATAAGTCATACTTTCCTTGATTCTTCTGCGTCGTTGGATACAATGAGAAATAGACACAAGAATGATAGTTCATCATCCTCTGTAGCGCGTTACTGTAGACCGTTCCTTTGAACCGTATCTGGCTTGCTGGTCTCTATGGGAGAAAATGCTGTGACGTTGCCAACACCTGATGCCCAATCTCCAAAGTCACTCACTTCGCCTTCCTACCAGGCTTCCACAGCCCACTCGATCCCCGCTCGTCTCACTCTGCCTGCGACTCCTCCGCTTTCTCCTCGTCCTCTCTCCCCTGCGGAGATGACCTCTTCCAACACGGTTGCGCATATGCAAGGTACGGCCCCAGCTGACTTCTCTCATCCCTGGGATCTGGCTACGGGAGGATTTAAAACCTTAACTGCGAAGCGTGAACTTGTTCCGCCTCAGCAGCGGCGGGGACAGGTGGTTGCTGACCCTGCTCCCGCGCGCAGCTACATGTTTTTGCTGGTCATCCTGGCCTGTATTGTAGCGATGCTGATTAGTGGAGGCATTGTGCTGTTCATGACCCTTCAACCATAAGATACAGGCATTCCTGACAATCTACTGCGAGCTGCTCTCTGCACGCGCTGCGGGTACGCCGTGCAGATCGCTGGCGTGGCGTACTGCTTTGACAATGGCACGCGCCAGCACGCTTGCGGCTGCTGCTCCGATAGTGCTGGTCTGGATAGCGGCACTGTCCGGGTCGCTTTGTCTTTCTGCACGCTCACCCAGAGCCAGGGCGAAGACGGTGTCGCCGTCGAACATGGTATGCGCCGGTCGTAAGGTCTGGGCAAGCCCATTATGCGCCATTTGCGCGACCTTGTTAACCTCGTCTTTGCTCAGCGCGGCGTTCGTGGCAATGACTGCCAGGGTGGTGTTGCCTGCGGGACTGTCGAAGATGTACCCACCAAGTGGATTGCGGGCTCCGGCGATGATCTGTTGGGTCTGGGGATCGATCACGTCCCCTGCCGCATTGACCACGACGAGCGCGCCAATGATGGTCTCTTCGTTTAACTGCATGCTGGCGGAACCGAGGCCGCCTTTCATCATAAAAGCCGGTCCGGCCATCTTGCCCACCGTAGCCCCTGTTCCGGCTCCCACGTTCCCCTGAGGCGTACCTTCTCGCGTGGCGTTCTCGCAGGCGCGATAACCGGATTCCGCGTCCGGGCGCACAGTGGCCGAGCCCAGGCCCAGATCGAAGATGGCCGCCGCCGGTACGATTGGCACGCGTGCTACCCCTGTCTCGAAACCCTGACCTCGTTCATCTAGATAGCGCATCACGCCACTGGCTGCGTCTAACCCGAAGGCGCTCCCTCCCGTCAGCACAATCGCGTGTACCTCCTCTACCATGTGCATGGGACGCAGAACGTCCGTCTCGCGGGTGGCCGGTGCGCCTCCGCGCACATCGACCCCTCCTACCGCCGGCGTGTCACACAGAATGACCGTACATCCGGTGGCCGCCTCCAGGTTTGTGTCGTGCCCAACGCGAATGCCGGGCACATCGGTAATGTCATCATGCATCGTTGCCTGTTCCTCCCAGGGTTTTTCTTATTATATCTGCTTGCTGCCCCTCTCTACCAGCAGACCCAATTCACTTGACAAAAGCAAGTACTATTTGCATAATAGCAAGTAAATATTTGCTTTTGTCAAGTGAATTAGAAAGGTGAACCTATGGGAACAGACGTTTCTGAGGAGAGAATCGCTGCTGTGCGGCAATTCAATCGTTTCTTTACCCGGCAGATCGGCGTGCTGCGCGAGGGCCTGTTGCACAGTCCTTATTCGCTCACCGAGGCTCGTATCCTGTTTGAATTGGGGCATCGCGAGGGTGTGACGGCCTCGCTGCTGTGCCGCGAGCTAGGGCTGGATGCCGGGTATTTGAGTCGTCTCCTCGCCCGGCTTGAGCAGCAGGGGCTATTGGAAAGGGTTCGCTCCGACACCGATGGGCGTCAGCGCCTGCTGGGTCTTACGGCGGAGGGGAGGAACGCCTTCGCGCTGCTTGATCGGCGTTCGCGCGACGAGGTAGGGGAGATGCTCGGCGAACTGAGTGAGGAGGAGCAGCAGCGTCTCTTAAAGGCTATGCAGACCATCGAGGGGATTCTCACCAGGGGTTTTAAGTTCTCCGAGCCTTTCATTTTGCGTGCGCACGAACCCGGCGACATGGGATGGGTGACGCACCGGCACGGCGTTCTGTATGCGCAAGAGTATGGGTGGGACGAACGTTTTGAGGCGCTGGTTGCCCGGATCGTGGCAGATTTCATCAACAACTATCGTCCCGAACGGGAGCGTTGCTGGATTGCGGAGATGGACGGGGAGATCGTCGGCTCGGTCTTTGTCGTGCAGCACGACGAGACGGTTGCCAAACTGCGCCTGCTGCTGGTCGAGCCGCGAGCGCGCGGTCTGGGACTCGGCACTCGGCTGGTTGAGGAGTGCATTCGTTTCGCGCGCCGCCGGGGATATCAGAAGATGATGCTCTGGACCAACAGCGTTCTCGTCGCGGCTCGCCATATCTACCAGAAGGCCGGCTTCAAGCTGGTGGCCGAGGAGCCGCATCATAGCTTCGGCCATGACCTGGTTGGCGAAACCTGGGAGCTAGTTTTGTGATTGGACGGCGTTGCGCAGCCGCGTCATGGCCTGCTCAACGCTCTCCTGCTGGTTATAGATTGCCGAGCCGGCGACCAGCAGGGTAGCTCCGGCCTTCACGACCAGCGGAGCCGTCTGCTCATGAATGCCGCCATCAACCTCGATCTCGACCTGTAAGTTGCGCGCATCGATCATCTGGCGCAAACGGCTGATTTTGGGCAGGGTTTCGGAGATAAATTCCTGCCCGCCGAATCCAGGATTGACGGTCATGATCAGCACCAGGTCCAGCAGACTGAGCACATCTACCAGCAGAGAGACGGGGGTAGAGGGATTGAGCGCCACGCCTGCCTGTTTGCCGGCGGCCTTGATCTGCTGAATCGCGCGATGCAGGTGGGGACAGGTTTCCTGGTGAACGATAATTACATCCGCGCCCGCTCTGGCAAACTTCTCTATAAAGTCCTGCGGGTTCGTAATCATCAAGTGGGCCTCCAGCGGCAGGCTGGTGCAGCGCCGCACGGCCTCCACGACCATTGGCCCCATTGTGATATTTGGCACAAAGTGGCCATCCATGACATCAATCTGGATGCGCTGTGCCCCGGCTGCCTCGGCGGCCTTTACCTGGTCGCCCAGGCATGTGAAGTCCGCCGAGAGAATCGATGGAACTAAACCGAACATACAAATCCTCTTTAATGCATTTCTGCTTAACCATTTCAGAGATCAGGAGTATACTCCGCTTTGCGGGGAGCGTCCCTGGTCACGTTCTTCTTTCGACCCGTTCGAGGGGATTGCAATTAAATCGTAATTTTCTGGGCGATGGCGCTGTCAACCATCCAGACCACCTCGCCCTTCGCCTCCCTGGCAATGAATTGAGCAGGATACAAATCTGGCTGGTACGCTCCCTCCACGACCTCATGCAGCGCCTCGGCCTTATCGGCCCCGGTGGCCAGGAAGAGCAGATGGCGGGCTGCTTGCAGCAAGGGTGGTGTGAAGGTCAGGCGATCGGGCGGTGGTTTGGGTACCGAAACCGGCATGACCAGGCGTTCCCGCTCATGCAGCGAGGGCTGGTGAGGGAAAAGCGAGGCGGTGTGTCCCTCCGGTCCCATGCCCAGTTGCAGCAGATCAAAGACTGGCACGCCATCGCCACCAAGCACTCTGCGAATCTCCTCGGCATAGTCGGCTGCGGCCTGCTCGCGGTCGGGACGATCCGCCGGCATGCGGTGAATCTGCTCGGGACGCAAGTGAAGCGTCTTCAGCAGCGTCTCCTGTGCCAGGTGAAAATTGCTCTCAGGATCGTTGGGGGGGACGCAGCGTTCATCGCTCCAGAAGAGATGAACTGCATCCCAGGCGATCTGGCTGCGGTATGGCTCGCCGGCGAGCAGGCTATAGAGTTTGCCAGGAGTAGAGCCGCCTGAGAGGCCAAAGCTAAACAGCCCTCGTTCCGCAATAGCCTCGCGCGCCACGCGTGCAATATAGCTGGCGGATTCACTGCTTATTTTATTTATGTCAGGATAAATCGCAATTTGCATCGCTCTCTTCTCCACGTATGCTAAGCTTCGCCGATCAACATCGCCAGTTCCTGCAATGTTTGCTCAAAAAACTGGTCATGTACCATAATCTCCAGTTCCTTGCGTAGCAGCTCGCTCTCCTCATGCCTGTTGGGAAGATTTACCGTGCGAATGGGGCGTGTTTCCTGGACCGACTCGACCGAGGTTAGCACATAATCGGTATCGGCGTCGCGTTTGATGGTAAAGATCGCTCGTCTGTTGTCGGCATTACAGGTCAGGCGGACCAGGTAGATCGAGCCGGGCTGTAAATCAGCCTGGACATGGGGCTGGATCTGCAAAAGCGTTTCGTGTTCGGCGTCGGGCAGGGCCAGCAGCCACCGGTAGATTCCGCCGGTTGTGTCGCGCAAATTTTTCTCGCGTGGGGCCGCCAGGTACATATTCAGGCGTGCTTTGAGCCAGCCGGCCAGCAGGAGCGCGCCGGTTGGGTCGCGTACCTCGTTCGGGGTTGCCGCGTATGCAATTTCGATACGTTCGATGCCGGCCAGGAAAGGCAAATACTCGGCAACGTCGAAGAACTGAGCCACCAGTTGGCGCCAGGGTGTGAGGCGTCCCCAGTTCAAATCGCTCACCGCCACGTCGGGTGCGGCTTTGCAGTAGTCGGCCAGAGTATGGATATCCTGTTCGGGGTGTAGGAAGGTCGCGGAATCCACGATCACGCGCTGGCACAGTTCGGCCACGGCGTGAAAGATCCGATCGTCCGCGCCCCTGGTATCGCCGAGCCACCAGAGATAAACGGGCAGGTGGGCTTTGAGCACGGAGGGGAGCGTGCTGCCCAGGGCACGCGTTGCGCGCCCGGACATGAGAAGCGTGGTTTGCTCAAAGCAATGGCGCATCAAATCTGAAATCATCGAGAAGCAGCGCAGCGTCACCCAGCTCTCGAGTGCGTCGGGGGCAGCGGGACTCTGGTCCAGGACAACGATTGTCGCACGCGCGATATGCGTGCTGGAGAGGTCGCGGAGTAACTTGCTGGCATGCTGGGCCGACTCAACGTCTGGTGTACAGATAACGAGATTGAGCACACTGGTGCGCACATGCAGGTTCGCGCCGGTGCGCATATTGTCGGCGGACATTTTCCACAGCGAGGAGAGGGTAGTCTCAACCTCCTCGATGCGGACCTGTTTGCCAGCCCAGGGTAAACGTTTTACCGGGCCGCCAGCAATATTATTAGCCATTCCATTATCCTTTGATCTGAACGAACTGCATTGTCCCCACCCAAAGAGCATCCTTTGTGACGATGACGCAGAGAAGACCTATCCAGGACAAAAGGTTACGCCGGGTGCAGCCTTGCCTTATCTATACAGGCACAGTGTAATTATTACACGTATTACGGACAAGTGCAAACCAGGTTTTCCCTGGCCGCGCAGACTCTTCTATGGTCGCCGCCATCGCCGACCGTCGCGCCAGATGAACTCGTCGGCCCCCTGGGGTCCCCAGGTGCCGGGCTCATAGGTTGGCAGGCTCTCCGGCGCCTCGCTCTGCCAGACATCCAGAATGCCCTGCACAAAGTTCCAGGCCGTCTCCACCTCGTCGCGGCGTGTGAAGAGCGTCGAGTCGCCGAGCATACAGTCGAGCAGGAGGCGCTCGTATGCCTCTGGCTGCTCGCGCACAAAGGAGGAGCCATAGAAAAAGTCCATATTGACCGAGCGAATCTGCATCTCCGAGCCTGGAACCTTCGCCCCAAATTTCAGCGAGATGCCCTCGTCCGGTTGGATGCGCAGCGTCAGGATATTCGGCTCAACCTGTCCATGAGCGTCGCTCTTCTTAAAGAGCATCAACGGAGGCTGCTTGAACTGGATGGCGATCTCTGTCACGCGTTTGGGCAGATGTTTGCCGGTGCGCAGATAGAACGGAACGCCTGCCCAGCGCCAGCTATCGATAGAGACTTTCAAGGCCACATAGGTTTCGGTGATTGAAGTTGGGGAGACGCCTGGCTCCTCGCGATAGCCTCTCACCTGCTCGCCGTGCATCCAGCCGGAGCCATACTGCGCGCGTATCGTGTTGGTTAAGACTTCGCTCCCGACCAGTGGCTGGAGGGCGTGCAGAACCTTAACCTTCTCATCGCGCACCTCATTGGCGTCGAAGGCGACCGGCGGTTCCATCGCGACCAGCGTCAACAGTTGCAACACGTGATTCTGCACCATGTCGCGAATGGCGCCGGACTCCTCGTAGTAGCTCGCGCGGCCCTCCAGGCCAATATTCTCGGCCACTGTAATCTGCACGTGGTCAACGTAGCGCCGGTTCCAGATCGGCTCGAAAATGCCGTTGGCGAAGCGAAAGACCAGGATATTCTGCACCGTCTCCTTGCCCAGGTAGTGATCGATGCGGTAGACCTGCTCTTCGCGGAACACCTTCGCCACCTGGCGATTCAGTTCTCTCGCCGAGGCCAGGTCATGCCCGAACGGCTTCTCAATAATGATGCGCGTCCAGCCCTTGCGGCTGCGGTTCAGTCCCGCCGCGCCAAGCTGCTGAATAATCTCCGGGTACTGACTGGGAGGAGTCGAGAGGTAAAAAATGCGATTGCCGCCGGTGCCGCGCGTCTTATCCAATTCGTTCAGCTTCTCTGCGAGCCGGGCGTAGCCCTGCGGATCATTGAAGTCAGATTGCAGATAAAAGATTCCGGATTCAAAGCTTTCCCAGACCTGGGGATTCACTGGCTTCTGGCGCGAAAACTGGTTAATCGCATCCAGGGCCTGTTTGCGAAAAATGTCGTCGTTATATGGTCTGCGCGCGAAGCCTATAACCGAAAAGCCCGCCGGCAGGGGATGCTCCAGGGCCAGGTTATAGAGTGCGGGCAGGAGTTTACGGTGTGTTAGATCGCCGGTTGCGCCAAAGATAACCATCACGCACGGCTCCGGGCTATGTTTGATACGCAGCCCCTCCCGCAAGGGATTAGGAGCCTCGGCTACGCTGCGTTGAGGCATAGGTCTTCTCCTGGTATATCACCGTTCTGCGACGCTCCTTTCCCATGATGGGAAGTCATGAGAAAGGGGCGTCGGGTATAGAGCAAGCCACGCAGGTGACTCTTTCTTTAGAAACGAGCGAGCCGGCCTTTGTGGCAGGGAATAGTTCGTTTGTCCTGGCCTTCCGTTCGTCAAACCTGGTACGCAAGTACAACGATACCCCGGAGGACGCCCACCAGAGGCGTCTTCCGGGTTTTCTTCTCTCTAGTTATTACGCGGAGCCGTTAACTATACGCTCTGTGTCTCTTTGATTGTCTTATGCTTGCTTTCGATGCCCGCGAAAAGCTGGTGGAAGGAATCGGCAAACTTTTGCACGCCCTCATCCTGCAACTGTTGAGTCACCTGGTCATAGTGAATGCCAACCTTCTCTAGCGCGTCCAGCACGGCCTTCGCCCCGGCGGGATCTTTATCGACCGTGCGCGCGACGACCCCGTGATCGCGGAAATTGCGGATCGTCTCCAGGGGCATCGTGTCCACAGTATCGGGGCCGATCAGCTCCTCGGCGTAGAGCACGTCGCGATAGGCTGGATTCTTTGTGCTGGTACTGGCCCAGAGTGGGCGCTGCACATGCGCTCCACTATGCTTGAGCGTCTCGAAGCGCGGCGTATGGAAGATGCGTTTAAACTCCTGGTAGACCAGGCGGGCGTTGGCGATCGCGGCCTTGCCCTCAAGCGCCTTCAGATGCTCCTGCTCTTTGGGATCGTTGCTTGCCTTGATTTTCTCCTCCAGCAGCTTATCCACCAGCGTATCGACGCGGCTGACGAAGAAGCTGGCGACTGAGGCGATGCGGCTGATATCTTTGCCCTCGGCGTTGCGATTCTCCAGGGCGCTCAGATAAGCCTCGGCCACCTCTTTATAATTGTCGATCGAGAAGATCAGCGTGATATTGACATTGATGCCCTCGGTCAGCGCCTGCTCAATGGCCGGAATGCCGGCGGGCGTCGCGGGAATCTTGATCATCAGATTCGGACGATCGACCGTCTTCCAGAAGCGGCGCACCTCGCTGAGCGTGCCCTCGGTATCGTGGGCCAGTTCCGGCGAAACCTCCAGGCTCACGTAGCCATCCAGCGCGTTCGTGCGGTCGTAAATCGGGCGCAGAAGGTCGGCGACGGTGCGGATATCCTGGATTACCAGGGCCTCGTAGATCTCGTTGGTGCTCTTGCCCTCGCTGATCAACTGCTTCATCTGCTCATCATATGCATGACCGCCGCTGATCGACTTCTCAAAGATGGTCGGGTTTGCAGTAACCCCTGCGATTCCATCTTCGTCCAGCAGGCGTTTGAATTCACCGGAGACGAGTTGCGCGCGATCGATGTTATCGTACCAGACGCTCTGTCCCTGAGTTTTAAGTTGTAGTAGTGGGTTCGACATAAAAAACTCCTTTTGAGATCTCCCAAGAGTGTTCTAAGATCTCAAGCGTTGTATACTGGCGGGAAATAGTTGCTGCTCTTTACCAGACGCACGACATTGTGTTCCCATCTATCTCTGTCCCCATCATAGCACCTAACGGGCGCAGACTACAAATTCAGCGGTTTGTTGTCAGCCCTCCCTGGCGCGTTTCTGCAACTCGTAGAGCTTGCTAATCGCCTCGATAGGCGTGAGCTCGTCGATGGCCAGCTTTTTCAGATCTTCGACCAGCGGGTGCTGTTCGGCGGCGAAGAGCGTCATCTGCATCACGGTGGGCGTGGGCATTTCGCGCATGGCCTTGCGGCGCTCGCGCTCATCGCCCTTGCGTTCAAGCTCGGCCAGAATCTCCTCGGCGCGATGGACCACGGGCTTTGGAATACCCGCCAATTGGGCAACATGCACGCCGTAGCTTTTGTCCGCGCCTCCCGGCACGATTTTGTGCAGGAAGACCACGCGTCCTTCTTCTTCTGACACGGCCACGTTCATGCATCGGATGCGAGGCAGCGTTTTGGCCACCTCGACCAGTTCGTGATAATGCGTGGCGAAGAGTGTGCGCGCCCCGCAGCGTTTATTATTGTGCAGGTACTCCACCACCGCGCGCGCAATCGCCAACCCATCGTAGGTGCTGGTGCCGCGCCCGATCTCATCGAGGATAATCAGGCTGCGCGGCGTCGCGTGATGGAGAATATTGGCCGTCTCGACCATCTCGACCATAAAGGTGCTCTGGCCCGTTGCCAGGTCGTCCTGGGCGCCGATGCGGGTAAAAATACGATCGACCACGCCGATCGTGGCGGCCTCCGCAGGCACGTAGCTGCCGATCTGGGCGAGCAGCACAATCAGCGCAACCTGGCGCAGGTAGGTCGATTTGCCGGCCATATTGGGACCCGTGATGATCAGGATCTGGGCCTGCGCGTTGGAAAGCTCAACGTCGTTGGGGATGAAAGGCGTCTCGGTCTGAGCCTGCTCGATGACCGGGTGGCGACCGGCGACGATGTGGATTGTGTCGCCGTCGTTGAGTGTTGGGCGGCAATAATTATACTTCGCGGCGACCTCAGCCAGGCTGAGGTAGACATCGATCTCGGCCAGCGTGTGGGCAGTTGTGAGGATGCGTTCGGAGGCGTCCTGCGCGATACGGGTGCGCAACTGGGCAAAGAGTTCGCTCTCTAGCTTCGCCATGCGCTCCTGGGCGTTCAGGATCAGCGCCTCCTGCTCCTTGAGTTCAGGAGTCACGAAGCGTTCGCCGTTGGTCAGGGTCTGGCGGCGAATATAATTGCTCGGCACCCGGCTCAGATTCGATTTACTGACCTCGATGGAGTAGCCGAAGACTTTGGTGTAGCTCACCTTTAGATTACTGATGCCGGTGCGCCTGCGCTCGCGCTGCTCCATCTCGGCGATCCATTTCTGCCCGCCGCTGGCCGCATCCTTCACCTCGTCCAGTTCGCTGCTGTAGCCGGGACGAATCACCCCGCCTTCGGTGGCGCTCAGGGGTGGCTCATCCACGATGGCCTGTTCGATCTGGCTGATGACCTCCTCGTTATCGCCCAGGCGCTGCATCAATTCTGCCAGGTGCGGCATGCGTTGACGTAATTCGGGCGAGAGGGACGCGCGCACCTCGGCGGCGGCGCGCAGTCCTGTAGCCAGGGCCACTAGATCGCGCGGGGTGGCGATGCGCTGGCGCACGCGGTTCACCAGGCGCTCGATATCGCTGGTCTTTTTCAGTCCCTCGGCCAGCCGCGCCTGGAGTAGCATGTCGGTGAGCAGCTCGCCGATAATCTCCTGGCGGCGTTGCAGGATGCCGATATCCAGCAGCGGCTGGCCGATCCAGCGGCGGATCAGGCGTCC
>Ga0070740_10004734_pt1 | contig 13141 bp, 15 predicted proteins | sample Coa_R2_FD_67286 | JGI IMG/M metagenome (GOLD analysis project Ga0070740, IMG submission 67286) | Surface soil microbial communities from Centralia Pennsylvania, which are recovering from an underground coalmine fire - Coalmine... | ecosystem: Environmental > Terrestrial > Soil > Unclassified ...
GCACCCGAAGGCGCGCTTCTCCAACGCCCGGCCCAACGACATCGGCGGCATGCCGGGCGGGCCGGTCGATCGCGGCGCCGGCCGGGTGGCGGCGTGGGAGAAGCTCGCCATCGCGCTGGGCGGCGCGCTGGGCCGGCGGCGCGTCCTGAACCGGCACGAGCGGCGCCGCGCGGTCGAGGATCTCGGCGACGATTACCATCGGCTCGGCTATTTCGAGCGGATCGCGCAGGCGCTCGCCAACCTGCTCGAGGAGAAGGGCGTCTTGACGCGCGCCGAGCTCGACCGCAGGATCGAGGCGATGAAGCGAGGGACCGCGCGATGAGGCGCCCCAACGATGTCGGCGGCCTGCCGGGCGGGCCGATCAACACCCACGCGCACGAGCCCGAGCCGTGGCAGCGCCTCCTGACCGCGATCGTCTCCGCCGTCGGGCCGGCGGTGCGCAAGATCAACTGCGTCGACGAGTTCCGCCGCGCGCGCGAGGATCTCGACCCGGACTTCTACGCCTCCCTCACCTATTTCGAGCTGTGGACCGAGGGGTTCATCAACCTGATGCAGGAGAAGGGCGTGCTGACCCGCGCCGAGGTCGAGGCGCGCGTGGCGGCGATGAAGGCGCGGCGATGACGGCGCGGTTCAAGCCCGGCGACCGGGTGCGCATCCGCGACGCCAACCCGCCCGGGCATCGCCGCGTGCCGGTCTATGCGCGCGGCCGCGCCGGGGTGATCGAGCGCCTCTGCGGCGAGTTCCCCAACCCCGAGGAGCTCGCCTACGGGTTCGACGGCCTGCCGAAGCGGCCGCTCTATCGCGTGCGCATCCGCCAGACCGACATCTGGCCGGAGTACAAGGGCAGCGCCAAGGACATGCTGGAGCTGGAGATCTACGAGCATTGGCTCGATCCGGCCTGAGCGGAGCATCATCATGGACGAGCACGAGCACCACCATCACGGCCACGCGCACGGCCACAACCATCCGCACGACCCGATCGAGGTGCCGGACGGCGCCGGGCACTACGAGCTGATGGTGCACGCGATCAAGGAGCTGCTGCTCGAGAAGGGCGTGGTCAGCGCCGACGACATCCGCAAGACGCTCGAGTTCATGGACACGCGCACGCCGGCGCTGGGCGCCAAGGTGGTGGCGCGCGCCTGGACCGATCCCGCCTTCAAGGCGCGGCTCCTCGCCGACGGCACCAAGGCGGTGGGCGAGCTCGGGATCGGCATGGGCGACGCCGAGCTGATCGTCGTCGAGAACACGGCCGAGGTGCACAATGTCATCGTCTGCACCCTCTGCTCGTGCTATCCGCGCACCGTGCTGGGCCTGCCGCCCGACTGGTACAAGAGCCGCAACTACCGCTCGCGCGTGGTGGCGGAGCCGCGCGCGGTGCTGCAGGAGTTCGGCACGAGCCTTCCCGACGACGTGACGCTCAAGGTGCATGATTCCAACGCCGACATGCGCTATCTCGTGCTGCCGATGCGCCCCGCCGGCACCGAGGGCTGGAGCGAGGAGCGCCTCGCCGCGCTGGTGACGCGCGACTGCATGGTCGGCGTGACCGTGCCCAAGGCGGGCTGAGGCCGCGCCCGCTCTCCCATCTCCGCGAGCTCGCCAGGACATGCCGGAACCGACGCTCTCCACCATGACGCTCTGCGGCGCGAGCGTGCCGGTGAAGCGCGCGGGCTCGGGGCCGGCGATGGTGATGCTGCACGGCGGGGGCGGCGCGCCGCGCTTCCTGCCGGCGATGCGGGCGCTCTCCGAGCGGTTCGAGGTGATCGTGCCGCAGGCGCCGGGCTTCGGCGGCGGCGCGGCGCCGCCCTGGCTCGAGACCGTGTCGGACCTCGCCAATTTCTATCTCGAGTTCCTCGCGGCGCTCGATCTCCGCGCCGTGCATCTCGTGGGGCTGTCGCTCGGCGGCTGGGTCGCGGCGGATCTCGCGGTGCGCGACCAGAGCCGGCTCGCCTCGCTCACCCTGATGGACGCGCCGGGCATCCATGTTCCAGGCGCCGCGCCGCTCGACCCCTTCATGCTCAATGACGAGCAGGCGGTGCGCGCGACATATTTCGATCCGCAGCTCGCCGAGGAGGCGGTGGCGCGCGCGCTCGCGCCGGAGGCCGAGGATGTTCGGCTCACCAACCAGCACACGGTGGCGAAGCTCGTCTGGCAGCCGCGCTTCCACGACCCGCAGATGCAGCGCTGGCTGCACCGCATCCGCATCCCGACCCTCATCCTGTGGGGCGAGAACGACCGGCTGTTCCCGCCGGCCTATGCCGAGGCCTGGCACCGGGCGATCGCGGGCTCGCGGCTCGTCCTGCTGCCGCGCTGCGGCCACCTGCCGATCCAGGAGCAGGCCGACTCGTTCGCCGCCAACGTCGCGGAATTCTGCCTGGCGCAGGGCGCGCGCGTTTAGTCCAGGTGAGAGCGGTTCCCGGTGCGTTGGGATCGCCCAGGTCAGCCGTTGCCTTGTCATGGCCGGGCTTGACCCGGCCATCCACGTGGATCGCCGGGTCAGGCCCGGGGATGACCAATGTCGGTCGGCGATCGCGCTCGAACGGGCACTAATCGGCGGCGTCGGCGGCGGGGATGAATTCGAGGTCGCCGGGCGCGAGCGCCTCGAAGAACGCCTTGTGCTGATCCTGCGGCAGCGGCCAGAGGATCGGCGTGCCCTGCTGGTCGGAGTACCAGTTCTTGCAGCCGACCCACACGGTCGCGGGGAAGGCCGCGCCGATGCGGGCGAGGAAGCGCTCGGTCGCGGCCTGGGTCGGCGCCACCGCCGCCTTGCGCGACCGCGCCTCGGCGATGAGCCGCATGATGCAGCCGATCTCCTGGTCGAGCCCGAGCGGCACCGGCACGTTGTTCACCGGGCTGAACGGCCCGTAGAGCATGAACAGGTTGGGGAAGCCGGGGAGCGCGATCCCGCCGAACGAATAGATCCGGTCCTTCCACGCCTCGTCGAGGGTGACGCCGTTCAAGCCGGTGACGCGCATCGGCCGCATGTAGGCGTGCGCGTCGAAGCCCGTCGCATAGACCAGCACGTCGAGCGGGCGGAGCGTGCCGTCGGCGAGCATCACGCCCTCGGGGACGATGCGCGCGATGCGGCGCGTCTCGATCGTGACGTTCGGGCGCTGCACCGCCTCGTAATAGTTCTGGTCGGATTTCGGGATGCGGGTGCAGCCGAGATGATAGTCGGGCGTGAGCTTGCGCTTGAGCTCGGGATCGCGGATCGTGTCGAGATAGGATTTGAACTCGCGCTCCATCGCCTCGCGCTGCGGCCCCGGCTGGAGGCGCCACTGGTCGGCCTCGATGATGAAGTTCCAGAGCTCGCGCTGCTTGCGCCGGTAGGCGAAGGGAAGCCGCAGCAGCATCCGCTCGCGCCAGGTCGAATACGGGTTCTCGCGGATGTGCACCCATTGCGCGCGGCGGATGAATTGCGTCACGTCGCAATTCTCCCAGGCGAGCGCCTCGGTGATCTGCACGCCGCTCGCGCCGCCGCCGATCACGCCCCAGCGCTTGCCGAGATAGGGCACCGAATGGTCCCAGCGCGCGGAATGGAACGCGATGCCGGCGAAGCTCTCGCGCCCTTCGATCTCCGGATAGACCGGCCTGTGCAGGAAGCCGGTGGCGGCGACGAACACGTCGGCCACGTCGGTCTCGCCCGTGGTCGTGGTGACGTGCCAGCGCCCGCCGCTGAACCGCGCGGCGGCGATCTCGGTGTTGAAGCGGATGAAGCGCCGGAGGCCGCGGTCGTCCGCCACCTTCTTGATATAGGCCTGGATCTCCGTGCCCGGCGCGTATTTCCGGGACCAGTCGTAGTTCGGCTGGAACGGGAACTCGTACTGCCGGGACAGCACGTCGACATAGAGGCCGGGATAGGTGTTGTCGCGCCAGGTGCCGCCGACCTCGCCCGCCTTCTCGTAGACGACGAAGTCGATCCCCGCGCGCTTCAGCTTCTCGGTCATGAAGAGGCCGGCGATCCCCGCGCCCACCACCACGACCCGGAATTTCCGCTCTGCCATGCCCCGAGCCTACACGATCCGCGCCCGCCGCGGTAGCGACCCCGCGGCGCCGGCGCATTGCCGCCCGGGCGGCGATCGGGCATGCTCGGCGGCGGATCGCGGGGCGAGGTGTGACATGGGCGGTGCACGGCATCAGGTGGCGCCGGAGATCGCGGCGCTTTCCATCGAGGAGATCGCGGCGAAATTCACCGCGCGGTTCGGCGAGATCCCGCCCGACTGGGACGCGTTCGCCGATTCCCGCCGCGAGGGCAACCGGCGCGCGCAGCATCGCTTCATCGGCGCCGGCGGCTCGGGCAAGCACGCCGACCCGAACGTGGTGCCGGCGGGCAATTTCACGCTGAGCATCCTGCTGCTGCCGCCGGGCCAGGGAAGCGGCGCGCACACGCACGAGGTCGAGGAGGTGTTCTTCGTGCTGGACGGCGCGCTCACCGTGTTCCTCGAGGACGGCGCGGGCAAGCGCGTTTCGACCCGGCTCGGGAAATGGGAGTGCATCTCCTGCCCCGCGGGCGTGCTGCACGGCTTCGTCAACGAGGGCGACGCGCCGGTCTACTTCCAGATCATGATCGGCAAGGGCCGGCCCGGCCCGATCGGCTTCGCCGACGACGACGTCTATGCCGACGAGCTCGCGCGTACAGCGGCGATGCGCTAGCGCGCGCGAGCCGCCGCAGCTCGGCTTGAGCCGCGGCGCGGCAGCGACACAATGTCTCACATGGAGATCGAGGTTCCGCCCCGCCGGGTCGCCGCGGTGCGCCGCGTGCCGCCGCTCGCGGCGCTGCAGATCGAGCGCGCCGGCAAGCCGCGCGGCGCGGCGCGCTGGCGGCGCAAGCTCGCCAAGGCGGCGTTCCGCCTCGTGCATCAGCGGCTGGGCGTGCCGGCCAAGGGCGAGATCGTGATCGACCCGGACGGGCGCGCGATTCCGTTCGCCGCGGATTTCGCCAACACCGCCTATATCGACTTCGCCCAGCGCAGCGCCGAGGGGAGCTACGAGCCCGAGGTCACCGCGCTCTTCGACCGCCTCGCGCCGGCGGCCCGCGTCGTCTACGACATCGGCGCGAACTGGGGCTATTACGTCGCGGTGCTCCTGTCGAACCCGCGCTTCCGGGGGCGGGTGCATGCGTTCGAGATTGCGCCGGCGACCTGCGCGGCGCTGGCGCGGCTCGCCGCGGCCTGCGGCGGCGGCCGCGTCGAGTGCCACGCCTTCGGCCTCTCCGACCGCAGCGGCACCGCGGCGATCGCCGAGGGCATGCACAGCGCGCTCACGCGCATCACCGCCGGGGCGGGCCGGCCGGCGCGAATCGAGCCGCTCGACGCGCTCGGGCTGGCCGATCCCGATCTCGTCAAGGTCGATGTCGAGGGGCACGAGGCGCAGGTCTTCGCCGGCGCGCGCCGCACGCTGGCGCGGGCGCGGCCGGCGATCGTGTTCGAGAGCTGGTTCGCGGAGCCGGCATCGCGCGCGGCGCTCGCGGCCCTCGCGGAGCTGGGCTACCGCTTCCACCGGCTCGACTGGCGGGCGGGCCGGCTCCTGCTCGCGCCGCTCGCCCCCGGGGCGCGCGACGACGTGGCGCGCGCGCTCAATCTTCTCGCCCTCCACCCCGACGGCCCGGCGGCGATCGCGGCGCTGCTGGCGTGAGCGCGCTCCGGGCGGCGCGGGACGCCCGCCGCGGCTGGACAAGGCGGCGGGGCGATTGTAAAAGGCCGTTCCTCGCCGCGCTTGATCGGCCTGCCGTTCTTGTCATTCTCCGCCGCATGACTGCTGAACCTCTGGGCGAGCATCCCGGGCTGACATGGCCGGCGCTGCCGTCGCGCGCCGCGCGGGCGTGGAAGGATCTCGCCGACGGGTTCGCGATGCGCTGGCTCTGGACCGCGCTCGCGGTTCAGGACATCCGGCTGCGCTATCGCGGCTCGATCCTGGGGCCGCTCTGGCTCACGGTGAGCACGCTCATCCTCGCCACCGTGCTGGGCACGATCTACTCGCACCTGCTGGTGCAGACCGTGCCCAACTATGTGCCATACCTGCTCGCCGGGCTGGTGCTGTGGCAGATGATCGTGGCGGTCTCGAACGACGGCTGCATGATGTTCCTGCAGCACGGGCTCATCCACCAGGTGCCGCTGCCCTATTCGGTGCATGCCTACCGGCTGGTGTGCCGCAACTTCCTGGTGCTGGCGCACAACGCGGTTGTGGTGGCGGGGGCGCTGCTGCTCTATCGCGTGCCGGTCGGGTGGGGCGCGCTGATGGTGCTCCCCGGGCTCGCGGCGCTGGCGCTCAACGCGCTCTGGGTGAGCACGCTGCTGGGCCTGACGGCGGCGCGCTTCGGCGACATCCCGCCGATCGTCGCGAGCTTCATGCAGGTGATCTTCTTCGTGACGCCGATCTTCTGGGCGCCCGAGACGCTCGGGCGATGGCGGACGCTGGCGGCATGCAACCCCTATTTCGCCGTGGTCGACGTGGTGCGCGCGCCGCTGCTGGGCGTGCCGCCCGAGCCGACCTCCTGGCCGGTGGTGGGGGTCGTCACGGTGCTGGGCGGCGGCATCGCGTTCCTCGTGTTCGCGCGGTTCCGCACGCGCATCCCCTACTGGCTCTAGCGCATGGCCTATCTCCGCCCCCGCGCCGTCTCGGTCGAGTTCCCGATTTATCGCGGCAGCAGCCGGTCGCTGAAGAAGACCATGCTGGCGGCCTCGACGCGCGGCAATCTCGCGCGCGACGCGTCCGACCGGGTGATGGTGCGCGCGCTGAGCGACATCACGCTCGACATCGAGGACGGCGAGCGCGTGGGCGTGGTGGGCGCCAACGGCGCCGGCAAGTCGACGCTGCTCAAGATGCTCGCCGGGATCTACGAGCCGGTGCGCGGGCGGCTCTTCTCCGAGGGGCGGGTGACGGCGCTGCTCGATCCCTCGGTCGGGCTCGACCCCAACGCGACGGGACGCGAGAACATCCTGATGCGCGGCATGTATCTCGGCATCCATCCGCGGCAGATGCGCGGCTATGTCGACGACATCGCCGACTTCACCGAGATGGCGCTCTATCTCGACATGCCGGTGCGCAGCTATTCCGCGGGGATGATGATAAGGCTGGCCTTCGCGGCCTCGACCTGCATCCCGACCGAGATCCTGCTGATGGACGAGTGGCTCGCGGCGGGCGACGCGCACTTCCTGGCGAAGGCGCACCGCCGCATGGCGGAGTATGTGAGCCGCTCGAGCATCCTGGTGCTCGCCTCGCACTCGCAGCCGCTGCTGGAAAACTGGTGCCGGCGTGGCATCCTGCTGGAGAACGGCCGGATCACGGCCGAGGGGTCGATCGCCGAGGTCGCCGCCCGCTATGCCGCGCGCGACGCCGAGGCGCCGGCGGTTGCCAAGGAGGCGACGGCGGCGGGATGATGGCGGACATGGACGCGGCAGGCGCCGCGAGGCGCAACACCGAGAGCGCGGCCGAGCGCTGCAGGCGCTACCGCAAGCGCATCCTCGAGATCTCGCAGCAGGTGAGCGCGCTGCATTGCGCGCCCGCCTTCTCCTGCCTCGAGATCGTCGACGCGGTCTATCACCGGCTGATGCGCGACCGGCGCGACACCTTCGTGATGTCGAAGGGGCACGGCTATCTCGCGCAGGCGGTGGTGCTCGAGGAGCTGGGCGTGCTGCAGCGCAAGGACCTCGAGGATTACTGCACGCCGCGCGGGCGGCTCGGCGCGCATCCCGATCTGGGCGTGCCGGGGATCGAGGCCACCACCGGCTCGCTCGGCCACGGGCTCGGCATGGCGGTGGGGATGGGCGCGGCCGACCGCATCCTGGGCCACGACCGCCGCATCTTCGTCATCGTCGGCGACGGCGAGATGCAGGAGGGCTCGGTGTGGGAGGCGATCATGATGGCGCCCAATCTCGGCCTCGCCAACCTCGTGGTGTTCCTCGACTTCAACGACTACCAGGGCCTGGGCCGCACCTCGGAGAGCCATCCCTACTTCAACCCGATGGCGGAGAAGCTCGCTTCCTTCGGCTGGGAGGCGTCGGAGATCGACGGGCACGATTCGGAGCTCATCGTCGGCACCGTCGCCCGATCGGTGGGAAAGCGGCCGACCTTCGTCGTGTGCCGCACGGTGAAGGGCCAGGGCGTGTCGTTCATGCAGAACGATCCGATCTGGCACTACCGCTCGCCCAACAAGGAGGAATATGCGCGCGCGCTCGCGGAGCTCGACGCGCAGCCATGAGGAACACCTTCGCCGACACCTTCTTCGAGGCCGCGCAGGCGGACGAGCGGCTGTGCACCGTGGTCGCCGACATCTCGCCCGCGGGGTCGATGTCGCGCTTCCGCGAGAAGTTCCCGCGGCGCTTCATCAATACCGGCGTCGCCGAGCAGATCATGATCGGCATCGCCGCCGGCATGGCGCTCCGCGGCCTCAAGCCCTTCGCCTACACCATCGCCACCTTCTCGATCTTCCGCCCCTACGAGTTCGTGCGCGACGATCTCTGCTACCAGAACCTGCCGGTGACGGTGGTGGGTATCGGCGGGGGCGTCACCTACTCGACGCTGGGGGCCACGCACCACGCGCTCGAGGACGTGGCGCTCGCCACCACGCTGCCCAACATGCAGGTGATCGCGCCGTGCGACCCCGCAGAGGTGCGCGCCGCGACGCTCTGGTGCGTCGCGCAGACCAACGGCCCGGTCTATCTCCGGCTCGGCAAGGCGGGCGAGCCGGTGCTGACCAGGGACGCCGCGCCCTGGGAGTTCGGCAAGCTGCGCTATCTCCGGCACGGCGGCGACATCTGCCTCCTCGCCTACGGGCCGGTGACGCGCATCGCCTGCGAGGCGGCGGACCGGCTCGAGGCGCAGGGCGCCAAAGTCTCGGTCGTCTCGGTGCACACGCTGAAGCCGCTCGACGAGGCGGGCATCCGCGACGCGCTCGCGCGCCACCGCCGGGTCGCGGTGGTGGAGGAGATGCTGCCGCATGGCGGGCTCGCCGGACGCGTCAAGGAGATCGCCTGGGAGACTCAAGCGCGCTGCCGCATCGACGCATTCACGCTCGGAGACGAGTTCATGCATCTCTATGGCAGCCACGAGGAGTTGCTGGCGAGCGCGGGCCTCTCGGCCGAGGCGATCGCCGCGCGGCTCGGGCGCGCATGAGCGGGCCGGACACGCTGGCGATCCGCGGCGGCACGCCGCTGCGCGCGGCGCCGATGCCGGCGCGCTTCGCGCTCGGCGAGGACGAGGAGCGGATGATCGCCGAGTGCATCCGCCACTATCGCGCGATCGGCCTCGATCCGGGGTTCCAGGACACCTACGAGAAGCGCTACACCGACGCCTTCGTCGCGACGCTCGGCGGCGGCTACGCGGACGCGGTAGGGAGCGGCACGCTCGCGCTCTACGTCGCGATCGCGGCGCTCGACCTGCCGCCCGGGAGCGAGATGCTGGTCTCGCCGATCACCGACGCCGGCACGATCTCGGCGATCATCCTCAACCGGCTGAAGCCGCGGCTCGTCGATGCCCGGCCCGACAGCTACAACGCCGGCGCGGCCGAGTTCGAGCGGCGCATCGGCCCCGACGTGCGCGCGCTCTGCGTCGTGCATTCGATCGGCCAGGCCGCGCCGATCGACGCGATCATGGACGTAGCGCGCAAGCACGGTCTCGCGGTGCTCGAGGATTGCAGCCAGTCGCACGGCGCCACCTGCGGCGGCAGGCCGGTCGGCACGTTCGGCGACATCGCCGCCTTCTCCACCATGTACCGCAAGGCGCACATGGCGGGCGGGTGCGGCGGCATCGTCTATGCGCGCGACCTCGAGCTGCACCGCCGCGCCCTCGCCCACGCCGACCGTGGCAAGCCGCGCTGGCGCGCGGATTACGACGACCGCAACCCGAACCAGTTCCTGTTCCCCGCGCTCAACCACCATACCGACGAGATCTCCTGCGCGATCGGCTGCGCGTCGCTGGCAAGGCTCGGCGACACGATGCGGCGGCGGCGCGCCTTCGTCGCGGAGTTCGCGCGCCTGCTCGCGGCGCAGTCCGACATCTGCCGGCCCTACGCGCACGCGGACGCGGACTCGCCCTTCATCTTCCCGGTGATCGTCGATCCCGCGCGGATCACTTGCACGCCCAAGGAGTTCGCCGAGGCGGTGCGCGCCGAGGGGATCGGGCTCAATCCGCATTACGAGTATCTGGTCGCCGACTGGCCGTGGGCGAAGCCCCATCTCGCCGACGATTTCGCGACGCCCGTGGCGCGCAGCGTGCGCGACCGCAGCTTCTGTCTCTATCTCAACGAGAATTACGGCCCCGCCGAGGCGCGCGACGCCGCCGCCGCGATCGCCAAGGTCGAGCGGCATTTCCGGCGCTAGGACGTGAGCCGCGAGTCCCAGGCGGTCGGCGCGATGCTCGAGCAGGCGCGCGTGCCGGGCGACGGGGTCCTGGTCGTGCATTGCGGCTTCCGCGTCCTGAGCCGCGCGGGGCTCCGCGCCGAGCCCTTCATCGAGGCGCTGATCGCGCGCACCGGCACGCTCCTCATGCCGGCGATGAGCTGGCGCATCGTCACGCCCGAGGCGCCCGACTGGGACGAGCGCGCGACGCCGTCGCACGTGGGCGTGCTCGCGGAGATTTTCCGCACCCGCTATGCCGAGCGGCGCAGCATCCACCCGACCCACTCGGTGTGCGGGGTGGGGCCCGACGCGGCGCGGCTCCTCGCCGGGCACGAGCAGGACCCGACGCCGTGCTCGGCCAACGGGCCGTGGGGGCGGCTCGCCGGAGCCGGCGCGCACATCCTGCTGCTCGGCACCGGGTTCGAGACCTGCACCGCGCTGCATCACCCCGAGGAGGTGGTGGCGGACCAGCTCTATCTCCGCCCGCCCGAGACGGCGGGCACCTATCGCTGCGTCGCCCGCGACGGCACGGTGCATCGGGTGCGGTTCCGCCAGCATCTCCGGCTCGACCGCGACTTCCCGCAGTACCGCGCGCGACTCGCCGCCAAGGGGCAGTTGCGCGCGGGCCGGGCCGAGGGCGCGGAATGGCTCGCGGTGGCGGCGCGCGACCTGATGGCGGACGCCTTCGCCAACCTCGCCGCCCGGCCCGACGCGCACATCCGGCAAAGCGCAAATTTGCCACGGGGGCTGTGAAGCGGTTCACATCCGGCGGCGCCGACCCCGCGCATGATCGCCACAGGATCAAGCGCGGCAGGAGTACCGGCCATGTCGATAGCCTCCACGATCGGATATGCGCACAGCACCACGGGCCGCCGCCGGCCGAGCCGGGCGCGCGATTGGCACGGCATCGCGCTCTATTGCGCGGTGATGGCGGTGCTGCTCTGCATCGGCATCGCGACCGGCGGCCTGAGCCAGCCCTCCGATCCCGCCACCACCTTCGTCGCGCCCTGAGGCATGGCCGCCTCTCCGCCCCTTGGCGGGCGGAGAGGGGCCGCGCGCGGGCGCACATCAGGCCTGCGCCGGTTTCATTTCCAAGAACGATCTCCTAGTATGCGGCGCATGAGCGCGTCGTCGATCGCCGCGGCGGAAATGCCCTGGCTCACCCGCCTCGCGGCGGCTGCAAGCGCCGACGCGCTGCGCCGGAACTTGCGCGCGCAACATCCCGAATTGGCGGCGCCGCGGCGGCTCGCGATCCTCGGCGCGTCGGACGAGGGGCGGCGGCTCGCCGGACTGTGCGAGGCGCAGGGCATCGAGATCGCCGCGGTCGCCGACGACAACCCGGCGCTCGAAGGCGCGGCGCTCGAAGGCGTCCCGGTGCGCAAGGTCGAGGCGCTCGCGCCGCTCGCGCGCGACGTGCCGGTGGTGATCGCCTCGCACCGCACGCTGAAGGCGACGCGGCGGCTCGAGGCGATGGGCTTCGCGCACGCCGCGCCCTTCGCGCTGCTGCAGACCATGGACCCCGAGCGGTTCCCGCCGCATCCCTTCTGCGCCGGCTGGCTCGAGGACCTCGTGGAGAATCGCCGCGCCTATGCCGCGCTCGCCGATGCGCTCGCCGACGATTTCTCGCGCCGGGTGCTCGACGCGGTGCTGGGCTACCGCATGAGCGGCGACCCGCTGCTGCTCGAGCCGGTGGTGGAATGGGAGCTCTACGGCCCCGCGGGCCTCATCGATTATGGCAGCGACGAGGTCTATCTCGACGGCGGCAGCTATGACGGCGATTCGATCCGCCTCTTCATCGCGCGCGTCGGCGGCCGGTACGAGCGCATCCTGGGCTTCGAGCCCGATCCCGCGACCTTCGCGCGGCTCGCCGCCAATTTCCGCGGCGAGCCCCGGGTCGAGCCGCATCCCGCCGGCTTGTGGAGCCGCAGCACCACGCTGCGCTTCGACGGCGCGGCGAGCCGCGCCTCCGGCCTGAGCGAGCGCCAGGGCACGATCGAGGTGCCCGTCACCAGCATCGACGCGGTACTGGACGGCGCGCGCGCCACCTATATCAAGATGAACATCGAGGGCGCCGAGCAGGAGGCGCTGCGCGGCGCGGCGCGCACCATCGCGCGCTGGCGGCCGAAGCTCGCCATCTCGGCCTATCATCGCGCCGCGGACCTGCGCGAGATCCCCGCGCTGGTGCGGCGGCTCGAGCCCTCCTACCGCCTCTACCTGCGCCAGCACGATGGCGGCCTGATCGAGACCGTGCTCTACGCCCTGCCCTGAGGCCCCGGATGGACCATCGCGACGACCCGATCCCCGACGACTACGTGCCGCTGCCGGTGCCGGACATGCCGCAGCGCGTGCTGCTCGACCTCGCCACGCGCTGCAACCTGCGCTGCCCGATGTGCACGGTGTGGGGCTCCGGCGACAACGACGCGATCGACGCAGTGAAGGGGTCGATGGATCTCGACGCGGCGCGCCGCCTCCTCAACGAAATCACCGGCACCGCGGTGCTGATCCAGCCCAACATGTGGGGCGAGCCGCTGCTCGCGCCGAAGATCCGCGAGCGGATCAGCGACATCAAGGCGCGGGGCCTCACCGTCGCCATGAACACCAACGGCCTCACCCTGACCGAGGAGCTGGCGCGGTTCTTCGTCGAGGTGAAGCTCGATTCGATCTTCTTCAGCATCGACGCCGTCACCAAGGAGACGCTGAAGAAGATCCGCGGCATCACCAAGCTCGAGAAGATCGAGGCGGCGGTCCATCGGATGCTGGCGGCGCGCGGCGAGGCGGAGCATCCGCGCATCGGCGTGTCCTTCACC
>Ga0070740_10004735_pt1 | contig 13139 bp, 6 predicted proteins | sample Coa_R2_FD_67286 | JGI IMG/M metagenome (GOLD analysis project Ga0070740, IMG submission 67286) | Surface soil microbial communities from Centralia Pennsylvania, which are recovering from an underground coalmine fire - Coalmine... | ecosystem: Environmental > Terrestrial > Soil > Unclassified ...
CAGCTCGAGCGGCCGTCCTGTCGAGGCCGAGGGCCGCGCCGTGGCCGGGCGCGCCGTGCTGCGGCTGCGCGACATCGGCGGCATCGAACGCGAGCTCGCCGAACTTGCCGCGCGTCATGACAAGCTCGTCGCGGACCTGGAAACGCTGCGCGGCATTCTCGATTCCCTGCCTGCGCCGGTCTGGGCGCGCGATGCAAATGCGCGGCTGATCTTTGCCAATGCCGCTTATGCCCGCGCGGTGGAAGCCGCCGACGCGGGCGAAGCCGTCGCCCGCGAGCTCGAATTGCTCGACCACGCCGCCCGCGAGGAGGTCGGCCGCGCCCGCGCGGCAGGTCAAGGCTATGCCGGCCGCTTCCCGGCGATCCTGGCCGGGCAGCGGCGTATTTTCGACGTGGTAGATGCGCCCTGCGCCCACGGCAGCGCCGGTATCGCGATCGACCGCACCGAAGCCGCGGCGATGCGCGCGGAGCTCGATCGCATGATCGAAGCGCACCGGCGCGTGCTCGACCAACTCGCCACCGGCGTCGCCATTTTCAATGTCGATCGCAAGCTCATCTTCTACAATATCGCCTTCCGCTCGCTGTTCGAATTGGATGCCGCCTTCCTCGAGCAGACGCCGACCGATGCGACCGTGCTCGACCGCCTGCGCGCGGCGCGCAAGCTGCCCGAGGAGCAGGACTTCCGCCAATGGAAGCAACAGCTCTATGAGGCCTATCTCGCGACCGAGCCGAAAGAACACATGTGGCATTTGCCCGACGGCCGTACCTTGCGTGTCGTCACAACCCCTAACCCCGAGGGCGGCGTTACTTATCTCTATGACGACGTGACCGAAGGCCTCGAGCTGCACCGCCGCTACGATGCCCTCATCAAGGTGCAGCGCGAAACGCTCGATCACCTCGCCGAAGCGGTTGCGGTGTTCGGCTCCGACGGCCGTGTGCGGCTGCACAATCCGGCGTTCCGACGCATGTGGAAGCTCGGTGCCGAAGCGCTTGACCAGCGCCCGCACGTCGAACAGGTCACCGCCTGGTGCCAGGCGCTGCATGACGACGGCGCAGTGTGGCGCTCTTTGCGCGCGGCCGTCACCGCCATCGACGAGCGCGAGCCGATCAGCGCGCGGATCGAACGGCGCGACGGCGTGTTGATCGACATGACGGGTATGCCCCTGCCGGACGGGGCAACGCTGGTCACCTTCCAGGATGTCACGGCCACGGTCAACGTCGAGCGCGCCTTGCGGGAAAAGAACGAGGCGCTCGAGGAAGCCGATCAGATCAAGCTCGACTTCGTACACCATGTTTCCTACGAATTGCGCTCGCCGCTGACCAATATCGTCGGCTTCACGCATTTCCTCGGCGATCCGGCTTTCGGTCCGTTGACCGATAAGCAGCGCGAGTACCTGGGCTACATCACCGCCTCGACCAACGCGCTGCTCGCCTTGATCAACAACATCCTCGATCTCGCCACCATCGACGCCGGCGCCATGACGCTCAATCTCGCGCCGGTGGACATCCGCGCCAGCATGGAAGCGGCGGCGGAGGGCGTGCAGGATCGCGTCAAGAAGGACAGGCTGAGGCTCGACATCAAAGCCGCCCCGGGCATCGGCAGCTTCACCGCCGACGAGCGGCGGCTGCGGCAGATATTGTTCAATCTGTTGTCCAACGCTGTCGGCTTCTCGCCGCCGGGCGGCACGGTGACGCTTGCCGCCGAACGGCGTGCCGATGCCGTGGTGTTCTCCGTTAGCGATCAGGGGCCGGGGATTCCGCCGGAGCAGCAGGAGCGCGTCTTCGAACTGTTCGAAACCGATTCGATGGGCTCGCAGCACCGCGGGTCCGGCCTCGGCCTGTCGCTGGTGCGATCGTTCATGCAGTTGCATGGCGGCACCGTGAGCATCGATTCAAAGCCCGGCCAAGGCACCACAGTCATCTGCATTTTTCCGCACGGCGAACAGCTCAAGCAGAGCGCGGCCTGAGGGCAAAAAAATACCGAGCCGCACGGGCGGCTCGGTAATAGCGTTTTCCGTCTCGCAACTTAACGATAGTAATGCCGCACGCGGTGCCCGTGGCGATAGACCGGCCGCGTCGCGCCTTCTGCATAGGCGATCCGCTGGGCATTCTGCTCGGCGCAGTAACGCTCGTTGAGCAGGAACATGGCCTGGAAGCCCTGACACGGCTCGATCATGGCATCGACAAACGCGATACCGCCGATGCCGGCGACGCCGCCGACCGCGGCGGCACCCACAGCCGTGGTCGGCAGGGCGGCGCCTGCAACCGCCGGCGCGGCGCCCCACCAGCCTTCGGAGAGACCCAAGCCCACGACCGTGCCGCCAACGACGCCGACTGTCGGCGCCACGTAGTCGGGATGTCGGGGAGCGGCGGTGGCCGGCGCAGCAAGGACCGCCGCCAAAGCGGCAATGGAAATCGCACAAAGAGTTTTACGCATGTCGTGCTCCTTCAAATGCGTGTGTGGTGTCCCCGACGCCCTCGCACGCCAACGCCGCGCAATTGGGCCTGTTCCCCGCACGCAGCCGGGCGCGCAGGATGTGTGGACGCGCGCAGGCAACGCCGTGGCGCCGATGGTGAAACGATGTCATTCGCGTGGCGTTGAAACCGCGGATGTCCAAGGGAAGTTCCGCGCGGGAACCGACCGCTACGACGCCGGTTGCTCGCAGCGCCCTCAAACGAATGCTGCGCAATGGATTGGGATAGCGCACGCCGAAGCTTTCAGACTGCGCTGATCTGGGTCGCAGCCGGCGCGCTCGCTTTCGTGCTGTGGAGAATCCGTGCGGCGCTCCTGCTCGCCTTCGGCGCCATTATGCTGGCGATTCTGCTGCGTATCTTCAGTTCGATCATCGCGCGTTGGACGCGCGCGTCCGAGCACATTTCGCTCGCACTGGCGACATGCTTCGTGCTCGCCGTGATCGGCGTCACGGCGTGGCTCTTCGGTTCGCAGATGTCGAACCAGTTCAATGAAGTTCTTCAGCACGTCGAGACCGGAGAACAGAACCTCCGGCGGATGCTGCAGGCCAGCGGCTTCGGTGGGCTCGGCTCGCAGGTGACGCAGACCGGCGTCTCGTTCATCTCAAATTCGGCGCGCGAGATTCTCGCCGGCGGCCTGCATTTTGTCGAGGCCGTGGTCATCATGGGCATTAGCGCCATCTATCTTGCGGCTCAGCCGCAGCTCTACCGCCGCGGCATCGTTTATCTCTTCCGCCCAAAATGGCGGCCCCGCGCCGCCGAAGCCGTGGATGTGATTGGCCGCAGCCTGAAACTGTGGCTTCTCGGGCAACTGGTGCTGATGCTCGCCACCGGCATTCTTTCGTTCATCGCGGTGTGGCTGATCGGATTGCCGAATCCGGTCGCGCTCGGGCTGATCGCCGGCATCGCCGAAATCATTCCGTATCTCGGTCCATTCATCAGCGCGATCCCGGCGGTCCTCGTCGCCCTGACACAGGGGCTCGGACCGGCCGTATGGACGATTATCGCGTACCTCCTGATCCATATGCTCGAAGGCTATGTGAGCGCCCCGCTGCTGCAGCGCTACTTCGTCACCATTCCTCCCGCATTGATCCTCATCGGCATCGCCGCCGTCGATCTGCTGTTTGGCGCCGCCGGAATTGTGCTCGGCGCGCCCATCACTGTGGCGCTCTATATCGCGGTGAAGATGAGCTACGTGGAAGATCCCCTCGAAGAAGAGGACCACGAACAGCGGCCGGCGTGAACGATCCCGCGACAGCATAGGAATGCGGACCGGAACGCCCCAATGCCGCCGCACGTTAGGCCAGCGGCGAGGCGACGGACAACCAACATTGGAACAAAGATGAGAGGATCCGGCCATGTACCGACGTAGGAGATTTATGACAGCGGCGGCGCCGCTGCTGCTGAGCGGCGCGATCTTGGCAGCGCCCGCGCTCGCCGCCGACAACAGCGGGAACCAAGCCGCCAATCCAGGCTCGCCGGCGGCGACCACTGGGACCGGCGGCAATGCGGCGCCAAATCAGAACGATGCCAAGCAATCGCAGAGCGCCAAGCAGGACGCGCAGAAGCTCGTGGAGGCTGCGCTCAAGGAAGTGCAAACGATGCAAAACGATCCGAAGCTCAAAGAGCTGATGGGTAAAGCCAAAGGCATCTACCTCGTGCCCAATTTCGGGCGCGGCGCATTTGTCGTGGGCGGCCGCGGCGGCGCAGGTGTCGTGCTCGCGCACACCAACGGCCAATGGACCGATCCGGCCTTCTACGACTTTGGCGCAATCAGTCTCGGCGCGCAGGCCGGCGGCGCCGGCGGCCCGATCGCTTTTCTGCTGATGTCGCAAGGGGCGGTCGACGCCTTCAGGAACACCAATAACTTCTCGCTTAATGCCGAAGGCGGGCTTTCGATCGTGACTTACTCGACCAACGCCCAGACCTCCTGGGGCAAAGGCGACATCATCCTGTGGTCGAACACCAAAGGCGCTTATGCCGGCGCTTCGGTCAGCGTCAGCGACATCGTTTGGGACGGCGGCAAAAATCAAGCCTATTACGGTAAAACCGTGCAGCCGATGGACATACTGGCCGGAAAGGTCGGCTCGCCGGATGCCGCCCAACTGAAGAACGCCCTCCCAGGGTGACGCGCCAATAGCTGGGCAATTCACGGGCCGGCTGAGCGCCGGCCCGTTCTTTATAGACCGTGGCCGATGACCGGCTGCCCCGTCTATAAAGCCCGCAGCCGCGGGCATGATTCGATGTTCTTCAGCACACCAGGCACCTACAGCTTCACGGTGACGCTTGCCGATGAACAGGCGACGGAGCGGCTCGTGGCTGACGTTGCCGCCTTGATCGAGCCGGGCGACGTCATCACGCTGTCCGGCGATCTCGGCGCCGGCAAAACGACGTTTGCGCGGGCGCTGATCCGGCATTTTGCGGGCGATTCCTCCGTCGAGGTGCCAAGCCCGAGCTTCACTCTGCTGCAGACATACGAACTGCCGCGCTTCACCCTGGTGCATGCCGATCTCTATCGCTTGAGCGGCCCGGGCGAGCTCGCCGAGCTCGGCTTTGAGGACATTCCGGAAAGCGCGGTGACCGTGCTCGAATGGCCCGACCGCGCCGCCGGCGCTCTGCCGGCGGACCGCCTCGATATCGCGTTGACGCTGGTCCCCGCGCAGGGACCGGCCGCACGACACGCGCGCATCACCGGCTACGGCGGCTTTGCCCAGCGCGCCGAGCGCATGTTGACGATGCGCCGTTTTCTCGACGCCAATGGCTTCGGCACGGCGACGCGTCGCCGCATTCAGGGCGACGCCTCGACGCGGTCCTATGAGCGGCTGGTGCTGGACGGCGCAAGCTACATCCTGATGAATTCGCCTAAACGGGCGGACGCCCCCGTGGTCCGCGACGGCAAGCCCTACAGCCAGATCGCGCACCTGGCGGAAGACGTAACCCCTTTCGTCGCGGTGGCTTTGGCCTTGCGCGAGCGCGGCTTTTCTGCGCCGGCCATCTTTGCTGCCGACCGTGCCGCCGGTCTGTTGATCATCGAGGATCTGGGCGAGGAGCTCGTGGTCGCCGGCGAGCCGCCGGTGCCAATCGAGGCGCGCTACGCGGTCGCGGCCGAACTGCTGGCCGAATTGCATCGCGAGTCGCTGCCGGAAGTGGTGCCGGCTGACAAAGGCATCGACTATCGGCTGCCACGCTACGATATGGAGGCAATGCTGATCGAAGCCGAGCTTCTGCTGGACTGGTATCTACCCAAGCTGCAAGTCAAACTCGCCGCCGCCAAGCGCGATCTGTATCTTGCACTCTGGCGCGACGCGCTCGCACCGGTCATCCAGGCGCCTGTAACGTGGGTGCTGCGCGACTTTCACTCCCCCAATCTGCTCTGGCTGCCCGAGCGTGAAGGGGTCACCCGCGTCGGACTGCTTGATTTTCAAGATGCGGTGCTCGGCAATCCGGCCTATGACGTTGCCTCATTGTTGCAGGACGCGCGCGTGGAGGTGCCGGAGATAATGGAGATCGCGCTGTTATCGCGCTACACGCGCGCGCGCTTGGCCTCGGACAGGAGCTTCGATGCCGCCGCATTTGCCCGCGCCTATGCAACACTGGCCGCGCAGCGCGCAAGCAAGATCCTCGGCATCTTTGCCCGGCTCGACCTCCGCGACGGCAAGCCGCAATATCTGCGTCACCTGCCGCGCGTCTGGGGCTACCTGCAGCGCTCGCTCGCGCATCCAGCGCTGATGCCGCTGCAGGCCTGGTACCGAGCCAACGTACCGACCCTGCGGTCACTGTGATGATCGCACCGCGCCGCGCCATGGTGCTCGCCGCCGGCCTCGGCACACGGATGCGGCCGCTGACCGATGCCATCCCCAAGCCACTGGTGAAGGTTGCAGGCGCCGCGCTGATCGACCACGCGCTCGACCGGTTGCTGGCTGTAGGCGTCGATACGGCGGTGGTGAACGTGCACCACTTCGCCGACCAGATCGAGCGCCACCTCGCATTGCGCAAGCGGCCGCGCATCGTCGTCTCCGATGAGCGCGGGTTGCTCCTCGACACCGGTGGCGGCGTGGTGAAAGCGTTGCCGCTGCTGGGCAACGGACCTTTTTTGCACATGAATTCCGACACGCTTTGGATCGACAGCGGCACCCCGAACCTTCTGCGCCTGGCGCAAGCCTTCGATCCGCCGGCCATGGACGCGCTGCTCCTGCTCGCCCCCGCGCAAGGCAGCATCGGCTATTGCGGGCGCGGCGATTTCTCGCGTGCGGCGGACGGGCGGCTCGCCGCCCGCGTCGGAGACAGTGCGCCTTTTGTCTATGCAGGCGCCGCGATTCTGTCGCCCCTTCTCTTCGAACGGGCACCGGAAGGCCAATTCTCACTGACCGTCCTCTTCGCCCGTGCCGCCGCAAAAGGGCGCCTGCATGGCCTGCCCATCGAGGGCACCTGGATGCACGTCGGCACGCCAGACGCCATCGCCTTGGTGGAAGCGGCGATCACTGCTGCACATTGATGCGGCAGGCGCCCTTACGTGTATGCTGACCCGATGCCCGCCAACGTCTTCAATATCCCCGCCTCGGAGCCGTTTCTGCCCCGGCTCATCGATGCGTTGCGTACGGGGAAACTGGTCCACGGTATCGCCGGCGACGATCCGCTCGCGCTGACGCGCCTGACGCTTTATCTGCCGACCCGGCGCGCCTGCCGGCTGGCGCGCGACGTTTTTCTCGACCGCCTTGGCACCGACGCTGCCATTCTGCCGCGTATTGTCGCGCTTGGCGATCTCGACGAGGATGAGATCGCCTTCGCCGAAGCGGCGACGGGCGAGCTCGCCGAGGCGGCGCTGCAATTGCCGCCCGCTTTCGGCGCACTGGAACGCCGCCTGACGTTGGCCGAACTGATTTCGACGTGGGCGGCCGCCGTCACGCCGTCGCATGGCGCGCCGCTGATCGCCAACACGCCCGGCGCGGCGATCGCTCTGGCGGATTCGCTGGCGCGGCTGATGGACGACATGACCACGCGTCAGGTGCCGTGGACAAATCTCGAGAAGCTGGTGCCCGACGATCTCGACCAATATTGGCAACAATCATTGGCATTTCTGCGCTTCGTGCATCCACGCTGGCGCGCCATTCTCGCCGAACAAGGCGCGGTCGAGCAGGCAGAACGGCGCGACAAACTCATCGAGGCGGAAGCCCAGCGCCTCGCCGGCTCCGACGCGCCGGTCGTCGCCGCCGGCTCGACCGGCTCGATGCCGGCGACGGCAAAACTGCTTGCAGTTATCGCACGCTTGCCGCATGGCGCGGTGGTGTTGCCGGGTCTCGACATGCAACTCGACGAGAGATCCTGGGCATCTCTTGCCGCAAAAGACGCGGATGAGAGACATGATGCAGCCGGGCACGCCCAGTTCGCCATGCATGCGCTGCTCGAACGCATCGGTGTTTCACGCGATGACGTCCGCCAACTCGGGCAAGCGGACGAGCGTGTCATGCTGATAACAGAGGCGTTGCGGCCATCCGACAGCACCGAACGCTGGCACGAGCGCCTCTCCGAGCCGGACTTCAACGAGGCCGCAGGCCGTGCGCTGCAAAACGTGTCCTTCCTCGAAACGGCAAATGCCGAGGAGGAAGCGTTGGCCATTGCCATCGCCATGCGCGAGGCTCTGGAGACGGAAGGCAAGACGGTGGCGCTGGTGACTCCGGACCGCGCGCTAGCCGCACGCGTCAAAGCGGGCCTCGCGCGCTGGCAAGTGTCAGTCGACGATTCCGGTGGCGATGCCTTGGCCGACACCAACGCCGGCATCTTTGCGCGGCTCGCCGCGCACGTCGCGCTTGACGGCCTGGCGCCGGTGCCGCTGCTCGCCCTGCTCAAGCATCCTTTGCTGCGGCTGGCTCAGGCGCCAGGATGGCACGACCGTGCGATCGCTGCGCTCGAACGCGCCGTCCTGCGCGGCCCACGGCCGCGCGCCGGCAGCGACGGCTTGAGCCACGCGCTTGTCACCTTCCGTGAGACGCGCGCGACGCTTCATCCGAGCGATCCGCGCAAGCTCTTGCGCGAGGACGAACTCGATGCCGCCGCTGCTCTGGTCGCGCAACTCGCACACGCCCTCAAGCCGCTCGAAGCTCTGCCGCGTGGACCGCATGCGCTCGCAGCGCTTGCCCAACGCCACCGGGAGATCGTCGCCGCGCTCAGCACGGACGATCGGGGGGATATAGCCGCCTTTGGTGGTCACGACGGCGCTGCTCTCGAGCACGCGCTTCAGGAGTTGGCCGAGAGCACCGTTGCGGCGCAGGTCGCGGTCGAGCGCAAGGACTATGCCGAGCTGTTTCAGGCCGCAGTCGGCGACCGCATGGTGCGCCGCCCGGAGAGCCGCGATTTGCGCGCCCGCATCTATGGCCTCCTGGAAGCGCGCCTGCAAAGCGCCGACCGTGTGGTGCTGGCTGGCCTCAACGAAGGCACGTGGCCGCCAGAGACGCGCAGCGATCCCTGGCTGTCACGTCCGATGCGGCGCGCTCTCGGGCTCGACCCGCCGGAGCGGCGGATTGGGCTCTCAGCCCACGATTTCGCCCAGGCCTTCGCAGCGCGAGAGGTGGTTCTGAGCCGCGCGGCCAAAGTTGCGGGCAGCCCGACAGTGGCATCACGCTTCGTGCAGCGGGTCGCCGCCGTTGCCGGTTCGCATTGGCGCGATGTGGCGGCGCGTGGCGAGATTTATCTTGCGCTGGCGCGTGAGCTCGACGCGCCGCAGCAGGTCACGCCGGCGCCGCGGCCGCAGCCGTCTCCGCCTGCAGCGGCGCGGCCTGTGAAGCTGTCGGTCACCGATATCGAGAATTGGTTGCGCGATCCGTACACCATCTACGCCAAGCACGTGCTCAGGCTCTATCCTCTCGATGCCGTCGATACGCCGCCGGGCGTGGCCGACCGCGGCAGCGCCATCCACGAGGCGATCGGCAACTTCACACGCACTTACGCGGCCGGCCTGCCCGACGATCCCGAAGCCGCCTTGATCGCATTCGGCGAGAAGAGCTTCGTGCCGCTCAACGACTTTCCCGAGGCGCGCGCCTTCTGGTGGCCGCGCTTTCTGCGTATCGCGCGCTGGTTTACGCAATTCGAGCGCGAGCGGCGGCCCTCGATCGCTGCGCTGTATGGGGAGATTTCCGGGGAACTAGCGATCCCGCTCGGCCCCACGACATTCACGCTTTCGGGCCGTGCCGACCGTGTCGAACGGTTGCATGACGGGCGCTACGCGATCCTCGACTACAAGACCGGAAGGCCTCCAACGTCGTCACAAGTGCGAAGCGGCCTCGCACCGCAACTGACATTGGAGGCGGCTATTTTGCGCGGCGCGGGCTTTAAGGAGCTCAGGCCGAATTCGGTCGCGGAGCTGTGTTACGTGTACCTCAAAGGCGGCGACCCCGCCGGCAAGCCCGAAATCGTCGATCTCAAACAGAGTACGCCAGACGATCATGCCGATTACGCGCTGCAGAAGCTGACCGACATTGCCCGCAGGTTCCTGATCGATCACGAGCCCTACCGCTCGCTCGTGCATCCGATGTGGCAGAAGCACTACGGCGAGTACGACCATCTGGCGCGCGTCAAGGAATGGGCGGCCTCGGGCGGCGAGAGCGAAGCCGAGTGGGTGCCGCCATCATGAGCGCGACATCCGAGCGGCAGTTGCCCGACGGCGCGCGCCGGCCGCAGATCGCTGCGGCGGATCCCGAGCGGTCGGTCTTCGTCTCTGCCAATGCCGGCTCCGGCAAGACGCACGTGCTGGCGCAGCGCGTCATCAATCTGCTGCTCAAAGGCGAAGACCCCGCCAAAATTCTCTGCATCACCTTCACCAAGGCGGCCGCGGCTAACATGGCCAAGCGCGTGTTCGACACGCTGGCGACATGGACTGCGCTCGACGATGCCGCGCTCGATGCGAAAATCACGGCGAGCACCGGCGAGCCGCCAGACGCGCGGCAGCGCGCCCACGCGCGGCGGCTGTTCGCCACGGCACTGGAAACGCCGGGCGGACTGAAAGTGCAGACCATCCACGCCTTCTGCACGCGCCTGCTGCACCAGTTTCCCTTCGAGGCCGACGTGGCCGCGAGCTTCGAGGTGCTCGACGATGCCGCCACGGCGCGCATGCTCAACGAGATCACGCTCGAGGTCATGCTCGACGCCGCGGCCGACCCGCAGGGCCCGCTTGGCCGCGCGCTCGCCGCCGCCATCACCGCCGCGGCCGACATCACGTTCAAGGACGTCATCGCCGAAGCCATCGGCCGGCGTGACCTCGTGGCCGGCTGGATTGGCCGCACCGGCAGCGTCGCGGCAGCGATCGATGAATTGAGCCGAACCTTCGCGCTCGGCCCGGACGACACGCTTGAGGCAATCGAAAAAGAATATCTCGCCGGGGCCTTGATCCCACCGTCCGAATGGCCGGAGCTGATCGCCTGCGTTGCCGAAAGCGATAAAGCGAGCGACAGGGACATCGCACGACTGCTTGCCGGGGCGCGGGCCGCGGGCCGCGACGGCATTGCCAGCTATCTGCAGGTTTTCTGCACCAAGGCGCTCGAGCCGCGCAAAAATATCCTGACGGCGAACTTCGCCAAGGCCAATTCGCAGTGGGCGGAGCGGCTCATTGCCGAGCAGGGGCGGGTCTGCGCGTTGGTAGCGAAGGAGTTCGCCGTCCGCGCGCGCAACCGCAGCGCCGCGCTCGTCACTGTCGCCGCCGCAGTCATCGAGCGCTACCGCGCCGCCAAGGACCGCCGCGGTCTGCTCGACTACGAAGACCTGATCGACAAGGTGCTCGCGCTGTTCCGCGATACCTCCGCCGCTTGGGTGCTCTACAAGCTCGATCTGGGCATCAATCACGTGCTGGTCGACGAGGCACAGGACACGAGCCCAAAGCAGTGGGAGATCATCCGCGCCATCGTCACCGAATTTCTGCCCGGCGGCTCGCGGCAGAATACACGCCGAACATTGTTCGTCGTCGGCGACGAAAAGCAATCGATCTTCTCGTTTCAGGGGGCGGCGCCGCGCGCCTTTGCCGAGAACCGGCGGCATTTCGAGCGGCTGCATCGGAGCGCTGCAGCCCCGTTTGGCGTTGAAAAGCTCGATTACTCGTTCCGCTCCGCCGCCGCCGTGTTGGATGCGGTCGACACTGTATTCCGTCGACCGGATGCGTTCCGCGGCTTGACCGATGAGGCGGAGTGGACCGTGCATCAGGCGCTGCCGGATGCAGCGCCCGGCGAAGTCGAAATTTGGGACCTGATCGGTCCGGGCGAGAAGGAGGAGAACAAGGAAGGCTGGGACGCGCCCTTCGATACGGCGACGGAAACAAGCCCGGCCATCAAGCTCGCCGCCAAGATCGGTCGCACCGTCAAGCAGTGGTGCGCCCAGGGCACGCGCCCGCACGAGGTGCTGATCTTGGTGCGCCAGCGTGGGGCGTTATTCGAGGCGGCGATCCGTGCGCTCAAGCGCGAGGGCATCGCGGTCGCGGGTGCCGACCGCCTGGTGCTCACCGAGCACATCGCCGTCATGGACCTTTTGGCGCTGGGCGACGCGCTGCTATTGCCGCAGGATGATCTGGCGCTGGCAACCGTGCTGAAAAGCCCCTTGTTCGGGCTGAACGACGAGCAGCTGTTCACGCTCGCTTATGGACGCGACAGACCGTTGCGCGCGGTATTGCGCGCTAAGGCCGAGGAGGATCCGCTGTTCGCCGATGCTGCGCGTATGCTGGACGAGCTCTCGTCTATGGCGCGCGCGATGTCGCCCTTTGCGTTCTATGCGCACGTGCTGGGTGCGCGAGGCGGCCGCAGCCGCTTTCTGGCGCGGCTTGGTGTGGAAGCCGCAGATCCGCTGGATGAATTTCTCAACCTGGCCCTCGAATATGAGCGCCGTGAGGCCGCCTCGCTGCAAGGCTTTCTCAACTGGGTGCGCGCGGCGCAAAGCGAGGTCAAGCGCGATATGGAAATGGCGCGCGACGAAGTGCGCGTGATGACCGTCCACGGCGCCAAAGGGCTCGAGGCGAAAAACGTTATCCTCGCCGACGCAACGACGGTGCGGCCGGAGGGCGCCTATCCGCCGCGGCTGCTGACGGCGCCGATTCCGGGCGCGGCACCAGGCGCGCAGGCGCTGATTTGGGCCGTGGCCAAGGACAAAGATGCCGGGCCGATGGCGGACGCGCGCGAGCATGCGCTCGCGGATGCCCGCGATGAATACCGGCGGCTGCTGTATGTGGCGATGACGCGCGCGGCCGAGCGGCTGGTGGTCTGCGGCACCAAAGGAAAGAACAAGGCGCCGGACGGCTGCTGGCATCGCTTGGTGCGCGATGCCTTGGCGCCGCAATGCACCGAGGAGCCGGCCGCGGACGGCGACGGTACGGTGCTGCGCTATCGCAAAGGCGACGCGCCGACGACGGCGGCGCGGCGCGACGGCGCAGCGAGGCCGCCGACGCCGCGTCCCGGCTGGCTCACGCGCAATGTTGCCGTCGCGGCACCGGCGCTGCGCAGCGTCAGGCCCTCAAGCGCATTGGCCGAAGAGCGCCGCTCGCCCGCTGCCGGCGTGAAAGCGGCGCTCCTGCGCGGCGCCCTCACTCACCGCCTGCTGCAGTCGCTGCCTGACATTGCACCGGCGCGGCGCGCCAAAGCGGCCGCCGACTTTCTCGCGCGCCGCGGCGCGGCGCTGGCCGATGAGGACCGGGCGACC
>Ga0070740_10004736_pt1 | contig 13139 bp, 18 predicted proteins | sample Coa_R2_FD_67286 | JGI IMG/M metagenome (GOLD analysis project Ga0070740, IMG submission 67286) | Surface soil microbial communities from Centralia Pennsylvania, which are recovering from an underground coalmine fire - Coalmine... | ecosystem: Environmental > Terrestrial > Soil > Unclassified ...
TCGTCGCGCTCGCGCGCGTGCGGGTCGACGTCGACCCCGCCGACCCGGATCGTCGGCGAGCCGAGGAACCGCAGCCGCCGCGCCGCCTCCTCGTCGGGCACGTCCACCAGGCGGAGGCTCGGCTCGAGCCCGAGCTCGCGGCTCACCCGCTCGACGAGCGCGACCGCCCCGTCGCGGTTCGGGCAGCCGTCGAAGGTGAGGATCTCGACCAGCGGCCGACCGGCCGAGCTCGCCGCGGCCTGCGCCCCGGCGGGAGCCTGCCCGCGACGGCCCTCGCCGCTCACGGCCGGCCTTGCACCGTCGAGAGCGCCGATCCACGCCGGCTGCGGCGCCGGCGGACGCGCACGCCGAGGAGGGTCACGACGGCGGCGAGCGCGACGGCGCCGGCCGCGATCCCGCCCACCCGGGCCGCGACGGCGACGCCGACCCCGGCGGCGGCGATCAGCGGCACGCCGATGCAACAGACGATCGGGATCAGCGCGAGCGCGCCCAGGCCGATGCTCTTGCGCGTCTCGGTCATCGCGCGTCGATCCGGCAGCAGACGGCGACGTGCTCGGCGTTGTCGTCGAGGAGCGCCTGGGCGAGGTCGAGCATCGCCGTCACCCGCTCGTCGGCGATCCGGTTGTAGACGGTGCGGTGCTCGCGGCGAGCCTCGACGAAGCCGCACCAGCGCAGGCAGGCGAGGTGGTTCGACACCTTCGGCTGCGGCTCGCCGAGCCGCTCGACGAGCGCACCGACCGAGAGCTCGCCCTCGTCGCGCAGAAGCTCGAGGATGCGCACCCTGGTCGGGTCGCCCAGGCCGCGGAAGTACTTCGCGACGAGGTCGCTCCTCACCGGCGCCTCGGGGAGACGGAAGGGCGCTCCGTCCGTGGCCGTCGCGACCATATCGGAAAAGGATGATATCAGGACCTCTTGGCCGGTCGTGCCGGCGCTCCGGCGGGCGCGCGGGCGGCGCGGCGACGCCGGCGCCTACCGGCCGGGGATGACGTAGAAGGCGATGCCGGCGTACTGGAGGGCGACGGCGACGAGGACGAGCGCGTGGAAGAGCTCGTGGTAGCCGAAGAGGGTGGGGATCGGGTCGGGTCGGCGAAGGGCGTAGACGAGCCCGCCGGCGGTGTAGGCGAGGCCGCCGCCGACGAGGAGCAGGCACGCCGTCAGCCCGGCGCGGATCGCCACCTGGGGCAGGGCGACGACGCCGACCCAGCCGAGCGGGACCGCGATCGCGACCGCGAGCCACTTCGGCGCGGCCACCCAGACCGCCTTCAGCAGGATCGCCGAGACCGCGCCCGCCCAGACGATCGCGAGGACGAGCACGCGCAGGCTCCCGTGCAGCACGAGCAGCCCCACCGGGGTGTAGCTGCCGGCGATCAGCGCGTAGACGCCGGCGTGGTCGACGCGCCGCATCAGCCGTCGCCGCCGCGGCGACCAGGTGACGCGGTGGTAGAGGCCGCTCGCGCCGAGCATGAACGCGACGGCCGCCCCGTAGACGATCGCGGCCGCACGGCCGGCCGCGCCGTGCGCCGCGAGGCCGAGCGCGATCCCGAGCGGCAGCGAGGCGACGAACGCGAGCTCGTGGCTGACCCCGCGCAGCCGGGGACGGGCGAGCGCGGCGGGGCTAGGGCTCCGCGGCCCGGAAGCGGTAGACGATCCGTCCACGGCTCGGGTCGTAGGGCGACAGCTCGAGCCTGATCCGGTCGCCGAGCAGGATCCGGATCCGGTGCCTGCGCATCCGGCCGGCGGTGTAGGCGAGCGCTTCGTGACCGTTCTCGAGCGCGACGCGGTACATCCCGCTGCGGAACGCCTCCACGACCTCGCCCTCGACCAGCAGCTTCTCGTCCCTCTCCGCGATGACGATCCTCTCCGGAGCGGCGGCGGGCGCGTGCCCGCCGCCGTCTCCCGGCTCGCTAGCCGACGTTGCTGACGACGCGGACGTTCTGCGCCTGCGGACCCTTGTCGCCCGCTGCGACGTCGAACTCGACCTGCGCACCTTCGGCGAGGGTCTTGAAGCCCTCGCCGGTGAGCGCGCTGAAGTGGACGAAGACGTCCTTGCTCCCGTCGCTCGGCGCGATGAAGCCGAAGCCCTTCGCGTCGTTGAACCACTTGACGGTTCCGGTTGCCATAGAAAAAACACCTCCTCCAACCCAGTCAGGAACGGGCAGAGGAGGCGCCTTCGGCGGCGCATCCGATACTCGCTCGCGTGGTAGTCCCCGCACGGTACCACAGGCGCACCCCGGCGGCGCGTACCCTTCGCCGGGGGTCGCACGGTCGTGCAGGGGGCGGAGCAGCGAACGACGACGAGCGCGCCGACGGTCGGCGGGCGGGCCGCCGTCCGGCTGCCCGGGACGGGGCTCGAGGGGCTGCGCCGGCGGCTTCGGTCGCTCACCCTCGCCCCCGCCTACCGGCTCTACACGCGCCGGCTGCGCCGGCGGGTGGCGGAGGCGAGGCTCCCCCGGCACGTCGCCGTGATCCTCGACGGCAACCGGCGGTGGGCGAGCCGGCGCGGCCTGCGCGACCTCGCGGCCGGCTACCGGCAGGGCGCCGAGAAGCTCGAGGAGCTGCTCGGCTGGTGCCGCGCGCTCGGGATCGGCGAGCTGACCGTGTGGGCGCTCTCGGGCGAGAACCTCGCGCGCGAGCCCGACGAGCTGCAGGCGCTGCTCGCCGTCCTCGCCGAGAAGCTCGCCGAGCTCTCGGGCAGACGGCGGGTCCGCATCCGCGTCTTCGGCCGTCTCGAGGCGCTGCCCGCGGCGCTCGCGGCGACGGCGCGCGACGTCGAGCGGGCGACGGCGGGAAACGACGGGCTTCGCCTCAACGTCGCGCTCGGCTACAGCGGCCGCGACGAGCTCGTCGACGCGGTGCGGGCGCTCGTCCGCTCGCTCGCCGCGCGCGGGGTGAGCGCGGCGGAGATGGCCGAGCACGTCGACGCCGAGGCCCTCGCCGGCCACCTCTACACCGCGGGCCACCCCGACCCCGACCTGATCATCCGCACGAGCGGCGAGATGCGCCTCTCCGGCTTCCTGCCCTGGCAGTCGAGCCACAGCGAGCTCTTCTTCGCCGACGTCTACTGGCCGGCGTTCCGCGAGCTCGACTTCCTGCGCGCGGTCCGCACCTTCCAGCAGCGGGAGCGGCGGTTCGGCCGGTGAGCAGGCCGCGCACGCACGCGGAGCGACTGGCGAGCACGGACGGCTACTTCGCCCCCGACAGCGTCATCCGCCGCCTCGGCACCTCCCCCGTCGTCCCCTTCCTCGGCGGCGGCGCGGCGGTGCTGCTCCAGGTCGCCCACCCGCTCGTCGCGGCCGGGATCGCCGACCACTCGAGCTACCACCGCGACCTCTGGCGGCGGCTCGGCGGCACCCTGCGCGCGCTCTACCTGACCACCTTCGGCACGAGAGCGGAGGCGGACGCCGCCGCCGCGCACGTGCGCTCGGTCCACGCCCGCGTCCGCGGCCGGACGCGCACCCCGCTCGGCCGGTTCCCGCCCGGGACGCCGTACTCGGCCGAGGACCCGGAGCTCACGCTCTGGGTCCACGCGACCCTCGTCGAGGCCTCGCTCGCCGCCTACCAGCGCTTCGAGCGGCCGCTCCTCCCCTCGGAGCAGGAGCGCTACTACCGCGACATGGCCGTGCTGGCCGAGCTCTTCGGGACGCCCCGGCGGGTGATCCCCCCGACGCTCGCCGCGTTCCGCGAGTACGTCGCCGCCGAGCTCGCCGGCGACACGATCGTCGTCACCCCGCCGGCGCGGGAGATCGCGGCGGTGATCATGCAGGCGCCGTTCCCGGCCCCGATGCGGCTCCTGACGCCGGCCCACCGCCTCGCCACCGCCGCGCTCCTGCCGGAGCGGCTGCGCCGCGAGTACGGGCTCCGCTGGACGCCGCTGCACGAGCTCGCCCTCCCGCTCGCCGTCCGCTCGTTCAAGCTCGCCGCCTGGCCGGTCGTGCACGCGGCCGCCCGGCTCTCGCCGCCGCTCGACCGGGCCGCCGCCTGAGCGGGCCGCCCCTCAGGCGAGCGCCGCGGCCGTCGTGCCCGACCCGTTCGCCGCGTGCCCGACCCGTTCGCCGCGTGCAGGGCGCGGCGGGTCGCGCGCGCGAGGGCGCGCGCGCCGGCGGGCGAGAGCCGGTCGCAGACGACGTCCCAGTGCAGCGCCACGCGGTCGCCGCGCTCGAGCCGCGGCACGAGCGCGAGGCCGTCGCGGCGCCAGCGCACCGTGCGCGGCGACGGCGCGCCGAGCGCGAGCGCGCGGCCGTCCCAGAGGAGCGGCCGGGCGAGCACCTCGGCCGTATCGCGGCCGACCTCGGAGACGACGGCGGGGGTCGTCCGGCAGCGGTCGAGGACGCGGAGCGGCTCGTCGACGACCCCGGTGCGCAGCAGGCCGAGCCAGGGGTAGACGACGAAGACGTGGAAGCAGTGGTGCGGGACGGCGCCCCGGGCGACGGCCTCCGCCACCCGCTCGCGCGCGCGCCCGAGCCGGCCGCGGAACCGCTCCTCGACGTGGCGGGCGAGGCGGCCGGGCCGGACGCGGTCGAGGAGCTCGTTGCCGACCCAGTAGGCCTCGACGACCCGCCGGTCGAGCGGGTCGTCGATCCGGTTCTCGGCGGCGATCAGCGCGAGGTACGGCCAGGCGCCCTCGAACGTGCGGGCGAGCTCGCCGAGGCCGCGGTCGGACTCGCCCGCGGCGCCGTGCTCGAGCAGCGTCCGCGGGCTGTCGGCGCCACAGTAGCCGAGCGCGTTCGGCGGGTAGGCGTACCGCGCGAAGAGGAGCGCACCGGCCGCGTCGGTCACGGCCCCGCGTCCACGGCCGGTCGACGCAGCGCCGCCCACGCCACCAGCGCCGAGCCCGCCGCCACGAGGATCGCGCCGGCCGCGCTGACCGGCGCCCCGTCGGCCGCACCGGAGAGGAGCGCGGTGACCACCGCCCCGAAGACGAGCACCGCCGTCACGTCGATCGCCCCGGCGCGGGCGAGCGCCGCGTACCAGACGCCGACGTAGGCCGTGAGCAGGAGGCCGGTCAGGACGACCCACCGCCACTGGGCCGCGTCGAGCCGGGCGAGCTCTCCCGCCTTCCCGGTCAGCGCGAGCCAGCAGGCGAGGAGCGCGGTGCCGAGCCCCATGCGCGCCGCCGCGAGCGGCGGCGCGGGGTACGCCCGGAGGAGGCGCTTGACGAGGACCACCTCCCCGGCCCAGAGGAGGGTGGCGGCCATGATCATCGCCTCGCCCGAGCCGAAGGCGACGGTGCCGGCGCGCCCGGCGAGCCAGACCTGGCCGGTGAGGAGGAGCGCCAGCGCGGGCAGGTGCGGCGCGCGCAGGCGCTCCTTCAGGAACGGCACGGCGAGCAGCGCGACCCAGACGACGAGCGTCTTCTGGATGAACGCCGCCTGCGTCGCCTGGGCGTGCTGCAGGCCCTCGAAGAAGAGCGCGAACGGCACGCTGCCGCCGATCACGGCCACGGCCGCGAGCGCGGGGAGCGAGCGTCGCCGAAGCCGCGGCGCGGACGCCCGCGCCGGCGTGCGCGCCAAGGCGAGCACCAGGAGCAGGACGCCGGCGACGCCGTTCTTCGCGGTCGTGTACACCGTCGCGTCGTGGAACTGCCGCACCGCGTGCCCGTTCACCCAGATGGAGACGCCGCTGACGGTCGCGGCGACAAACGCGAGCGCGATCCCGGCGCCCCGGCTCATTCGGGCTCCTCCTCTTCGTCGAGCACCTCCACCGGCACCCCGAGGTGCAGCAGCACGCGGTGCCCCGGCTCGGCGCCGGGGAGGAAGGCGAGCGAGACGACGCGGCCGTCGTCCAGCCGCCCGGCGCGGGCCGGCCCCTCGCCCCAGGCCTCGGCGAGCGTGGCGACGGCGCCGAGGCACATCAGGGCTCCACCTCGACGCTCTCGACGACCACGCCGGCGGCGCCCGGTGCCCGCGGGTCGTCGTCGGCGACGGCGTCGACCGCCGCGCCCTCGGCGATCGTCCCCCGGGAGGCCTCGAGGAAGTGCGCGCGGAAGCGCTCGGGGGTGAAGTGCGAGAGCGCCCCGAGCCGGACGCCGACGCGCGTGACGCGCGCGGCCCCTCCCGCCCGCGCGACCTCGTCGACCGTCCGCACCACCTCCCGCATCAGCGCCCGCTCGTGCACGGCTCCTCCTCGAGCTCGGCGAGCACGACGTCGGCCGCCCGCTCGACCGCGGCCCGAACGGCCGCGCTCAGGCCGCTGCCCGCCTCGAACGCGCCGCCCTCGATCCCGAGCACGAGCGTCCGGGCGGGCAGCCTGTCGAGCGCGCGCGCGAGCTCGACCGCCTCGCCGACACCGAGCGCGTGCGTCGAGGAGCGGAAGACCCGGACCGGCAGCGGCCCGTCGCCGGCGTCGAAGCGGTGGAGCGTCCCAGGCTCCGCGCCCGAGACGACCGCATCCACGACGAGCGCCGACGACGCGCCCGCGAGCGCGTCGAGGAGCCGCGTCGGCTCCTGCTCGCAGGCCACGACGGCGACCCCGGCCGGGACGCGGCCCGCGAGCCGGGCCGCGACCGCGAGCCCGGCGCCGTCGTCGCCGCGGTCGGCGTTGCCGACGCCCAGGACCACGCGACGGGGCGTGCTCATCGCCGCACCACCTGCAGGTCGAGGAAGTGGGTGGCGCAGGAGATGCAGGGATCGTAGTTGCGGATCGTCAGCTCGCACAGGTCGCGAAGCTGCTCGTCGGCGAGGTGCGCGTTGCGGCCGACGACGTCGCGCAGGTCGTCCTCGATCGCGCGCTGGTTCTGGGCGGTCGGCGGCACGATCTTGGCGTCGACGATCGTACCGTCGGCGTCGACGCGGTAGCGGTGGTAGAGGAGGCCGCGCGGCGCCTCGCTCACCCCGTGGCCGGTGCCGGCCGCCGGCGCGACCGGGACGGCGGGCGCGTCCGGCTGCTCGTAGGCGTCGATCAGCCGCAGCGCCTCGTCGCAGGCGTAGACGAGCTCGACGGCCCGCACGACGATGCTGCGGAACGGGTTGCGGCACGGCGCCTCGAGGCCGGCCTCCCGCGCCGACTCGAGGGCGAGCGGCGACAGCCGCTCGTGGTTGAGGGCGAAGCGCGCGAGCGGGCCGCAGAGGTAGGTGCCGCGCTCGCGGAGCCGCGAGTGGAGCGCCGTCGAGCGCTCGACGTGCTCCTCCTCGAAGTGCTCGTCGTACTCGGCGGGGGCGACGTCGAGCCCGCGGTCGGAGCGGATCCGGCCGTCCTCGATCGCGTACCCGTCCGGCGCGGAGAGCGCGACGAGCTCGCACTCGACCTCCCGCTCGGGGAAGTCGAAGCCGGACACCCAGCGCACGGTCTCGAGCGCCGCCTCGCGGGCGCGCTCGAGCGGGTCGATGAGCGTGCGCAGCTCGCTCCGCGTGGGAGCGCGGTAGAAGCCGCCGACGCGGACGTTGACCGGATGGATCTCCCGGCCGCCGATCAGCGCCATCACCGCGTTCCCGGTCTTCTTCAGCGCGAGCCCGCGCTCGACGGTCGCGGGGGCGTCGCGCGCGAGCTCGACCGCCCCCGGGTAGCCGAGGAAGTCCGGCGCGTGGAGCAGGTACACGTGGAGCGCGTGGCTCTCGATCCACTCGCCGCAGTAGAGGAGCCGGCGCAGGAGGCGGATCGGCCCCGGAACCTCGACGCCGCAGAGGCGCTCGAGCGCGTTCACCGCGCTCGTCTGGTAGGCGACCGGACAGATCCCGCAGATCCGGGCGGTGATGTCCGGCGGCTCCCGGAACGACCGTCCGCGCAGGAGCGCCTCGAAGAACCGGGGTGGCTCGAAGATCCGCAGCTCGACGTGCTCGACGCGCCCGTCCGCGAGCCTCACCGTCATCGCGCCCTCGCCCTCGACGCGGGCGAGGTAGTCGGTGCGGATGGTGCGGCGCTCAGGCACGGCCCGCCGCCTCCCGGAACGGCCGCGCGTTGGCGTTGAAGGTCTGGAAGACGCGCTCGACGTCGCGCTCGGCGAGGCCCTGGCGGCGCAGGAGGGCGACGAGCGAGGGCGTGTTCGGCGTCTCCATCGGGCCGAAGCAGCCGTAGCAGCCCCGTCCGTACGCGGGGCAGAGCGCGCCGCAGCCGGCGTGCGTGACGGGGCCGAGGCAGGGGGTCCCGTGCGCGACCGTGACGCACACGGTGCCGCGCCGCTTGCACTCCGTACACACGCTCGTCGAGGCGATCCCGGGCCTCCGCCCGTGCAGGAACGCGGTCACGACCTCGAGGAGCTGCCGCTTGTCGATCGGGCAGCCGCGGAGCTCGAAGTCGACCGGCACGTGCTCGGCGATCGGCGTCGAGGTCTCGAGCGTGGAGATGTACTCCGGCGAGGCGTAGACGCTAGCGACGAAGTCCTCGACGTGGGCGAAGTTGCGCAGCGCCTGGACGCCCCCCGCGGTCGCGCACGCCCCGATCGTGACGAGCGCCCTCGACGCCGCTCGCACCTGCCGGATGCGCTCGGCGTCGTGCGCGGTCGTGATCGAGCCCTCGACGAGGGACAGGTCGTACGGGCCCGCGACAGTGCCACTCGTCGCCTCGCGGAACTCGGCAAGCTCCACCACGCCGGCGAGCGCGAGCAGCTCGTCCTCGAGGTCGAGCAGGGAGAGCTGGCAGCCGTCGCAGGAGGCGAACTTCCAGACGGCGAGCTTGGGCCTCGCTCCGCTCACAGCTCGCGCACCCGAAGCCACGGGGCGATCTCGGCGTACGCGTAGACCGGGCCGTCGCGGCAGATCAGCGTCGGCCCGAGCTGACAGTGCCCGCAGAGCCCGACGCCGCAGTCCATGTGCCGCTCCATCGACAGGTGGATCCGCTCCGGCGCGACGCCCCGCTCGACGAGCGCCGCGACGGTGAAGTGCATCATGACCTCGGGGCCGCAGACGAACGCGCGGGCGCGGTCGGGACGGAAGTCCGCCGCCGCGACGAGCTTCGGCACGACGCCGACCTTGCCCTGCCAGTCGGGGCCCGCAGCGTCGACCGTCACCGCCACGTCCGCCGCCTCGCCCCAGCGCTCGAGCTCGTCCCCGTAGAGGAGGTCCGCGGGCGTGCGCGCGCCGTAGAGGACGGAGACGGCACCGAAGGAGGCGCGGCGCTCGAGCACGTGGCGGACGACCGGGCGCAGCGGCGCCAGCCCGATCCCGCCGCCGACCACGACCACGTCCCCGCCCGCCGCCGCCTCCACCGGCCACGCGTTGCCGAGCGGTCCGCGCAGGCCGAGCACGGCGCCGGCGCCGGCGGCGCAGATCGCACGGGTGACCGCGCCGACGGCCCGGACGGTGAGCACGACGGGCCCCGGCCGCCCGGAGGCGCCGCTGACCGAGATCGGCACCTCGCCGACGCCGAAGGCGTAGACCATCACGAACTGCCCCGGGGCGACCGCCGGCGGCGCGCCCGCGACCGGCTCGAGCGCGAGCGTCCAGGTGTCGGCGGTGTCCCGGTCGCTCCGCGCCACCCGGAACGGGCGCGGCGTCATCGCCGCGCCTGCCCGCTCAGCGACGGTCGCCGTCACCATAGACGTCGAGGAGACGGAGCCGCGTCCACTGGAGGCGCTCGATCAGCACCTGCGCGAACCGGGACATCAGGTCGTAGCCGAGCCTCGGGTCGGCGTCGCACTTCTCGCGGATGCACCGGCCGTCGAAGCCGGTCGCGCGCACCGTCGTCAGCGCGCGCGCGTCGAGGTGCCAGCGGTAGGGCGGGAACAGCCACGACCAGCCGAGCACCTCGCCCGCCTCGAGCGTCTCGATCACGACCGGGCCGCGCTCGGGGACGAACGTCTCGAGCGCGATGCTCCCGTGACGGATCACGTAGAAGCTGTCCGCGGGGTCGCCGCGGCGGAAGAGCTGCGTCCCGGCGGTGAAGCGGACGTTCCCCGCGCACCCGGCGAGCAGCGAGAGCTCGCCCGAGGCGAGGCCCTCGAACAGCGGCACCTCGGCGAGCAGGGTCTCAAGCGACCGCTGCGTCTGGCCCCTCCGTCGCCCGAATCGCCGCCACCTCTTCGGTGATGTCGATCGCGACCGGGCACCACGTGATGCACCGGCCGCAGCCGACGCAGCCCGAGGAGCCGAACTGGTCGAACCAGGTGGCGAGCTTGTGGGTCATCCACTGCCGGTAGCGGGAGCGCGCAGAGGGGCGGATGCTCCCGCCGTGGATGGACGCGTAGTCGACCGAGAAGCAGGTGTCCCACACGCGCCACCGCTCCGCGCCTTCCCCGTCGAGGTCGCTCGTGTCCTCGACCGCGGTGCAGAAGCACGTCGGGCAGACGAGCGTGCAGTTGCCGCAGGTGAGGCAGCGGGCGGCGACGTCGTCCCAGCGGGGATGCTCGAGGTTGCGCACGAGCAGGTCGCGGAGGTCGTGGGTGTCCATCGTCCTCCCCATCCGCAGGGCGGCCGAGCGCGTCGCCGCGTCCGCCGCCTCGAGGTCGGCCTCGTCCGCGTCGCGCCGCGGCAGCTCGGCGAGCACCTCGGCGCCCCGGTCGCTGCCCGCCTGCACGAGCAGGCGGTGCTCCCCGTCCAGGAGCTCCGTGAGCGCGAGGTCGTACCCCGACTCGACCCTCGGCCCCGTCCCCATCGAGGTGCAGAAGCAGGTGCCCCCCGGCTCGTAGCAGCTCACGGCGACGAGGAACGCGCCCTCGCGCCGCGCGGCGTAGTCGCCGTCGACGTGGCGGCCGCCGAGGAGCACCCGGTCCTGGATCGCGATCGCGTGCAGCTCGCAGCTCCGCACGCCGAGGAGGGCGAGCGGCGGTTCCCCGCCGGGCTCCTCCTCCACCTGCGGCACCCCGTCGCCGCCGCGCCGCGCGCGCCAGAGCCGCACGCGCGCCGGGAACAGGAAGCCCTTCCAGGAGTGAGGCCCGACCGCGAAGCCGAAGCGCGCCTCGTCCCGCCGCCGCTCCAGGCGGTAGGTGCCGCCGTCCTGCCGGTCGGTCCACCCGACCGGCAGGTCGGCCGCGCGCTCGAGCTCGGCGTAGACGATCGCCCCGTCGCGCACCGTCGGGCCGAGGACGCGGTAGCCCCGCGCCCGGAGCGCGCCGATCAGCTCCTCGAGCGCCTCGGGGGCGATCACGGCTCCGCGCGTCTTTCTCACGCGGCCATCGCCACGCGCGCAGGCTAGCGCGTCCCGCTCCCTCTAGCATCCTCGCCCGTGCCCGAGACCGTGGTCGCCCTCGAGGACGTGACGCTCTGGCGCAGCGCCGGCGGCGTGCGGCGCGCCGTGCTCGAGGGCGTCGACTGGCGGGTGGCGGCGGGCGAGCACTGGGGCGTCGTCGGCCCGAACGGCGCCGGCAAGAGCACGCTCCTCCGCGTCGTCTCGGCGCAGACCCGCCCGAGCCGGGGGCGGGCGACCGTGCTCGGCGGCCGGCTCGGCCGGGTCTCCCTCCCGGAGCTGCGCGCCCGGATCGGCGTCCTCCACCCGGAGCTCGCGCGCCGGTTCGCGCCCGAGCAGACCGTGCTCGAGGTCGTGCTCACCGGCGCCACCGGGGTCGTCCTGCTGCCGGCGATGCCGGGCCGGGCGGTGCTCGAGCGCGCCCACCGGCTGCTCGCCCTCGTCGGCGCCGGCGCGCTCGCCGGCCGCGCGTTCGCCGCCTGCTCCGACGGCGAGCGGGTGCGCGTCCTCCTCGCCCGGGCGCTGATGCCGGAGGCGCGCCTGCTCGTCCTCGACGAGCCGGCGGCACAGCTCGACCTCGGCGGCCGAGAGCTCCTGCTCGCCGCGCTCGACCGCGTCGTCCGCGACCGCCCCGGGCTCGCCACGATCACCGTCAGCCACCACGTCGAGGAGCTGCCCTCGACCACCTCGCACCTCCTGCTTGTGCGGGCGGGCCGGGTGGTCGCGGCCGGCCCGGTCGCCGCGGTCGCGACGAGCGAGGCCTTCAGCGCCTGCTTCGGGCTGCCGCTCCGCGTCGAGCGGGCGGACGGCCGCCTCGCCGTCCGCACCCTCCCCGGCTGACCTACCCGGACGACCCGAGCAGCGCCGCGAGCCCGGCGACGCCGGTCGTGTCGAGGACCTCGTAGCGGTGGAGGGTGAGCGGGTCGGCGGCGCTCTGCACCGCCCCCGGCTCGGTCGTCACCGCGAGCACGTAGCCGGCCGCGCGGACGAGCGCGACGACGCGCGGGTCCTCCGCCCCGCCGGGGTAGGCGAACCACTGCACCGGGTGGCCGAGCTTGCGCTCGAGCAGGCGGCGCGAGTCGGCGAGCTCCGCGAGCGCCTGCTCGTCGCCGAGCCGGGTGAGCTCCAGGTGGTGGACCGTGTGCGAGCCGATCGCGATCCCGCGCTGCTCGAGCGCGCGCAGGTTGCCCCAGGTGAGGAAGCTCGGGTCGGGGCCGGAGATCCGGTCGGTGATCACGTATGCCGTCGCCGGCATCCCGAGCCGCTCGAGGATCGGCGAGGCCTTGCCGAGCACGTCGCGGTAGCCGTCGTCGAAGGTGATCATGATCGGCCGCCGCGGCAGCGGCGCGCCCTGCTCGAGCGCCCGGAACGCCTGGAGCTGCGTGACGGCGTGGTAGCCGTGCGCCTTCAGCCACCGCATCTGGGCCGCGAACACCCGCGGGTCGACGGTCAGCCGCTGGGTGATCGCCGGCAGCGACGGCTTGACCGCGTCGATCCGGTGGTACATGAGGATCGGCAGCCGCAGGGTCCGGGCCGGCGGCCGCGCCGGCAGCCGCAGGAGCGGGACGCCGGAGCTCGCGCCCGCCGCGCCCGCGAGCGCGGCGGCGACCAGGCCGCCGCGGAGCGCCCCCGCCAGGGTCCGGGCGGCCCGGCCGCGGCGCGTGGGCGCCCGCGCGTCGGCCCGCACGGTCCCCGCGGAGCGGCCGGCGCCGGGCATCGCCTCCCACTCTAGCCCCGCCGCCGGCGGAAACGTCCGGGTGTGACGATTGCCCCGTGCCGGGGCGGTTGTTACGCTTGCCGCAAGCACGCCGGCGGGCCCCACCCGGCTCGGCGTGTTCAGTGCACCGACTCCAATCGGAGGGGATATGGCGAGCACCTTGCGGATCAAGGTCAACGGCCTTGTCCATGGCGTGTCCGCGTCGTTGGATACGCCGCTTCTGTACGTGTTGCATAACGAGTTGCACCTGCATGGGCCGCGGTTTGGCTGTGGGCTTGCGCAGTGTGGGGCGTGTTCGGTGTTGCTTGATGGGAAGGAGATCCGGTCGTGTGTGACGCCGGTGGCGGCGGTGTCGGGGCGGAGCATC